>OJBO01000145.1_pt1 | contig 43589 bp, 46 predicted proteins | sample 1590461 | NCBI WGS metagenome assembly OJBO01 (sample SAMN05416836, study PRJEB24817) | seawater metagenome | isolation source: Sea water | place: Canada:Atlantic | collected 2013-07 | reverse complement strand
AATCCATGATCCGGTTACCGAACGCCTTGCGATCCTGAACGTATTTGACCGTTTCGGCGATTGCGAAGTCAATGAAGCCAAGCGCCGTGATGCCGATCATCAGCCGCTCCCACGGCAGTTGCTTCATCAACTGGTAAAACCCCTGCCCTTCTTCCGGGCCAAGCAAGTTGGCGGTGGGCACGCGCACATTCTCAAAGAAAAGCTCGGCTGTGTCGGATCCCTTCATGCCCAGCTTCTTGAGGTTCCGCCCACGGCGAAAGCCTTCCGCTTCCTCGGTTTCAAGAACGATCAGTGACACGCCCTTCGCACCGGCGCCGCGATCCGTCTTGGCCACGACCACGATAAGATCGGCGGTATGTCCGTTGGTGATAAAGATCTTCGAGCCGTTGATCTTGTAGTGGTTGCCGTCCTTTTCAGCATAGGTCTGGACGTTCTGGAGATCGGACCCCGTTCCCGGTTCGGTCATGGCGATGGCCGCAACACTGTCGCCGCTGATCAGCCGCGGCAACCACTTCGATTTCTGCTCTTCGCTGCCGTAGGCGTTGATGTAATGGATAACGATGGTCTGGATGCCATAGCCCCAACCCGTGTCTCCGACGCGCCCCTGCTCGTAAATGGCAATCGCATCAAATGCGATGTCGCCGCCGGACCCGCCGTAGTCTTCGGCGATCGCGCCACCCATAACGCCCTGCTGGCCAACCGTTTTCCAGAACGCGCGGTCGACAATACCCTGTTCCGCCCATTTATCGACATTCGGGGCCATTTCGGCCTCAAACAGTTTGCGTGTACTGTCCGCGAACATCTTATGTTCATCGGAAGCCCAAGTTGTTGTGTCCTTGATCAGTGACATGTTTCTTTTCCTGTTCAGCCTTGTTGGTATCCCGCCGGAATCTAACAAGTGTTTTGTTTTTTGACAACGATCGAGAGCCCGTGTGAGCAAAGCAGTTGCCTTGCGCAGACTTGCGCCTCACGAAAATCTCGAAACTGATACCAATATCCCTACCACCTTATCAAAAAGACTCGCTGCGATCAGCGGGCGTTCTTTAAGTGTTTGGTATTGGGGGTCAGTGTCTTGGGACCGGATCAAAATCCCTGTCTTCGAAGGCATGTGCTTCCCCATCCCTGTCGATCACAACCTTGAACCGCATCGGCGCGCTGATGCGCACAGGGCGCTTGCGTTTGCCCCGTTTTCCAACCGCGTTTCCTTCTTGGCGGCAATTCGACTGCAGTTTCTTCCGGTTCACCGTCCCGGCTTCCCGGTACGGGTACATTCATCTGCGGTCCTGTCACGTTCCTGACGTTTATTCGACGGCTTTACCGGTCTTTGAATTCAGGCTTTCGTTTTTCGGAAAACGCCTTCATGGCTTCCGGAAAGTCATGCGCGCAGAGCAGAATACTCTGGGCATCCCGCTCGATATCCAATGCTTCGAGATAGCCGCATTCCGCCGCGGCGCGCATCACCCGCTTGGCTGTCTGAACTCCGAACATTGGATGTCGGGCAATCTCGCGGGCGGTGTCAAGCGCCCGTGCTTCGACCTGATCGGCCGGAACGCATTCTTCCACAACCCGCAGATCTTTGGCGGTGCGACCGTCGATCTCCCGACCGGTAAGCACAAGCATGCGCGCCACCCCCGCGCCGGCGCGTTGCTGAAGCAACCAGCTCGACCCGGTGTCTGGGCAGCCGCCCACACGGGCAAAAACCTCGCACAACCGGGCGTCTTCGGCCGCGACGACAATATCCGCCGACAGCGCCAGGCTCAGACCGGCACCATAGGCCACCCCGCAGACGGCGGAAATCAATGGTTTGCGAAAGCGATATGCAGCCCGCCCGCCTTCATGAACCTCGTCGATCATTTCGGACGTGGCCCTGGCCCCCTTGGTGATTTCGGACTGGAAACCGACGAGATCTCCACCGCTGCTGAAATGATCGCCACCGGTCATCACCACGGCCCGGATCGTATCGTCCCGTTCGGCTGCGTGCAGTTGCGTTACCAATTCCTCGGCAAAGGCAATGCTGTAAGGGTTGCGTTTGTCGGACTGCAGAAAGCGCAGGATGCCGACAGAGCCATCCCTTTCGAGGCGGATCAGCTCGGTCTTGTCGACCTTCGTCATGTCCCGGTCCAGACCGGATCGCGTTTTTCGGCGAAAGCCTTAGGGCCTTCGATCGCGTCATTGCTGGCATAAACGACCTCATGCAGGCGCTTGCCCTCTTCCAGACCGTCTGCACAGCCCAGATCCATGGTGGCGCGAACGCTGCCCTTTGCCGCCACAACAGAAAGCGGGGCCATACCGGCGATTCGTTTGGCAAGGGCATATGCCCGCGCACGCACGTCGTCGGGCGTATCTTCGAGATAATTGGTAAACCCGTAATCATGCAGCCGCTCGATCGGCATCAGATCACCGGTCAGAACAATTTCCATGAGAATGGGCTGTGGCAGCATCGACAGCGCCGGAGCCGCCCAAGGCGACCCGCGCCCGATCTTCACTTCGGTAATGCCCACCTTGGTGCCTTTGAGGCCGACCCGAAGATCGCAGTTCAGTGTCAACATCATACCACCGGCCATCAAGGATCCGGTCATGGCAGCGATGATCGGCTTTTTGCAAGCGCGCATGGTTTCGTGAAACGGATCGCGCATCTTGCTCAGGATATCGACGCCCTCGTCCCGCGCGATCTGGGTTGCTTCCTTGAGGTCCAGTCCGGCGCTGAACACACCGCAATCGGACGATGTCAGAATGGCTACCCGGATGGAGTCATCCGCTTCGATTTTCTCCCAGGCATCGGTCAGACCGTTCGTCGCGGCGACGGACAATGCATTCTTGCGCTCGGGCCGGTTGATACAGACGGTCGCAATGCCGTCTTCAATTGTCACTTCGATTGGGCTCATGATAACTGCTTCGTCTCTTTGGCATCTGCTTGATGCGAATGGCGGTGAAAGGTTTCCCCGCGACACTACTGTCGCGGGGAAGGTCTGGTTCATTCGACTGTGAACTTTTCGGAGCTTTCCTTGATCACGTCCCACACCACGTCGAGGTAGTCGGCGCTCCAGTCGGTCAGCGGAACCCAAGTTTCGCCATCCCACTGCTCAACGCGGGTCTTGCCGCCGCCACCGTGGTCCTCGCCGGTTACGGTGACCGGAGCCATGACGCCATCGCCATCGAAGTTCTCGATCGATTCATAGGCATTCTTCATGCTTTCCGGTGTGATCGGCCAGCCATTCTCGGTAATTGCGATGCGCGCGGCTTCGAAACCAGCGGAATAGATCGCCATGCCGGTGTTGTAGTACACATCGCGCACCAGGCTTTCGGGTCCGCTGCCTTTGCCGTTGGCATAGTAGGTTTCCAGCATCGTTTTCACGATTGGGACTTCCTGGCCACCGGCCACGTTGGTCCCGCGAAGGATGCCCTTCGCCTCTTCCGCGCCGATGTTGGCGATGTCGACTTCGTTCAGCCAATTGACCGAGAGATAGCGGTCGATCGGAAAGCGGTTGCGGCGCATTTCCTTGGAGGCGACCACATGACCGCCGGCCAGCAGCCAGCTGATTACATAGTCAGGCTTGTCGCGGCGGATCTTGCTCCATGCGCCGGACTGATCCGAACCCGGCAGCGGTACCGGATAGAGTTCCAACTCAAAGCCTTCTTTCTCGGAGAGGGTTTTCAGGATTTCGATCGGCTCCTGGCCGAACGGATAGTCCAGATAGACGAAGCCGATCTTCGCGTCCCCCAGATCGCCGTCCATTTGATTTTTGATGAAGGCGACGTCGTTTGCAGCCTGCTGCCAGTAGGTCGGACCTACCGGGAAAACCCATTCAAACACTTCGCCGTCCACCGCGTCGCCACGGCCGACGAACGACTGCATCAGAACATTGCCGTCCTTCATGGCGCGCGGAAGTACAGCGTTCGTGACCGGTGTGGACAGAAAGTTGAAGATGAAAACACCGTCGCGCTTGAGCTGCTCGTAACATTCCACGCCGCGCTGGGGTTCGTTGCCGTGATCGCGCACGACGATCTCAACCGGATGGCCTTCGATGCCTCCGTTTTCGTTCGTGTACATCGCAAGGTCCTGTGCGGCCTGGGCGACTTGTGGCGAAATGAAGGTGTACGACTTGCTGAGGTCGAAGCACAGTCCGAACCGGATCGGTTCCTTGTCCTGCGCTGACGCCATCGTTGCGCCAGTCGCCAGCGCAGCGGTGAGTGCCACCGCCTTGATATGTTGTTTGATCTTCATCTTTTCTCTCCCGTTGATAAAAATTTGGCGGCTTATTGTTGTTCGGGCGCGCTGCCGCTCGTATACGCCGACCCTTCTGGGAACGTGGTCACTCTCCGTATTTCGAGGAACTTTCCTTGACCACATCCCACACGACATCGCTGTATTCCGAGATCCAGTCGGTTTGCGGAACCCAGGTTTCGCCGTCCCACATCTCGATCCGGGTCTTGCCGCCGCCGCCGTGATCCTCTGCTGTCACTGTAATCGGCGCCATCAGTCCGTTGGCGTCATAATCTTCGAGCGTCTCCAGAGCCGCCTTGTAGGACTGCGCCGTGATCGGAAGGCCCTCGGCCTCCGCCGCCCTGCGCGCAGCCTCGAATACGATCGAATACATCGCCAGCCCGGTATTGTAGAAAACGTCCTCTGTTTTCTCCAGTGGGCCGGAGCCCTCTCCCTTGTCATAGAGCTCGGTGATCATCTCTTGGCGCAAGGCAACGTCCTGGCCGCCCACCACGTTGGTTCCGCGCTTGAGACCGATGGCTGCCTCGTTGCCGATATTGGCGATGTCGACCTCGTTCAGCCAGTTGACCGAAATGTATTTCTCCATAGGAATGCGATTGCGCTGCATCTCCTTGGACGCAACCACATGCGCTCCGCCCAGCATCCAGACAATCACATGATCAGGCTTGTCGCGGCGCACCTTGGACCAGACACCGGCCTGATCGCTGCCGGGCAGCGGAACCGGATAAAGTTCCAGCTCAAAACCCTCTTTCTCGGACAGGGTCTGGAGAATTTCGATCGGCTCCTGACCGAATGGATAATCGAAATACACGAATCCGACCTTCACGTCGGACAGATCGCCGTCGTGCAATTGTTTGATGTAGGCAACATCGTTGGCGGCCTGGCCCCAATAGGTCGGTCCGATTGGATAAACCCAGTCAAAGACAGTGCCATCCACGGCATCGCCGCGACCGACAAGCGACTGCATCAGAATGCGTCCGTCTTCCATGGCGCGCGGCAGAATTGCCAGGGACACCGGTGTGGACAGCGTATCGAAGACAAAGACACCCTCGCGGCTGAGCCTTGAATAGCATTCGATTCCGCGCTGTGGTTCGTTTCCGTGGTCGCGCACGATGACTTCCACCGGCTCACCACCGATACCGCCCTTCTTGTTTATGAGCTTTGCCAGATCCAACGCGGCCTGCGAAACCTGCGGTGTGGCGAAAGTATATGCCTTGCTGAGATCGTAGCAGACACCCACCTTGAATGGCTCGGCCAGAACCTGTGTCCCGGCAGTCAAGCCACCCAACATGGATATTACGGTTAACGTCTTAGTAAGTAATCTCATTTCTTCCTCCCTGAACAGTGCCTGTTTGGAACCTCAACTCAACCAACGTTTGCGTCGGCTGTAGTGTTTGACATTGTGGAAATCCGTACCTTCACCACCTCCGAGATAGAATTCCTGAATGTCGGAGTTGGATTTGAGGGCCGCCGCTGTGCCGTTCATGACAACACGACCGTTCTCGATCAGATATCCTTCTGAGACGATCTCCAGAGCGGCAAGGGCGTTCTGTTCTACCAAGAGCACCGACATACCTTCTTCCTGGTTGATTTTTTGAAGTATGCCAAAGATCTCGGCTACCAGGAAGGGCGCAAGACCAAGGCTCGGCTCATCCAGCATCAGCAGGCTCGGCTGGGTCACCAGCGCGCGACCAATGGCCAGCATTTGCTGTTCTCCGCCCGACAGATAGCCGGAAAGCGAATTGCTCCGCTCCGCTAGGCGGGGGAAATAATTGTATATCTTCTCCTTTTCCCCATCCAGTTCTGATCGGGACATGCCCATCGGTGCGGCTGCTGTCAGGTTCTCGTCCGGGGTGAGGTGTTCAAAGACACGCCGGCCCTCGATGACATGGCAAATACCCATCTCCACGCGCTTTTGTGCGAGCATCTCGGTAATGTCGGTGCCTTCGAATTTGATTTCACCCCGGCTGACACGTCCTCTTTCAGCTTTCAAAAGACCGCTGATCGCTTTCAAAGTGGTGCTTTTACCCGCTCCGTTGGAACCCAGAAGCGCGATCATCTCGCCCTTCGGCACCTGAATCGAGACACCCTTGATTGCCAGCATCACGTTGTCATACAGCACCTCGACACTGTTCATCGACAGTATGGGCTGGGCTTCGACCTTTTTATCCATCGTCATTCCTCTTTACTTCCTGAGCTGATCGAAGGGCCAGACCATCAGATAGTCCCTGATATTGCCGTAGAGCTTTCCAAGCCCCAAAGGTTCGATCAGAAGAATTACGACAATCAGCGCGCCATAGACGGCGTTCGGGATATGGGCGAGCGTTTCGACGTTGATCTGCATTCCAAGCGACTGGCTCGCCGTCGAAAATAGCCCGTTCACCACACCCGGCACGAGCAGGATCAGGGCAACGCCGAAGTAGGACCCGATGATACTTCCCAGCCCGCCGACGATCACCATCGCCAGCACCTGGATTGAAACTGTCACCGAAAACTGTTCCGGCGCGGCGAGGAAGAAGAATGTCGCAACCAGCAAGGCACCACTGACGCCCGCAATAAAGGACGACGTCGCGAAGGCGAGGATCTTGTAGTAGAAACTGTTCACCCCCAGGATCGCGGCGGCGAAGTCCTTTTCACGTACGGCGACCAACGCCCGCCCCAGTCCGGTACGTTTCAGATTCAGCATAAAGATCGTCACCAGTACGCACCAGCCGAAGGCGACATAGTAATAGCCCGCGTCAGAGGTGATCTCCTGCCCGAGCAGTGCCAGTGTCGGAGATTGCAGCGATGCGTGGGAGCCCCCCGTAATCGCGGGTGAGTGAGTCAGCACCCAGTCCATGACGAACTGCATCGCCAGCGTCGTAAGCGCAAGATAGAGACCTTTGACCCGCAATGCAGCGAAGGCGAACAGGCTGCCGATCACCGACGATGACAACCCGCCGATGATGAGCGCGAATTCCCAAGGGATGCCGAACCGCACCGCATGGATCGCGGAATACGCACCCACAGCCATGACCGCAGCATACCCCAGATGAAGCTGTCCGGCCCACCCCGTCACAAGGTTCAGCCCAAGCGCGGCGGCCGTCCAGATCAGCCATGGGAGCATGTAACTGTTCAGATAGAGCGACGGAACGATGAACGGTGCCGCAAGTCCGAACAGGAAGACGAACATGGCCAGGTTCCGGTCAGCAGGTATCTTGAATACACGGCTGTCCGAGACATAATTGGCATGATGGACACCGGAAAGTCGGAAAAACATCCCTTACACCCTTTCAATTTCGTGACGACCGAACAGTCCATGCGGACGGATCATCACTGTAAGTATGAGCACGGCGGCGACGATGAGTTCCCGGCTTCCGCCTCCGACAAGCGGATCGAGGAAGTCGGCGCCCACATTTTCCAGGATACCGAGGATGATGCCGGCGATCACGGCACCCAGAATGCTGTCGAGGCCACCCAGAACAGCCACCGTCAGACCTTTGAGCAGCAACAACGACAGCGCCTGGTCCACGCCCTGAATCTCGCCCCAGATGACGCCTGCGGCCACGGCCACCACCGAAGCAAGGGCCCAGGAGAGTCCGACGCCGCGCTCGACTGAAATCCCGACCGACCACGACGCCATGTAATCATCCGCGATCGCCCGCAATTTGATGCCCGTGCGGCTGCGGAAAAACACCATGAAACCGACAAAGAGTGCGATCGCGACCCCGGCGCCGACAAGGTGGATCCGACTGATGAAAAGATCGCCCAGAAACAGCGGTTCATAGCTGACCCCCAGTTCCATCGACCGGGACGTCCCGCCCCAGATCGCAAGCGTTGTGCCCCGCAGGAAAATATCGAGACCCAGCGTCAGCATCAGGATCATAATGACCGGGCGACCGGCGAGCCGGCGCAGCGCGACACGCTCGATGCCGAATCCCAGGCCGAACATGATCACCGCAGCAAGCGGGATCGCGAGCCAGAGCGGCAGACCCGCATCATGTGAAAGAGCGAGAACCACATAAGCCCCGACCATTGTCAGCCCGCCCTGTGCCAGGTTGGGCACCGAGGACGCCTTGTAAATCAGCACGAGGCCGATGGCGAAAAGCGAATATAGCAGACCCGTCAAGGCGCCGTTTATCGCAAGCTCTGCTAGAAAGACCCAATCCATTCATACCTCCCTGATGGGAAGGCTCTTTTCGACCTTCCCTACTTCTCCGGTCTCGTAAGTCACCTGGGCGCTTACATGGACCTCTTTTGAACCGTCGTAGAGTGCCGCGACAACGTCGGCATAGCGTTCCTGAACGACCTTGCGGCGCAGTTTGCGCGTTCGCGTGATTTCGCCATCGTCCGGGTCGAATTCCTTCGGCAGGCTGACAAAGCGTTGCAGACGCAAAGGCTCGGTGAGAGCCTTGTTCACCCGCAGAAACGCCTCGTGCAGCAGCTTGGCCACCTCGTCGCGCTGCGACAGGTCGGCATAGGATACATACGGCACACCGTTCACCTCTGCCCAGTGTCCGACCGCCTCGAAATCTACGCAGACCATCGCCGTCAGTTCATCCAGTCCGGCACCAAGAACTGCCGCATCCTTGATGTAAGGGCTGAACTTCAGCCGGTTCTCGATATAGTTCGGCACATAGCGTTCCCCCCCGGCTGTGTGCATGACTTCCGACACACGGCCCAGAACCACGAGATGACCATCGTCCTCAATGTAGCCGGCGTCACCAGTATGCAGCCACCCGTCCTCGAGGGCTTCAGCAGTCGCTTCGGGTTTGTTGAAATAGCCTTCGAACACACTGTCTGAACGCATCAGGATTTCCCCATCGTCCGCGATCTTCAGCTCAACGCCCGGCGCGGGTTTGCCAACGGTATGAAGGCGTACCTCTCCTGGCGCCTGTATCGCGTTGATCGCGCTGTTTTCGGTCTGGCCATAGAGCTGGCGAAGCTTGATCCCGAGGGCGCGATAGAAAACAAAAGTATCTTCGCCGATTGCCTCGCCGCCGGTGAACGCATTCTTCAGGCGGCTCATCCCGAACTGGTCCTTGATCGGACCAAAGACAAGCGCCTCGCCCAGGAACCGTCCCAAAGGCTCCAACGCGCCGCCACTCTTACCGTTCAGCTTGCGCGTCTCGGCAGCAACCGCCCGGTCCATGAAGAAATGGTACAGCCATTTCTTGAACGGAGTCGAATTTTCCATGCCGACCTGGATCGTTGTCAGCATCTGGTCCCAACTTCTTGGTGCCGCCAAATAGAAGGTAGGTGCGATTTCCCGCATATCGCGCACGACCGTTTCCTGCCGCTCCGGCACGTTCACGGTAAATCGCCAAAGCAACGCCGCCCCGACAGTAATAGCAAAGTCACCCACCCAGGCCATCGGCAGATAGGCGAGGATTTCCTCGTTCTCGTCGAAGGCGCCCGCAGCATGGCCATTCCTCGCCGCCGCTAGAACGTTCTTCTGGCTCAGCACGATACCTTTCGGTTTGCCGGTCGTTCCGGAAGAGTGCATGAAAATCGCCGGGTCTTCGGGCTTCGCCCTGTTCAGAATGGCCTCGCGGCGGCCCGCATCCCCGTCAAGTTCGCGTTGACCGATCTCGATCAGGTGATCCCATGACATAAGACCGTCATCTTCATATGTTCCCAGCCCGCGCGTTTCGTCGTAAATGACGTGGGCAATGCCGCTCGCACTTGCGCTGCGCAATTCGAGAATTTTGTCGACCTGTTCCTGATCTTCTGCGAAGGCCGCAACGATTTCGACTTCGCCGAGGAAATGCTGAAGTTCTTCGAGCGTAGCACCCGGATAGGCCGGCATCGCGTAAGCCCCGAGCAGCGAGATCGCAAGCATGCCCTGATATAGACGTGCACGGTTGTCACCAAGTATCAAAACGGCCTTGCCCGGCGCTACGCCGACCACTTCGAGACCGGCCGCGCAGGCCAGAACCTCGTCCACGTAGTCGGCCCAGGTGCTTTCTCTCCAGATGCCGCGCTCTTTCTCGCGGACCACGATATCCGATCCATGGTTTGCCGCGTTCCGCGCCAGCAGCTTTCCAAATGTCTCGTTGGCGGAATTTTGCAATGTCGTCCCCTCAGCCATGCGAACCTCCAACATATGCTTCAATGACCCTTGGGTCTTTTACGACTTCTCTCGGTATGCCGCTGGCGATCATTTCACCGTAGTTCAACGCGAGCATACGGTCGCAAATGCCGATGATGACGTCCATATGGTGCTCGATCAGCAGAACGCTGACGCCCCGTTCGGCCCGCGCATCCAGAATGAAACGGGACATATACCCTTTTTCTTCCTGGTTCATGCCAGCCATCGGTTCGTCGAGAATCAGCATCTTCGGTTCCGCGACCAGTGCGCGCGCAAGCTCGACCCGCTTTTTAAGTCCGATGGGCAGACCATCGACCAGTTCGTGCCGAATACTCTCCAATTGAAGAAATTCGATCACCTCTTCGACGATCTTGCGGTTCTCGATTTCTTCCCGCTGTGCGGCCCACCAATAAAGCGCCGTGCGGATGACCCCCGGCTTCATGTGAATGTGTCGCCCGAGCAGAATGTTATCCAGAACGCTCATCCCGTTGAACAGGGCAAGGTTCTGGAATGTTCTGGCAACCCCGAGCGTTGCGACCTTGTGTGGCGCGGTGCCCGTGATGTCTTTACCTCCCAGCCGGACAGTCCCGACGTTGGGAGGGTAGAAACCCGTGATCGCGTTGGTAAGTGTTGTCTTGCCGCTGCCATTCGGACCGACAAGTCCAAAGATTTCTTTGGGTTGAATGATAAGATCGACACCTGTGACGGCGACGATACCGCCAAACCGCCGCTCGATCCCGCGACATTCCAGTATTGCCCCATCACCGGTACCGGCATCTGTTGTTCTTTGCGTCATCATCTGGATCCTGTTGTCCCTCGCTAGGTTCGGTCTTGGTATCAGGAAATCCGGAAATAATCCGGTCTCCCTGTTGGCCAGGGATCACCCCACATTTGTTGCCCGCCGTCGATGTTAAGAACTTCTCCGGTCACGAATTTCCCGGAATTGGCCGCCAGATAGACTACGCCTTCTGCAACATCCCATTCATCCCCGGCGTGGCGCATCGGATTGGAATCCTGAAAAGTTGCCGCGCCTTCAGCGGGATAGTTTCCGAAACCGGTACTTTCGCAACAGCCGGGCGCCACGCAGTTCACGCGGATATCATGCGGCGCCCATTCCACGGCGACTGATTTGGACAGGTATACCACACCTGCCCGGGCCGCACAGGTATGCGCGATGCCGGGCATCCCGCGCCAGATGTCGGCCACGATGTTCACAATTGAACCCGATTGCTTTTGCGCAACCCAATGCCGCGCCGTGGATTGCATCATCCACCAGGTGCCATTGAGATTGGTATCTATGACAGCGTTCCAGCCCTTCGGAGAAAAATCCAGAGCGGCTTGCGGAAACTGCCCTCCCGCGTTGTTGACCAGAACGTCGATCGACCCGAATTCCTGATTGACCGCAGCTACGAAATCTTCGACCTGTTCGGGGTCACGGATCGTCATCGGCATGGCAAAGACCTTGGCACCCAGACTTTCGAGAAATTCCTTGGCCGACGCCAGTTTCTCCTCGTTACGTCCATTTATCGCAAGATTTGCTCCGAGCTTGGCAAACAGGGCCGCAATGGCTAAACCCAATCCACCGCCCGCACCGGTGACAACAACAGTCTTGGCTTCGAATAGATCGCGTGCAAACACGGTCGAGCGTGCTGACAGGTCTTCTCGCGAAGACCCAAACTGCGTCTCATTCATGACGCTTCCTCCCTTTTCCCCCATTCGGGGTTATTCGGATAATCTAACGCGTGTTAGAAAATAATCAAGCTAAGAATTTCGCCTACTTCCGCAACTCGTTTTCTTCGAGTAAGTTATTAAAAATTCAAACATTTTCCTCCCGTTGACAACGAATTCACTTGCGTCGTCACTGGTACGGTGCGGAACAAGAGGGTTTCTCTCGTCAGCCGTTTGGCGTGGTATACCTTGGCGTTTCCGAATCTCCTAACGGTGATCTGTGATGCCGTGGTCGCCTCTACGAGGTGTAGAACGAGATTAAACCGTCTTCTTGTCGGCAACCTGCGCCGTCGAAATCCGGACTTTCAACACATGCACGGCGTGTCGACCGCCCCTGCCACGCCGCGGCGGTCTTGAACTTGGACGTATTCGAAACAGGCTTTTTGTGTTCTCCGATCATCGGTTCCAAGGTGCGCGCAGGTTGCGCATCGGTGCCAAACCTCACAACAGGATTACCGAGACCCAGCCGAGACCGGCCCGCAATTCCGCGATTGCCTGCATTATGACGGTCGCCTCGGCAATCCCAGACCTGCGTCATCTACCTGTTCCTGCGTGCCGATCCCAAGGCACCCACCGTCAGTCATCGCCCCCGTACAGATCATGAGAAAACCCACCGTTGCGATCGCGCTCTAATCAATAGTCGCCGTCGAACCGGGTACACCTCCACAGGATCTGGTCGCGTAATTCCCTCCGCTCATCCGTCAAAGGAAATGTCACGGAGTGTTTCTCGTGCCGTCCAGTCCTATGATCCCCGCCTCGTAAAGGGCCGTGATCTGTTTGTCGTCAAACCCAAGCTCGCACAGAATGCTGCGCGTGTCGGCACCAGGCGCGCGTCCCAGCCACCGAAGCGCGCCCGGTGTGGCGCTGAGATGCGGGACCGGGCCGATAACCTTGGTCGGCTCACCCTCGACCGATACAATGTCGCCACGATGGCGGATTTGCGCGTTCGTTGTAATATCTTCGACGCTCAGCACCCGCGAGGCCACCGCATCATGACGCGCGAATTCCGTTTCAACTTCGGCAAGTGTGTGCTGCGTGACAAAATCATTGATGGCGTCGAAAACCACGGTCATGTGGTGTGACATCTCGGCAAGGGTCGCGAACCGCGGGTCATCGGCCAAGGCGTCACCGCCGACGGCGCGCAGCAGCCGTTGCGCGGTCTCCGCGCTTCCTGCGGAAACGGTCAGCCATACCCCATCGGATGTGCGGAACATACCCCCCGGCGCAAAGTCCATCGGCTGGCGCAGCCCGTTGCGTCGCGGCGAATGATCAGCGCCCGTCAGGGCAGGAACGGGATAATCCATCAACCGAAGCAAGGCTTCGAACACTGCAAGATCGACGACCTGACCGCGTGCGGTTCCCTGTTCGCGGGCAAGCAGTGCGATCATGATCCCCAATGCGCCCATCAGCCCCGTCGTGCTATCTGCCGCCGGAAACCCGGGATGCATCGGCGGCCCGTCGGTGAAACCGGTCAGATGCGCCAGACCGCTCATGGCCTCAGCCGCACGGCCAAAAGCAGGTACATCCCGCATCGGGCCGTCCTGTCCGTAGCCGGACACGCGCAGAATAACCAGATCCGGGTTCCACCCATGCAGTATTTCCGGCCCGATGGCCGCACGCTCAAGTACGCCTGGTCGAAAATTCTCGACAAGGACATCGGCACCTTCAACCAGCTTGCGCAGAATGCCCCGGCCTTCGTCCGACTTCCAATCCAGACCCAGAGTCTGCTTGTTGCGGCCCAGTGTCTTCCACCAAACACCAACCCCGTCCTTGGCCTTGGGTCCGAGGTCACGCATCATGTCCGTTCGGTTCGGTGCTTCGACTTTGATGACATCCGCACCGAAATCAGAAAGCAAGGCAGCTGAAAGTGGGCCGGCGATGACATGGCCGAGTTCGATAATTCTGAGGTTGTGTAGGGGTCCGGACATTGGCTCTCTTCGCTAATATTCTAACACGCGTTAGATTATTAGCGAAAGGAATGTGAGTTCTCAAGGCATGACATAAGGAAACTGGATTGGTGTATCCAGGCACACGGCGTCAGACAAAAAGGTGACGCGCGCCACAAAGCAGCGCGCGTCAATGGACCATTCGTTCGGCCAGGCCAGTCCGTGGTCAGGCTAGTCCATGAAGCGAAAATGGCAATTCGCGCACAATCGTGCCGGTTGCCCGGCGTACGGCATTGGCCACGGCGGGCCCAACGGGCGGTGTGCCCGGCTCGCCGATGCCGGTAGGGGCCTCGGTCGACTGAACGATATGGACATCCACCTGCGGCATGTCGCTGATCCGCAGTGGTGTGTAATCGTAGAAGTTCGACTGGTTTACCTCACCCTCGGTCAGGGTGATCTCCTCGCGCAGGATCGCGGAAAGACCGTAGCCCAGTCCCCCCTGGACCTGCGCTTCGATGTTCGAGGGGTTGATCGGCACGCCGCAGTCGACACCGCAGGTCACGCGCTCGACCTTTACGGTGCCGTCTTCGCGGATGCGAACATCCGCAACCTCGGCGACATAAGAGCCAAAACTCTTGTGCACCGCGATGCCCCGTGTGAGGCCATCCGGTACCGTGCCGGCCTTGTCAATCGCCAATTCCAACACCCCCCGCGCGCGCGGATCGGTAAGATAGCGCAAGCGAAATTCCACAGGATCGGCACCGGCCGCTTCCGCCAGTTCGTCCATCATCGTTTCGACCACATACGCGGTGTGGGTGTGCCCGACCGAGCGCCACCAAAGAACCGGCACGCCAACTTCCGGATGGTGGATATCGACCGACCATCCCGGAATGGTGTAGGCCGAATGCTCCCCGAGGCCCTCGACCGAAGAGGCATCGACACCATCCCGAACCATGAACTGTTCGAACGCGGTTCCGATGGCGATACCTTGCCCCACCACGCGTTGTTCCCACGACGTGATATTGCCGTCGGCGTCAAGACCGGCGCGCACACGGTGCATGTGCATCGGACGGTAATAACCGCCGCGCACGTCGTCTTCGCGGGTCCAGACCAGTTTGATCGGCCGGGCATCCCCGTGCGCTTCGAGCCACGCCTTCGCGATCATTGCGGCCTCGGCCACATAGTGGCTGTCGTAGATCGCACGGCGCCCGAAAGATCCGCCGCCCCAGAGGGTCTCGATTGAAACCGAACCCGGATCAATGCCAAGCACCTGCGCACCTATGTTCTGGTCCAGAGTCTGGATCTGCGATCCAGTCCAGAACGTGGCTTCGGTGCCGTCAAAACGAACGGTAACGTCGATTGGCTCCATCGGCGTGTGCGCGAGGTAAGGGAAAGAGTAGTCCGCTTCGATCACCTGTTCAGTGTCGGCCTGCGATACGACGGCGCTGTGGAATGCGATACCTTCCTCATCCAGCAGCGCGGTGTATTCGGCCCGCAGCTCTTCGGTTCCCCGGTTTTCGGCCTGCGAAAAATCCCATTCCGCTGACAGCGCGTCGCGGGCCTGAATGGCCTGCCATGTCGACTCGGCGATCACCGTCGCCCGATCAGGCAACTGAATCACGTCGATCACGCCGGGCATGGCCCGCGCCTCTGTGGCGTCTAGACCGGCCAGTACGCCGCCGAAACGCGGACTGCGCAAGCTGACGGCGTAGACGAGCCCTTCCATGGCCACGTCCATCCCGTACATGTTGGTTGCACCCTGGGATTTGCGAACCACGTCAACGCGTGGGAAGGACTTGCCGATATAGACCCATTGATCAGGCGTCTTGAGCGTGACGCTTTCGGGGACGCTCTGCCCTGCGGCAGTCTCGGCCATGTCGCCAAGGCTGGCTGACTGTGATCCGTCAGTGATCTGACCGCCCGCGATGCTGATGCCAGCGGGATCGACGCCCCAGGTCTGTGCCGCTGCTGCGATCAACATCGAGCGTGCAGTGGCTCCGGCCTCGCGGTACTGTTGCCAGGAATTGGCCATCGCGGTTGACCCGCCCGTGCCCTGCACGCCCATCAGAGTATTTGCATAGAGATCGGTATTGGCGGGCGCGAACTCTGTCGTGACCTGTGCCGAATCCGCATCAAGTTCGTCCGCGACCAGCGTGGCGAGACCCGTGGCTGTTCCCTGCCCCTTGTCGAGGTGTTTGACGATCACCACCACGGTGTTGTCGGGGCGAATGTGAACGAACGGCGTGGCAAGCCCGTCGACGCCGCCCTGCGCTGCGGCTGACACGGGCCGAAGGGCGGCACCCAACATCAGGCCGCCCGTGGCTCCGGCAGACAGTTTCAAAAAGCCCCTGCGCGTGAGCGCGGGCGTCGGCATGGTCTGTGCAATAAATCTGTTGAGCATCTTAACCCTCCATAATCTCGGATGCGCGATGGATCGCTTTGCGAATCCGTGCGTAGGTGGCACAACGGCACAGGTTTCCGTCCATTGCCGCGTCGATATCGTCGTCGGTTGGTTTGGGCGTGTCCCGCAATAGCGTCGTCGCCGACAGGATCTGGCCTGACTGGCAGTAGCCACATTGCGGCACCTCCAGCTCCACCCAGGCTGTGCGGATCGCCTCGGTCGTGGCGTCTTGCGCACCCTCGATCGTCGTCACCGTGGCCCCGTCCAGGTCTCCCACGAAGGTCTGGCACGAGCGTACGGGCGCCCCGTCCACATGCACCGTACACGCCCCACAGGACGCGACTCCGCAGCCGAATTTGGTGCCTGTCAGGCCCAGTTCATCGCGCAGGGCCCACAACAGCGGCGTATCCCCGGCCGCCGCGATCTCGCGCGGTTCGCCATTCAAAGTAAGTTTGATCATTTTCTCGGTTCTCCTTTTTTCTCAGCCAAGGTCCGGCGCAGTGGCCACGAACGCTTCGTCATTACTTAATCTGTCCCACCAGTCCTGCATGCCCTCGAGGGACAAGATCGCGGCGCCATCCTCTGTCATCGTCGCATACGCAATGAGCGGCCCGAGCAGGTAGTCGGCGAAACCGGGCGCGTCACCGGAAAAAAATGGCGCATCTTTCTTGTTGTCCAGAACAAGCCTGATCAGTTTTCTGGCCTGATCCAGATTGGACTGCCTCATTTCTTCGTTTTTTCCGCCGACCACATCGGGGAACAGGTGATACGCCACAAAACCAATGATCGCGTCGTAGCCGTAATTGGTGATCAGCGCAGCGTTCTCGTCCGCCTTCGCGCGTTCTTTTGCATCCTTGGGAAACATCGGTGGTTCAGGGTCGCGCGCTTCGAGGTACCGTACGATTGCATCGGTTTCACGCAGACGCATTCCGTCGATATCGAGAACCGGCACCTTGCCGAACGGGTGGCGTTCAAGATGATCGGGTTCTTGCGTTTCGCCTTCCAGGACGTTGACCGGCACCTGGTTGTAAGAAATGCTCTTACGCGCCAGCACGCATCGCACCGTGCGCACGAAGGTCGATCCGTTAAAGCCGAAGAGAGTTGTTTCTGTCATCTGGTCCTCGTTGTTGTCATTTGATGGAATGCGGGAGCGCCGCCTGCGGTGCTGGATCACCGGATATGTTCGCAAGGTCCGCCGCTAGGAGATCGACAAGATCGCGCACGGCGGTGCGCAGCGCCTCGGCCGCACCCGGCCCAAGCCGGTCACCGATCCGGCCGGACAAGGCGACCGGCACCTCCGCCGCGCGGGTCCGCAGGGCGACACCGTCCGGCGTCAGGTGCACCATGACGTGTCGTTCGTCGGCCCGGTCGCGCGTCCGGGTCAGCAGGCCGAGTTTCTCCATCCGCTTTAACATCGGGGTCATCGTACCGCTGTCGATATGAAGACGCCGTGCCAGGCCACCGACATGAATCGGCCCCTCTTCCCAAAGAACCAGCATGACGAGATATTGCGAATAGGTCAGACCGAGAGGATCCAACAGTGGGCGGTACATGCGGCCCAACAGGTTGGTCGCGGCGTAGAGCGGAAAACAAAGCTGGCTGTCCAGACAAAGAAGACCGGACGCGTCGTGTGTATCAGTTTCGACCATCACTGAACGCTCCGACGGTTTATGTTCGGGGACAACCCGATCAACCGGATGAGCACAGGTCCGGAACCGCACACCGCCGCGGTGCGGACGGCTTTCTCATTCAAATCGACAGGCTTATCCATGTGGTCCTCTCTAAGAGCGGCTGGTCCACCGCTGCTTCGGATTACAACTAGAACAATAATTTTGATTGGCAAGCAAATATTTCGTACACGAACTTAATGGGCCTGAATGGCCCGCATTATATGAGACAACAGGCAAGCGCCTGATTAAGGGGCGCCTTGCAGCGCCCCTATTGATGGCTAAATCACATCCAGGTAGTAGGAACGTAGCGATACGCCTCGCCATCCGCGAGGATACGGCCAAAGCCCGGAAAGTGGATGTGGCTCCCCGCGACAAGCGTCTTGTCAGCTGACACCATGTCAAAGACGCGGCGTCGGGATTCCGCAGCCTGGGCCGGATCGCTGTCGAACCCAAACCCAACATCGGGCAGTGCAGTGTGAACATCGGCCGAGGCAAGCGTGTCAGCGATCATCAGCAACTGCCGGTCGCCGCCATCGATCCGCACAATCGAGTGGCCCGGTGTGTGGCCCGGAGACAACATCATGGACAGGCCGGGCGCGGCCTCGGCACCGTCGGCGATACGCGTCACACGATCGCCATAGGCCCCAAGCACGGTCTGGGCCAACTGGAACATACCTTTCGCCTCATCCGGCGCCTGCGCCATCATCGCTTCATCGGTCCAGAAGCCTGCTTCGACCTCACCCAAAGCCAATTCGGCGTTCTTGAAGACGGCATCACTGCCACGGATCAAACCACCAAGATGATCGGGATGCGCATGGGTCAGAACAACCATGTCGACATCGTCGGGGGTGACGCCTGCCGCAGCAAGTCCGGGGATCAGACCGCCAAAGCCAGGCCCCAACAATTCCTGCTCTCCCATTCCGGCGTCGATCAGAATTGTACGCTCGTCGGATTGCAGGAGAAATGCAGAAACCGGCGCAGGCAACGCATCGGGCCCGATACCGATCTGCTCCATCAGCGGGTCGATCGCTTCGCTGCCGAAAAAGAACCCCCTGCCCAGTGGTGCGATCCCATCCAACAGGGCGGTGATGCGATATCGACCGAGGGGCGCAGAGTAGAGGGCCGCGCCCGGTGTCGCGGTGTGTCCGGCAGCCAGCGTTGGGCTTGCTACTCCGGTAAGGGCGGCGGCGGCTGGCAGCGTTGCGGCGCCCTTTAAAAGGGTGCGTCGGTTGATCTGAGTCATGGCATTTCCTTTCGCTCTAGAATATTTCGTATACGAAGTTTCGAATCGGGCTTACGGTGTTTCGGCTTTCAATCCCGACCCGGTGGCCCTAGTTAGCGTGTATGGTACAAAAATCCAACCTGAATGATCTTGCCTGTTTTCAGGTCTACATGCTTCACCATGCGTTCGGTCGATTTTACCAGACGGCTTTCGCCGAGACTGGGCTTACTTACGCAAAATACGTGATGCTCAAGGCTCTTGTCGAAAAAGGGAAAATGTCGCTTTCCGAGCTTTCCGCGCGTCTCGGGGTCGAACCGAACACGGTATCGCCCCTGGCCAAGAAGATGGCCGGGGTCGGGGTGATAGAGCGGGTGCGAGACCCGGAGGATGAACGCCGTATTGTTTTGTGCCCGACCGAATATGGTCTCGCCATTCTCAAAGCCGCCGACCAGACTGTCACGCAGAATTTCGCGGATCTCGGAATTTCCGCAGAAGACCGTTCGCAGGCGATTGCATTGATGTCCCGGCTCCGTTCGGCGGTGGAACAGGCAAGCCCGAAACGCCTCGAACTTCCAGAAGCTCCCTCGGCGGAAGGACGCGATCCACCGGATTGAGCGGCAACATCACCGCGCATGCCGGATGCCCCAACGCACGATAAATTTCCTTGCCAATGCACAAATCCTGCCTAGCTCATGGCATCCGAAAGTGATCAATCATCTAAAGCCTCCGCCAAGCGCGTGAGGCCAGAAAAGGACTGTATACAATGGATCTCAATGCCGATTTTTCGCAGCGTGTCGTCGTTCATTCGGACACGATCGACTGGCAGCCCTCGCCGATTGAAGGTGTGGACAGACGTATGCTGGACCGGATTGGCGACGAAGTAGCGCGGGCAACCACCATCGTGCGTTATGCACCCGGCAGCCGTTTTTCGGCACACACCCACACCGGCGGCGAGGAATTCATCGTTCTTGACGGTGTCTTTCAGGACGAGCATGGCGATTACCCGGCGGGCACATACGTTCGCAATCCGCCCACGACCTCGCACACACCGGGATCGAAGGCAGGATGTACGATCTTCGTCAAGCTGTGGCAGTTCGACATGGCCGACCGCACCCAGTTCCACAAGGATATGGAGGCAGAGCTGGGCGCACCGACAGAAGGGGTCGCCACGACGATCCTGCACCGGGATGCGCGCGAGGTTGTGACCTACAGCAAGCTGGAGCCCGGCGCGGTCACGACGTCGCAGGCACCGGGAGGGATAGAGGTATTGGTCATTGGCGGAGCGGTCACGGTTGACGGTGAAACCCTGAAGCGGAACGACTGGCTGCGCCTGCCAGATGGTGAGACTTTGACGGCGACAGCCGGTGATCAGGGCGCAAGGCTCTGGATCAAGACAGGCCACCTGCCCCACGCAAAAGCACCGGCGGTCTGATCCCGGCGACTACAACTGTTCTGGTGCCGTTGAGGGGTGTGCCGCTTCGGCCCGGAACGCGCGATGAAACCAGTCTATTTCTCGCGAACCCAAGCCGATCCTCTCACGCCAATCGAAGTTGTACCCGCGTTCGGATATTTCCGGGCGGGTGCGCTTGTGCCAGCGCAGCAAGCTCACAGCGACTTCTACCGAAATAGGGAATAACACCTGATTCCCAAAGAGACGACCGCGTCGGTGCACACTGCCGTGCACCGCGCGCCAGGCCTGATCACGCTGCGGCTGTTGCGCCCTCCGGAGCGGTGTCCTCTTTCGGAGGCTTGATCCGAAAGAAGAGCGCATAAAGTACCGGAACGGCGATCAGCGTCAGAACCGAAGCAAATGCAAGACCGCCCATGATCGTCACTGCCATCGATGCAAAGAAGGCATCCGGCAGGAGTGGAACCATCCCGAAGATCGTCGTGCCTGCCGCGAGCACCACAGGGCGCAGACGGCTGACTGATCCGTCGATGACCGCCTTGTAGTCGGGTACACCCTCTGCACGCTGAAGGTCTATCTCTTCGACCAGAACAATTGCGTTCTTCATCAGCATACCGGAAAGCGACAGGAAGCCCAGAAGGGCAGTGAACGTAAACGGCAAGCCTGTGAACAGGAGCCCCAGTACCATTCCTGTTACCGACATCGGTACGACCAACCAAAGGATCAGTGGTTGGCGGACCTTGTTGAACATCAGGATCGAGATTGTCAGCATGACGAGAAAACCCAGCGGAAGCTGCTTGCCGAGACTTGCCTGCGCATCCGCCGCGCTTTCGAATTCGCCACCCCATTCCATCACGTAACCCTCTGGCAGCGGAATGGCCTCGATATCGGTCCTAACACTCCGGAACGCTTCGTCCGCGGTCAGATCGCTGCGCGACCCGCCCATCGCGGTAATGGTGCGCTCGCGGTCACGTCTTTGTATAAGCGCCTCGACGAGGCGTGTCTCGAAACGCTCAACGAGGTTGGCCATCGGAACGTAGGACCCTGCACCATCAGACCATACGGAAAGATCGGAAAGGCGGTCAATCCCGTCACGTTCGCTCTCCGGGAGGCGGAGGTTGATCGAGATCACCTCGTCGTCCTCGCGCAACTGACCAACACGCAAGCCGGACGTTCCGTAGCTTATGGTGTCGGAAATCGCCCCGCGCGTTGCACCGGCCAGACGCATACGCGATTCATCGACAATCGGCTCGACGAGTATCTCACGCTGGCGCCAGTTGGTCCGCGGGTTGGTGATCGTACCGGAATCCTCGAAGATCCGCATCGCATCATCCGCGAGTTGCCGCAGGATGACAGGATCCGGCCCCGCAAACCGAACCGCCACGTCTGCACCGGACGGCGGCCCGAACACAATCTGCTCGACGCGGATCAGCGCGTGAGGGAATTCGGCTGGCAGATCCCGGTTCAGTCGGCTCGCGATGGACGGGATTGCCTCGGCATCGGCGACCCGGACGATAAGCTGTCCGTAACTGGCATCCGCCTGCTCGGGATTATAAGTCAGCATGAAGCGGCTTGCGCCTCGCCCGACAAGGGTCGTCACATCCGTCACGTTGTCCTCGGCGAGCAGCATCTGTTCGAGCCGTTTCATTTCAGCGTCGGTGACATTGATATCGGTCCCCTGTGGCATCTGGAACTCGACATAGAAGATCGGAGTGTTCGACGCCGGGAAAAACGCCTGCTTGACCTGCCCAAAGGCCATCACGGACCAGACCGTAATTCCCACAATGATCAGGACGACGATGACCCGGGTCCGCAAAGCCAGCCAGAGAAAGCTGCGATAAACTCCGTAGAACGCCCCCTTGTAGGGATCGTCAGAGGTCTCTTTTGGCGCGCGGAGCAGCAGTTTGCCGAGATAGGGTGTGACCGAAACCGCAAGCGCCCAACTCATCAGCAGCGAAATCGCGATGACCGCGAAAAGCGAAAACAGGAATTCGCCGGTCGCGTCAGGCGACAGGCCGATCCCGGAAAAGGCCATGATCCCGATAACGGTCGCACCAAGCAAGGGAATCGATGTGGCGGTTTCCGTCTCGGCGGCGGCATCTTCCGCAGACTTGCCCCGCGCCACACCGATCACCATTCCTTCTGTGATGACAATGGCGTTATCGACAAGCATCCCCATCGCGATGATCAGGGCACCAAGGCTGATCCTTTCCATCGGGATGCCGAAGACAGACATGAAAAACAGTGTAGAGAAGACAGTCAGCGCCAGTGTCACACCCACCACCAGACCCGCACGCCATCCCATCGTCAGCATCAGCGCGGCAACGACAATGCCCACTGATTGGCCAAGACTGACGAGAAAGCTCGAAACAGCCTCGTCCACGACAACGTGCTGCTCGTAGACCGGTGTGATCTCGACCCCGGCCGGCAACGCGGCCTTGAGCCGGTCCAGGCGCGCCGAGACACCCGCGCCGACCTCGACAACGTTCCGGTCCGTCAACGCCGATACTCCGAGAGTGAACGCCGCCGCTCCGTTTTGCCGAATAACCTGACTTGGCTGTTCGGCTTCATCGCGGGTAACCTTTGCGATGTCGTAAACCGCAACCTGACCGACCTCACCGGGAACACCAAGTCGAAGTTCCTCGATACCTTCCGGACTCACGTAACCCGGCGGAACCGACAGGTCGATACGGGCGGGACCTTCGGTAATCGCACCGTTCGTGAACACCTGGTTTTCGTCGGCGAGGACGCCCAGGACCTGCGTTGGAGGAAGCCCAAGCTCCGTCAGCCGGGAAGATGGGACCGAGATATTGATCACCTCTTCCGTAAGGCCCTGAACCTCGACCTTGGCGACGCCATCGACGGTCACCAGCCCAAGTCGCAGGGTCGTCGCCAGATCACGCTGCTCTACCGGGCTAAGCCCTTCGGTCGTCACCGCATAGAACATGCCATAGACGTCGCCAAAATCGTCATTGATGATTGGCGGGCGCGTACCTGTCGGAAGATCCCCCTGCACATCGCTGATGCGGCGGCGCATCTCGTCCCACACCTGCGGGATCTCGTTCGGACCGTAGGTCATCTCGATTTCGACGGTAATCTGAGCCATGCCCGGCATGGATTTCGATTCAACCCGGTCGAGTTGCTTCATCTGCTGCAACGCGTTTTCAATGACGTCGGAGACTTCCTCTTCGACCTCAACAGCCGTGGCACCCGGATACGGCACGAAGACGAGAGCCGTCTTGAGGGTAAAGCTGGGATCTTCGAGGCGACCGACGGTATTGAGGCCCCAATACCCGCCAACCATGCAGAAGATGATAACCAGCCAAGCCGCCACCGGTCGCTTGATGGTCGCACGTGAGATGCTGAGTGCCATGGATCTGTACCCGTCCTATCAATATTGGATCAGAGACCCGAAATCATCACTGCCTGATTGTCCCTGAGCCGCCACCAACCGCCCGAAACAACCAGCTCGTCACCATTCAGGCCCTCCATGACGATAATCTCGTCATTGACGGGAAGTCCCAGCCGGACCGTCCTGCGCGCGACCTGTCCGGAAGATTCCTGATAGATCCAGATGGACGGGTCGGTTCGGCTTGTCGTGTCCACCGCCGAAACCGGAACGATGACGGATTGCGGACGGTTTTCATCGGACGCGGCGGCGATGCGCACATCCGCTGTCATGCCGGGCAACAGACGTGAATCGATATCACCGGTGATCGCAAATTCCACATCGTAGGTCTGGGCTGTCGGATCAGCGTCGGTCGAAAACGAACGCAGCACGAGTGGCACCGTGTACCCCGGTACCGCAGGAAAGCTCGCGACGATGTCGAACGCGTCGGGCGCAGAACGCGCAACTGCCGCAAGTTCTTCGGGCAGTGAAATCATGATCCGCATCTCGCTCACATCTTGCAGACGCGCCACCGGCGCGGCCGAGGTGACGTTGACGTACTCCTCGACGAAAGTACGCGCCACAATCGCGTCAAACGGTGAGGTGATCTGGGTCTGCGACAGACGCCGCTTGGCCTCGCGCAGTGCCACGTCTGCCTGTGCAAACTGGGCGCGCGCAGTATCGAGGCGCGAGTCGGCTGCGACCCCACGCTCGGCGAGACTTGAAGCGCGCTCAAGCTCGGAATTCGCGAGGTCGAACGAGGCCTGCGCCCGATCGACAGCCAAATCAAAATCAGCCTGATCGAGTTCCGCAATCACGTCGCCCTTGCGGATTCTGTCGCCCGGCTCGACATCGAGGGAAAAGATCTGCCCCGGCACCTGAAACGCGATGTCTACTGTGCGTGCAGGCTCGACCCGGCCCGCAACGGCCCGGGATTGATTGACCACGCGGCTGAGCGCACGCGTCACTTCGACCGTCACCGGCCGATCGGGTTCGGATGCTGTCTGCGTCTCGGCGTCGGTTTCCCCGGCATTCATTTCCGTCTGGGCGAATACACCCGTCAGGGACCCCGGAAGGAACGGCACGGCCAGGGCCGCTGCGGCCGCCAGCACGATGACGAAAGCAACCCGCTTCCAGTTTTTGGTCTTCTTATTAGAGCTCATCAATCATAGTCCTTAATCGTTCGATGACGCGTTCTCTGATTTCCGCGCCGCCGTCCGGAAGATTCAACAGCCGTTGGAACCGCAGACCCTGTATCGCCAGGACCGCGATCATGGCGGCCGGCGCGTCCTGCGTGTCTGTCAGTATACGTTCGAGGTCGCATGTTAGATCACTGCGAAGCGGATCAAGAAGCCGTGGATCCGAGGCGGCGGCCGCAAGGATTGCCATTGACAGGTCGTCGTCCACGTCTTTTGAGTGTATCACAGTTTCGAGATGCCCGGTTAGAGTGCGCGCTGGATGCCGCACCGGTACATTCGCAAGAAGCTCCCGGTGCGCGGCCAGCATCTGATCCAGCAGGCTTGAAAGCAGCGCTTTCTTCGTCGGAAAGTTGTAGAGCACGCCGCCCTTGCTCAGCCCCGCCTCCTTCGCGACTGCTTCGATCGTAACTTTGCCCGCTCCTTCACGCGCAGCAATCGCGCGTGCAGCGCCGAGAATTCTCGGAGATGCGTTTCTCGATCCCGCTGACTGCCCTGGCTCATTCACAACTGTACCATCCGGTCGGTTTAGATTTTCGCGAGAGGTAGTCCGGGGCTGCATCAAGGTCAAGGTCTTGATCAAATCCGTCCTGAAACAGGGCACCGAGGCGTTCATCAAACCGCAGAAGTGCCTAAATTTAGGCCTGTTACGCTAGGTATTACCCGCTGAGTAAATCCCTAGAAACACGTCAACCGCCCTTTCGGCATGCGCTGGCGCATCGATCGGCTGGCCAACCGCCAGCAGTCTGGGCATGATGATGCCCGAGACGGAAAGATGAATGAACTGGCTTGCAGTGCTTTGAACGTCCTGCATTTTTACCGATCCGGCTTCTTGCAGGACCCGAAAAACCTGCCCGACAATTCTAGTGGCCCGCCTTGGCCCCGCTTCCATATATATTTACCCTGCCTCGGGCAGCACTGAAACCGCGCCGGTGCAGGTACGCAGAAGTCGAATGTAGTCATCGTCCAGGACCAGTCTGATCATGCGCCGAGAAAGTTGTTCCAGAACGGCTCGCGGTGAATCGTTGCGTGAAAGCGGTCGGGAGATCTCGACAGAGAGCCTGTCGCATTCAGCCTGCACAACGCGTAAGAACAGCATGTTCTTGCTCGGGGAATGGGCATAAAGCGTCGCTTTGGATACTTTGGCCTCCTCGGCAATCGCATCGACACTGGCACCTTCGAATCCACACCTCAGAAAGACCGTCTTGGCTCCGCTCAGCACATCGGCAACTTTACTTTGCCTCATGTCGGCCGCCTGCTGCAGAACCGTGGGATCGAACGCGCTTTATCGATAATCTGGCCTTCCCCAAGGCTTGCACACCCGCGCATTTTCCCAATTGGTTCATTCAAACAGTCCCCAATTCATCTTCTGCGAAGACACCCTCATCCTTCCATCGTTCCGCGATATGTCCCAGTGTGTCCAGAACACCTCGCAGGTCATTGCCACGCGAGGTCAGGCCATAGGTGACTGCAGGCGGAATTGTCTGCTCCTGTTCGCGCCAAATGACCCCGGCACCCTGAAGCATTCGCAGGCGTTCGGTCAGCATGCGGGTAGATATTCCTGGCACGGCACGTTTCAGCGCACCAAACCTTTGCGGTCCCTGATCGCTCAGGACCCAGATGATATAGGTCGTCCACGGCCCCATGAGCAGGCGCAGAATCGAATCCATGGGGCACTGTGGCGGGGTCTTGGGCATTGACGTTCACACCTGTGATAGGCAGTTACTTTTCCGTTCCTACTTTAGTATAGGTTACAAATCAACTATTCCTAAAAGGTCGAACGACACCCGAAGGTGTCCTGCAAACCCGAAGGAACAGACAGACATGACCCGCATGCCAACTCTTTTTATTCCACATGGGGGCGGCCCGTGCTTTTTCATGGAGTGGGATCCCCCCGATACCTGGGACAGGCATCGCAGCTTTCTGGAGACCCTCCCCGCCAGTCTCCCGGAGAAGCCAAAGGCGTTGCTGGTGATCTCGGGGCATTGGGAGGCGCGTGAGTTCACCGTGCAGTCGAATCCAGCGCCGCCCTTGTTGTTCGACTATAACGGCTTCCCGCAACACACCTATGAGCTGACCTGGCCGGCACCCGGTGATCCCGCCTTGGCCACCCGTGTGGGTGAACTGTTGCAGGGAGCGGGCTTTGAGACCGGGACCGATACCGCGCGCGGCTTCGACCACGGCGTCTTCGTGCCGTTGAAGCTGGTCTTTCCAGAGGCCGATATTCCCACCGTTCAGCTTAGTTTGCGGTCCGATCTGGACCCGGATGCGCATCTGGCGGTTGGCCGTGCGTTGGCACCGCTGCGCGACGAGGGGGTTCTTATCATCGGATCGGGCAACACCTACCACAACATGGGTATAATGATGCAGAGCATGCGCGGCGCACCACAGAACGGCACGGCGGGTACAGAATTCGATGCCTGGCTGACCGAAGCAGTGACATGCCCCGATCCCGACGAACGCAACCGCAGGCTTGCGCGGTGGTCGCAGGCACCGGGTGGGCGCGACGCCAATCCGCGCGAAGAGCACTTGATCCCGTTGCATGTCGTCGCGGGCGCGGCGGGCACTGATATCGGCCGGAAAACTTTGGAGGACACCGTCCTCGGTGCAGTCGAAAGCGCCTTCCGGTTCGGCTGAGCAGCAACTCTGAAAAGGAGCACCGAACATGTCCAGCGCACTCAACGGGCCCGACACCGTAACCGGCGCTTCCGGTCATCTCGGAAGTCAGGTCATCGAATCCATCGTTGCTATCACCCGCGCACCGGGCAAACGGCTTGCCGTGCAATGCCGCGGCAGGCGAGGGCAAGGCGGGATATATGGCACGCGTCGAATGTGCACGGGCTGCTGCCGTCGCTTTTCTGGACGTGGCCACCGGCGACGTTGCGGAACTGACCGGTCAGGCACCGCAATCGGTCCGCAGCTATCTGCCGGCCAACAACCCCGCCCTTGCCGGTTAGCAAGCACCAGATTTACGGAGACCCTATCATGCTGAAGATACCCCCACGCACCGGGCCAAAGCCCGTCACCACGCCCTGCGCCCCGCATACGCAGATCAGTCAAAACCCCGACTCCTTATCCTATCAGGCATTCAAGGAAAGGGCCTTCGACTTTCCCTTTGTAACCCGCCAGCCATCGCGGATTTCGGTTCCGGGGGCCGAAGCGTTGTGCCTCGAACATGGACAGGGCTGCGGTTGCCGCGAAGCCTTCATGATCGGTAATGAGTTCGCTCATGTCCATCCGCCTGAAGACGGTAGCCTGCACATGATGCTGCCGGAAGATGCCGTCCCGCAGATCGTCGATCTGGGATGGGCAGAGCCGCACCCGATGGCGACAGCGGGCATGATACCGTTGACTGCTGTCATGGTCTACGCGCCAAGAGACAATGCGGAAATCGGCACTGTTCTCGATCTCCTGCGCATGTCCTATGACTTTGCCTGCGGACGGCTCGGACGAGTCGATAACATCGCTCTCTAGGGGATACACGCGGCGGAGCACGGTGGTCGGCCAGCCATACCCTGTCACCCGTCGTGGAAAAGCTCTGAATCCTCGACGCGTTTTTGCGCCAGCAGAAGGCTGCATCCCAGTGCATCGCTCAACTCGGCCGCAACCGACCGGTTTAACCAGCGGGTCCACACGCCCTGGCGGTGATGCCCGACGACGACCAGATCGGCCCCGGTTTCAGCCGCGGCACCTTTGATTTTCGCAACGGGATCGCCAAAGTCCATGCGAAGCTCAGGTGCCAACCCCATGGCGGAAAGTCTCTGATGGCCTTCGTCGAGGATCGCCCTGAAATCGGCTTGCTGGTGGACCAGCGCGCCGGCATCCGCGCCCTGCGCCAGCGCGTTGCCCGCGACTGTCTCGACCACTGCGAGCAGGATTACATCGGCACCGGTGATCTGCGCAAGCCGCGCCCCTTCGCGCAGCGCCAGCCGCCCCTCGCGCGAGCCGTCGTAACACAACAGAATTTTCGTATACATCGACTATGTCTCCGAAGCGGGAATGGCACTTGCAAGATAGTTGCGACCATACTAATTAGCCTTACAACTATTAGCAAGCTGTTGAAAGCAAAGTGCGATGCAAACCGACCCCAACAAGATTGAGTTCCAGGAACCTTTCGCACGCTCCATGGCGACCGCCGCACGCATGTGGCGGCGGTACCTTGACCTTCGGTTTCGCGATCTCGACCTGTCCCAGGCAAGGTGGAACGTACTGTTCGAACTTTCGCGGAATGAAGAAGTGACCCAGGTCGAACTGGCGCAGTGCCTGGGAATTGAGGCGGCGACACTGGTGCGCCTGCTGGACGGGCTTGAAGGCGCGGGTCTGATCGAACGCCGACCTTCGGACAAGGATCGACGGGCAAAGACACTTCATCTGACAGAGGCCGCGACCCCTCTTATCGTCAGGATGAAAGAAATTTCGGGGGCCAGCCGGGCAGAAATACTCGAGGGGGCATTGCCAAGTTGTTGATCCGTGGATTTGAAAGGTCCTGGCTGGAGATATCAAGCAGTCATTTGTGCGGCATAGTCGGTCCAGAGACAGAAAGCATCTGCCCGGGCGTGGCGATATGAGATGGCGGTCAGTTTGTAGCGCCGAGGGCGGAAGATGGTGTTGATCTGGTCATGTGCGGCCAGAACCCGCTGTGCCTGCCTTGGGGACTTGAACCGCCCCATGATCTTCTCGCGCCTTCGGGTCGGCCTGTGACTGCCCTCGATCCGGTTGTTGAGCCCCTTGTGGGCGCGATGGTCCGCCTGGGGCGCAAGGCGGGCAATCGGCTTGCCATAGCTGCGCAGTTTGTCCGTGATCAGCACCCTTGGCTGGCCAAACTGCGCGATCAGCCGACGCAGAAAGCGTCGTGCGGCCTTCGCATTGCGGTGCTTCTGGACGAGAATATCGAGCGTATCGCCATTGGCATCCACCGCCCGCCAGAGCCAGTGCTTCACCCCGTTGATCGGGATCACAACCTCATCCAGATGCCATTTGTCATTCGGGCGGGGACGGTCCCGACGGATGCAGGCGGCAAAATGCGCGCCAAACCGATTGACCCAGAGACGGATCGTTTCACGGCTCACGATGACGCCACGCTCGGCAAGCAGATCCTCGACATCCGCCGTGCTCAGAGCAAAGCGATGGTACGCCCAGACAGCGTAGGCCACGATCTCGCGGGGGAACCGAAAGCCTTTCAGGCGCGGCATGGACGTCGGTAATTTCATGCCTCAGCTCGTAGCAAAGTCACGCCGCCCAAACAACTTGGCAATGCCACTCGAACGTCTTGAAGAACCCACCGACTGAGGAAAACTCCTCGTCAGCCTCCCGACGGATCTCGGCTGAAAAGGCAAGATGCCGGCCATCGGAAAATCCGAAGCTTATCAGCACATGGGCGATTGCCGGACTTGACCAGACCGATGTCAGAAGATCGACGGAGGTTATCGCGTTCAGAGAGTAGGTTTCGGACTTCCACTGCTCCGCGGCAGTATTTTCGTTCTCCCAGATGAAATCCCGGATGTTATGCACGATGACGGTATCGCCCTGGAACTCCGCCATCACGCCTCGGGCAGTCTCCGGCGCCCAGGTCAGATCCTGCTGCGGGGTGATGCTGGACCACCAGAGCGTCGCAGTAGCGAGGCAGAGGATGAGTGCCATCCAGCCGTGCCGTAAGTTACGGCTGGCAAGAAAGACAAGCATGCCGGCGAAAACCACGGCGCCCGTGCAGGCGATCACGGTAAAACGTTCGAACTGAAACGAGAACGCTGCAAGGGTCCAGGCCAGAAACAACATCAGTGCGACGCCGAAAAGCACTGCTCCGAACTTGCGCTGCATTCTATTGTCCCAAGGCCGCGTCAACGACCCGCAATGGTGCCGAAAGGATTTGTCCGGTCGAGCTCAAGACAAAGGCACCGGCCTCGGTGAGTGTGCTCCCCTGTCGCATCTCCCTGGCCAATGCGGGGAAGGCCGATGCCAGTTGGATGTATCTGTCGTGATTGAGGCGGCTGCTGGCATCAACAGCGGATATGTCGATCAAGACCACGCTGCTTTCCTGTGCCGCGGCCTGGACGGCAGGATCAGTGATATCCAGTGCGCCCACGCGCGTGCGCTGACCCGCAATCGCGGACAGTCCGAGCGCACGATCGTCCGGCGAAACCATGACAACCATCGGGATTTCCATTTTCCCGATGACAGCCAGTTGTTGGCGGAACACATCCACATCGATATCTGGGGCCGCCAGCACAACCTCCAGACGGGACAGCGCCTCATCCTCTCCGGCAATTCTCATCTGGCGCAACGTCTCCATCACGAGCCAGCCCCCCATGGAATGGCCAAAGACGGTCAGCGGCTTCCCACCAGAGGTCTCGCCAAGCCGCGTCAGAAGGTCGGCCAGGGCATCGCGGGAATAGGTCACTGACTCCCGGTCGCTGGCGTAGCCCAGCAGCGAGGCACTCGATGGCCAGGAGAAGAGGACCGGGGCGTCGGAGATCTGAGCATCGGCCGCCATCTGCGCCGTGCGGAACAGGGCTTCGGGGAAGTTGTAGTTATAGCCATGGACGAAAACGCCCGTGCCGTTCTCGCTTGCAGCATTCACGCGATGGATGAAGGCCTCCTCATCAAGGCGCGTATGGGATGCGACTGCGAAGTCGGTTTTTGGGTTTGTCTGGCCCTTCGGCCATTCGATCTCGCCGGAAACGTGGTTAGGCGGAATGGAGACGGTGAACTCGGCGAAATGGGGTTGCGGGGAGCGCAGGCTCGTGAAGCCATCTGCCGGAAGTTGTGCCGTGTTCCGAGTGGTCGCCACGAATATCTGCTCGGTTTTACCATGGGGCGCTGATGCGGCAACGGGCCAGATGGTGCGCGCGTCCGGTCGCGCTGCACAGCCGGCCAAGGCGCAGCAGAAAAGAAGAAGCGAAGGTCTGATCATTCTGGTCTCGTAGCTGGGAGGAAGTGGCAGTGTGCGGCGCCAAGCAGGTAAGTATAGGGGCAAGTTTCTGCGGCGGCAACAGAGAGTTGGGGAGTGTCCCGAGCATAACCTGCCGCCGGCGGATGATTGGTTCGAGAACCTCGCTGCCTGGTCGGGTTTGCACCGGGCAGAAGCAGGGCAGCCGTCCAGTGCAAACCCGACCCTGTCCCTGCCAACCGCCGCTTAGGCTCTGGCGCGTAGCGCAATACCGAGCGCGATATAGGACCAGCCCTGCATCACCAGTTCGATGCCCAGGAAGAGGCCGATCAGCCAGAGGCTGTTGACGGGCCAGCCGGTCGCGATGACAAGTCCGAGCAGAAGGGTAACGATGCCTCCTCCAAGCAGCCATCCCCATCCCCGATCCGGGCGCGCCTTGATTCCCATCCAGATTCTTACGATGCCGCTTGCCAGAAGGGATGCCCCGATCAGCAACGTCAGGAAGCTGGAGGCCAATAGCGGATTGGCAATCGTCGCCAAGCCAGCAACCAGGTAAAGAGTCCCACCCGCAAGCCAGAGCAGGAAATGCTTCCAGCCCTGACCTCGAAATGCCGCGATGATATGCGTAAGCGCACCGACGATCATCAGTGCCCCGATCATTATCATCGAGGCCATAGTGAACAGAACCGCCTGTGCCACCGCAAACCCGCCGGCAACCAGCAGCGCCACTCCAAGCGCGACCAGCCATCCCCAGTTCTGTCTCGCTTGAGCGAGGGCTTCGCTCAGACCGCCGGTGGCCTTGCCATTTGTATCGTGCATGCTTTCGTCCTTTCCGTTTCGACCATTTCCCTTGTCAGCCCTCACGACTGACTCGCCTTTGTGTCGACCGTCACGGTGACCGAAAGGCCGGGCGCCAGATATTCGCTCATCTCCTGCCTCGGATCGATCGAGATGCGCACCGGCAGGCGCTCCACGATCTTGGTGAAGTTCCCGGTTGTATTTGATCCCGCCAGCAGGCTGAACTCGGAGGCTGTCGCGGGCGAGAATGCCTCGACCCAATCAGTCAGATCGCGAACCCGCGAAATCGACCAGAACTTGCCTTTGGCCGAACAGCCACGAGAGGCGGGAACACCGTCGAGGAAACCGGTTGCGAACACGTTGTTTGTGATTTTCCGCGCAGAACTGACCCGGGGGGGATGCGGACAAAAACTTGGACTGTTTTCACATGGGGTCAGTTCTAAGCGGCAATCAACAGGATGCCCAAGCCTTGCAGCCAAGTGCGCGGTATTCGAAAGAGCCGTAATGGAAGGCAGAATTTCGCGATCGACGAGCGACGGCTATGTGAGCAAAGGCCTTCTTAAAGCGATGTATGCTGGCCACCGATTTCTCCCTAAAATCAAAGCAGATCGGCGAACTGCTCAAGATCCGCTACAGTGGCGACCAAACCCTGTTGGGTCAGGATTGATAGATACTCGTCAACGGTCTTGGGCGGGTTCTTGAGGCGCGCCCGAACTTTGCGCAGCGCTGAGCAGACCAAACCGGGCGCGAGAGAAAGCTGGTTCCGGAAAAAGTCATCGGGGTGCTGGGTCTCGATGCCAAAGGGCGCAAGTGCCTCCGGCGGGAAGTCTTTCAAATTCTGGGTCACGATGGCGTCGCACCGTCCAACGATTGCGGCCGCCAGAACGTGCCGATCATCTGCGTCCGGCAACGTGAGGGCCGGCACCAATGCTTCATAGCCGGTGACCAGGCAGTCGCGTGTCGCCCTGTCCATCAAGTTGCGGGTTCGTTCCAGGGCCGCGCGGTCCCGATGAGGTTCATTGCGCAGAAGCGCGTCGATCCATTCCCGGTGGATGTCAGCCGTCCACTTCGCCTTGAAAAGATCCGTGACCGCCAATTGCATCAGCGCGTCCCGCATGGGCGCAGGGTAGAGGACATTCGCGTCGAAAAGGACCGTGTACTGGCTCATTTCGAGCCATAGCCCATGTCCTGGTCCTGTGCGTCGGCGGCCAGTTGATCAAGGACGGCTTCGCGCTCGTTGTCGATGGCTGCCTTGTACGACATGACGTCCTCCATTCGGACGCGGCGATGCTTGCCGACCTTCCGATGCGGGATACTGCCATCCTCGAGCAGTTTGATCAGGAACGGCCGCGAGACATTCAACACCTCTGCCGCCTGGACAGTCGAGAGTTCGGCGTTCTCAGGAATGATGGTGACGCCGCGCCCGGCTGCCATCGCCTCGAGGACTTCCATGAGTAGCGCAACAGCGCCCGCAGGAAGTTCGATTGGTTCCATCTGCTCCGCGTCTGTAACGCGAAGCTTCAAGGGTCCTCGGGTCGCCGCAAAGCGCGACAGGGCCTGTCCGGAGACGCGCGCGATTGCCGCGTCCTGCGGAGTCGGTGGAAGATGCCGGTGTGCCAACATGTTCATGGTGATCTTCTCTCCGTTTTGTACAGTCTACCACCATATATGAAATAAGTGCAACAAAAGCATTAAGTGTCGGTTATTTTCTGCGCGCCCTGCCGCGCGCTCGCGGTCATCTCTACTGCCAACTGGGCCGGTAACACCCGCGCTAACCTTCAGTTCGCAGCACGCCACATCCTGAAGCGGCCCTGTCCTGTCACCTCGCGGATCAGGCCGCGCGCTTCCAGCCATGCAAGGTTGCGCTGGACAGCGGCGCGGCTGGCGTCAGTCAAGGCCTCAGCCATCGGTGCAGAGACGAACGGCCATTCGGTCAGCACCGCGCACAAGGCCGGGGGCGTCCTGCCCGAGAGCGATGCCATCTCGGCCACTGCCCGCGCCGACCATGCCTCGATATCGTCAAGCTGCCGCATCGCGGTAAGGCATGCCGTCTCCATCCCCTCGAGCCAGCGCGCAAGACGGGCGTCGGGTGGGCCACCGGCGCGAAGACCCCCTGCCCCGCCCATGGCTAGAGGCGCAAAGACTGTGCCTCTCCCCTCGCTGGCAGCGATCCGCGCAGCTGTGACAGCCGCTTCCATCCGGTCGCCGTGCTGCCCGAGCCCCGCTAGGCCCCATAGGTGAAAGCCCATAGCGGCGCGGGTGATCGGGTGCAGGTCATCGGCGTGCCCCATCAGATCCAGCCAACCGCTCGCGCGATCCACGAACGGCTCGGTCTCATCACCTAAGTTTTCGGGGTCACGATGGTCGAGAAAGGCGGACAGGTCCTGCTCCGGCCCCGGTCCACCCGTCAGCCGCCGCACGGCCCAACCGACACGCGCGAGCGCCGCGGTGTCGTCCTGCACGCCGGACAAGCGCATGGATATCCAAAGCGCCAGCCGATCAGGGCCGATGCGGTCACCCGCGAACCAGCTAAGGTCGGCAGCCTCGATCAGGGCAAGTCTGTGCCGCCATCCTTCCGGACCCCGCTTTAGCCGGTCATCCAGTGCACAGAGGCGACCGGCCACACGAGCAAGACGCGCGGCATGGCCCGCTTCTGCTTTCCGCCAATCCTCGAGGACTTCGGCTTCACACGGTTCGGCCCGTGGACCGGGCGGCAAATAGTCTGGCTCCTCTTCCATTGGACCGGGCAGGAACCAAAGATCGTCCTCGGACGACTGTTCAAGCTCCTCACCCTCGAGGATGAGAGTATCATAATCATCATGAAAGACAGGCGGTTGAGGCTTCATATGCGCAAAATATCTAAGTTTTGCACTTTACTCAAAGGTTTTGTCGGGGTGTCTTCACGCACCTTATATAGCACGCACAGGCGATGGTCGGCGAGGGCACTCTGATCGCGCTGACCGCACAGAAACTAAGGGCTTTCTGTTGAGCAAGGCCACAGAGTGCACCCTTGCATCCGTTTACAAACGGTCGTTTAGTAGCGATAGATAAAACTGCAAAAGACCTGTTTTGATGCCATTGATAGGCTACGCGCGCGTTTCAACCGAGGATCAAACCCCCCTGCCCCAGTCGCAGGCCCTGAAATCTGCGGGTTGCGCCGAAATCTATGAAGAGCACGCCTCAGGCGGCAATCGCGCGCGGCCGGTGCTTGGGCGTGTGCTCGAACGCATCCAGAGTGGCGATACGCTGGTCGTCGTGCGGATCGACCGGCTTGCGCGGTCTCTGTCGCATCTGCTGGAAGTGATCGAGCGGCTGGAGGCCAGGGGTGCGTTCTTTCGCTCGATCCAGGACCCGATCGACACTGGATCCCCGCAGGGCAAGTTCACGCTGCAGGTCTTGGGCGCTGCGGCCGAGTTCGAGCGCGCCCTGATCCGGGAGCGCACCAAGGCCGGCCTCGCCAGCGCGCGCACAAAGGGCCGCGTGGGCGGAAACCCTGGACTGCGGGCCAAAGACCCTGCCGCTCTTCGCAAGGTGCGGCTAGCGCGACAGGACGGCTACATGGAGCGTCTGAACGAAACGGCACAAGATTGGGTGCCCCATGTGCGCCGGTTGCGCCCCGACTTGGCCTGGGAAGACGTGGTGCGCATCATCAACGGCCCCTTGCCCGAGGCGCGTCGCTGGACCCAAAGCCGTCTCTTGCGGGCTGTGAAGGCCTATGTCCGCGACGGCTTCCTGCCTACCGAGGTGCTGGCCCGCGCCGGGCGCCGCGAAACGGACGATCGCCTGCCCGCCATTATTGCTGGCATCAAGGGCGCAGATCCCGACATCACGCTTCAGGCGATCTGCACCCGACTGGAAGCGATGCGCGAACGCACGCCTCGTGGCCGAACAAGATGGCAGCCGTCTTCGGTGAAAATGCTGTTGGAGCGGGCGGAACGACTTGGCCTCATGCCGTACGAATCGAGCCAAAATCAGATGTAGCTTCTGACCCGAATCCAAAAAATTTCACCGGGAGAAAACTCCGCAGGAGGCAGAAAGTGCCATTAGTTGCTTGGGGTTAGCTGCTAATGTGCCAACTCAACAGAGTAGCGGCTCGATTTGGTTAGATCTGGATTTAATATATCTATATCAACGACTTGCTGAGTTTTTTACACGACAACACCTATAGGTGTTGTGGATAACTTTCACACTACATTTAGATTCTTCTTGCCGGACTCACTGGATCATGGCATTCCCATTCTGACGGCAAAACGCGTCAGACACGCTGTACACCGTCAGAATGACTAAGAGCCTCAACAGAGGCCGAGAGTGGGCGGCAGGACATGGATGATCGTAACATTGGATACACGCAAGGCATAGGCTCTTCCGATATCGGAGCATTTGCCGACAATCTGGCTGAGTCTTTGGATCGCCAGATGAAGATCGCTTTCGAACCCGAAGAACGAAAGTCCCTACGCCGCTTCAGTTCCACCGAAGTCGCCGGCCTCCTGCGCGTAAGCACATCTAACCTGCGCAACCGGCACAAGGACGGCAGCTTCCCGGAAGTGCATACAGACAACCGCGGACACCGGTTCTACACAGCCCAAGAGATTGATGAGTTGCGCGATGTTCTTGGACGCACTGGAAAGAACGCAGAAAGCTACCGCCCAGGTCGCCGTGAAGGCGACCGCCTTCAGGTAATATCCGTCGTCAACTTCAAAGGCGGTTCATCAAAAACGACAGCAACGATCCATCTTGCACAACGGTATGCCTTGCGCGGTTACCGCGTCCTGGTCCTGGACCTTGATCCGCAAGCAAGTTTGACCACGTTTTTCGGCTTTCGGCCCGAGCTTGAGTTCGCCGATGGCGGCACAATCTATGATGCTTTGAGATATGAGGACCAAGTTCCTCTCTCGAACGTCATCCAAAAGACCTACTTCCATAAACTCGACATGGTTCCAGCAGGTTTAATGCTCTCGGAGTACGAAACTGAGACCGCAAACGCACTCGCCCGCCGCGTACAACCCATCTTTGCAGAGCGCCTCGCCTTGGCGCTTGAAGAGGTTGAGGCAAACTACGACATCGTCCTGATCGACTGCCCGCCTCAGCTTGGGTTTCTAACCCTGACTGCACTGGCAGCCTCGACGGGGCTTTTGGTTACCGTGGTACCTGGCATGCTTGACATCGCATCCATGAGCCAATTCCTGAAGCTTGCTTCAGAAACGATCAAGGCCGTGGAAGAAGCCATCGGTCGGCGTGTCACATGGGATTTTGTCAAGTTCTTGATTACCAGATATGAACCGTCGGACGGTCCGCAGACCCAAATGGCAGGCTACCTGAGATCAATTCTGGCAGGTCAGGTCATGACAGAGCCGATGCTGAAGTCTACGGCGATCTCCGACGCGGGGATGACCCAGCAGACCGTCTACGAAGTCGATCCAAGCCAGTTCATCAGAAAGACAATTGATCGCGCCCTGACAAGCGTGAACGGCGTTGGCGATGAACTGGAGCAGACGATCCAAATGGCATGGGGGCGTCGCTGATGGCCCGGAACATCTTCAACCAGCCTCCAAAGGATGAAACGGAGAGCGCAGCCGCCTCCCCTACCCCACCAAGAGCAGCAAAGCTGCCAGGATCTGTCGGCGGATTGCGTGACTCGTTGCGCGAGATCACTGCAAACTCGATCCGCGACATCGAGCCCGATCAGATTGATATGGATGGGCTGCGCGATCGGTTGGTGCTGGAAGATTCCAGCATTGATGAATTGGCCGAGAGTATCGCCAAGCATGGCCAACAAGTGCCAATCATGGTCCGTCCATCTGCCCAACCGGACAGATACCGCATCATCTACGGCCGCCGCAGGCTTGCGGCGATCCGCAAGGTCGGTGGAACGGTCAAGGCAATTGTTCGGACCTTGGATGATGACGCATCTCTGATCGCTCAAGGCCAGGAGAACAACCTCAGGCTTGATCCGTCTTTCATAGAAAAGTCACTGTTTATCAAAGAGATGCAGGAATCCGGCTACAAACCCGGTGTCATCCAGGATGCTCTGGGTCTGACCCGGCAAGGCGTGTCCAACCACAGGGTCGTCATAGAACAATTGCCAGACGGCCTTGTTCAACTCATCGGGCCAGCACATGGGATCGGACGGCGACAGTGGAGTGATCTGGCTGCCTTATCGGTGAAGGTAGATTTGGTGGACATCGCCAAAGAGGCGCTCGCCGCCCTGCCCGACGACACTCCTAGTTCCGAAAAGTTCCAAGCGGTCTATTCGGCTTGCTCGAGCAAAGCACGTAGCGACAAGAAGCCGCCCAATCGTGGGCTGACTTCGGTCATCAATGATGAGAACGGCAGTTCATTGGGCACGCTGACAATCGATGAGAAGGCGATCGCTCTCAAGGTCACCAAGAAGGACAATCCAGAATTCGGCCAATGGCTCGAAGAGCACGCGGAAGCTACGCTTTTGCAACTCTTCGTACAGTGGCGGAATGAGAGAGGCTCTGGGTCCTAACCCAGGCCACACAGAGCAACACGAGCAGAGGAGAAAAGCGAAGACCCGAAAGAAAAGAGCCCCCCAAAGTTTCCCCTGGAGAGCCCTCATCATCTGATTAGCATCTTTGATGTAGCAACCTCCAGCATACCGGTCAAGAGTCACCGATTCGGTGGACTGATATTTTTTGCCTTTTTCCGCGAAAATTCGAGGAAAGAGACGGGGAAGTTGTGGGCCGAACGGTCGTCGTGAACAAGCCATGGCATTTACAAAACTCTCGATCGAAGCCGCAGGTGCTGATGCAACCCGCGGCTCATTTCCCCCATCTGAAACCGACGTCTGGACCATCTTCAGAGCCCTGAGAGATGCACGCAGCGTGTTTGGTCTACGTCCTGGCCACATACAGACACTTCAAGCAATGCTCAGTTTTCTGAAACCTGGCCATGGCGAAACGGTTTTTGCGTCCAACAATTCACTTTGCCAGCGCGTTGGCGGAATCGACGAACGGACACTCAGGAGGCACATCAACCGCTTCGTTGAACTCGGATTCATCAAGCGCAATGACAGCTCGAACCGAAAGCGCTACCGCGTTCGCTCATCCGGCGGGGAGTGCATCAGTTATGGATTGTCTCTCACCCCCCTGCTCCAACGTGCGAGCGAGCTTATAGCCATCGCGCAAGAGATGGAGAATAACCGGCGAGATCGGATATTTGTCCGCAAACAGATCCTTACAAAGCTCGCCCATTTGGAAGAGCACGATCCTAGCAACGCATTCATCAACCACGCACGGAAAGCTCTACGCAGGAAGCTGAGCCTCCCCGAATACCACGCTCTGCTCGCCAATACAGATGCAGAATGCCAGAGTTTGTCTACCCCGGATGACCCGCCTGAAACTATGGAATTGCCCGCCAATGACGGACAAACTGTCCGGCATCAATCTAAGTCTGAAGAAGAAAAAAAAGATTTAGATAGCAACATTGGCCTTGAGGCCCTGAAACCAGACTTGCTGACCTCAGTCTGCAATCAGGCGACATCGTTCTCCACAGAGAGACTTAGAAACTGGTTGGACATTGAAAACCATGCTCGAACACTTGCACCCATGATGGGCATTCACGCAGAGACTTTCGAGAAAGCCAAGAATGCTGTAGGAGCTCAGAAAGCGTCATGCGCAATCTTCATCATGCTACAGCTTGGAAAACACATCAGAGATTTTGGAGCGTATTTTCACAGTATCACCCTGGGTCAAAGGCAAAACCAATTTGATCCATTAGCTTTGATCAAGCGACTGTCCGAAAACAATGAGCGAACTGTCTAATGTCCACCGCGGTGGACTTCGAACGAGAAGCGGCGCTTGTGGCAACCAAAACTTTCCAAACGCACCTAGCGGCGCGTGTTGGTTCTTCAGTTCATCTCAGACCAGCAGATGTCCACCGCGGTGGACAAGTGACACACGAGCAAGCCTTGATGAAAATCTGGCCGCCCATGGAAGAAGTCGGCGGCCAGGCAATACACCCTAAATGCCTAAAGTTATTGTGGGAGGTCACCGTCTCCAAAGAGGTTTGGAAAGAGCCGCTCTCGATAATCCAACGGAAACGCCAACCGAACTGGCGTCTTCGGCGAGGCGGACGTCAGATATCCGGCGGCGGTCAGTTTACTCAGCGTGTTGCGAGCAGTACGCTCGGACGTCTTGAGCACAATCTGCGCATCGCCTCGTTCCAGTGCGCCATGCCGAAGAACCGCCGAGATTAGTTCCGGCGCTCGCTTGTCATCGATGGTATCTGCAACAAGACGACGATACCGTTGGTCTAGTCCGCCGAGATCGAACAATCTTGCTGAGAAGGTGATCTGGTCGAGCGTCACCTTTAGGAACCATTCGCTGAACGTCTTCAATGCCACCTCTGAAAGATTGCCGCGCCCGTCGCGATCCCCTCGTCGGGGACTATCCGCGAGATCCATCATCCGTTTGTACTCACCCCGATCGGTCAGCCCGCGGGCCAACCCACGCGATACGGACCAGAGCCCTTGGCCGCCGATCCCGGCTGTGAGGGCCATGGCATGAGACATCAGTCTGCTGACGCGCCCGTTGCCATCCGGGAAAGGGTGGATGTAGTTCAGCCGGTGATGTGCAGACGCGATCGCGATGATCCGTCCGCTCGAAGATCGCGCCGCAATCTGAAACCGTTTGTCAAAATGATCCATGAATGCCGCGACGCGCGACGATGAAGGAGGTAGGTGGCGCCCGACCGCAACTTCCCGATCATCATCCTGGCGCATGCGTCCCGGAACGATGGGCTCTTGTGTGCCGTCGGGATGTTCGATGACCCGAAACTCATCCGGCATCTCGTCGTAGAAGCTCTTATGGACCCAAGTCAGGAATTCGACGGATGTGGGGCGGGGCAGGGTGCCCTTGCGATGCATCTCGTCGATGGCCCGTTGAACGATGACGTGCGCCCGGGCCTCAAGGGCGAGGGGACGGGTTTCTTCCTCAAGCTCGGCGCCAGCCAGCGCCCTTTCGATGTCGCGGGGGCGCGTGTTGTGTCCTTCGATCAGGTTGGAGTAGTAGCAGTTCATCACACGGACGAGATCGGCAAGTTCGGCTGCGCTGTCAGGATGCAACCCTTGTCCCAGCCCGGTGGCTTCCCTCTGGATGTCGACCGAAAGGTCTGCCAGTTCTGTGGGAATATGCTCCTCGAAGAAGCAGGGTTCGATCCTGGCGGGTGTTTCCATCATTTTTGCCGATCTTCCATGTTTGCAAAGTAATTGAAAAATAAACACATTTCGTATTTTCAAGCAAGTTTTTGCCGATATGCGTTGCCGATCTTGCCTGCCGATCTGGAATTGCTGCATGAAATCAATGGCTTCGGCAGATGTGCCGGGCTTTCGGTTTTGTTGTGTGCCCGAATGGGCCGGGAAAAGTAAAAGTGTTCTTCGGGTTTTGTGACTGACGGATGAGGGCCTTTGGGGTCCCTCAGATGGGTCCGGGCCGGATTCCGGTCTGTCTTTCCTGATGAAGGGCATTCCGATGCAAACAGGTGTCTTGCGCGTGTTACGCGCGACCGCTGCCTCGTGGTGGCGGCACAAGGAACTACGCCGAACTGGCCAGACGGGCCAGGCACTGCAGCTCGAGCGCGAGACCGTCCTGCGTGATCTCGGCTATCTCAGGCAGGCGGCGACGCTGCCGAATGCCCATGTGATCTGCGGAGAAGGCGGGACATTCATCCATCTTGGTTGGACCACCGTGTCGACCTTCGCGCCGATCGAGCGCGTTCCCTTGGCCACTCTTGCGGTCGCAAGAGGGACCCCGTTCATCGATATCCGACCCGTCACCGATGTGATTGCCTTCGCGAACCTGCCGCGGGTGGCGTGGGACGGATCGGTCGACCCTGAACCCTGGGGCCCCGGCAGTTCTGTATCGCTGACCACCTACATCGACACGGTCGAAGGGCTCGGCGCGAGGATCCTCAACGATCCGCGGTCCCATCAGTCAGCCTGATCACCATTCCCTCTCACCAAAACTCGAAAGGAGGCCAGCCATGGCCCGATCCCGCACGCCCAAATTCGATGCCTCCGAGGTCATCACAAACGAAATCATCCGCATCATCGAGCGCGGCGTCCTGCCGTGGCGCAAGCCATGGACCGCAGGTGGCAGCTCTCGTCCCCTGCGCGTGGGCGGAGAACCCTACCAGGGAGTGAACAACTTCCTGCTGACGATGCGGACCGTGATGGCGGGCCACAGCTCTCCCTTCTGGATGACGTTGCCGCAGGCCAATGCGTTGGACGCAAAGGTCCGCAAGGGCGAGAAATCCTCTGTCGTCGTCTATTACGGTCAAAGCCGGAAAGACGCGGGCGGCGATGAGCATGACCGCAGCGACGGGGATGATCACTCCGAGGAAGCCCGCATCTTCCGCTTCCAGAAATCCTACCGCGTGTTCAATGCCTGCCAGATCGAGGGCTTGCCCGACAGCTTCTTCCCCGATCCGGAGCCCGTGCCCGAGCATCCGCCGTCCGAGCCCATCCCGCACATGCAGGCGTTTTTCGATGCCATCGACATCACAACCGTCTTCACGGGCACGGAGGCGTACTATTTGCCCCCCGTGGACAAGGTTTACATGCCATCCATCACGCGGTTCCAGGACCCGCGCAATTTCTACGGGGTCTGGGCCCATGAGCTGGCCCATGCCACGAAGGCCCCCCATCGACTGAACCGTGATTTCGGGTTCTCGAAGTTTGGCAACACGTCCT
>OJBO01000139.1_pt1 | contig 44076 bp, 37 predicted proteins | sample 1590461 | NCBI WGS metagenome assembly OJBO01 (sample SAMN05416836, study PRJEB24817) | seawater metagenome | isolation source: Sea water | place: Canada:Atlantic | collected 2013-07 | reverse complement strand
GAGTCTGGTCCGTGTCTCAGTACCAGTGTGGGGGATCCCCCTCTCAGGGCCCCTACCCATCGTAGCCTTGGTATGCCGTTACCATACCAACTAGCTAATGGGACGCATGCCCATCTATTGCCGATAAATCTTTACCATACTTCAAATGCTATCTGTATGGGCTATGGGGCATTAATCCAAGTTTCCCTGGGCTATTCCCCTGCAATAGGTAGGTTGCATACGCGTTACGCACCCGTGCGCCGGTCTCAAAAGAGCAAGCTCTTTCTACCCCTCGACTTGCATGTGTTAGGCCTGCCGCTAGCGTTCATCCTGAGCCAGGATCAAACTCTTCATCGTATAATCTTCAATAATATTGCGACCATACACCAAAAGAGCCCGACTCTCAAAAAAATCTCGGGATTCTCACTTAGTTTAGTTTTCTTTGTTGACCAACTACCTTTCGGTAGCCAATCTACGCTGTCAATTTCAATATCTCAATGAACTTTTTGTCTCTCTTTTGCTCGCTTTCAAATCGTGTTTTGTAGTCACTCATTGTTTTAGCGGGTGCAAATGTACAACTCTTTTTTAAACCTGCAATACCTTTTTAAAAAATATTCCAAAAATTTTTAAGAGCGTTGTTTTTTGCTTTTTTGAACGTCTGAATCTGTTCTTCTAAGCGGGTGCAAATATAGAACCCTTTTCCGTTCCCGCAAACTTATTCAACAGGTTTTTTCGGTAAATTTTATCAACAAATAATAACGTTTTGAAACCTAGATTTTTAGTAGTCAATTTTTTTTCTCTAGGGATAAATTGACCTTTAAGGCACAGTTAAATTAGTCTTTAGGCCAAGGCACTGTTATGCTGATTGTTATGAAAATATAAAAGAGCGAATTACAAACATAACATGTTTTAAGAGAATACGCAACTACCTGATTGCCTTAATTATTAACAGTTTTTTTGTTCCAATGTGCCTTTAAATCGAGATAGTCTATTGGAAATGCAGGATTTTGTCGCTCGAGTTTATTTTCTTGAAAGGATCTTTCCAGAATATCTTCAATTAAATAGTCTTCTTTTATCTCAAAAGGCTTGTATTCTTCTTTTAATGAGATTTCAAAAAGACTGGCCGTTGTGTTATACCAAAAAGCTCTCCAACCCGTGCGTAGTTCTTTTACAAGCTCAAAAGCTGTGCGACCGGTCTGTCTGTGGATAAGCTTTACTAATATCTGACCTTCGGTGTGGGTCAATTTCTTTAGCTTTTCTGAAAATTCACCTTCTACGTATTTCTGAATACGCTTGGTATATCGTTTTTTGTCCCTATTGCTTTCAATTGTCTTCAACCGTTCGGTCATAGTGGTCAAACGTTCCGAGGCCAATTTGGCGTAAGGATATACTTTTCTGGTTTTTCGGCGAAGGATGAGATAACGCCTTCTGTCCAGCTCTGATTTAAATTTTAGTTTGTCTAACAAAATCACTTCATCAAGATCAATCATTTCACGAGCTATAGTATCGCCCTCGATTATATAATACATAACCTCTGTAGAATCCTTTTGTTTTTTTAAAAATTCGGTATCCGTCTGACCATATATAGGGCTCAGGTTAAAGAACAGTACACATATATATATAGGTATGAAAATCTTCATTTATAAATTTTTATATGAAAAGCTATACATCATCCAAAAACGTTCCAAAAATAAGCAAATTGCCTTGTGGGTCTCCATAAGAAATCACTAATTTTACCATACTTGAATCTTTTCAGAAAAATGAATTTATGACTACATCAATATTGAATGACAAATCACTTAAATTTTTAGAGGAATATTTAAACAATGCGGCGCCCACAGGCTATGAATGGGACGGACAAAAACTGTGGATGCAGTACCTCAAACCCTATGTAGATGAGTTTTTTACAGACACCTACGGAACAGCGGTTGGAGTAATCAATCCAAAGGCGAAATTTAAAGTTGTAATTGAAGGACACGCTGATGAAATTTCGTGGTATGTTAATTATATATGTGACAATGGGCTACTTTATGTAATAAGAAATGGTGGCAGCGACCACCAAATAGCACCTTCAAAAATTGTAAATATCCATACGAAGAACGGAATAAAAAAGGGCGTTTTTGGATGGCCTGCTATCCACACACGCGATAAATCAAAAGAAGAGACCCCAAAACCCGAAAACATTTTTATAGATGTGGGCGCAAAAGACAAAGAAGAAGTTGAGAAAATGGGGATCCACGTGGGCTGCGTCATTACATATCCCGATCAGTTCCATATTTTAAACGAGGATAAATTTGTTTGCCGAGCCTTGGATAATAGAATGGGCGGTTTTATGATTGCCGAGGTGGCCAGATTGCTGCACGAGAACAAAAACAAACTTCCTTTTGGTCTTTATATTACCAATTCAGTACAAGAAGAAATAGGACTACGAGGCGCCGAAATGATTGCAGATCGAATTAAGCCAAATGTGGCAATAGTTACCGATGTAACGCACGACACCACTACCCCAATGATTGACAAAAAGAAACAGGGCCTGGCAGAAATTGGTTGTGGTCCAGTAATCGCCTATGCGCCCGCCGTCCAACAGAAACTGCGGGATCTTATAGTTGATACTGCCGAAAGAAAAATGATTCCCTTCCAGCGAGCAGCACTTTCTAGAGCTACTGGGACTGATACAGATGCCTTTGCGTATAGCAATGGCGGGGTGGCAAGTGCATTAATTTCATTGCCATTGCGGTATATGCACACTACAGTGGAAATGGTCCACCGTGATGATGTTGAAAACGTCATTAAGCTTATTTATGAAACCCTGTTGAATATAAAAGATGGAGATACTTTCAGTTATTTTGAATAATAAAAGTTTTTAATCCTTTTAAAATTTATTATAATTCTGAATATATTTTCTCTACACTTTTATAGGGAGGTTTTAAGTTAAATAATTGTTGCCTTTAAAAGTAACCTTCCTATTTTGGCTTAAATTTTTTATTTTTACTGCTGAATAAGATTAATAATTATCCCCAAAAAAGAATAAAGCAATGAGAAAAACACTACTTGCAATGCTATCTGCATTCACCCTACTTTCATGTTCTACAGAAAATGAATCGATTTCAAATGAGAATTCAGTAGAACTCAATCAAAGCCAACGAAATTACCTTTTGGAATCTTCCAGCAATATTGGTATATATAAAGGGGTTTTTACAACAAACGACTCTGAGTTTAGAGGAATTGCCGAAATTCAGATAATCAGTGCGGATGGAATTTTTTCTCTGTCTTCAGCACAGCCTACTGCTATTGTTACTTTAAACAACGGGATGGTTTACGAAGCAAAATCAAATCAAGTGGCGCAGGAAGGAGTAGCTATTTCAAATATGGAATTTACTTCCGAAAATCTTACTTTTAATTTTTCCGTAGAAGGCAATGGAAGTAATGCTATAGTTGAAAATGTACGTTTTAAGCAAACAGACGCAGGAATGTTAGTAGCTAAACACACCAATTTTGCACCAGTAATGCCAATTACTGGAACATATGTATGTACGGTTTGCAATGGGCATCCCGCTTTGAATGGCTCAGAAGATCAAACGTGGAATATTGTAATTAATGAAACAACTGGTGAGATAACTAGTCAAGTAGCCTTTGGAGGCAGTATTCTTTTAAACGGAATTGGTTTACAGGACAACTGTACGCCGAGTGGCAACTTTACCGATTGTGATATCAATAGCGGCGATGGCGTGAGCAATGTTGGCTTTACCTTTAATGGACAGCCCATAACTTGGACAGGAACCCATAATTTTAACAACCAGAGCGGCAACCCAACTGGCAATTGTTCTGGCTTAAGCGGGACTTGGGATTTTGTGACCAATAATTATGGAACTATCCAAGGAACCTTTGTAAGTGACTTTGATTGCATGGATATTATTTTTGGTGAAGATTTTCAAAGTTTTGCCGGAAATGGCTTCTCGCCCACTCCTGCAGCGGGCCAGTTAGATTCAAATATTTTTAGAGCTACAGGAATGAGTGATGGTACTGTTTTGTACGGCGGAACAGCCACCACTGGTGATTATGCACGTGGCCAAAGCTCTGGCGGTGTTACCACTGGAGGTGTTTACGCTTTTGATACGGATGGCACAAACATTATTTGGGGCGTACAGCCTGGAGGAAGTGATTGGACGCCAGGTACTTTTGAGATAAGGATCCAAAACACCACGGGAAGCGCCTTGAACAATTTTATGGTTTCGTATGATATTTATGTAAATAATGACCAAGATAGGGGCAATTCCTTCAACTTTGCTTATTTTACCGATACGTTTCCTTATACTTCAGTTCCCGCACTGGATTATACTTCGCCTACAAACGTAGATGCTAATGGTTTTGTGAAAATATCTCGAAGTACCCGTATCAATGTCGCGGTACCAGCAGGAGGACATATCTATTTTGAATTTAACGGTGACGACGTTTCAGGCAGTGGAAGCCGTGATGAATTTGGATTAGACAACGTAGTGGTTCGCGCAAATTAAACCATACACATAATTAATTTCGAGACCTTTATAAATGAAAATTTGTAGAGGTCTCTTTTTTGTTATATTTACCGCAAAATCCAGCAAACCTTGTTATTCAATTCCTTTTCATTTGGATTGTTTCTTCCCATTACCCTCCTGCTCTATTGGGCTGTGGGTTTTAAAAGAATAAAAGCACAAAACCTCATTTTGCTTGCAGCTAGCTATTTTTTTTACGGGCTGTGGGATTGGCGATTTCTTTTTTTAATAGTCGCTAGTTCTTTGGTAGATTATTTTGCCGCACTAGCTATTAAAGGTTCTGAGAGTTTTAGTAGAAAAAAAATCTTTCTTTATAGCAGTATTATTTGGAATTTGGGAGTACTCTTTCTTTTTAAATATTACAATTTTTTTATTGATGAATTCGCGTTGCTTTTCAATATGCAACAGGGAGAATATGCTTTTAGCACACTAAACCTAATACTTCCGGTCGGGCTAAGTTTCTATACTTTCCAAACTATGAGTTATACCATAGATGTGTATAAAAATAGAGTTTCGCCTACCAATAATTTACTTAACTTTTTGTGTTTTGTGGGTTTCTTTCCTCAATTGGTCGCTGGGCCAATTGAAAAAGCCTCTGATTTGTTGCCGCAATTCAGCAAAAAAAGATCATTTGATACAGATCAAGTTAAAGAGGGGTTACGGCAAATACTTTGGGGGCTTTTCAAAAAAATGGTGATTGCTGATAACGCCGCTTATGTTGTAAATATGGTATATGCAAGCCCAGAAGACTACGGTAGTTTGTCATTGCTTTATGCTTCGATACTTTTCTTTTTTCAAATTTATGGTGACTTTTCGGGTTATTCAGATATTGCCATAGGTACCGCAAAACTTTTTGGTTTTAAACTGAGCAAAAACTTCAACATTCCCTACTTGGCACAAAGCGTTACGGAATTCTGGCAGCGTTGGCATATTACCCTCACACGGTGGTTTACGGATTATGTATACTTCCCAATAATTCAAAAAAACCTGCGCAGTAACACACGCCGTAATATTGCTGTCTATTTAACCATGGGACTCATTGGTCTTTGGCACGGAGCCGACTGGACTTTTGTGATTTTTGGGCTTTTTCAAGGGTTTTTGATTGTTTTGGAAAGAACCCCTTTAACAAAGAATAGAAAATCAAGTCTATTTCATAAAGCATTGATGCCAAATTTCATGGTTCCCATTTTAGGTTTTATATTTATTATTGTATCCAGCATTCTGTTCAGAAGTCAAAATATTGAGGAAGTCTGGCTTATGTTTAAACGGATTTCTTCCTTTATACCGAGTGAAAACATTGGCCCCTTGATAAATAAACGTTTTTTGGTGTTTGTTTTTATAATGATGGCTTCAGAGATTTATACACGTTATAAAGATTTCCCCTTAACCAAATTAGACAGCTATTTCAATAGACCTACGCGCTGGATTATCTATTACATTTTAATTTTTTTAATTTTCCGATATGCCGGACCAAAAGAAGACTTTATCTATTTTCAGTTTTAGCGATGTACAGCTTCGTTTTCTAAAGTATTGCATGGGGTTCTTTATTCCATTGATAATTGTATATGCAATTTTGGAAATCTTGGTATTGAACATTCCTATTAATTATAAAGTATTCGGAAATTACTTAAATAAGCACGCACCCGAAATTGAGGTTATGGCATTGGGTTCATCACAAATGAAGTGTGGCTTTAATCCTGCCTTAAGCGATGAAAGCGCAATAAATCTTGCATCAACCTCACAGCATCACAACGAGGATTTTCAAATACTGAAAGGAACCATTAATAGGATTCCAAATTTAAAAACCGTAATTATTGAGGTGTCTTATAATCACTTGGAGCTGCCGCACCATCCTAAAGATTATTGGAAAAATTCAGTGTATCTAAAATATTATGAAGTAAATGCTTTTGAAAGACCCACTTGGGCAAAAGACAAATTAATATACCTTGCAAATGCCCGATTCTATTCACATAAATTGATGGACCATTATTTCTATAAAACCGATAAATCGCAACTAAACGAATATGGTTTTGACACAAATAATTATGAAGGTGCCTTCAAAAAATTAAATTATGACGAAACAAAAATTGCAGAACACAAGTTCAAAATAATAACACGGGAAGATTTAACCATTTTTAAAAACAACACAGCCTATCTTTATAAAATGATGGATTTTATGAAAGAAAAGAATCTTAACGTAATTATTTGTACTGCTCCGTTATATAAAACTTATTTAAATAAAAGAAACCCAAACATCGTACGCCGTCGCGACAGTGTGCTGTCAGAGATTTTGAAAAAATATAAAAATGTGACTATTTTGGATAAAGAAACCGATACGCTTCAATTTACGGCAAAAGATTTTTTAAACGAAAACCATTTAAATCCCGATGGCGCAAAGAAGTTCACAGCCTTAGTGAACCGAAAATTGGATAGTTTGCATTAATACTCTTTCAACTTTTTAAAATAAATCTTCGCTTCCTTTATCACTTTCGGCGCCAGAATAATGGTTGCCGTCATTGTAGGGATAGCCATCAATGCAAAGAAAGTATCAATCAAATTTATCATCATACTTAAAGAAGTGGTTGCTCCCACAAGGATACTAATTATATAGAAATAGTTATAAATTCCTTTGTTTTTTACCCCAAAAAGAAAGGCCATGCACTTACTGCCATAGTAGGAATATGAAAAAAGCGATGAGATACTAAAAATCGCAATACACGCCAACAATCCATATTTACCAAAGGTTGGCATACTTTCCTCAAAAGCTGAAGCCGTTAAGCTCACCCCATTGGCATCGCTACTTTGCCATACGCCCGTAACCAAAATCGCCAGGGCAGTAAGCGTACAAATTATTAGGGTATCAATGGCCGGGCCTAGCATGGCCACCAAACCTTCACGAATGGGTTCGTTGGTTTTTGCGGCACCGTGCGCCATTGGCGCGGTTCCTATCCCCGCTTCATTTGAGAAAGCACCACGACGGATTCCCAAAAGAATAATTCCGCCAATAACCCCACCTAAAAATACATCACCTTTATAAAAATTTGCAGAAAAGGCATCGGTAAAAATTAATCCCAAATATTGTGGAACTACATCTATATGCACGCCGAGAATAATCAGCACCAAAGCAAAATAGAGCACAACCATGGCTGGAACCATTTTCGAAGCAGTTTTACTAATTCGCGACAACCCACCTAAAACAACAAAGGCAGTAATAGTAGCCAAAACAAGCCCAATAATTAAATCTGTTTTAAAACCACTGTAAAGTCCGGCAGGTTTCAAAAGAATGTCGTTGATGGCCTGTGTAAGTTGGTTAACATTGAAAACCGGCAAGGCTCCAACCAATCCGGCAACACTAAACAGAACGGCCATTGGCATCCACTTTTGGCCCAATCCTTCAGTAATAAAATACATTGGCCCACCTTGAATTTTTCCGTCACTATCCATTCCTCGGTAAAGAATGGCAAGCGTAGCAGTGAAAAATTTAGTGGACATTCCTATTACCGCACTTACCCACATCCAAAAAACAGCTCCGGGTCCACCAATGGCTATTGCCACAGCAACTCCCGCAATATTGCCCATTCCCACGGTAGCGGAAAGTGCAGTTGTCAATGCCTGAAAATGGGTGATTTCACCAGCATCGCTTTCGCTATCATACTTTCCTCTGAGCACTGCAATTGCATGACCCAAAAAACGAAATGGTAGAAATTTAATCCTGATTAAAAGGTACAAACCACCGCCAATTAAAATAATCAATAATGGCAAACCCCATGCATATGAGGCCATTTCGGCAATAAAATTATCTACTCTTTCCAAAGGAAATGATTAAAATTTACAACGAATGTAAGTTTTAAATTTTTAAAATTAACGAGGAAATTGTTACTTGCAGCACCAAATGAAAAAACAACTAACCATTTTCCTTCTTTCCGTAACCTTTTTTTCTTTCGCTCAAACTGAGAACGATTGGAAAAAAAGTGCTTTTACTTTTACCCCTGAAATTCTCTTAGGGCTTACTATGGAAGCAAACCACGGTTTTCCCGATACTAAATTACAGAAACAAATTGTCCTTAATTTTGGGCGTGATCATACAAACAACCCACAACAATGGGCACAACGCCTGAAAGCTCCAAAAACAGGTTTCTCAATAGGAATAACCGATTTTGGAAATCTGGATAGCTTAGGGTATGCTATTACCGCAATGCCGTATATAGAATTTAAAGCTTTTGGAAGTGAAAAATGGAGCGTATTGACTGGAATGGGAGCTTCTTATTTCACAAAAAAATTTAATGCAGAAACAAATCCTCTAAATCAAGCTGTAACCACTGATGTTACTTGGGCTTTCAGAATGTATCTTTACTATAGATTTCTTTCATTAAAAAGTTCCGATTTGCGGGTTGGCTTGGGGTATTCACATCATTCCAACGGACACACGCGTTTGTTGAACCAGGGATATAATTCATTTTTGTTGAGCCTTTCGGCAGCTATAAAAAATCCTTTAAAATATCCAGAAATTGATTCTGAAGAAAATATTCCACTATACAAAAAGACAGTTCATAATTACTTCGCCTTGCGCGGTGGACTTGGACAGAATGTTTTTGCATTGGCTTTTAACGACAAAAAAAATGTTTATACCATCGCTGGCGAATATGGTCGTGTCTATAATAAAACCTTTAAAATTGGATTAGGTTTTTACTATCGCTTCTACCAGCATTATTACGATTATATTGAAGGAAATGAATCTTTGGTGCAGGCCGGAAGGGAGTTTGATTATTTCAAAGGCAATCCTTGGTATTATGCATCCAATCTGGGTATAACCGTACACGGCGAAATATTCCTGAACCATGTGGGTATTGATCTGCAATTGGGTTACAATCTGCACAAACCAGCATACAAGCTCGAATGGCGAATAAATGAAGGATGGGATAATACGCCTAGAGTAATTTCAAAAACTTGGGTTTTGGGCGAGCTGGATGGCAGCTACAAAAGAAAGCATCGTATATCTTCCCGTTTGGGACTTAAATATTACTTGATAGGTATGGAAAAGGCTCCTAAAAATAATTTTTATTTAGGTGCCCACCTCAATGCAAATTTAGGACAAGCTGATTTTACAGAGTTAAGTTTTGGCTATGTTCACAGTTTTAACTTTCAGGAACGCAAGTAAAATTTTAATTTGTGTTTGAAAGATATTCCATTACATTTTTCTCAATGCGATCGTGAATATTGGATACATCAGCCTTTACAAATTTTTCTCCAGTGATATTTTCGTAAAGCTCAATATATCTTTCTGAAACGGTCTCAATATATTCATCGCTCATTACAGGCACTTTTTGCCCCTCCAAGCCTTGAAAACCATTTTGGATTAACCATTGGCGCACAAACTCTTTGGAAAGTTGCTTTTGGGACTCGTTATTTTTTTGGCGTTCCTCGTAACCTTCCGCATAAAAATAACGTGAAGAATCAGGCGTGTGGATTTCATCAATTAGAACAATTTTGCCATCCTGTGTTTTTCCAAATTCATATTTGGTATCCACCAAAATCAATCCTCGCTTTGCCGCAATCTCGCTACCGCGTTGAAATAGTTTTCGGGTGTAATCTTCCAATTGAAGATAATCTGCTTCGGAAACAATCCCACGATCTAAAATGTCTTCACGAGAAATGTCTTCATCGTGATCGCCCATTTCGGCTTTGGTGGCTGGGGTAATTATTGGTTGCGGAAATTTATCGTTTTCCTTCATTCCCTCCGGCATTGCAACCCCACAGAGCATCCGCTTTCCAGCTTTATATTCTCTAGCCGCGTGGCCGCTCATATAACCTCGAATTACCATTTCAACCTTAAAAGGCTCGCAAGCTTCACCAATAGCTACATTAGGATCGGGTGTTGCAATCAACCAATTAGGCACCAAATCTTCGGTATCGCGCATCATTTTAGTGGCAATCTGGTTCAGGATTTGACCTTTATACGGAATTCCCTTCGGCATCACTACATCAAAAGCGCTCAGCCTATCCGTGGCAACCATCAAAAGTTTATTGTTTTCCAAAGTATAAACTTCACGGACCTTCCCATGATACACACTTTTTTGTCCGGGAAAATTAAAATCGGTTGATATTATGGTATTACTCATTTTTGATTTACAATTTAAAAATTGAAGTTTGGTATTTACGAATTATAAACTGTGACTGAAAACTGATTTACTCTACGTTTTCAATATTTTTATAGGCAGCAATCACTTCTTTTACCAAACGGTGACGAATAACATCTTTATCATCTAAATAAATAATCCCCACCCCTTTTATATCTTTCAGAACCAATAAAGCTTCCTTTAATCCAGAAATAACACGGCGCGGAAGGTCAATCTGCCCCGGATCGCCCGTAATCATGAACTTGGCATTTTTTCCCATACGGGTCAAAAACATTTTCATTTGGGCATGGGTGGTGTTTTGAGCTTCGTCCAAAATTACAAAAGCATTGTCCAAAGTACGTCCGCGCATGAAGGCCAAAGGCGCAATTTGAATAACCCCAGTTTCAATGTGCGATGCCAGCTTTTCAGCAGGTATCATATCGCGAAGGGCATCATACAATGGCTGCATATAAGGGTCGAGCTTTTCTTTTAAATCTCCCGGAAGAAAACCTAAATTTTCTCCAGCCTCTACTGCAGGTCTAGTTAAAATAATTCGCTTTACTTCTTTGTCTTTCAAAGCTTTAACCGCAAGCGCAACTCCAGTATAAGTTTTTCCGGTTCCGGCTGGTCCAACTGCAAAAACCATATCATTTTTGCGCATCAGCTCAACCAATTTTCTTTGGTTTGCTGTTTGCGCTTTTACAGGTTTTCCGCTCACCCCGTGTACTATAACTTCCTTACTGTTGAATTCTGGAGTTTCGTAATCCTCCTTACTGCGACTCAATAACACGCGCTCAATCACATTTTCATCAATTTTATTGTATTTCATATATTGTTCGAGCAACATAGTAATGCGTCTATCAAACTCCTCCAAAACATCTTCATCGCCGTAGGCTTTTATTTTATTACCGCGGGCAACGATTTTCAGTTTTGGAAAATATTTTTTAAGAAGGTCAATATTAGCGTTTTCTAGGCCAAAGAATTCTCTAGGGCTAATCTCTGTGAGTTCGATGATAAGTTCGTTCAAAAGGCGTGCTTTTTTATTATTTGGAATATGCAAAAAATTGTTTTGCTACTAACAAAAGTAACCTATTTTTGTGGTAATTCTTTTAAGAAAATATCAACAATCCATTTATGGCAATAATCACACTTACTACTGACTTTGGAGAGAAAGATCACTTTGTTGGCGCGGTTAAGGGAGCTATTTATACTGAAATGGAAGATGCCAAAATTGTTGATATCTCTCACTCTATTTCACCATTTCACTTACACGAAGCTGCATACATAATTCAGAATGCCTATAAAAGTTTCCCTCCCGGAAGTATACACGTAATTGGGGTAGATTCTGAATTAAATCCTGAAAATAAGCACATTGCCGTATTGATGGACGGACATTATTTTGTGTGTGCCGACAATGGAATAATCTCGATGCTTACTTCGGAAATTCGTCCCGAAAAAATTGTTGAAATAAATATTCACGACCGTATAATCAGTAATTTTCCTGTTTTGGACGTATTCGTAAAGGTTGCCGGCCATATTGCCCGTGGCGGAACCCTTGAAGTTATTGGTAAAAATATTACTGAAATAAAGGAACTGACGGGAATTCGTCCAGTTGTGAACAACAAAGAGAGCCAAATAATAGGCAACGTAATTTATATTGATAACTACGGAAACGTAATCAGTAATATCACCAAAAAATTATTTGAAACGGTAGGGAAAGGAAGGGAATTTTTAATAAACGCCCGTTCCGAGAAGTTCCGCCAAATACACACACATTACAGTGATGCGATTAACTTTGCGCAACCTCCCGAAAAACGTGAGGAGGATGGAAAAAGGCTTGCACTTTGGAATTCATCACAATACTTGGAACTGGCAATTTACAAAAGCAATCCTACCTCTGTGGGCGGGGCTTCAAGCCTTTTTGGGTTGGAATTTAGAGATACAATCACGGTTAACTTTAATTCATAAATTAAAAGAAAAATGTTTACAAGAATTGTAAAAATGCGGTTTGAAAAAGAAAACATTCCTGCTTTTCTGGCTAATTTTGAAACCGTGAAAGAAAAAATCCGAAATTTTCCAGGCTGTACTTTTTTGGAACTTTACAATGATAAGAATGACGAAACAATCTTTTTCACCTACAGCCGTTGGAATGATGAAACTGATTTGGAAAACTATAGAACAAGTGAACTTTTCAAAAACGTTTGGAGCGTGACAAAACCCATGTTTAAATCAAAAGCAAAAGCGTGGAGTGTAGACACTTTACATTCCTTAAAATAATTAGATGCTCACAATAATAAAACGCGAAATAAATTCTTTCTTTTCCAGTACCATTGGGTACTTGGTGATTGCTGTTTTTTTATTGATTAATGGGCTGTTTTTGTGGGTTTTCAGTGGAAATTTCAACATTCTCGATTCGGGTTTTGCAGACCTCTCGCCCTATTTTGAACTTGCGCCCTGGGTTTTGCTTTTCTTGATTCCCGCCGTCTGCATGCGCGCCTTTAGCGATGAAATGAAAATGGGAACTTTGGAGCTTTTATTGACGAAACCAATTTCCTTAAAAGATATAGTTCTGGGAAAATATTTTGGAGCGGTAATCCTGATTATTATTGCTTTGATTCCAACAATACTTTATATTTTCACAATCTCTGAATTGGGCAATCCGCCCGGCAATTGGGATGTTGGCAGTACCATCGGCTCCTACATTGGATTGCTGTTTTTAGTGTTTGCATATACCTCCATCGGCATCTTTTCATCCACGCTTTCGCAAAATCAGATTGTGGCATTTATAATTTCGGTATTTCTGTGCTTTGTACTTTATTACGGCTTTGACGGTTTTTCATCTTCCAGTTTCAATATTGCCGAATTGGGAATGAAAGAACATTTTGATAGCGTGGCGCGTGGCGTTTTGGACACGCGCGATTTGATCTATTTTTTGAGCCTAACCGTGTTTTTCATTGCGTTGACAATCTTTAAATTGAAGCAACAATAATGAAGACTTCAATTAAGAAAGATATCGTTTCAATAGCCGTTTTGGCCGCAGGTTTAATTCTGTTGAATGTCCTCGGAAACTATTTCTACAAACGTTTTGACCTTACACAGGATAAACGTTTCACACTTTCCGCGGAAGCAAAGGAAATTGTTGATTATGTAGATTCTCCCATTATAGTCGATGTTTTTCTGAAAGGAAATTTTCCCCCGGAATTCCGAAGGCTTCAAAGTGAAACAGAGCAACTTTTGGAGGAATTTTCCGCATATAATTCAAATATAAAGTTTGATTTCATCAATCCCACCGAAAAAGGAAACGAAGCCTTTCAATCGCAATTTGAAAAGTTTGGATTGACCCCCGCACAGATTTCCGTAACCGAAAGCGGCAAGCAGAGTACCGAACTCGTCTATCCGTGGGCGCTCGCCCATCACGATGGCAAAACAGTTAAAATCCCGCTGCTGAAAAACCAACTGGGCGCCACTTCCGAGGAACGTGTAAACAGCTCCCTCCAAAATCTGCAATATGCTTTCGCAGACGGGTTTAAGAAACTGGCCACGCAGAAATCGAAAAAAATTGCTGTTCTGAAAGGAAACGGAGAATATGACGACCGCTACATTGCCGACTTTTTCGCAACACTTCGGGAGTATTATTTTATCGCGCCTTTTACCTTGGATTCGGTTGCAACCAACCCTGAAAAGACCTTAGATGCACTGAACGGTTTTGATTTAATCGTTGCGGCCCAACCTACGGAACCATTCAGCGATGCGGAAAAATATGTACTGGACCAATTTATTATGAACGGGGGTAAATCGCTGTGGTTGATGGATGCTACACAAATGCAGATGGACACCATAAGCGGAAACATGTTCGCCTTTGGAAAGGATTTGAATTTAAATGATTTCTTCTTTAAATACGGAATCCGCATTAACCCAAATTTGGTAAAAGACGTGTATTCCGCCCCTATAGTTCTGGCAAGTGGTGACGAACGCGAAGCGCAGTACAACCGTTATCCGTGGTTTTTCAGTCCGTTCAGCAGCAGTGCAAACAATCACCCCATAGTTTCAAACATAGAGGCCGTTAAATTTGATTATGCCAGCGCGATCGATACGCTTCCGAATAATATTGAAAAAACAGTTTTACTTTCCACTTCGCCAATATCGAAAATTGTGGGACTGCCCTTCCCAATTGACTTTGATGTGGAAATTCCCAAGAATTTACAAGTAGTAAATGAAGGCCCAAACCCAAACGAGTATAATGCGGGCGAAGTGCCACTAGCGGTTTTGCTGGAAGGAAGTTTTACCTCGGCCTATAAAAATCGGGTAAAGCCTATCAAGTTAAACGGTGTAGAAAATAAGGATGATGGAAAGCCTTCAAAAATGCTTGTTATAAGTGATGGAGACATCATAAAAAACCAATTGCAGGGTAGCCGTCCGCTTGAACTTGGTTTCGACAAAATGACGAACCAATTCTACGGAAACAAGGAATTTCTGCTGAACACTGTCAATTACCTACTTGACGACAGCGGACTTATAAACATTCGGACACGTCAAATTGCGGTGCCATTTCTCGATCCACAAAAAACCGTGGAACAGCGCACAAAGTGGCAAGTACTTAACCTCCTGTTACCGTTGGGTTTATTGACCTTATTCGGAATAGGTTTTGTAGTCTACCGCAAACGCCGCTACACCCGTTAAATGTTAATAAGTTTGTTTTAACAAACACTTCAATTGAAATATATTTGTAGGTATGCTAAAACCAAGGCATTTATCATTATTCTGATCAAAAAAATAAATATTCAATGAAATTCATCGTATCGAGTTCGTATTTATTAAAGCAACTGCAAGTTTTGGGTGGTATTATCAACAATAATAATACGCTTCCTATTCTAGATAATTTTCTGTTCAATTTGGATGGCAAATCCCTTACCGTTTCCGCTTCCGATTTGGAAACAACCATTTCTTCTAAACTGGAAGTGGAAAGCACCGAAAAAGGAATGGTTTGTATTCCTGCAAGGCTTTTGCTTGAAACTTTAAAAACCTTTCCAGAGCAGCCTTTAACCTTTACTGTTGAAGACAATAATACTATTGAAATTAGCAGCAACCACGGTAAATATGCGCTTGCATACGCCAGTGGCGAAGAGTTTCCCAATGCCGTGGAATTGAAAGATCCTTCTTCCACCGTGGTGCAGGGAGATATATTGGCAACCGCAATCAGTAAAACTATTTTTGCGTCTGGAAACGACGATTTACGCCCTGTTATGAGCGGTGTCTTTTTTCAATTCTCAACAGATAATTTGGTTTTTGTGGCAACCGATGCACACAAATTGGTTAAATATACCCGTGACGACATCAGTGCTTCGCAAACCGCGGAATTTATTATGCCGAAAAAGCCATTAACGCTTTTGAAAAGTATTCTTGCCGGCAGCGAGGAAGATGTTACCATTGAGTATAACGACAGCAATGCCAAATTCATTTTTGAAAACACTGAAATGGTTTGCCGCTTAATCGATGGAAAATACCCTAATTACGAAGCGGTAATCCCGAAGGAAAACCCCAACAAATTGGTTATCGACAGAAACCAATTTTTGAATTCAGTTCGTCGTGTTTCTATTTTCTCAAGTAAAACAACCCACCAGATTCGTTTGAAAATTGCTGGGGCCGAGTTGAACATTTCCGCAGAGGATATTGATTACAGCAACAAAGCCGAAGAGCGCTTGACTTGCGACTACCAAGGCGATGATATGCAGATAGGCTTCAACAGCCGTTTTCTAACTGAAATGCTGAATAACCTAACAAGTGATGAAGTTTCTCTGGAAATGAGCCTACCAAATCGCGCAGGAATTTTAACTCCCGTGGATGGTTTGGACGAAGGCGAAACCGTTACCATGCTTGTAATGCCGGTGATGTTGAACAATTAGATTGTTAGAATCTTAGATAATTAGAATAGCAGAATTTAAAAAAATCCGCCCAAGTGGCGGATTTTTTTCTTGATAGTGATGACATAATTTAACGGGGCCGATGTGTTGTTAATTTAATTCTATAATTAACACTCACTAAAACGAAACACATGAAAACCCTAAAAACTATTAGCATCCTTTTTCTATCACTAGTAATTATTTCCTGTTCCAAAAAAGATGACGACAATGGTGGCGGAAGTGCTCCCGAAGCAGAGTTTAGCGCCACGATAAACGGCGGTGGGTTCGGTAGTAATTATTCGTCCCGTTTGGGATTTTACTCAAGCGACTATAGCGGCAATGGATTAACCCTGGCAGTAACTGACGAAAACACCAATATTATTCGCATATTTTTAAATAATACTGGAGGCTTTGGAAGTGGAATCACCAAAATTATTAATGACGTTGCCACCAATGGTTTTGTAACCAGCGTTGTAATTCGGGATCAAACCAACCAAGTAACCTATAATGCCTCCGAAGGAGAGATAAATATTCTGGAAAACCGTGAAAATCCCGAAAACGAGGACGGACGTTTAATCTCCGGAAATTTCACAATTACAGCAACTTCCGGTTCGGGGCCGAGCATCACAATGAATGGAAATTTTAAACATTTTGCATATTAATAAAGCAAAGGGGTTACTATCAAAAAAGGGTGCTTTTGTGCACCCTTTTTTTTATGTGTTAATTTTCAACTTCCACTAAATTTATAACTTTTCCAAAGTTAACCGTACCTTTGCAGCCAATGACACACACAGACACCATAGTAGCAATGGCAACGCCAGCAGGAGCCGGGGCAATAGCCGTTTTAAGGCTTTCGGGACCGCAGGCTGTTACAATTGCTTCTTCAATCTTTTCTTCTGTTTCTGGTAAAACGCTTGCAAAACAGAAAACCCATACCGTTCATTTGGGACATATAAAAGATGGCGAAAAGGTTTTGGACGAAGTATTGGCAACCATTTTTAAAAACCCAAACAGTTATACGGGTGAAGACGTGGTGGAAATTTCCTGTCACGGCAGTAATTACATTCAACAGGAAATCATTCAGCTTTGCCTTCGGAAAGGGTGCCGTATGGCACAAGCAGGAGAGTTTACACTGCGTGCTTTCCTAAACGGGAAAATGGATTTAAGTCAGGCAGAAGCGGTTGCAGATCTCATTGCCAGCGATAGTGCCGCCAGCCATCAATTGGCAATGCAACAAATGCGCGGCGGATTTTCCTCTGAAATTAAAAAGCTGCGTGAAGAGCTTTTGAATTTTGCTTCCCTCATAGAATTGGAGCTCGATTTCGCAGAGGAAGATGTTGAATTCGCCAACCGGGAAGAATTTCAGAAACTTATTTCAAAAATAACCCATGTGCTGAAGCGACTTATAGATTCCTTCGCCACGGGCAATGTTCTAAAGAACGGCATCCCCGTTGCCATTGTGGGCGAACCGAATGTGGGAAAATCTACCCTGCTAAATGCCTTGCTGAACGAGGAAAGAGCGATTGTGAGCGATATTGCCGGAACCACGCGCGATACCGTTGAAGACGAAATAACCATTGGCGGCATCGGCTTCCGTTTTATCGATACAGCCGGAATACGTGAAACGGTGGACGTGATAGAAGGTTTGGGAATTCAAAAAACATTTCAAAAAATAGACCAGGCGCAGGTAGTTATTTATCTTTTTGATGCGGAAAAATTCAAGATTCAAGGTTCAAAATTTAAGATTGAAATTGAAACTATTAAAAATAAATATCCGCTAAAAAATCTTATAATTGTTGCCAATAAGGTTGATAAACTTTCGAAAGAAGAAATCCAACAACTCAAAGTCTCCCTAAACGCGGTTGAAGGGTCTTCCTATTTGTTACTCTCTGCAAAAACAAAAGATGGAATTGAAGAACTTCAAAACAAGCTCCTAGAATTCGTAAACACCGGCGCGCTTCGAAACAATGAGACCATTGTTACCAACAGCCGCCACTATGACGCTATGCTAAAGGCTTTGGAAGAAATAATCAAAGTACAGCAAGGCATTGATAGCGGTTTAAGCGGTGATTTGTTGGCTATAGACATTCGACAGGCCCTGCATTATTTTGGTGAAATAACTGGTGAAATATCGAATGACGAACTGCTTGGAAACATTTTTGCTAATTTCTGCATCGGAAAATAATTGCCTTCATTACAATGCAGGATTTAAATTTAAAAAGAGCTGAATAAATTATTGTCTTTTAATAATACCATTCAGGCTCACTCTAATAGTGTTGTCAAATAGGTCTTGCAAGCTATATTCCATAAGCGCGGTTTTATGGCTTATTACTTGATCAAGATTTATCAGATGAAATTCACAAAACAACTGGGTATTGATTGTGGGGTCTATTTCACCACTCCTTTGCCCCTTTTTCAATAAGGTTTTAATTATACCAAAAACTATTTTACCGCGTTGAAGGGCATAAAACTGATAGGTTTCCGGATAACCTCTTTTTAAATCAAAATAAAAATTAGGTGTAACTTTTATTAAATGTTTTACGGCGTATTCATAAATCTTTTTTATTTTCTCTATCGGTGTTCCCCTTTCATCTTGAATCCTTTTGATATTTGAAAAATGTAATTCAAAAAGATGGTGAATACATTTTTGAACCAATTCCTTTTTACTGTCATAATGAAGATAAATGGTCTTCTTTGATAAACCCATTTCTTGGGCTATATCATCCATTCTAACGGTCTTGATTCCATGTGTTTGAAAAAGCACAAGTGACCTAACCAATATGGTTTTTGACAGGGACATAGCTGTATATATTAACAATAGCTATTCTTCTAATTGATAGTTTTTCAAAATAGCATCAAAAGAATATTTACCGCTGCCAAGTATTAACAAAACTACATAGGCCAACAAGTAAAACAGTCCTAATTCTTTCAAGGCATATGGATCGCTACCGTGAATCATCAATACGGCTACCAACATGGTTATAATCAATGGAATGGCCGCTATTCTGGTAAAAAGTCCAATTAGCAGTAATATAGAACATAAAACTTCTGCAACCACAGTTAGTACCAATGAAAACGTAGCGCTCATCCCCATAACACTGGGAAACTGAATATCTTCACTAAACAGCATGTATAGTTTTGGAATTCCATGAACAAGCATCATTATACCCACACCCAACCTTAATAATAAGACAGCCATACTAACAGTGTTCTCTTTTAACTCAATATCCAATAATTTTTTCATAATTCATTGTTTTGTTTCTAACCTATCTTTACGGAAGTCATAGTAAGTGAACCTCCAACAGGTTTGTCGTTAAATATTGTTATTTCTTCATTTTTGGTCTTTAATGCCAAGGTGTAAATCAACGGCATATAATGTTCGGGCGTTGGTATGGCTAACTCAAAGGCTTTTCCTTGGGATTTAAAATCAATTAAACTTTTGTGATCTTCGCTAACGATAAAGTCTTTCATCTTTTCGTTGGCCTCTATAGTCCAATCGTAGGCATATACTTCGTTTAACCTTTTCCACGAAACCATGCGAAGATTGTGTACCATATTTCCACTTCCCACAATTAGAACACCCTTTGTGCGAAGGCTATTCAATTCCTTTGCTAATTCATAGTGATATTTTGCAGGCTGTGTATAATCAATGCTCATTTGAATTACCGGGATATCGGCATTGGGATAGAGATGTTTTATAACGCTCCACGCTCCGTGGTCGAGCCCCCATTTATCATCTAATCCTACATTTGTTTTTGTTATTATCGCTTTGGTCTGTTTTGCCAGTTGAGGGCTTCCCGGTGCTGGGTATTGTACTTCAAAAAGCTCCTGTGGGAAGCCTCCAAAGTCATGAATGGTAGGAGGATTTTGCATTGCTGTTACATATGTGCCATTGGTTTCCCAATGGGCAGAAATGCAGAGTATTGCATTGGGGCGTACCAATTCATTTCCAAGCCGTCTAAAATTTGCCACAAATTCATTTTCCTCAATGGCATTCATAGGGCTTCCATGACCCAAGAATAGTACAGGCATTTTTTCTGTATTACTCATTGTTGCAGTCATTTTATTTAAATCTTTCAAATTCATACTTGAACCTATTAGCGGCAATAGTGCCATTGATTTTAAAAATTGTTTTCTATTCATTGACGTAAACTAACTACGAAACTTGCTTTGCCATACACGTCTTCTCTGCTTAACTTTTGGATTTTAAACTTTTTCATGATTTCTAAATTCAAAATATGAATAACTTCCCTTTAAATAGTTTTACTGTTTGGCGAACTGTAGATGAACTACAATATCCACATCCTTACCAATACCAGCTGCGGTAGGGTCAAAATTAATGTTGTAGTCAAACCTGTTGATAGTGGTTTTCGCTTTCAAACCTAATTTTTCACCTTTGTCGCTCTTCGCGGTTCCACCGTAGTACACATCAAAAATTACTGGTTTTGTAACCCCTTTAATAGTAAGCTCGCCATACAATAAAAAATGTTCTGGTTTACCGGTCGCTAAAATTTTAGTGCTTTTAAAGGTCATCTTCGGATAGGTTTCCACCTCAAAAAAATCGGTACTTCTCAAGTGCTTGTCCCTCGCATCTACATTGGTGTTGATACTTGCCACTTGCACGTTAAAATTAAATTGTGCATCACGCAAGGCATCGCCATTGGTGGTTAAACTACCTGTGTAGTCTAAAAACTTGCCATTCACCAAACTAATGCCTGAATGCTTGATGCTAAAGTTTAACGAAGAATGGTTTGGGTCTACCTGCCATTGGGTCTGTGCAAAAGTTCCTATTGTAAATAGGGACATCACAACTAAAATCAGTACTTTTTTCATAATCATTTAGAATTAAAATGTCAATTAATTATTTGATTACAAAAATAGTAGCACTACGGATGTTAAGAATTACACTTTTCGGTAGTAGAGGTATAATTTTAGGAAGTTAACAGGCTTCGCATTTCATCCCGAAACTCACCTGGTGTTTGCCCCGATTTTTTTTTGAAAACATTAGAGAAGTAAGAGTTTTCATTATAACCCAATTCGTAGGCTATTTCGGCAATGGTTTTATCCGTGGAAGTCAGAAGGTTTTTGGCTTCAATCAATTTTCTGGTTTCAATGATTTCCGACACACTTTGCTGTAGAATATTTTGGCAAATCAAATTTAAGTTCCGTGTGCTCATAAACAATTTTTCCGCATAATATCCCACGCTCAAGGGGCGCCGAAAATTTTCTTCCAAAATGGCGAGAAAATTGGTAAACGTCTCATTTTGGTTTGAGGAAATATCTGTGGGCTGCTGTTTCTGTTTTTCTGATAATACAATCGAAATAACGGCGTTGAGCAAATGGCGAAGGACTGAAAAATCAGGATTTGATTGCCTTAATTCATTATACATCATTTCAGTCAAAACCGGAAGGCGTCCCGTAAGCCTTTCAACCGGCCAAAATATATTAGCCTTATTGTGGAATGCAGCGTAAAGTTGAAATATAATTTCAGCTGAAAATTCACTACTAAACCTAATGACCCAAACATCGCACTTACCATCTTTTACTATAGGCTTTACTCTGTGAACCTTACCTTTGCTTACAAAACAAACATAGGGAGCATCTACAATTGTGGTTTCAAAATCTATGAAATGCTCAATAGACCCCTCCATTCCAATAAGGATTTCTTCAAAGTCGTGATTATGGGGTTCATTAGGTGAAGAGGCAACTTTTATTGCCTCTTCAATGTCAAACCTAAATATTTTTACTGGTTGGTCCATTGCTTAATTACTGAAGAAGTGTAAAAACTAAATTTACAAATTTTAAATCAGTTCTCTATATTATCCCATACCACCTCTTTTATAGTCAAGGGTAAATCCGTTAATATTTACATAAATCTCAGGATTAATGACTCATTTCTGTGGAATTGGCAATGCAAACCCATAGTTTTGCCCCCTTATTGAACAATAATTGAAAAAACAAAATTATGAGTCAAGTACAAGGAAATGAAACCGTAAAACTTCATTACACAGGAAAATTGAACAACGGACAAGTATTCGATAGTTCCGTACAACGTGAACCACTGGAGGTAAAACTCGGTGAAGGTCGTTTAATTCCAGGTTTTGAAAAAGGATTGGTAAATATGAAGGAAAACGAAAAGAAAACCATTACCATTCCAAAAGAAGAAGCTTACGGCGAAGTTCAAAAAGAACTTTTTCAAAAAATACCAAGTGAGAACTTGCCACAGGATATAAAACCAGAAATAGGTATGGGCCTTGTGTCCAAAAACCCTGACGGATCTGAGCGTCAACTGCGAGTTGCAGATGTAAAAGATGGGTTCATCATTGTGGATGCGAACCATCCTTTGGCCGGTCAAGACCTAACCTTTGAATTGGAATTGCTTGAGATAAAGTAATTTTTCCAAAAATATACTTTAAGAAAGGCTGCCACATGGTAGCCTTTTCTTTTGGAAATCGAAATTGAAATTAAATTACAAAATTTAAGTCACGTATCAACGAACCGAATCTACGAATCCCGAATTAACGAATTAACTTTTCAGCAATTGCATCCACACAATTAATCCCATCAATGGCGGCTGAAATAATTCCTCCAGCATAGCCTGCACCCTCTCCACAAGGGTATAATCCTTTTATTTCAATATGTTCCAATGTTTCTGAATCGCGTGGAATGGAAACTGGCGAAGAAGTCCTGCTCTCGGGCGCATGCAAAACCGCTTGGTTTGTATAATAACCTTTCATCTTTTTCCCGAAGGACAAAAATGCTTTTTTCAAACGTTTTGAAATTAATGGCGGAAGCACTTCATTTAAATCTGCTGAAACAATTCCGGGTTGGTATGAAGTCTTTGGAAAATCTTCAGAAACCTTTCCTTCCACAAAATCAATCATCCGCTGGGCAGGTACTTTTTGAGTCTTTCCTCCTGCTTCCCAACAGCGCTGTTCCACAAACTTTTGAAAGTCCAAACATACAAAAGGATCGCCTTCTTTATAATTCGGTAAATCTTTGGGTTCCACGCTCACTACAATTCCGCTATTTGCGTACGGATTGTTGCGCTTGCTTGGGCTCCAACCATTGGTAACCACCTCTTCCTGCTCGGTGGCGCAGGGCGCAATAATTCCGCCGGGACACATACAGAAGGAATACACCCCCAAACCATCTACCTGCTCCACCAAGGCATAGCTGGCCGGTGGCAAGTATGGATTGTCAACTTCTCCGTGATATTGAATATAATCTATGAGCTCCTGTTGATGTTCCACCCGAACGCCAATGGCGAAGGGTTTGGCTTCAATTTTTACATTTTTAGCGTGAAGCAAATAAAAAATATCTCGCGCCGAATGCCCTGTTGCAAGAATTACGTTTTCAAACTCAAACCATTTTTCGGTATTTATTTGAATTGCTTCAATAGCGCCATCCTTCAACTTTAAATCTGTCAATTTTGAATTGAAATGTACTTCCCCACCATTATCGAGAATCGCTTCCCGCATTGCAGTTATTATCTTTGGAAGTTTATTAGTGCCAATATGCGGATGGGCATCAACAAGTATATCTTCATCGGCACCAAAATGTACAAACCATTCCAATGCTTTCAGCACATTGCCACGTTTTTTGCTTCGGGTATAAAGTTTTCCGTCAGAATAGGTTCCCGCGCCGCCTTCCCCAAAACAATAATTACTTTCTGGGTTTACAATTTGTTCTTTATTGATGGCAGCCAAATCACGGCGGCGCTCCCGAACGTCTTTCCCGCGTTCAAAAACAATTGGTTTCAAGCCCGCTTCGATAGCACGAAGTGCAGCGTAAAGCCCTGCGGGGCCTGCGCCAATTATTGCTATTTCCTTTGCTTTTGAAACATTTTGCGGCACAAAGGGAGGAATGGTTTCCCGTTTTTCGCCTTTCAACCACAATTCAACTTGAAGGTTTATTTTGATAGGTTTACGGCGCGCATCAATGGAGCGTTTTCGTATGCGCCAATCGCTAATATTTTCTTTTCGAAGCTTTTCCTTTTCCAAAGTAAGTTCCAAAATGAAATCCAAATCGTCCTGTTGCCGTGGCATTATCGCTATTTGAACCAATCTGCTCATAGGCGGCAAAGATAGCAGTTAATTGGTTTATGTTATGTAGGAAATTTTCGCTCATTTTAGCCAACTTCCGTTAATATTAATTTAAACTTTATAGCAAGTTCCTGCTTTCACAAACTAATTGGCTATTTTTAAGAAAAACTGAAATAACACTTTTAAAAGTGAAACTCCAACCAATTTTGAATTAGAATAAAGAATGAGAATACCGAACTATGCAGTTTTAACCATTTCATTCTTGACCTTCTTTTGTAACGTTTCTTATGCACAGTTACTTGAGGGAAAGGTAGTTTCCACTGAGAATGTTCCCATTGAAGCCGTAACGGTTTTTTTAGCGAAGAAACCCGTGGCCAAAACAGACTCGCAAGGAATTTTCACTATTAAAGATTCAATAAATCTTCCCATTAATTTAAGGTTTCAACATCCCAATTACTTCTATGCAACCTTTCAACTTTCAAAAAATAATTCAACTTTTATCCTTTATCCAAAAGTAAAATTGGAAATTTTAGAAGAGGTTATTATTTCATCAATCTACCAAAAGGAAAGCAAAGTTATAATCCCAACGGAAAAAATTTCTTCAGCAAAACTTGAAGCATACAGCCCTGTGGATTTGGTGGCAGCAATTAATGAAACCCCCGGAGTTTATATCCAAAGCGGCGCCATCAACACCAACAGGATCGTAATCCGCGGCGTGGGCTCGCGAACCCTATACGGCACCAATAAAATCCGCGCCTATTTTAATGGAATCCCGATTACGAACGGCATTGGAGAAACCTCAATCGATGCTTTTAATCCAGAGGATATTCAATCTTTGGAAATAGTAAAAGGTCCGAAAGCTACTCAATACGGCACCAATTTGGGCGGAACTTTGCTGCTCACCTCGAAACAAGCGAATTTTGGGGAATCTTTTTTTAAAACTAACCTGACAGTGGGCTCCTTTGGGCTGATAAAAAACTCCGTTTCAACAGCAACTTCCACTGAAACTTTTTCAGTCAATTTAAACTACGATCATTTAAAAACAGAAGGTTTTCGCGAGAATAGCAACTATGACAGGCAATCGGTATTGTTAACAGCTACTTATACATTCAACACCAGAAATGAACTCAGTTTTTTAATGAATTACGTTGATTACTTTGCACAGATTCCTAGTTCCATCAGTAAAACCGCCTTTGAAGAAAACCCTGCACAGGCAGCATTTACCTGGAAGGCAGCAAAAGGGTATGAGGATAACAAACAAACATTGGCTGGGCTTAGCTTTACGCACCGTTTTTCTGAAAACTTCAGCAATACCAGTAGTCTTTACTATACCTATTTAGATCATTACGAACCACGGCCTTTCAACATTTTGGATGAATTCATCAATGGATACGGAGCGCGGACGGTTTTTGCAAAAGACTTTTCATTTTTAAAAAATAAAGCCAATCTCAGCTTTGGCGGTGAATTTTACGAAGATGAATACAACTGGAAAACTATTGAAAATTTATACGAAGAAAATAACGGCAACGGAAGTTTGGAAGGTTCTTTACTTAGTAATAATGTGGAAAAACGGGAGAATTTGAATGTTTTCATAACGGTAACCCTTCCTTTTACAAAAAAGCTGAAAGGTCAGTTTGGGCTTAATTTTAACCAAACCAATTATGATTTTAGAGACTATTTCAATGTAGGAGAAGCAAACAAAAGTGCTGAACGCAACTTTGAACCAATTTTGGCACCGAATGTAAATTTGTTGTATCAATTCACCGAAAATGTAAGTTCCTACTTTAATTTCAGCAAAGGTTTTAACTATCCTTCCATTGAGGAAACATTAACGCCCGAAGGCGTGATAAATCCAGAACTCGGACCCGAAAAAGGCTTCAATTATGAATGGGGAAGTGAAGCATTTTTCTTCCGAAGAAATCTACATTTACAGCTTACAGCTTATCTTTTGGATATTACGGATTTGCTCGTGGCGCAGCGTGTGGATGATGACCAATATATTGGCAGGAATGCAGGGAAAACACAACATAAGGGTATAGAAATTAGTGCTTCCTACACACAGACTTTCAGTGATTTGTGGTACATTTCTCCCTATCTCAATGTCGAAATTACCAATCATAAGTTTATTGATTTTGTAGATGGCGATAATAATTTTTCAGGAAATCAACTTACCGGCGTTCCCGATAAAAAATTAAATGGAGGATTTAATTTGGGGCTTAAAGGCTTTATGCTAAACGTCAACTTTCTCCATATTGGTGAAATGCCTTTAAATGATTCAAATACGCTCTATTCCCAGTCTTACAATGTATTTAATGCAAAAATTTCCTATAAAAAGGAATTATCCAAGCTACTTTCCTTTAGACTAAATGCAGGTATTAACAATTTTATGGATGAAAAATATGCATCTTCAGTTTTGATAAATGCCACAGGCTTTGGTGGTTCCGAACCTCGATATTACTACCCTGGAATGCCGAGGAACTGGTATGGCGGGTTTCAGCTAAAATATCAACTTTAAGCCTTGAAGTTTGTACCTTTGCGAAAACTTTTTACAACATGATTTTCCTGGAAAACGAAGGCAATACCAATCCCCGATTAAACCTTGCATTGGAAGAGTACGCGCTGCGAAATTTTAGCGCCGAAAATGATTATTTGCTCTTTTATATTAACGAGCCGTCAATCATCATTGGCCGCAATCAGAATACATTGGAAGAAATAAACCACGAGTACATTGAACAGAATAATATTCACGTTGTGCGAAGGGTTTCGGGCGGTGGCACGGTATATCACGATTTTGGGAATCTCAATTTCAGTTTTATCACCAATCACGATGTAAAAAGTCTGAATAACTTTAAAAAATTCACTGCTCCCGTAATTAAGGTGTTGAACACTTTGGGCCTAGATGCGGAACTTAAAGGCAGAAACGATATCCAGGTAGATGAAAAGAAAATTTCAGGTACCGCGCAGTTTTCCACGGGAAAGCGGATGGTAAGTCACGGTACGCTCCTATTTGATACAGATTTGGGTGAAGTGGTAAATGCCCTTAATGTGAAAATGAGCAAAATTGAGTCCAAAGGACATAAATCGGTACGCAGCCGGGTGGCCAATATTTCTGAATTTTTAAAGCAACCTTTAAAGATTGAAGAATTCAGAAAATTGTTATTGGAAGGACTATACGAGGAAAGTGAACCGTTTGAGAGTTATCGTTTAACGCCCGAAGAATGGAAAGCAGTCCATCAATTAAAAGAAGAGAAATACGACACTTGGGACTGGAATTATGGCCGCTCCCCTAAGTTCAACGTTCAGCGTAGCAAGCGTTTTCCTGTAGGCGAAATAGATCTTCGCATATTTGTGGAAAAAGGGCATATCAAGGAATTCAAAATATTTGGGGATTTCTTCGGAAAGGAGCCCGTGGAAAACCTAGAAAAACTCTTGGAAGGCGCCCGCTATGAAAAAGAGGATATTTCAGAATTGTTGAAGGATATTGAAGTAAAGGAATATTTTGGTGATATTCCCAAAATTGATTTTATCGAGTTAGTATATGGTGCAGATGAAGTTTAGTAATAGTCTGGTGAAGTTAATTTTCGAAATTATTATTGGATGAGTAAAAATACCAAAATACTTTTAATGGTTATAGCCGCATTGATTACTCTAATAGGATTTGTAACAGGAAAGTTTCTGTTTCTTTTTATCTGGCTGCCTTTGGGATTTCTATTTAAGAAAAAGGAAAAAGAAGATTGATTTTAGAAGGAATAGGAATATGCTATTCCGCCTCCAATAAGCGTATCAGCAACATTTGAGAAATCTGCTCCCCCCAAGACTGTAAATGTTCCTAGCTTTTCACTTTTATAGGAAAGCGAGCCGTAGTTGTACCAATATTTCCATTCTGGGAAAAATGGTTTTCGATAGGTTCCTAGATATTTGGCATAGGTACTTTTTAATTTCCACTGAAATTTACTAAATGTTCCCTTCACTGCAAAATGGTGCACTTTGGAACGGTTACTTATAAATGCAGTATTATCACCATCAATTACAATACTTTTGTCGAATAAAATAAACGGTGCACCAATTATATTTTCTTCATAAGTCCAACCACTGCGATATAGATTGTTTCCAAAGTATCCATCAAAACCACTTACTGATTTATTTCCACTTTGGTCCGAGGTATCAATATATTCATATAAAACGGAAGAAATAATTTTTTGGTTTTCCGGTTTAAAATAAATTCCCCAAACGCCATCTGGTAAATTTGCTAGTCTAGTACCTGAACCATCTTCAAAAGGGTGCTCATGGTATATTGAGAATTCACCTAACTTATTTTTGAATTCATAGGTAAGCATATAGGACCCCAAATGGTTTCCAATCGCATTTTTAGTTTCATTTTCCAAACCAATTTCTGTTGAATTCGCTGCAAAAAATATCTTGAAGAAATCTTTGAATTCATCTTTTAAATCTCCGTATACTGGAGAAGTTCCGCCCCATTGCGCATAATGTCGAATTTTTGCTATAAGCTTGTGATTCTCATTAAAAGTTGTAATTAACGCCAATCGTTTGTAATGTACGTGGGTACCATCCACAAATCGATTGTCATTCAACTCGTAATGACCAATTCCCCAATCCAATCCGAAAGTATTTGAAATTTTAAGAGGATTGTTTGCTTCAAGAAGAATGCCAGGCAAAGGCCTAGCATTTCCAGACCACAAAAAATTTTGATTTGTTGCTGAAAGTCCGTCAAGCATCTCCTTTTGTTTTTTTGGACCCACCGTGGCTAAAAGCCATGAATTTTCAAATTGAAGATATAAATCTCTTCGCTGTACATTATTCTCAACTCCATCCCTTCCATACACTGCAGCACCTGCATTCAACTTAAATTTTGAATACGTTAAGCTTGCTTTCAACTCAGCCGTTGCCGATAGATTTGTGAGTTCCCCTACCGCATAATTAGTATTGCTGTGGAACCAAAACGGGTTATCCTTTTCGTTTGATAAAATAGCTTTAGTCCCAATACTGCCGCCAATTTCAAATTCCTGTGAAAAGAGTACCAAAGGGAAAAGGAGAAATATTAAAAGGAATCTTTTCATTTGGCTTAACTTACTGTTTATTCAAAATCCTTTTCAGTAAGGAACGTTCTTCCCTTGCATAGGCATATCCGTATTTATTGCCGTAGCCAAAATTGTTCAGATTTACATTGTTCAAAACAATAGCCACATTTGCCAATCGGCCATCATCGATTGCATCTTGTGGAAAATCGAGCAAACGTTTATCTGTATAACCAGCACGCACTACGTACAGCGTAATATCCGCCAACTTGTTAATCAAAATAGTATCTGTAACCAACATCGATGGCGCAGTATCCATAATGATATAATCAAACTCTTTTTTAAGTTCTTCCACAAAGGTTGTGGTCCGCTTCTGCATTAACAATTCAGCAGGGTTAGGTGGAATGGCACCAGAGAGAACAATACTCAAATTTTCATTGTAATCACTTTGGGACACAACATCTTCTACCTCCATATCGTCATATACAATATATTCTGTAAGTCCTTTGCTATTTTTTAAATGCTCTGGCAAATACCGTTGCAATTGTGGATTACGAATATCAGCGCCCACAAGCACTACCTTTTTCCCAGTAAGTGCCAATGTCAATGCCAAGTTGAATGCCACAAAGGTTTTTCCTTCGCCCTTTATGGTTGAAGTTACTATCAATGTTTTGCCTTTATCGTTTTCTTCAAGTTTATTAATAAATAGGTACTGAAGATTGGTACGCAATATTCTATAGGCCTCAGCCATAATACTGCGATCGTTAAGCTGTATTAAATCTGCTTCGTTACGCTTTATTCTAGGGATTTCTCCAATAATTGGAGTAGCCGGAAGGTGGCGTTCCACATCTCTTCGGGAGGCTACTTTAGTATTTAAAAGATTAACTCCATAAATTCCCATAAAAGGAATCAAAAGTCCTGCTAAAAGTGCCCCCAAGTATATTAAAGGTTTTTTGGGGGAAACAGGCTTTTTTGTACTGTATGCATTATCCACGACTTTAGCCTTGGGCGATGTTGCCGCCAATGTAATTGATGCTTCTTCCCTTTGCTGAAGCAAGAAAAGATAAAGCTGCTCTTTAATAGTCTGCTGTCTTTCAATACCTCTAAAAATCTTTTCTTTTGCTGGAACTTGTGCTATACGTGAATTTAATGTAGATTCCTGATAATTAATATCTTTCATTGCAATTTTTAAAGCATTGCTCGAATTTTTTAAACTGCTCAGAATACTGGAACGCATCTGCTCAATTTGCGTGTCTACATTTTGAACTACAGGGTTCTTTTCAGTTGAACTCTGTAATAATTTATTGCGATATAGAATTAACTGGTTATAATTATTAACTGCCCCTGCCACTTCTTCACTTTCAATACCGATATTAGATGGTAAAAGCTCATTATTAGAGCTATTTTCCATATAATCGATCATTGTTTTAGAGAGTTCCAACTGTGTTCCTACATCTAATTGCTTTTTATTAAAATCACTAGCATTTTCAAGTATTATCTGTGCCTCGGCCTGAATATCGGTCAGCCTGTTATCGCTTTTGAAAATCTGCTTATTACGCTCCACAGAATCTAGCTCACGAGTAATGATCTCAAGTCTTGAGTCTATAAATGCAGATGTGTTTCTTGCAATTTCATTTCTATCAGCAATTGCATCTTGATTGTATTGTGATACAAGCTCGTCGAGAAAATCCTCAGCCTTTTCGGTTACTGGAGTTAGCATACTCAGCTCGAGCACATTACTAGATTTAATTTCGTTTTCTATAACAACTTTTCCTTGGTAATCCAGTGCCACGTTCTCAATAGGGCGATATGTTACAACCACGGTCCTATCTAAAAAGGATTCAAAATTTTCTTTATTCTCAAGATTTGGAAGAATGGTTATTTCGCCAAATGGCAAAGAAAGTTGTTCCCCAAATTTATAAGTTCCCTCAAAAGTTTTTGCCTCATCTTCCAATATAAATTCGGTGGCAGATAGCACTTCAATGTACAATTTTGGAACACTTATTTTGTTCCCTATCTCCTTAAAAGATTGATATTGTACATTAAAAGGAATGTAGGAATAAATTTCAGAAGTTTTTATTGCACCTACCGATTCGTATTTTATGTTTAGCCCAAGTTCCTTTATTGTTTTTGATATGATACGTTTGGAATTAAAAATAGCCAATTCATTATCAATCTTGCTAGTATTGAATCTTGACAGAAAACTACCAAATTGTGAAAAAGCAGCCATTTCCATTGGGCTACTGGCGCTTTTTTCGTCTTTGATGATTATGGTTGCGCGGGTTTGGTAGAGTGCGGTGGTATATCTTAAATAAATAAATGCAAGTACCAAAGCAACTACGGCGCCTAAGACAAAAAGATACCAATAACGTGTATATTGTTCAATTATTTCGCGGATTGATGTTTCCTTGGTCTCTGGCTTATATCGGTTTTCCTCCATAACAATTGGGGGTATATTATCGGGTTAAAAGAATAACGGTGCTTAGTACAACCGTTACGAGTGAAAGAAGCGCGGGAACATCTGGAATAAACCCTGATTTGCGGACTCCTTTTAGCGAAGGCTCAACGTAAACTATGTCGTTCTGCTTTAAAAAATAATAAGGTGATGTAAAAAGGTCTGAACTGGTATAGTCAATCCTGGCTACTTTACGCACACCATTTTCTTCACGTATAACCGTAACCTCCGTACGCTTTCCGTCTATGGTCAAATCTCCTGCCAAGGCAATTGCCTCTGGCAAGGTGACCCGTTCGTCCTGAATTCGGAAGACACCGGGATTTCTCACTTCTCCAATTACCGTTATTTTGAAATTGATGATACGTACATCCACTACCACATCCGTTATATATTCTGAAAGCTTGGCTTTTAATTCCTCTTCTACTATACCTCTTGTTTTTCCCATCACTGAAAGGGTACCCAAAACTGGAAAACGAATATCTCCATCAGCATCCACTAAATACCCCTGTAACTGTATGTTGTTTGTTACGGGAGCTCCTTCTGAACCAATAGTGCGTTTGAATGGCCTTACTACTTCCTCGTCTATGGAAGATACGGTTATATAAAGAATATCATTGGTCTCAATGATAGGCTCAAAAGAGGTTTCAATTTCTTTCAAGTTTAGATTTTCAGCATCTTGAAAATACAAGATTTCCTTTTTTGTAGCACAAGAAAAAAGACTTGAACAGATTAAAAGCAGTATTGCAATTTTATTCATTAAAGTTATTTTTTAAGGCGCAAATATAAGGCCTTCATATATTATAGCAGGTGATTATTTAGTATCTCTGGGGATGAAAATTCGAGATTATGTGTGTTTCTGAACATCCAAAACTTCAAATTCTGAATTTTTGCTCAAAAACTCTGGAATCAATTCTTTTAACTTTTTTACTATTTCTTTACTTTTTCCGTTTTCAGAAATAGAAATAATTTCTTGCATCTTGGCAGCTATTAACTCATATTCCACAACGGGAACTTTAGAAACCATAATTTTGGGGTGATAGGTAGGCAATGAGGTACTACTGTCGTTCAACAATTCTTCGTATAATTTCTCACCGGGTCTTAGCCCTGTGATTTCAATATCAATATCCTCATATGGTTTTAATCCCGAAAGACGAATCATTCGTTTCGCCATGTCAAGAATTTTTATAGGTTTGCCCATATCAAAAACGTAAATTTCGCCTCCATTACCCATAGTTCCAGCCTGTAGCACCAATTGGCAGGCTTCACTTATGGTCATAAAATATCTAATAATATCTTTATGGGTTACGGTTAATGGCCCGCCAGCTGCAATTTGCTTTCTGAAATAAGGAATAACAGATCCGTTGGAACCCAATACATTTCCAAAACGGGTTGTGATAAAGCGTGTATTGTTGTTAACGTGATTTTGAAGTGATTGTACATACATTTCCGCAGCACGCTTTGAAGCTCCCATTACATTTGTTGGGTTGACAGCTTTGTCCGTAGAAATCATTACAAATTTATCAACATTGTGCTTTACTGAGAGATTTGCTAAATTGATAGTCCCGCCAATATTCACATAAATTGCTTCGTGCGGATTCTTTTCAATTAAAGGTACATGCTTATATGCCGCGGCATGATAAACCAAGTCAAACTTGTATTTTGCAAAAAGCATTTCCATCCTTTCGCGGTTTCTTATATCTGCTAATAGGATTGAAAAACTCAAACCTTCGTGATGCTGATTCATGTAAAGTTCCATATCATGGAGGGCAGACTCAGCGTTATCCAAAATGACAATTTTCATTGGCTTAAAAGCCGCCAATTGTTTTACAATTTCACTTCCAATAGAACCCGCACCCCCAGTAACTAAGATAGTTTTGCCCCGCAGGTCGTTTTTTATGAGTTCCACATCCATGGCTATTTGAGAGCGTTCTAGCAGATCTTCAATCTGAATAGGTTTTATCTGTGTTTGAATATCCTCTTTTCTATTCCAGTGTTCCACAAGAGGCACATTAAAGATTTCAACCTTATTTGCCAAACAAGCTTCAACAATTTGATTTTTTTCTTTAATGTTAAGAGATTCGCTAACTATTAAAACTCCATCTAGGTTATGCTGAGCCAAAAGTTCAGTAAACTCATTGGATTCCGTAGTTATGGGCACTGAAAAAACTGGCTTGTTCAGAATTTTCAAACTCTTATTTATTTGGTTTTCAGTAATAAAGCCCACCAATTTGTATGGAAGGTTTGATTCTGTAGTTAGGGCTTTACCCAAGGAGATTGTTTGATCATCCGTGCCCAGTATCACTACTCTTTTCTTTAGCTTTCCAGTCGCACTAGCCTTTAGATATTGATATGCTTCTTTTACAGCAATTCTGAAGAAAAGCATAAAAGTGAAGGAAAAAAACATGTAAAGTAAAATTCCTGTAGTAAGGAATATTTTGTTCCCTGCGAAGGCAAAGTAAATATAGTTGAAAATAACAGCTGTTATAGCTGTTAAAAAAGAAGAAGACGCTACTTTAAAAACATCTGTAAATGTGGAGTGGCGAACAATCCCTGCATAAGTTCTTAAAGCATAGAAAAAGAAAATATTAATGGATAAAAGAAAGACCGCCCTAAAAGGAGTAGGCCAGGTGGAATGAAAATTTAAAGGCGTGCCATCCAATATCAAAAACATTAGGGCGAAAGAAATGATACATATAAAAATGTCCAATAAAAACACAGCCCAACGCGGAAGATATTTTTGATCTAAAAAGGTCAATTTTTTTGTTCGCATTATAATTTTTGAAAAAAGAGTAATATTATGAAACACGATTCATTCGATTTGGGGCTACAAATATACCTCAATTATCGATGAAACGCACTAAAACATCGTTAATCTTAACTTTTTCTTCAACTTTTAAATTTGAACCAGAGGGTAAGCAGAGCCCAATTTCAAACAACTTTTCTGAAACAGTTGAACCATAATAAGGTGCATTTCTAAAAACCGGCTGTAAGTGCATCGGTTTCCATAATGGGCGCGATTCTATATTATTTTCGGCCATTGCCAACCTGATATCTTCAGATGAAAAACCGCATAGCTTTTTATCAATTAAAATACAAGATAACCAATGATTTGAAAAATAATCAGAAGTGGGTTCCGAAAAAACCTTTACCCCTTTTGCCTTCTGAAATATTTCATGATAAAATTGGTTCATTTTTCTTCTTAAACCAACGTGTTTATCCAAAACTTGCATTTGTCCTCTGCCAATACCTGCAGAAATATTGCTCAGTCTATAATTATAGCCTATTTCAGAGTGTTGATAATGTGGAGCCGCATCACGTGCTTGTGTAGCCAAGAAAATAGCTTTCTCTTTGTGATTCAAATTTCGAGAAACCAATGCCCCACCTCCTGAAGTTGTGATGATTTTGTTTCCGTTGAAGGAAAGGATTGAAATATCGCCAAAAGTACCACATTTTTGACCTTTATAAGTGCTTCCCAACGCTTCGGCACTATCCTCTATAATTGGAATTTCGTATTTTTCAGAAATCTTTTTTATTTCTTCAGCTCTGTAAGGCATTCCGTAAAGATGAACGGCTATGATTGCTTTGAGTTTTTTACCCTTTGCAATTCGATCTTTTATGGCTTCCTCCAAATGGTTCGGACAAATGTTCCAAGTTTCGGGTTCGCTATCAACAAAAATTGGAGTTGCCCCTTGATAGACTATGGGGTTTGCAGAGGCAGAAAATGTCATACTTTGGCAGATCACCTCATCACCTTTACCCACTCCCAATAAAATTAAGGCTAAATGCAATGCTGCGGTTCCCGAACTCAAAGCTGCAACGTGGTTTCCATTCCCAAGATAGCTTTCCAAATCTTTTTCAAAACCTACTACATTTGGGCCCAGAGGTGCAATCCAATTAGTATCGAAAGCTTCTTTAACAAAAGATTGCTCTGTACCGCCCATATGGGGAGAAGAAAGGTATATTTTCTGTACCTGCATAACTGTCCGCTTATTTTTTTGCAAAAGTAAGCAGTTTTAGAAGTACGCCCGCACTTTATCGTAATAAAGTTAGAAATCGAATATTCAATAGCTTATCCTAAATTTTGAAGGGGACATTCCGTTATTTTTTCCCATCGCCATTTTCACGACTTTTATTGATATCCATATTTCCTGTTTTACGTAAAAAACATTTCCATAAAATCCTTAAATCTTCTAAAAAAGATTGGTTGTAATAGTATTCAAGATTCATCCGCACTTTATCTGGAAATATAACTGTGTCGTTGTAGTATAGCGGATCGTGCTGTTTCGCCAAAAGCGTTTCCTCATTAAAATATTTAAGTGCAGCCCTACTGCAAAAGCCGGGTTTCAGCTCCAGAAGCTTTCGTGCCTCTCCCTGCAATTGGTCATAATAGCCGGGTACATCGGGCCGTGGCCCTACAAAACTCATCTGCCCCAAAACGATATTTAAAAGTTGTGGCAATTCATCCAATTTTGAACCTCGCAGGAACTTACCATAGTTTGAAATATTACCATTCTTTTTATGCATACTTCGGATTTTATAAATGGTAAAAAGTTTGCCATACTGCCCCACTCTTGTTTGTAGAAAAAGCCCTTTGCCCGTATCGATAAAGGCGAGGAGAATTAATAAAAGTATAAACCAGCCGGTTATCAGCAAAAGTATTAGGGATAGGGATATGTCGAATATTCTTTTGATGGATTTGGGTTTTGTTTCAGATTTCAGTGTTCAGTGGTCTGTGATCAGTGGTCAATGTTCAGTGGTCAATGTTCAGTGGTCAATGTTCAGTGGTCAGTGGGCAGTGGTCAGTGTTCAGTATGCAGCTGTTTCTTGGACTGGAGTACCACTGGGATTTCTTATAGTTCAAATGGTTATTGGGTTATTTGGTTATTGGTTATCGATTTGAAATTTAGGCATTTTAGTTGATTTGATAAAGGTATAATTTGTTTGTTCAATTGGTTTTTGAGGTCGGGACAATATACATTATAAACCCATAGATTATGAATGGTAATGGCGATTTAAATTTTCGGTAAGGGTAAGACTCTTGGAATTCCCGGTTTATTTTAAATGCGAAAATATTATTTCTATGCCAATACCTGTATATTCTGAGAATTCATAAATGGTAAGAAGCTGGTGGGGTTTTTTTTTGAAATAGATCCTAATTTCCTGGTTAAGATATAAGGCATGGCGATAGGATTTGCCAGTAAGGAGCTGAATGTCCTTTGGATATATTACTACCCTGGACAGCCTGGGAGTATCTTTAGAGACACTTGATTTTTTTATGGGGCCTTTTGATTCCATAATATCTAGGTTTCAAAACAACATTCATGTTAGGGGAGAATTTTTAATAATGAATTTCATGTCTTCAACGCACCAAGAAGGTAACCGTTGGGTAACCGTTAGGTAGGCTTTGGGTAGGCTTTGGGTACCATTGGCCCAGCATGAACCCTATAGGGATAAAGGCAGAACTATACACCGTTAGTACCTGTACCTTACATTATTGCTCTGTGAACAGTACTTATTTACGACTGAACTAAGAGGGGGTATTTTGGGATTTGTGAATAGGTGAGTTTGTGAATAGGTGAGTTTGTGAATAGGTGAGTATGTGAATATGTGAGTATGTGAGTATGTGAATATGTGAGTATGTGAATTTGGGATTTGTGAATTTGGGATTTGTGAATTTGGGATTTGTGAATTTGGGATTTGGCACTTCGACTGCGCTCAGTGTGACAGATTTGGTATTTAATTAATGGATAGTTCCATAAAGTTTATTTAATATACTCGGTTAATTTATAGACTTATACTGCAGCAGATTTATGAATTCGTCCATTGGGATAAAATTTATTGTCGAATATTTTCTACGGATTATCTTAAAGCGACTAATATGTTTATAATATAGCGTATCACCCAAAAACCACAGCAATATATTTTCCATAGCCTCATGGAGTTCAGATTTTGAAATTGACCTATCGATTTGCAGGTACATTAGGAGATGAAGCTTGTTGGAGGTTTTATATATTTTGTGTACGGCAAAATAAATTTGATAGACTGTGGTGTCATGTTTCAAAAAGTTATGTTTCGCACATAGGGAAATTATCGATTCCCGGTATGGCTTAATACCTATGTCAAAAACCCAGAGGGGCACCTTGGGGGCCAAGGCAAGCATTTGTGCCGCTATTGCCCTTAGGCGGTATTTCCCTTTTGGGATAAATATCAATTTCGCCGTGCTTCCCCCATCAATTCTATAGACAATTAAAAAGTCCATTAAGCGATCGATTTTTTTCCCCTTTTTGTGTAGGTTATCAAAGAGCTTATTGCCGAGAGCAGCATTTCCATTATGATCTGCATTGATTAAATCTATCTGGATGGATAGAAAATACTTCCAAAATTCGTTGATTTCTGTTTTCATGATATTGAATTTTTAGTTAGCTAATGAAATATCGATTTGTAGAACGATTCCTGATTTATGGTTTTTCGGCTTTTTGATTTCTTAAAAAAGTGTAGGACACTCTTTGATAGATGGAAGAAAATACTTTGATAAAAAACTTCATGCCGGGGTTAGTATTTGTTTCTATTGCAAAGTATTACAATGTTGCCCAAAACATTGGCGGGTATCCGCCAACTTTGGCGGGTACCCGCCAATTTCTTTAAGCATATTGCAGTAATATGCACTATCAAAACCCGATAGTTTGCGTTATTATTTAATAATAGGAGATCCGCTACCAGCATTATTGGATGCTATGCCGACGATTGAAGCGACGTTAGGATTGAAGTGTTTGGGGATTATAAAAGAAATGGCAGGTTATCGGAAAAAGCTTCTTGGACTGTACCCCGAACTAATACTGGTACATCTAGACCACGCTACCATGGCAATAGACGATATACTGAGGACGATAGGCCACGATTTTGGAAAAATCCCCCATTATATAGGAGTTACAGCATCCGTTGAAAAGGGCTTTGAAGCATTTAAAGCCGGTTTTTTGGATGTTATCTTGGCTTCCTGTACAAGGGAAGACCTACTGAGTACGTTTACAAACTATAAATACACTTATGAAGCAAGTTCTATTTTTTGCATTGAAGAATACTACGATTTTCACTATATCAACCTTCACAATGTCCTTTTTATACAGGCCGATAATTATACCACTGATTTTATAATGAAGGACGGTTCGCTTGTACATAACTTTAAGAACCTAAAGCATACCTTCCCCCTATTGCCCAAACATTTTCAAAAGATTAACAGGGGGCAGGTTATCAATTCCTTTTATGTGTTTAAGATCAATATGGGAAGGAAAGAACTCTTTTTGCGGCATCATGGAAAACCTTTGAGGTACACTAGAAAATATAAAACCAATATAAGTATCATTAAAAAGTGGATCCAAAAAACTCCTATTACAATTTACTAAAGTAGGTTATTCACATGCCCTACCCCCCCTATTCACATGTACAACCCTGCTATTCACAGATTAGCATTATTAAAATTCGGTATTTAAAAATGCGCCTACTACCTTAGCCAGAAGGAGGTTGCTCTCCGGCCGGTTTAAGATCGGTTCATTGTGCACAATGATTCCCATTTCAGAGGATGGGACAAAAACTATTGTTTAATTAATCATGTACACAATGAAAACAAAAATTCTATACCTCAGTATTGCGGGTTTTATTGGTCTATTAATTTCCTGTACCCCCACACCCGTGAACAATGAAAAAAATGTTTATAAATCGCCTCCCATCTATGGAAGCGGTGGCGAACACAGTAGGGAACCTGATAATGAAAAGGACTGATGCCGCCAATTATGTGATAAAAAGAAAAGCCTTTTATATTTTGAAGGCTTTTCTTACATTTGTTTATTCCCCCAAATTTAAAGCTATGAGCACCTACTATTCCTCAGGTAGGCGGGAGATTACATTTGCACTTATGCTATGGCTATATTTTATGCCCATAGGCATCACAGCACAAACCCCGAACCTACACCACAATTTCGAAAAATATCTATTAAAGGCGCAACAGGACACCCTATCTCCCATTATGCGGGAGCGCTATTTAAAAATTGCCTACAGTGCAATACGAGCTACAAGGGCGGACAGTGTAAAGTACTCCCGGATAAGCAAACTAGTTGAGGTGGCGGAACATTTGCCTGACACCAGCTACTTTATCAGGATAGCGGCGGAAGGAATGCAATTAGCGAAGGATTTGGAAAACCCGGCGCATTTGGGTGATGCCCATTGGAACTACGCCTCCTACTATTTGAGAGGAAAGCAATTCGGTAAAAGTTATGAACATTACAATAGGGCCTATAAATATTTTACCGCTGCAAAGAATGACTATTATGCTGGAAAAATGCTGTACAATATGGCATATATTGCCAGCGAGACCCATGATCTGACAGGGGCCGAAATTTTATTGTTTCGATGCATCAAGATTTTTGAGCAGGCCAAAAAGCCCCGGCAACAATACCGCTGTTATAATGTACTGGGCAATAATGCGGACGATATGGAAGAGTTTGATAAATCGCTGCACTATTATAAAAAAGCTGCCCAGTTGATACCTTCGTTTAAGAACTACCAGTATCACAAATTGGAAAACTTGAACAACAAAGGCGTGCGATTGTACAAAATGGGGCAATTTGATAAGGCGAAGTCTATCTTTACCAATGCCCTTACCTATGTGGAGGAACTCAGGAGAAGTCCAGCCCTTCACGCTATGTTACTCGACAATAAAGCGTACTGTGCGGTCTCTTTGGGAGCATTGGACAAGGTGGACAAGGATATGCGCTACGCCATGAGGTTACGGGATAGTTTGGGAGAGACTGCCGGTTCCATCACTAGCAGACTGCATTTTGCGAACTATTACGGAAAGACAGGGGATACGCTGGAGGCCATTGCGTTTGCAAAAGAAGCATACACAATGGCCAATGGAAATTCGTTGACGCACCATAAATTGGACGCACTGGAATTGTTGGCGGCATTGGATCGGCCCAATACCATATTTTATTTACGGCAGCATATTCAGGTAGACAAAAGCATTAACGCCCGCGACCGTAAGTTGAGAAACAAATTTACGGCGATACAATATGAGACCGCCAAATACATAGCCGAAAACGAACGTCTTTTCCGGCAGCGGTTATGGATTTTAATTGTGGGAGTATCGATTTCTGCTATTTCGATCCTACTTTATTTAAACAAGCGACAACGTTCAAAAAATAGGGAATTGCTTTTTGAGCGGGAACAACAGCAATACGATGAGGATATGTACTTGATGGCCCTAACGCAGAAGACCAATCTGGAAAAGGGAAGGACTGAGGAGCGGCAGCGTATTTCGAAGGAGTTGCACGACCATATAGTCTCGCGTCTTTTTACCCTGCGGTTTCAATGGCAGACGGCCCCTGTAGGTGGAGAAAAGGAGATGCTAAGCCTGAACAGGAAGAATTTAAATTTATTGGAGCAGTTGGAAAGAGAAATTCGCAACCTCTCCCATAAACTTAGAAGTATTGTTTATACTGAGGAAGAACGTTTTTTAGATACCCTGAAGACACTTTTGGCGGAGAAAAGCGAGATCGGCAAGTTAACTGCTCTTTTTGAGTGTAAGAACCCGGCTGATTGGCAACAGCTATCGTATGTATCAAAAATTAACTTACAACGAATTGTGGAAGAAGTACTCCAAAATGTAATAAAACACGCAAGGGCCCACAAAATAAGTATCCTGATGTATAGGGAATTGGATACACTTTTTCTCAACATAACTGATGACGGGAAAGGGTTTAAATACGCTCGAATTAAACGGGGCTTAGGAATGAAAAATATGGAAGCCAGAAGCCAGAAGCTGAACGGTACCTTTAGCATACAAAGCACTTTAGGTATTGGGACCACTGTGATGATACGCATTCCATTTAAATTAAATATACAATGAAAACCTGTATCAATATTTTGATGATCGATGACCACCCCATGATCCTGGAGGGGTATGTAGATTCGATAAAAAAAATGGAAGGAAGTTCGGAAGTGTATCGCTTTTCAATTGAAAGGGCACATTCCATTGCAGAGGCAGTATCGAGTTTGGAAAGCAACTTTAAAAAGAGGGAGCTCCATTTGGTATTGTTGGATATAGGGCTGCCCCAAGACCTAGACTATTTATCAGGTTTAGAATTAGGTATTGCCATCCGGAAGGCGCAGGCAGGAAGTAAAATAGTGGTAATTACAGCATATGATACTTATCCCCTGCTCCAGGATTTAATGAAATTAATAAATCCTGAAGGGTTGCTTATAAAGAGCGAGATGAATCCCGATATTTTACAGACTGCCTGTAAGGAAGTTTTGGAGGGAGGGTGCTATTATACAAAAACGGTGCGGAAATTTTTAACCGTTGGGTATGAGAAGCCCTATGTTTTGGACCATTATGACAAGTTATTGCTGTACCACCTATCGTTGGGGAAACTAAATAAGGAACTGGTAACAATCCTCCCTTTGTCTCTTCGGTCCATAGAAAGAAGAAAAAATAAGCTTAGGGATGTGCTGAAGCTGGAACAAGGATGCAGTGATGTTCAGCTGATCAAGGGTGCCAAGGAAGCAGGATTATTGTAAGGGTAATAAAATTGAGTGCATAAAGCATTACGCAACGCATAGTAGAGGATCGTGGAAACCCATACGGTAAAAGATCTTGTTACTGTGGTAGTGTAATTTGGGAAAACATCCCATCCCGGCCTTCCCTTCAAAGGGAAGGGGCGACATTTTGTATAAACGACCTAATTTACGCTAGTAATGGGTGTAATTTGGCTGATTTTAGAGGGAGATTGGGAAAAATACATCCCATCCCAGCCTTCCCTTCAAAGGGAAGGAGCTTGTTTCGTTTTAATGAGGGTGTGCAATTATGCTTGGGGGATTTGGATTAATTGGTCCCATCCCGGCCTTCTCTAGGAGAAGGGGTAGCATCTCCCATTGAATGGACATATAAATGGGATAGGTATCTATAGGGTACTAAATGAAAACATGAGACCACAACATTAAGCTAATATTTAATAATTAACATTATTCTACAACACTGCAAATATCTTTTAATAGAACATCTTCCTGTGCTACGGGAGGGTTTCCATCATGGAGTAACAGTGCTTTCGGAAAACAATTCACACATCACCCTTAGTGGGGTAGAAATAAATAACAGGGAGTCGCTTGGGAATTTTATGGTATCATTAATGGATGCCACTGGCCTGGATCTTATTTGGATGAATATTGATTTTCCGTTGCCTCTGCAGGAAAAACAGTCGCCATTTCCGCTCCTTGAAACCCTAAACAAATACAATCCTGAAGTGCGCATATTGATCAGCCTAAAACAGGCAACGGTCTATACCCTACGCAACATTTTTCAAAAAATAAACCCGCACGGTATTTTGGAGCTCGTAGATTGCGACCAAAAAACCATAAACGCAGCATTAAAAGCCCTTATACAGCAGGAAGTATTTTACAGTAAAAGTATACTGCTTTTATTGCATACGTTTTTACAGACTTTTGAATCCTTGGACAATGCCGACTTTGCCATATTACATGAGCTTGACAAGGGTACTGCCGTTACTGCCTTGCCGCAAAAAGTGCTCCTCTCCCATTCTACGATCCTTACCCGAAGAACCAACTTAAAAATTCTTTTTAAACTGGAAGGGAAAACAGATTCCCATTTGGTGCAGGAGGCGAAAAGATTGGGGTATATTTAATACAAGAGAACATCCCATCCCAGCCTTCCCTAAGGGAAGGGGTTTGTTTCTTTTTTAATGAGGGTGTGCTTAATTTTTTTTGGGAGGGATTTGGAAAAAATGGTCCCATCCCGGCCTTCCCTAGGGGAAGGGGCGACATTTTGTATAAACGACCAAAATTACGCTGGTAATGGGTGTAATTTGGCTGATTTTAGAGGGTGATCGGGGGAAATACATCCCATCCCAGCCTTCCCTTCAAAGGGAAGGGGTTTGTTTCTTATTTAAGGAGGGTGTGCTTAATTTTTTTTGGGAGGGATTTGGAAAAAATGGTCCCATCCCGG
>OJBO01000137.1_pt1 | contig 44218 bp, 36 predicted proteins | sample 1590461 | NCBI WGS metagenome assembly OJBO01 (sample SAMN05416836, study PRJEB24817) | seawater metagenome | isolation source: Sea water | place: Canada:Atlantic | collected 2013-07 | reverse complement strand
GTCACCGCCACCACCCCGGCCAATGCCGCCGCCCCCGTTACCCGGAGAGACTGAAGCCATGCCCAGCAAGACCACCGGTTTTCTGCTTTTTCTGTCGCTGTCGCTCGCCGGCGGCTCCGCCACGGCCAACCAGCCGCCCAGCGAGGTCTGGGATCTCGGCGATCTCTATCCGGACGTCACCGCCTGGGAGACGGCCTTCTCGGCGATCGCCCGGCGCATCGACGCCCTGGACGATTGCCGCGGTCAGCTGGGCACCGGGCCCGAGCAGCTCGCGGCCTGCCTGGAGCGCGTGAACGACACCTATCGCGACCTCTTGCGCCTGTTCAGCTACGCCTATCTCGATCGCGATACCGACCTGCGCAACAGCGCCGCCAACGAGCGCTTCTCACGCGCCCAGAGCCTCTACACCAGATACGGTGAGGTGACCAGCCATGTGCAGCCGGAACTGGTGGCGCTGGGCGCCGAGGTGCTCGAACCCTGGCTCGCCGCAACCCCGGCGCTCGCCGATTACGACTTCTTCATTCGCGAGACCCTGCGCAAGGGTGCCCATATTCTGTCGCCGCGCGAGGAGCAACTGCTCGCCGCCGCTGCCGATCCGCTGAGCGCGGTCGGCACTGCCTATCAGGTGCTCACCAGCGCCGAGATGCCCTGGCCCACGCTGACCCTGTCCAACGGCGAAACCGTCAACCTCAACCCGGCGCTCTATACCCTGCACCGCGCGGCCGACACCCGGGCCGACCGCAAGGCCGTGTTCGACGCCTTCTTCGGCACCTACGCGGGTTACGCCGAGACCCTGGCCACCACCCTGGCGGGCAGCATCAAGGCGGCCGGCTTCCAGGCCCGGGCGCGCGGCTTCGAGTCCAACCTCGCCCAGGCGCTGCACGGCGATGCCATCCCGCCCGCGGTATACGAAACCCTGGTCCGCGAGGTGAACGCCAACCTGCCCACCCTGCACCGCTACCTGCGCCTCCACGGCCGCATGCTCGGCGTGCCCGAGCTGCACTATTACGACATCTACCCGCCCGCGGTCACCACCACGCGGCGCTACAACATCGCCCAGTCCGCGGCCCTGCTGCGCGCCGCGGTGCAGCCGCTGGGGCCCGACTATGGCGCTCGCCTCGACCAGGCGCTGCGCCAGCCCTGGATGCACGTGCGCCCGGCGGAGGGCAAGCGCGCCGGCGCCTACATGATGGGCGCCGCCTACGACGTCCACCCCTACCTGTTGCTCAACCACAACGACGACTTCGAATCCCTGAGCACCTTCGTCCACGAGTGGGGACACGCCATGCATTCGCTGTTGGCCAACCGGGCGCAACCCTTCGCCAAGGCCGCCTACCCCACTTTTCTGGCCGAGATCGCCTCGACGGCCAACGAGGTGCTGCTCTACAACCACCTGCGCGCCACGGCGGAGAGTCCCAGGGAAGAACTCTTCTATCTGTTCCAGGAGCTACAGGGCCTGCGCGGCACCTTCTTCCGCCAGACCCAGTTCGCCGAGTTCGAGCTGGCCGCGCACCGCGAAATCGAGCGCGGCGGCGCGCTCTCTGCCGACAAGCTCAACCGCCTCTACGGCGATATCCTCAGGCGCTATCTGGGTGACGCCCAGGACGTGCTCAAGGTCGACGATGCCTACGCCGTCGAATGGGCCTATGTGCCCCACTTCTACACCGAGTTCTACGTCTACCAGTACGCGACCTCGCTGGCCGCCGCCTACCGGTTGATGGAGCAGGTCCTCGACGGCGGCGAAGCGGAGCGCACGGCCTACCTGGGCATCCTCGAGGCCGGCGGTGCCAGGCCGCCGTACCAGATATTGCTGGAAGCCGGCATCGACATGGCCGACGCCGAGGTCTATCGCGCCGTGATCCGTCGCTGCAACCGGCTGATGGATCGCGCGGAAGCCTTGCTCGCCGAGCACCCGGAGTTGGCGGCGAGGTGATCGATGGCGACGAACTCGGTTGAGCGCCATCGATTCCCGCCTCCCCTCACCCCTTCGGTAGGGCTACCACGGCGCTGCTGACCAGCTCGGTAATGCGCTCCTCGGGGTAACCCAGTTGGCGCAGGATCGCGACACCGTCGGCACCCAACGGCGAGCCGAGACGCGCCGCCACCTTGGGGCAGTTGTCGATCCAGAACGGGCTGTTCACCGCCTTGCGGCGGCCATGTTGGTGACCTTCGACATCGATGAACAGATCGTTGGCCTGGGCCTGGGGATCGTCGATCACCTCCTCGAAGGTGGCCACTGCGCTGAAGGTGATGCCCTTGTCCCGCAGACGCTGGCGCCATTCGTCGCAGGAACGAGTGCGGAAGACCTCCGCGAGGATGACGCTCAACTCCCGGGCGTGCCTGAAGCGATCCGGCAACTCCGCGAACCGCGGGTCCTCATCGAGATCGGGCCGCTCGATGGCCTGCAGGAAGCTGTGCCAGTGTTTGGCTTCCTGGATCACGATCAGGGAAATCCAGCGGTCATCACCGGTGCGATAATAGTTCACCAAAGCACTGCCGGGCCGCGCTGGATCGAGGCGCCGGTAGGGCTTGGTGCCGGCGAGAATTCCGGACAGGGGGCTGGACGCAGCCCAGACGCCATTGGCCATCAGATTGCTGCTCACCTTGCTGCCCTGGCCGGTGAGCTGGCGCCGATAGAGTGCGGTCATGACCGCCGCATACAGAGTCATGGCGCTCGGGTGATCGCCCATCGCCGGGGAAGGCATCGCCGGCTCGCCGCTGGCGGTGCGCACCGCATCCATCAACCCGGTGCGCGCCCAATAGGCGTTACCATCAAAACCGGGTGTATTGGCGTCCTCGCCGCGCTCGCCGTAGCCGCTGACCTGAGCATAGATCAACCGCTGGTTCTCGGCGGCGAGATCCTCGTGGCGAATCCGCAGGCGCGCCAGCACCGCGGGCGGAAAGTTGGTGATCAGCACGTCGCTCTGGCGGACCAACTTGAGCAGCACCTCCCGCCCTTCGGGGTTTTTCAAGTCCAGTGCGAGGCTGCGCTTGTTGCGGTTGTCCTGCTGAAAGGCGTAATCGAATTCGGAGCGCATGAAGGGCGGCGACCTGTGTGCATGGCGCAGGGGGTCACCGAGCCCAGGCGACTCGATCTTGATCACGCTGGCACCGAAATCGGCAAGAATGGCGCTACAGCCGGGGCCGAATACGAAGGTGGCGATTTCCAGGACCTGGAGGTCGTGCAGCAGTGGGGGCGCGATGGTCATGGCGGGTTCCTTGCAGGAGAGAAATCGGCGGGCGGGCGGCGATGCGCAACCGGTGTCGGGTCAATGAGGAGACTTTGCCCGCGCCGCCGGCGGCGGGCAATTCCCCGCACTGACGGGCATGGCGGCAACTTCGTCGCGGGTCACCTGCAGCTGGGCGCGCTCGCGGTCATCGATAGGATGGCTCGCCAATCCTTCATTGAGCAGCGCCAGCGCGGCCGCCCGGCAGCCGCGCTCGCCAAGGAGTTGGGCGAGATTGTTGCGGGCGAGCACCGATTCCGGTTGACGCCGCAACAGCGCCGCAAACTGGGCCTCCGCCGCCGCCCGATTACCGGCGGCATAGTAGGCGTTGCCGAGCCCCGCCCGCGCCCAGGGGCTGTCGGGCCAGCGCTCGGCGGCGACGTCGAAGGCGGCGATCAGGGCCGCCGGCGGCGCTATGCCCTCCATGTCGGTGACCGCGCGCAGATAGCGATCGCGCTCGGCGCGGGGCGGCAGCGTTCCCGGGGACAGCACCACCAGACCCCAACGATCGGCCCGCTCCCAGGTGGCGAGGAATTTCCGTGCCGCGAGAACCTGGCGCCTGGTGGTTCCGGAGCGCAGCAGGAAGGTATCGGCGGCGGCATCGAACCCGACCACCACCGCGAAATGCCACTGCGGCCAGCGCCGGATGCCCAGGTTCTGCAGGACCAGCACGGGATGCCCCGAGCGCAGGGTCGCAAGCAACACCTCCAGATCCGGCGGCAGCGGGTAGGGCACCAGACCCCGCCTGCGCGCTGCAGCCTTCAGTTCGACCTGCAGGCTGCCCTTCTTGCCGGGCAGATACACCTCGTCGACCAGGGCGTCGGGGTCGGCCGCACGGCCCAAATGGCCGAACACCGTGGCCAGTGCCGCGGGCCCGCACTGATAGTCGCGCTGGGGAAAGAAGGGAACGGCGTCGAGTTCGACCTGCTCGGCGCCGGCGGCCGGTGGCAATACCGGGGCCCTGCTGCAGGCAGTGAGCAGCAGGGCCCCGGCAACCGCCAAAACCCGGCAAAGGGGGCTCAAAGCCCCTTGAAGACGTTGGTGACGCCGACGATTTCGAGTATCACCAGGATCACGAACACGGCGCCGATCAGGGCCAGGCCACCGGCGCCAGCCGGCAGTTCATCGAGGTGTCTGGAGATCATCGCAAGCTCGTTGTCGGACAATGCCGCCACCCGGGCGCGGGCATCCTCCTGAGCGACCCCCTGGGCGAGCAGCAGATCGCGCACCTGCTCCCGGGCCAGGAAACGATCGACGCGCTCCAGCTGCTCGCTGCGCGCATCCGGCGCAAGTTCGGCGGTGCCCATCATGGCTGCCGCAGCGGGCTGCACCGCAGTGGCCAGGGTCAGGCTCAACACCAGCGTCAGGCTGGTCAACAATCCAGAGAGTCTACGGAACTTCATTTGCGCTATCCTCGGGTGACGCGGCGAACGCCGCAGACGCCGCGAGTGTATCCAGAACCCGCGCGACGCTCAAAGACAAAATGCGCGGAGCACCCGGTCCGCCGCGGTTTGACCACGGTTCGGAGGCACAGTCACAATGCACCTCGTTTTTTCCACTGGCTTACAGGAATCATCATGAGTGCAGGACAGCGACTTCCGGGAACCCCCGAACCCATGCACCGCTGGCCGGGCGCCGGCGGGGTGATGATCGCCGGCGATTCCTGGGGCGACGCCAACGGCCCCCTGGTGCTGCTGCAGCACGGCGGCGGTCAGACCCGACACGCCTGGAAGGGCGCCGGAGAAGCCCTGGGCGCGGCCGGTTATCATGCGGTCGCCTTCGACGCCCGCGGCCACGGCGATTCCGACTGGTCCGAGACCGGCATCTATGGCCAGGACATCATGGTCGAGGATCTCCTGCATGTGATCGACGCCTTGGGTGGCCGGCGCCCGGTGCTGGTCGGCGCCTCCATGGGCGGCGGCACCAGCCTGGTCGCCATCGGCGAGGACCAGGTCGACGCGACCGCCCTGGTGCTGGTCGATATCGCGCCCCGGATCGAACGCGCCGGTGTCGACAAGATCATCAACTTCATGTCGCTCAAGCCCGAGGGCTTCGATTCCCTCGAAGAGGTGGCCGAAGCCATCGCCAGCTACCAGCCGCACCGCACGCCGCCCAGGGACCTCCAGGGATTGGGCAAGAATCTCCGCCTGGCACCCAACGGCAAGTATCGCTGGCACTGGGATCCGCGCTTCATGCAGGCCAAGCGCGACATGGAACAGCGCATGCTGCGCCTCGAGGAGTGCGCGCGTGCCCTGAAGCTGCCGGTGCAACTGGTGCGCGGCGGGCTCTCGGACGTGCTCAGCGAGGAAGGCGCCCGGTCTTTTCTGGCCCTGTGTCCGCACGCCGAGTACATGAATATCACCGATGCCGGACACATGGTCGCCGGCGACCGCAACGATGTGTTCGCCAACGCGGTGACGGATTTCCTCTATCGCGCGGTGCCACTGCAGGGCGAGCCGGTACAGCCTCCCCACGAGACGCATCCGCACCACGTCGGACCGCCCGGCGACATCAACGATATCCCCTGATCCCGGCGCCGCGAGCGCGGCGCACACCGGGCTCGCCCGCAGGGCTGGTAGAATGCTGCTCAGCGCAGTTTTCGCCGAGGTTTCGCCATATGACCGCCAGGGCCCACCCCGCCTTCACTCACATTGGTAGCAGAGCAGTGTCCTCGCTCAAGGTCGAGGTCCAGCGCTACCGCCACCTCAAGACCGGCGCCGAACACATCCATCTGCACAGCGACAACGCGGAGAACGTGTTTCTCGTGGCGCTGCGCACGGTGCCCAGGGATTCCACCGGGGTCGCCCATATCCTCGAGCACACCGCGCTGTGCGGCAGCGAGAAGTATCAGGTCCGGGACCCCTTCTTCATGATGATCCGGCGTTCGCTGAACACCTTCATGAACGCCTTCACCAGCTCGGACTGGACGGCCTATCCCTTCGCGAGCCAGAACCGCAAGGATTTCGACAACCTTTTGGACGTCTATCTGGATGCCGTGTTCTTCTCGCGGCTCGACCCGCTGGACTTCGCCCAGGAGGGCCACCGCCTCGAATTCGCCAAACCGGATGACCCCGACTCGCCGCTGACCTTCAAGGGCGTGGTGTACAACGAAATGAAGGGCGACATGAGTTCGATCAATTCGATTCTCTGGCACACGCTCTGCAAGTACCTCTATCCCACCAGCACCTACCACTACAACAGCGGTGGCGATCCGGAGTGCATCCCGGACCTCAGTTACCAACAGCTGCTGGAGTTCTACCGCAGCCACTATCACCCCAGCAATGCCATCTTCATGACCTACGGGGATATTGCCGCCCACGAGCACCAGCACAAGTTCGAGAATCAGGTGCTCAACCGCTTCGAGCGCCTCGAGGAAACCATCGCCGTCGCTCCCGAGAAGCGCTACCTGGCGCCACTGCGCGTCCAGGAGGCCTACGCGGTCGACGAGCCCGATACCAAAGCACGCACCCATGTGGTACTGGGCTGGCTGCTCGGCAAGACCACGGATCTGATGGCCAACCTGGAAGCCCACCTGCTCAATTCCGTGCTGCTCGACAACAGCGCCTCTCCCCTGCTCCAGGCGCTGGAGACCAGCGATCTGGGCACAGCGCCGTCCCCCATGTGCGGGCTGGACGACTCCCACCTCGAAGTGCTGTTCGTCTGCGGCCTGGAAGGGTCCGAGCCCGAAAACACCGCGGCGGTGGAAGCCCTGGTGCTGGACACCCTGCGCGAAGTCGCCGAACGCGGCGTACCCGCCGATGAAGTGGAAGCAGCCCTCCACCAGCTCGAGCTCAAGCAGCGCGAAATCGGCGGCGACGGCTACCCCTATGGCCTGCAACTGATTCTCTCCGCACTGGCCAGCGCCAGCCACCGCGGCGACCCGGCGGCGCTGCTGGACCTGGACCCGGTGCTGGCCGAGCTGCGCGAGCGCATTCGCGACCCGGACTACATCAAGAACCTGGCGCGGACCCTGCTGCTCGACAACCCGCATCGGGTACGCCTGGACCTGTGTCCGGACCCCGAGATTCCCGCACGCCGCGAAGCCGCGGAGCGGCGCCAGCTCGACGAGCTTCGCGCCGCCCTGGACCCGTCCCAGCGCCAGGAGATCGTGGCCCGCGCCCAAGCTCTGGCCGAACGCCAGGCCCAGGCCCAGGACGACGACGACGGCATCCTGCCCAAGGTGGAACTGGCCGATGTGCCACCGGAGATGGCCTATGTGGCGCCCAGCGGACGCATCGAAACCCCGCTGCCGCTGACCAGCTATGGCGCCGGCACCAACGGCCTGGTCTATCAGCAATTGGTGCTCGACCTGCCGCAGCTGAGCGAAGCCCAGGCCGATCTGCTGGCTCTCTACGCCAGCTGCCTGCCCGACCTGGGCATCGGGCAGCAGGATTACCTCGCCACCCAGCGCTGGCAGGCGGCGGTGAGCGGCGGCGTCAACGTCCACGCCAGCGTGCGCGGCGCGCCGGACGACGTCCAGGCGCTGCGCGGCTACCTGGTGGTGTCCAGCAAGGGGCTCGGTGTCAACCAGCGGGAACTGTCGCGGCTGCTCGATGCCACCCTCAATCAGGTGCGCTTCGACGAGCTGGATCGCCTGCGCGACCTGATCGCGCAGCTGCGCGCGCACATGGAACACAGCGTCACCGGCAACGGCCACGCCCTGGCGATGGCCGCGGCGGCGGCGCGCTTCAGCAACGGCGCCCTGCTGCACCATCGCTGGGGCGGACTCGAGGGCATCCGCAACCTCAAACAACTCGACGCCAGCCTGGAGGATGCCGGCAGGCTCAGCGCCCTGGCCGACCAGCTGCAGGAAATCCATCACTTGGTGCTGGCCGCACCGCGGCAGTGCCTGCTGGTTGCCGAACCCGAACGGCTGACTGACTTTGGCAGTCGCTTCCTGGAGGCGCTGTCACCGCCCGCAAGCGGCGCCTTCACCGCATTCGCGCGCCCGGCGCTGTGCGAACCCAGCAACCAGCTGTGGACCACCAGCACCCAGGTCAACTTCTGCGCCCGCGCCTATCCCACGGTGGCCATGGATCACCCGGACGCGGCCCCGCTCAATGTCCTCGGGGGCTTCCTGCGCAATGGTTTTCTGCACACCGCGATCCGCGAGCAAGGCGGCGCCTATGGCGGCGGCGCCGGCCAGGACAACGGCATCGCCGCATTCCGCTTTTTCTCCTACCGGGATCCCCGCCTGGAGGAGACGCTGGCCGATTTCGACCACGCCCTCGGCTGGCTGGCCTCGGCGAGCCACACCCCACAGCGCGTTGAAGAAGCCATCCTCGGCGTCATCGCCAAAATCGACAAGCCGGGCTCACCCGCCGGCGAAGCCAGGCAGACCTTTCACGCCGAGCTTCACGGCCGCGATCGCGCACGTCGTGAGCGCTTCCGCAGCCGCGTGCTGGAAGTGACCCTGGAAGATCTGCGCCGGGTGGCGGCGAGCTATCTGCTGCCGGAGCGGGCGAGCACCTCGGTGATCACGGCGCCGGACCGGGCTTCCCGACTTGCAGCGCTCGAGCTCACCACAATGGCACTGTGAACGGCCGGCGATCCCGAGAGTCCATGAGCGCCAGCGACCGGCTGTTTGCGCAGCCACTGGCGGAAATCGCCGGCTTTCGCTTTGACCAGCGGGTTGCCGCGGTTTTCCCGGACATGATCCGCCGCTCGGTGCCGGGCTACGAGACCATCGTGGCCATGACCGCCACCCTGGCCGAGCGCTATGCGCAGCCCGGCACCCGCTGCTACGACCTGGGTTGTTCCCTGGGTGCCTCCACCCTGGCGCTGCGCAGCGGTCTGGGGGGTCGCGACTGCACCATTGTCGCGGCGGACAACGCCCCCGCCATGATCGACCGCTGCCGGGAAATGCTGGCCGCCGACCGGAGCTCGGCGCCGATCGAGTTGCACTGTGCGGACATCCGCTCGCTGGCAATCGACAAGGCTTCACTGGTGGTGCTCAATTTCACGCTGCAGTTCGTGCCCCCGGCCGAGCGCGGGGCGTTGATCCGGCGGATCCGCGCCGGCCTGGTACCCGGCGGAGTGCTGGTGCTGTCGGAGAAAATCGCCTTTGCCGACGCCGCGCTCGACCAGCTGATGACCGAGCTCCACCACTCCTTCAAGCGCGCCAACGGTTACAGCGAACTGGAGATCGCCCAGAAGCGCAGCGCCCTGGAAACCGTGCTGATCCCGGAAACCCTGGACACCCACAGGACACGGCTGCGCGACGCGGGCTTTTCCGCCGCCGACGTCTGGTTCCAGTGCTTCAATTTCGCCTCCCTGCTCGCCTTCGCATGACCCCGGACTACAAGCCGCTGCTGGACGCATTGGCACGCATCCCGCGGCTGCGCGGCTGGGCACAACAGCTGCCGACCCAGATCGCGGCCGGCCTGAGCCCCGCGCGCTGGGGCGACCTACCCGCCTGGCAAGAGGCCCTGGAGCGCCTGCCGGCATTGCGGCCGGCGACCCTCGACTTTGGCGCCGGGGTGCGTATCGGCAGCGCCGAAGACGCCACCGACGCCGAGCGCGAAGCGCTGCGCGGCGCCCTGATGGCACTGCATCCCTGGCGCAAGGGGCCTTTCGAGCTGTTCGGCCTGCACCTCGACAGCGAATGGCGCTCGGACTGGAAGTGGCAGCGCCTGGCGCCCCACATCGACGATCTCGACGGCCGCCTGGTGCTCGATGTCGGCTGCGGCAACGGTTACTACTGCCTGCGCATGCTGGGTGCGGGTGCGCGGCGGGTGATCGGCATAGACCCATCGCCGCGCTTCGTGATGCAGTTCGAAGCGATGCGGCGCTACGCCGGAGCCTTGCCGGCAGATGTGCTGCCCCTGGGCGTCGAACAACTGCCGTCGGGGTTGGCGGCTTTCGATACGGTATTTTCGATGGGGGTCTTCTACCACCGCCGCTCCCCCTTCGACCACCTGCGCGAGCTCCGTGAGCTGCTGCGCCCGGGCGGCCAGCTGGTGCTGGAAACCCTGGTCATGGAAGGCGGGGCCGGACAGGTGCTGGTACCGGAAGGTCGCTACGCCAGAATGCCCAACGTCTGGTTCCTGCCGGATCCCGACAGTCTGGTCTCCTGGCTGCGCAAAGCCGGCTTCGCAGCGCCTCGGGTGGTCGATATCACCCCCACCACCACCGCCGAGCAGCGGCGCACGCCCTGGATGCACTTCGAGTCGCTCGCCGATTTCCTCGACCCCCTGAACCCGGCGCGGACCTGCGAGGGACACCCGGCTCCGCGGCGTGCCATCGCCCTGGCCGGCGCTTGATCCCTTCCCGATCCGACGCTAAGGTAGCGCGCCGCACGCTGGGACCGACAAGGCCAGCAGTGCAATTCCTATCGCCACAGGGGCCTTTATCGATGTTTTTTGCCGACCGTCTGGAACAATTGCAACAGCGTCAGGGCGACCGCACCGCGATCGTGTTTGACGGCGAATCCATCAGTTTCTCGACACTCGCCGAACGCGCCTGGCAGGTTGGCAGGGGGTTACTGGAAATGGGTATCTCGCACCAGCAGCGGGTGGCCCATCTGGCCAGGAATTCGCCGGAATTTTTCGAGATTTTTTTCGGCGCCGCAGCTTCCGGACTGGTCACCGCGGGGCTCAACTGGCGGCTGGCGGCCCCGGAAATCGAGCAACTGCTGAACTACACGGGCAATGAGGTGCTGTTCGTCGGCCGGGACTTCTACGCCATGGTGGAAGCGATCGAACCCAACCTGAAATCCGTGCGGCATATCATCGCCCTCGACGGCGGCCACGAGCGCTGGCCCGATTACCACGCCTGGCGCGACGCGCAAGCCCCGCGCCGCCCTCAGGTAGAGCTACGTGGCGACGACGACATCCTGCTGCTCTACACCAGTGGCACCACCGGCCTGCCCAAGGGCGTAGAGCTGACCAACGCCGGCTACAGCGCGGTCTTCGATGCCTTCGTCAACGACGACATCCTGGCGGTCGATCCGGAGGCGGTGTTCATCAACGTGATGCCGCTGTTCCACGTCGGCGGCATCAACCTCACGGTATTGCCGCTGCTGCGCGGCGCGGGATTCCACCTGTTCCCCGAGTTCCATCCCACCCAGGTGCTGGACACCCTGGAGCGCGAGGGCATCACCAACGCACTGTTCGTACCGGCGATGATCCAGATGCTGTTGCAGGAACCCAGGGTGCGGGCGCGCGATTACAGCAGGCTGCAACGCATCTACTACGGCGCCTCGCCGATCTCGGAAGCGGTACTCAGCGAGGCGGTCGAGGTGTTCGGCTGTGATTTCATGCAGCTCTATGGCGCCACCGAAAATTACGGCCTGGTGAGCAAGCTGCCGCCGGAGGACCATGCGCCGGAACGCAACCGCCTGCGCTCCTGCGGCAAGCCGGTGGCGGGCGCGCAGGTCAGAATCGTCGATGCCGCCGGTAACGAAGTCCCCACTGGAGAAGTGGGCGAGATCCTGCTGCATTGCGCCTGGACCATGAAATCCTACTGGCAGAAGCCCGAGGCCACCGCCGAGACCGTGATCGACGGTTGGTACCACACCGGCGATGCCGCCTGCGTCGATGAAGCGGGCTATCTGTACATCAAGGATCGGGTCAAGGACATGATCATCACCGGGGGGGAGAACGTCTATCCCGCGGAAGTCGAAAACGCCCTGCACAGCCATCCCGAGGTCGCCGACGCCGCTGTGATCGGGGTCCCCGACGCCAAGTGGGGTGAGGCGATCAAGGCGGTGGTGGTATTGACTGCCGGCGCCAAGGCGACCGAGGCCGATATCATCGCCTTCGCGCGTTCACGCATCGCCGGCTTCAAGGTGCCCAAGTCGATCGACTTCGTCGACGCCCTGCCGCGCAATCCGTCCGGCAAGATCCTGCGCCGGGAGCTGCGCGCCCCCTACTGGTCGGCGCTGGAACGCCAGGTCAGCTGAGGCATCTGCCCGGCCCGGACGATCCCGGGTCGGGCGCCTTTTTCTTGACCGGTGGCAGGCGCTTGCCTATAGTAGCCGCCCTCGCACCCGTAGCTCAGTTGGATAGAGTACCTGGCTACGAACCAGGTGGTCGGGAGTTCGAATCTCTCCGGGTGCGCCATCTTTTCTTCCCTGGCTTTCGATTCCCTGGTCTTCAGGGACCCGCCACGGCAACAGGCGGCCAACCCCGGTCGATGACCCGGCTCTAGTGGGCCACTACAAGCGCGACGGCCCGATGCCGTGCTCCAGTCCATGGCTGGACGATGCACCGGGCGCAGCGTCACTCGCGGCGCCAGCGCGTCTCCCCGCGTACATCCTCGAGCACGATGCCCGCGGCCTTGAGTTGGTCGCGAATCGCGTCGGCACGGGCGAAATCCCGCGCGGCGCGGGCCTGGTTGCGCTCGGCGATCAAACGCTCGACGGTGTCGGCGTCGTGGTCATCCGCGGCGCCCGAGCCCTGGAAATAGGTCTCCGGATCCTGCTGCGCCAACCCCAGAACTGCCCCCAACCCCAACAGTTCGGCGACCAGTGAGGCGGTTTCGCCGCCCTCGCGCGCGCACTGGTTGATCCGCCCCGCCAGCTCCTGCAGGACCGCGATCGCCTCGCGGGTATTGAAGTCGTCATCCATGGCGGCCGCGAAACGACTGCCGGCGGCGGTTTCCCACAACTGCGCTGCCGCCGGCGGCAGCGCGCCTGCGGTGCGCCCGCGTAGCGCGAAGTAGAGGCCATCCAGGGCCGCCTTGGCCTCGCGCAGATTGTCCTCGGAATAGTTGATGGGGCTGCGGTAGTGGCTGGAAAGCAGGAAGTAGCGCACCACTTCCGGATGGTAGCTTTCCAGCACTTCCCGAATCGTGAAGAAGTTGCCCAGCGACTTGGACATCTTCTCGTCGTCGACCCGCACCGGTCCGGCGTGCATCCAGTAGTGCACATAGGGCTTGCCGGTCGCCGCCTCGCTCTGGGCGATTTCGTTCTCGTGGTGCGGGAAGGGCAAATCCGGACCGCCGCCGTGAACGTCGAAGGTATCGCCCAGATGACAGGTGGACATCGCCGAACACTCGATATGCCAGCCGGGGCGGCCGCGACCCCAGGGCGAATCCCAGCCCACGTCATCGGCAGCTGCGGCCTTCCACAGTGCGAAGTCGCGGGGATCCTCCTTGGCCTCGTCGGGATCGACGCGGGCACCGGCGAGCAGCGCCTCGGGATCCTTGCCGCTGAGCTTGCCATACTCGGGAAAACGCTTGACCCGGTAGTAGACGTCACCATTGGCGGCCGCGTAGGCATAGTGGTTGTCGACCAGGGTTTCCACCATGTCGAGGATGTCCCCGATGTGTGCAGTGGCGCGTGGCTCGATATCCGGCGGCAGCACCCCCAGGGCGCGCTCGTCCCGATGCATGGCCTCGATCATGCGTTCGGTCAGTGCGGTGAAGGGCTCGTTATTGTCGGCGGCGCGATTGAGAATCTTGTCGTCGATGTCTGTGATGTTGCGGACATAGGTGACATCCCAGCCACGGCTGCGCAGATAGCGGACGATGGCATCGAAACAGACCAGCACCCGGGCATGACCGACGTGGCACAGGTCATAGACGGTGATACCGCAGACATACATGCGGATCCGGCCGGGCTCGATGGGCCGAAAGGGCTCCTTGCGCCGGGCCAGGGTGTTGTAAATGATCAGCTCCATATCCTCAGCCCTCGCCACCCTGCCGCGCCCAGGTGTCCCGCAAGGCGATGGTGCGATTGAAGACCAGACGTTCGCCGGCGCGGGGATCACGGCAGAAGTATCCCTCGCGCTCGAACTGCAGGGCGGCGCCGGGTACGGCGCCGGCGAGGGTGGACTCCGCCTTGCAGCCTTGCCGTACCTGGAGCGACTCCGGGTTGAGCGCCTGCCGGAAATCGCCCGCGGCCTCCGGATCGGGCTCCGCAAACAACCGGTCGTAGAGCCGCACCTCACAATCGACCGCGGTGCCCGCATCGACCCAGTGAATGACCCCGCGGGGGCGGATGCCGGCCGGCGGATCGGCGCCCAGGGTATCCGGCTCGATGCGTGCCAGCACCTCGACCACCTCGCCGGCGGCATCGCGAACCACGTCTTCGGCGCGGATCACATAGGCGCCGCGCAGGCGCACCCAGTCGCCCAGCACCAGGCGCTTGAAACGCTTCCGTGACAGGGAGGTATCGGTGCTGAAATCGTCGCGGTCGATGTACAGGGCCGCGCCGAAGGCCAGCTCGCGCTCGCCCAGCTGCGGGCGCTGTGGATGGTTGGGCAGGCGCAGCGTCTGGATCTCGGCCGCCGGCCAGTTGGTCAAGCGCAGTCGCAGCGGTCGCAGCACGCAGAGGGCGCGCGGTGCGGATTCATTGAGATCCGCGCGGATGAAATGCTCGAACTGGGCCATGTCGACGACGCCGTCGGTCTTGGCGACCGCGAGGCTGTCACAGAAGGCGCGGATCGCCGCGGGCGAGACTCCCCGCCGGCGCAGGCCGGCGAGGGTCGGCAGGCGCGGATCGTCCCAGCCGTCGACATCGCCCTCGGCAACCAGTTGCCGGAGCTTACGCTTGCTGGTGACGGTGTAGTTGAGGTTGAGACGGCCGAATTCGTATTGGCGCGGCCGGCTGGGCACCGGCAAATTGTCGATCAACCAGTCGTACAGCGGCCGGTGATCCTCGAACTCCAGGGTACAGATGGAGTGGGTGACACCCTCGATGGCATCTTCCTGGCCATGGGCGTAGTCATAGGATGGGTAGATGTTCCAGCGCGTGCCGCTGCGGTGGTGGGCGACCCGCTTGACCCGGTAGAGCACGGGGTCGCGCAGATTGATATTGGGCGAGGCCATATCGATCCGGGCGCGCAACGCCATGCAGCCCTCTTCCACCTCACCGGCGCGCATGGCTTCGAACAGGGCCAGGCTCTCCGCCACCGGCCGGTCGCGGTAGGGACTGGGCCGGCCGGGCTCAGTGAGCGTGCCGCGATAGTCGCGGATCTGCTCCGCAGTGAGCTCGCAGACATAGGCCTTGCCCGCCTCGATCAAATGCAGCGCCCAGGCATGCAATTGCTCGAAATAGTCCGAGGCGTAACGCACCGGCCCGTGCCAGGCAAACCCCAGCCAGCGCACGTCCTCAATGATCGCATTGACGAACTCTTCGCTCTCGGCTTCGGGGTTGGTGTCGTCGAAGCGCAGATGGCAGGCGCCGCCATACTGCTCGGCAAGGCCAAAATTGAGGCAGATGGACTTGGCGTGACCAATATGCAGATAGCCGTTGGGCTCCGGCGGAAATCGGGTCACGATCTGCGTGACGACACCGGCGGAGAGATCCCGCTCGATGATCTGCTGGATGAAATTGCGCGGTTTTTCGGAATCCATCGCGGACCTTGCCATGCGGGTTCGGGCGCTGACCGATCGGACGGAAAGCGGGAAAAAGGCCGCAGATTATAGCCCCCGCCCGGGGGCGGCGAAACGTGGCCGCGAAACGGGGTGGCGCGGAGCGGCGATTCCCATGACCACCATCAGGCTTTATCATGCAACCCCTCCGCGAGCCAGAAACCGCCCCATGATCACTCTGCACACCAATTACGGCGCCATCGACATCGAACTCGATTTCGAGCGCGCACCCGCAAGCGCAGCGAATTTCCTGCAGTACTGCCGCGAAGGCTTCTACGCCGGCACCGTATTCCACCGCGTGATCGACGGTTTCATGATCCAGGGCGGCGGGATGGATGCCGAGATGCGCCAGAAGGAGACCCGCGCACCGATCGAGAACGAGGCCGACAACGGCCTCAAAAACGACGCCGGCACCCTGGCCATGGCGCGCACCAACGATCCCCACTCGGCGTCCTCGCAATTCTTCATCAATGTGGCGGACAACGACTTCCTCAACCACAGCGGCAAGAATCCGCGCGGCTGGGGCTATGCGGTGTTCGGCCGCGTGGTCAGCGGCATGGACGTGGTGGAGCAGATCAAGGCCGTGCCCACCGGCAATTCCGGTCTTCATCAAAACGTGCCGCTCTCCCCGGTCGAGATCGAACAGGTCACCGTTTCGGAAGCCTACCGGGAGCGCTGAACCCCGGTGCCAGCGGCGGCCCTGTTCGTCTCCGACCTGCACCTGGCCCCGGAGCGCCCCGCGGTCACCGAAGCCTTTCTGGAATTTCTGCGCGGTGCGGAAACCCCGGCGCTGTACATCCTCGGCGATCTGTTCGAAGCCTGGATCGGCGATGACGACGACAGCCCACTGGCGCAATCGGTGACCGGCGCGCTCGCCACCGCCAGCGCACGGGGCATCCGCCTGCACTTTCTCGCCGGCAACCGCGATTTCAGCGTTGGACAGCGCTTCGCGCGCAGCACCGGAGCACGCCTGCTGGGGGACCAGGAGTCGGTGTCGATCGCCGGACGGCGTCTCCTGCTCCTCCATGGCGATACACTGTGCACAGACGATGCCGCCTATCAGCGATTTCGCCGCCGCATCCGCAACCCCTGGGTGCTGGCCCTGCTGCGGCGGCTGCCCCTCGCTGCGCGGCGCCGCATCGCGCAGCGCTGGCGGGAAGCCAGCACCCGTCACAACAGCAACAAGCCCGAATACATCATGGACGTCAACGAGCAGGCAGTGGCGGAGGCTTTTCGCACCTCGCAGGCCGAACTGATGATCCACGGCCACACCCACCGCCCCGGCCGCCACGTCTACCGGATCGACGACCGCGAGTGCGAGCGCATCGTGCTGGGCGACTGGACCACCGAGCAGGGCTGGTATGCACGCCTGGAAGACAGCGGAAGTCCGGAGCTGCGGTCGCTCGCGCTCTGAGCGCCAAGTCACCCAGTCGGGCGGCGGCGAAGCTGGCGCACCCGAGAGGGCGAAGGGCGGTCCGGCCCCAGGGGACGGAGGCTAGTGGGCCACGCGGCTAATGAGGTAACGCTCAGCCGTCGCACAAGCGTTGTGGGCAAGGCGCGCGAGTGCAGGACTGGCTTTGCCAATTCAAGCGAGCGGAACGCAGCCCACGGCGCTTGCGCGGCGGCCCTCCGGGAGCCACTGTGCTGGCGCGACTCGGCGTTGCGTTTCTTGGCAAGGGAACAACCATTCCCTGCGAAACGCGCCTTGATTCGCACCAGCACAGTGGCTCTGAGTGTTACCTAATTAGCCGCGTGGCCCACTGCACCGCCTGGCCAGCCCGAAGCGACCGGAATCTGTGATTCCGGGCCGGCAATCCGAACGGTGGCGGCAGCGAAGCTGGCGCACCCGAGAGGATTCGAACCTCTGACCTTTGGCTCCGGAGGCCAACGCTCTATCCAGCTGAGCTACGGGTGCGTATAAACTTGGCGGTACGATTCTAACCCGTCCCTGGCGCCGGGTTCCGGCCGCGCCCTCCATGGCGCGGCGTGTGCCGGGCGGCGAGCCGTGCTCGCCTCACCCCGCCCGGCAGCACCCAGCTGAGCTACGGGTGCGTATAAACTTGACGGTACGATTCTAACCCGTCCCTGGCGCCGGGTTCCGGCCGCGTGAAACCGCAGCGGGCCCCGGAAACGGCGCGCATGGTAGCAGAATCCCGCCTTTTGTTGCGCCTTGTTGCGCCGCGTCATGTCCCTGGGCGGCTCGCGGTCTATAATGTCGCCGCGCGATCGCGCTTTATCCTGCAGCAAAGGAGATCTGGCTGATGAAGAGAGTCCTCGGGGTGACAGCTCTGGTAATGATGAGCGTCACATTCGGTGCCTGCGGGGCGAAAGAAGACACACAGCCCACACCACCGGAAGTCGAAGCGCAAATCGCCGAGCGAATTACACCTCCCGGTGAGGTCGTCGCCCAGGGAGCTACCGCCCAGGCGTCGAGCGGCGGCGCGCGTTCCGCCGAGGAAATCTACCAGGCCAAGTGTTCGACGTGCCATGCCAGCGGGGTGGCCGGGGCACCCAAGCTCGGCGACGTCGAGGCCTGGAAACCTCGCATCGACAAGGGCATGGACACCCTCTACGCCAGTGCCATCAACGGCTTTCTGGGCATGCCGCCCAAGGGCCTGTGCATGGATTGCTCCGATGCGGAGCTCAAGGATACGGTCGACTATATGGTGGAAAACAGTCGGTAATACCCCTGGGCCTATACCCGTGTCCGTGTCGGGGCCGCACTTGCGCGGCCCCGACCATTATCGCGGCAGCCGTCGGCCCACCGCGACGTCAACAGATCGCTGAAAAACCACCTGCGTTGCGTCTGGCGCGTTGAAAATGACCGCAAAGTGCTCATTTACCACCAGTGAACTCCGCCTGTTGGGCCATTTCTGCCTTGCATTCGCCCCCTCGCCAAGGCTTTTCAGTAGGCCGTCAAACCCCACAAGCCGCTGCCGGTAACTTGCCGTAACCCCGTGACACTGGTAGAACGGACGTAGTCCAAGGTCCGGAGTTTCATGGCCACCAGCAGCCGTCTCCTGTTCTTGCTGATCCTGTCGGCGCTCGCCGCCGCAGTCATCGGCGAACCTTCGCCCGAGGAAGGCGATGGCGCCGTCCTGCTGTCCATTGAAGGAGCCATAGGGCCGGCAACGGACGACTATCTGGAGCGGTCTCTGGAGAAAGCGCGAGAGCTCGCGCCCCGGGTGATCATTCTGCGCATGGACACCCCTGGCGGCCTGGATACCGCGATGCGCGCCATGATTCGCCGTATCACTGCATCGCCCATTCCCATCGCCACCTATGTCGCGCCCACCGGCGCCCGCGCTGCCAGTGCCGGCACCTATATCCTCTACGCCAGCCATGTCGCCGCGATGGCGCCGGGCACCAATCTCGGCGCCGCGACCCCGGTGGCGATCGGCGGGCTGTCACCCGGGCAGGATGAACCGGATAGCCAGGCGGACAAAACCTCGGATTCCGGCACCGAGGACGGCAAGAGCGCCATGGAGCGCAAGGCGATCAATGATGCCGCCGCCTATATCCGCGGCCTCGCGGAACTGCATGAGCGCAACGCCGACTGGGCGGAGCAGGCGGTACGGGAAGCCGTCAGCCTGCAAGCCAGCGAAGCGCTGGAAAACAATGTCATCGACCTGATCGCCACGGATATCGAGGATCTCCTCGAGCGCATGGACGGCCGGGTGGTAACAGTGAACGGCCGCGAGATGACCCTGCATACCGCGGGGCTCCAGGTCACCGAACTGCTGCCGGACTGGCGCTCCCGGCTGCTGGGCGTGCTGACCAATCCCAATATCGCCTATCTCCTGATGCTGGCGGGCATCTATGGCCTGCTGCTGGAGTTCTACAATCCGGGCGGGCTGATCCCCGGCATCGTGGGGGCCATCTGCCTGCTGCTCGCGCTCTACGCCTTCCAGATGTTGCCCGTGAACTACGCCGGCATTGGCCTGATTCTGCTCGGCATCGGCTTCATGATCGCCGAGGCCTTTCAGCCCAGTTTCGGCATGCTGGGTATCGGCGGGGTAATCGCCTTCGTGATCGGTTCCATCATCCTGATGGACACCGAGCTGCCCAGTTTCCGTATCTATCTCTCGGTGATCGCCACCACGGCCGTCGCCTCCGCCCTCGCCCTGGCCGCGATTCTGAGCATGGCGCTGTCATCCCGGCGCCGCGCCGTGGTCTCGGGCGTCGACCAAATGCTCGGAGCCAGCGCCCGCGTACTCGACGATTTCGAAAACGGCCAGGGCCGGGTGTTCGTCCACAGCGAATCCTGGCGCGGTCGCTGCCGGACACCGTTGAAACGCGGCGACTATGCCAGGATCACCGCGGTCGACGGCCTGACCCTGGACCTGGAACCCGAAGGGACCGACACCACGGAGACATCCCCATGATGCAATATCCGCTCTATACCCTCTTGCTGCTGCTGGTGGTCTTTCTCGCCAGCGCGATCAAGATTCTCCGCGAATACGAGCGCGGCGTGGTATTCACTTTGGGGCGCTTCTGGAAGGTGAAGGGACCCGGATTCATCATCATCATCCCGGGCATCCAGCAAATGGTCCGGGTGGACCTGCGCATCCTGGTCATGGACGTGCCCAGCCAGGACGTAATCTCCCGCGACAATGTTTCGGTCGAGGTCAACGCGGTGGTCTATTTCCGGGTCATGGACCCGGAGCGCGCCATCATCCAGGTGGAGGACTATCTGGACGCCACCAGCCAGCTGGCGCAGACCACGCTGCGATCGGTGCTGGGTCAGCACGAGCTCGACGAGATGCTGTCGCAGCGCGATCGGCTGAACGTCGACATCCAGAATATCCTCGACACCCAGACGGACGCCTGGGGCATCAAGGTCAGCAACGTCGAGATCAAGCACGTCGACCTGAACGAGACCATGATCCGCGCCATCGCCCGGCAGGCCGAGGAAGAACGCACCCGACGAGCCAAGGTGATCCATGCCGAAGGCGAGCTGCAGGCGTCGGAAAAGCTGCTCGCAGCGGCCCGCATCCTGGCTCAGCAGCCCCAGGCCATCCAGCTGCGCTACCTGCAGACCCTGACCGGCATCGCCGGTGAAAAGACCAATACCATCGTCTTTCCGCTGCCCATGGAGCTGATCGAGCAACTGACCGCCGGGCAACGGGAAAAGCCGACCGGCGATAGCTGACCGACATTCAGATCGGGGTGATGCCGCGCCGCTTGAACGGATGACCCGGACGGCGCTCGCGTGCGAGGTCGAGCGCCTGAATCAGCACCCGCCTGGTGTCGGCCGGGTCGATCACATCGTCGACCAGGGCCGCTTCGGCGGCGGGCAGAATGCCGATCTTGGCGCGAAACTCTTCGATCAACTCTTGCTTGCGGCGTTCGCCATCTTCCTGCTGCGCGAGCTGCTTGCCGAACAGCACCTCGACGGCATCGTCCGGAGAGATGGCACTGAACGACGCCAGCGGCCAGGCGACCAGCAGGTCCGGCCGCATGCCCAGGCTGTTCATGCCGTAGTGGGCCAACCCGTAGGCCTTGCGCAGCATCACTGTAAAGCGCGGCACCGTGGCATGCTCGATCTCGTAGAGCATCCGGGTGGACCAGCGGATGATGCCGTCCTCTTCGGACTGGGGTCCGGGATAGAACCCCGGGATGTCCTGCAGAAAGATCAGCGCGAAGCCGAAGGCATCGCAGAAGTTGATGAACCGGCAGATCTTCTGGCAGGCCTTGACGTCCAGGGTCCCGGAGATGTGATTGGGCTGGTTGGCGATGATGCCCACCGCGCGGCCGTCCATATGCGCCAATGCGGTGACGGCATTGGGCGCGAATCTGGGCTTGAGCTCGAAACAGCGGCCGTCATCGACGATGCTGCGTACCACCTTGCGGACGTCATAGGCGTAGCGCAGGTCCGCCGGCACCAGCTCGAGCAGTTCGTCACAGCGCCGGTCGGGGCGGTCCCGGGTCGGGCGGCGCGGCGGCGCCTGGTTGCAGTTTTCGGGAACGTAGGACAGAAACTCCTTGATCCGCTCGATGCAATCGCGGTCGTCCGCGACCATCAGGTCCGCCATCCCGGAGCGCTCGACGTGTTTCTTGGCGCTGCCCAGCTCTTCCAGACTGGTGTCTATGCCCATCTTGGTGCGCAACAGCTGGGGCCCGGCGATCATCATGCATGCGCCCTGGGTCATGGGGACGAAATCCCCGATCGCGGTCAGGTTGGCGTGGCCGCCCACGCACAACCCCATCACCGCGACCACGATGGGCACATAGCCGCTCAGCGCAACCAGGTTGGCAAACTGCGGATTGTCGTAGGCGCCCTGGGAGCTGACCTCCTCCTCCAGGCGCGCGCCGGTGCCCTCGGTCAGGACCACCAGGGGGACGCCCTGCTCCTGCACCATGCGCTTGAGCCGGGTGAACTTCCACTCGCAGACCTTGCCCATGGAGCCGCCGCGAAAGGCCATGTCATAGGCGGCGACCGCCACCCGGCGGCCGTCGACCTTGCCATAGCCGACCACGATGCCGTCGCGGGGCGTCTCCCCCGGCTTGGTCTGCTGGGCCAGGTCGCTTTCCCGTGCCAGGGGCGCGATCTCCAGAAAGGTGCCCGGGTCGAACAACAGATCCACTCGTTCACGTGCCGACAGCAGGCCTTTGGCATGGCGCCGCGAGTAGTCGATCTGCTCCAGCGCCCGCTTGCGCTCGGCGAAGGGCTCCAATGCCTGGGACAGGGTCTTGCCGTCGCTCATACCGGCCTCTCAATTCAAGCTGCGCGCGCACAAGAGACAACTGCGGCGCAGGGGCGCCGGACTGTAGCCCGATTCTGCTGCCGCCTCAAGACAAGGGGACCGACGGGGCGGCCAGCGTCAGTCGGCTGCCGCGCGCAACGCCCGTGCGGCCGCGACCATGGCCGCCAGTGCCGGCCGCACTTCGTCCCAGGTCCGGGTCTTCAGCCCGCAGTCCGGATTGACCCAGAGCCGCTCCGCGGGAATCCGCCGCCTCGCTTGGCGCAGTCGATCCAGCAATTCGGCCGGTTCCGGAAGGTTCGGCGAATGGATATCGTAGACCCCGGGACCGAGCGCTCTCGGGAAGTCGAAGGCCCGAAAGGCATCGAGCAGGCGGCCGTCGGAACGGGCGCTCTCGATGGTGGTGACATCGGCGTCCATGTCCGCCACCGCGGCGATGATGTCGTTGAAGTCCGAGTAACACATGTGGGTATGGATCTGGGTATCGTCCGCGACGCCCGCGGCAGCGAGCCGGAACGCGCGCACCGCCCAGTCCAGGTAATCGGCCTGTTCGGCTCGGCGCAACGGCAGCCCCTCGCGCAGGGCGGCCTCATCGATCTGGATGATGCCGGTACCTGCGGCCTCCAGATCCCGCACCTCGTCGCGGATCGCCAGGGCGAGCTGCAGGCAGGTGAGTGCGCGCGGCTGGTCGTCGCGCACGAAAGACCAGTTGAGCAATGTCACCGGCCCGGTCAGCATGCCCTTCACCGGCCGGTCGGTCAGCGACTGGGCATAGCGGATCCAGTCGACCGTCATGGGCCTGGGACGGGCCACATCGCCGACGATGATCGGCGGTTTGACACAGCGGGAGCCGTAGGACTGCACCCAGCCGTTGCCGGAAAACACGAAGCCTTCGAGCTGCTCGCCGAAATACTCCACCATGTCATTGCGCTCGGCTTCGCCATGCACCAGCACGTCCAGCCCCAGCGCCTCCTGCTCGCGGATCGCGGCGGCAATCTCGGCGCGCAGAAACTCCCGGTACTCGGCGTCGGTCAACTCACCAGCGCGCCAACGACGGCGCGTCCGGCGGACCTCCGGCGTTTGCGGAAAGGAGCCGATCGTGGTGGTCGGGAACCTGGGCAGACCGAACCGCGCGCGCTGCAACGCGGCGCGCGCACTGCCGCCGAGGGCGCGGCGCTCGTCCTCCGGGGTCAGCGCGGCGACCCGCGCCGCCACTTCCGGCCGGTGTACCCGCGGAGATACCCGGCGCTCGGCCAGGGCGGCGCGGGAGGCCGCCAGCGCCTCGCGCACCGAGGCGCCGCCGTCCTCCTCGGCCAGCGCGGCCTTCAGGATCGCGAGCTCCTCGAGCTTCTGCGTGGCAAAGGCGAGCCAGGGCCTGACCTGGTCGGGAACCCGGTCATCGAGATTCAGGTCCACCGGCACATGGAGCAGGGAGCACGAAGGCGCCAGCCACAGATCGCCGCGACAGCGGGCGCGCAGTCGCCGGACAAGGTCCAGGGTGCGGTCCAGATCCGTGCGCCAGACATTGCGGCCATCGATGACTCCGGCGGACAGCACCCTGCCCGCCGGCAACCGCGCCGCCGCGGCCTCCAGCGCTTCTTCGCCGCGAATCCCGTCGAGGTGGACACCGGCGACGGGTAAAGCGCAGACGCGATCGAGGTGATCGCCCAGGCGACCGAAATAGGTCGCCAGCAGGATATCGGGGCCGCTCGCCGACAGCCTCCGGTAGGCGGCGGTCAGGGCGTCCAACCAGGGGGCGGGCAGATCCGTGACCAGCGCCGGCTCGTCGAGCTGCACCCAGCGGACCCCCAAGGCCGCCAATCGCCCGAGCAGTTGGCCATAGATCTCGACCACCGCCGGCAGCAACGCCAGCCGTGCCTCGCCGTCGTCCTCGGCGGCCCTGGCCAACCACAACCAGGTGAGCGGCCCCACGAGTACGGGTTTCACCGCCAAGCCCAGCGCCAGCGCCTCCGCCGTCTCGTCGAGCAGCCTGGTACTGGACAGGCGCAGTCGCTGGCCCGGCTCCAGCTCCGGGACCAGATAGTGGTAATTGGTATCGAACCACTTGGTCATGGCGCAGGCGGCTACAGACTGCCTGCCGGCCGCCTGGCCTCGTGCCAGCTGGAAGTACAGATCGAGATCCACGGTCCCGCCGGGCCAGCCGAAGCGCTGCGGAATCGCGCCCAGCATGGCGGTTACATCCAGCACCTGGTCGTACCAGGAAAAATCCCCGACCGGGATCAGATCCAGACCGGCCTCGGCCTGCAGCCGCCAGTGGTGGGCGCGCAGCTGGCGCCCCCGGTGCTCCAGTTCGGAGCGATCGATATCCCCCCGCCAATAGGACTCCAGAGCCCATTTCAGCTCACGTTGACCGCCGATCCGGGGGAAGCCCAGGTTGTGTGTGAGGGTGGAAACCGCCATGACCGAAACTCGCTGTGAGGTAGGGCAGTGATTCTATTCCCCCTGGATTTTCAATAAAATCTCAAATCAATACCCTTAAAATGAAATTATATTCATGATGATCGACCGCAAGCACCTGCGCGGCCTGCTCGCGATGGCCGATGGCGGCAGCCTGGCGCGGGCCGCCGAGCAGCTCCATCTGACACCTTCGGCGCTCTCCCATCAGGTCAAATTGCTCGAGGACTACTACGGCGTAGCCCTGTTCCACCGCCATACCAAACCCATGCGACTGACCGCCGCCGGGCACAGATTGCTGGTGCTGGCGCGCGACACCCTGCCCAGATTCGAGCAGGCCGAACGGGATCTGGCGCGGATCGCCACCGGCGATGCCGGCCGCCTGCACCTGGCGATCGAGTGCCACGCCTGTTTCGAGTGGTTGATGCCCGTGCTGGAAAGGTTCAAGACACTGTGGCCGGCGGTCGACGTGGATATCCGCCTGGGGCTGGCCTTCGATTCACTGCCGGCGCTGCACCAGGGAGATATCGACCTGGTCATCACCTCGGATCCGGTCACCGCCCCGGAGCTGGCATTCCTGCCCCTGTTCGCCTATGAGAGCCGACTGGTATTGCCCACCGGCCACCCGCTGGCAAAGCGCGGGCACATCCTGCCCAGCGACCTGGCCGACCAGACATTGATCACCTACCCGGTACAGCGCGCGAGAATGGATGTATTCCGTTATTTTCTGCAACCTGCCGGCGTCGAGCCGGCGGCTGTGCGCCAGGCAGAGCTGACCGCCGTGATCCTCTTGCTGGTGGCCAACGCGCAGGGCGTGGCGGCGCTTCCCGACTGGGTGATGCGCCATACTCCCCACCCCCGCGGCCTGTGCACACTGCCTCTGGGCAGCGACGGCTTGCACCGTTCGCTGTTCGCTGCGGTGCGCACCGCCGAACAGACCCTGGGCTACCTGGGGGATTTCATTCGCCTCGCCGGCGAATATCACGCCGGTGAACCACCCGAGAGCACAAGCCGTGCCCACTGACGACCGCGCCGAGACGCGTATCACCGCCGGCTGGCACCGCCACGGCGCCGCCTGGGCCGCCGCGGTCCGGGGCCGGCGCATCGCCAGCCGCGCCGCGGTCACGGATAAGGCCCTGATCGATGCCATTCTCGAACAGCGTCCGGCGCGCCTGCTCGACCTCGGCTGCGGTGAGGGTTGGCTGGCCCGCTCCCTGGCCCCCAAGGGAATCGCGGTCACGGGTATCGACGCCTCGGCATCCCTGGTGGACGCAGCCCGCAGGGCCGGCGGCGGTGATTTCCGGGTCGCGGATTACGCCGACCTGCCTGCGGATCTGGGCGTCTTTGATCTCGCGGTAAGCAACTTCGCCCTGCTCGGCCACGACCCGGTCGAGCACCTGCTGGCGGCCTTGCCGCAGTTCTTGCGGCCCGGCGGGAGGCTCCTGATCCAGACCCTGCACCCCCTGGCGGCGTCGGACAGTCCCTATGCCGATGGCTGGCGCGAGGATTCCTGGGCAGCCTTCAGCGACGCGGTAGCCGACCCGCCGCCCTGGTACTTCCGCACGCTCGGATCCTGGGTGCGCCTGCTGTCCCGCCACCAGTGGCGGCTCCGGGAACTGCGCGAACCTGCCGCGCCCGGCGCCGCACGGCCCGCCTCCGTGCTGTTCATCGCACAACCGGATTGACGGACACCGACCGGATCGGCGGCCGGCGCTTACAGATGGGCGAGGACGTTGTCCGCGGAACTGACCTTGAACTGCCCGCCTTCCTCGATGAAGGCCTCCTCGACCTTGCCGTCATTGACGATCAACGCAAAGCGCCGGCCGCGCATGCCCAGGCCGAACCCGGTACCGTCCATGACCAGGTCCAGTGCCTTGGTATAGTCGCCATTGCCGTCGGCGAGCGTCAACACCTTGCCCTCGGCACCGGCCTGTTTACCCCAGGCATCCATGACGAAGGCATCGTTGACCGCCATGCAGGCGACGGTGTTCACGCCCTTGGCCTTGATCTCGTCCGCCTTTTCGATGAACCCGGGCAGGTGATCCCGAGAGCAGGTGGGGGTGAAGGCGCCGGGCACCGAAAACAGCACCACTTTCTTGCCGTCGAACAGTTCCTGGGTACTGATCGAACCCGGGCCGTCCGCTTTCATGATATTGAAGCGCCCTTCGGGCATGGTATCGCCAACTTGGATGGGCATATAGAGCCTCCTGTATTGAGTGGAATCCCGGGGGAAACGTCCGCGCAAAGTGCGCTGAATTATCGCATAGCCCCGGTGGTGAAAAGCCGGTTACTCCCCTATCCGGCCGAGCTCGCCGGCCTCGGGTTGAACAAGCGCGCATTGCGGTGGTGCGCGGCATGGTACAACACCCCGAAGCCGACCCGATTGACCAGTCGGTGCCAGGGGCGCGCACAGAGATCGACCGCATGGTTGCGACCATCGACCCCCGGCGGATGGGTGTAGTAGTTGATGACCACGTACAGCCACCAGCCGGACAGCAGAATCGGCATCCACACTGCGGCAAACCAGGTCGGTCCCAACAGCAGGTACCAGCTGAGCGGCATCAACGCAAAGCCGGTGAATGCCACCACTCCGACCAGGAGGTAGAACCAGGACGACATGCCGTGCAACTCCTGATGACGGGCATGGAGATAATGAGCGTCCTGCATGGAATTGGCATAGGGCCAAAATCTCATGGTTCCGGGAGGGTGGGGGTCGCGCTCGGGGTCGTCAGCATATCTGTGGTGGTAGTAGTGCACCATTTTCCAACCCAGCAGATTGACGCGCAGACACCAACCCGCCAGCTCGCCGACCACGGGATTCAGCCAACGGGGCCGGAATTGATCGTGACTGGCATTGTGAATGAACACCGCCAGCACGACGCCCAAAGACCAGGTGACCGGCAGCAGCAGAACCAGCCACAACAGAGTCGTCCCCGGCTCCGGGCTGAGCGCCAGGGCGGGAATCAACGCCGCCAGCATGGCGTCGAACCTGGTGCTGATGACCAGGGCAATGGTCAACGCGAGCAGCCAGCCGGCAGCCGTGCTGGGCGGCGGCGACCATAACAGCGCCGACAAGGCACCGAGCACCAGGGTCCAGACCAGCATATAGCGGAACAGGTACCAGGGTTGGTCGCGGAATTTCCTGAACATCGAAAGACTCCCTGATGCGCGGCTCGGGATCCGCCGACGAAATCGCCCCAGTGTACCCCGGAAAAGAAGCACCTTGCCGCCGCTATTTGTACGCCACGCCGATCGGGCCGATGGTCTCGCGGGCAATGATGGTCTTCATGATATGGGCGGTGCCGTCGCCGATCTGCAGTCCCATGACGTCGATCATGCGCTGCAGGTGCGGAAGCTCCATACCCCAGCCGTAGTGGCCGTGCAGCACCAGGCAGCTCTGGATGATGTCGGTGCCCCATTTCGGACCCATCCACTTCACCATCGCCGCCTCCTTGGTGTGGGGCAGCCCGCGATCGCGCGCCGCCAGACCCTGGTAACACAGGGCGCGCACCGCGGCGAGCCTGCTGTCATGCTCCGCGAGCGGAAAAGTGGTGCCCTGAAACTTGGCCAGCGGCCGCCCGAAGGCCTCGCGCTGCTGGACGTATTGCCAGGTTTCGTCGACCGAGGCCTGGGCCGCCGAGACGCACTGCAGGGCGATCAGGAAGCGGCTCAGATCGAACCCCTGCATCACCTTGGTGAATCCCTCTCCCAGATTGCCCACCATTGCCGTGCCGGGCAACTCGACATCATCGAAGAACACCGAGCCACGCCCCACGGGCCGGCTGCCGACATCCTCGAACCTGGTGCAGGTCACCCCGGGGAGATCGAGCGGCACCAGAAATGCCGTGACCCCGCGCGCGCCCGGAGTATCCGCATCGGTGCGCGCGAACAGCAACATCATCTCCGCCTGGGCGCCGTAGGTGATGGACGTCTTTTCCCCGTTGAGGACGAAACAATCGCCCCTGGGGGTCGCGCGCAGGGCGAGGTTGGCGGCATCCGAACCGCCGCGGGGCTCGGTGAGCCCGAGCTGGATCATGATTTCGCCACCGGCGAGCTGCGGCAGCACCTCGTCCTTCATCGCCTCGCTGCCGTGCTGCTGGATGACGCCACCGACCAGCGGAGCGATCATGGGCACATAGCTGACATTGATGTCGGCGTAGGCCAGCGCCTCGCAGATGAGTCCGGCGACCACGCTGGAGGAACCGATGCCGCCGTAGCGCTCATCCAGGGTTGGCGCGATCAGCCCCAGCTGACCGAGTTCGCGCATCAGTCCGCGGTCGATGCACTCTTCCTTGCTGCGCGCCAGGTAACCCTCGGCGAGGCGCTCACGGGCGAAACGCTGGGCGGTCTCCTGAATGAATCTTTCGTCTTCGGTCAACCAGGGCAGGCTCATGAGGCTCCTTTCAGCACTTGTGGACGACGGAACTGCTTGGCGATTTCGCGCAGTTCGAATTTCTGGATCTTGCCGCTGGCGGTGCGCGGCATGGCCTCGACCACTTCGAGGCGCTCCGGCAGGTAATTCCTGGCGATGCCCTGCTGGCGGAGAAAATCGATCATTTCCGCGAAGCTCAGCTCGGCGCCGGGATTCAGCGTCACAAAGCAGCAGCCCAGCTCTCCGAGCCGCTCATCGGGCATGGCCACTACCGCGCAATCGGCGACTGCCGGATGTTTGTAGAGCAGGTTCTCGACCTCGATCACCGGGATGTTCTCCCCGCCGCGAATGATGATGTCCTTGGATCTGCCGGTAATGCGGATATAGCCATCGGCATCCATACGCGCCAGGTCGCCCGTCTCGAAGAAGCCCTCGGCGTCGACGTCGTAGGCCTCGGGGCGTTTGAGGTAGCCGATGAAGGTCGCCGGCCCCCGCTGTTGCAGGCGCCCCTCTTCCCCGGCCGGCAGCGGCCGGCCTTCCTGGTCGACCACCCGCACCTCGCTGCCGGACACGATGATCCCATCGGTACCGAAGACTTTCTCGGGCGGATCGTCCAGTCCGGTCATGGTGACGGCCCCGCACTCGGTCATGCCCCACACCGCCATCAGCGAGATTTCCAGCTGTCGGGCGGCGTTCTCCGCCAGCACCCGGGGAATGGGCGCGCCCCCGCAGACGAACAGCCGGAAGCGGTCGGAGTTGTACCGCGGCGCCGCCTCGGAATGGGTCAGGTCGGCCAGAAACGGCGTGGCTCCCATGGCGAAGGAGGTGCGCTCCTCGCCGATCAAACGCCAGGCGGTTTCGGGCTGCCAGACATCCTGCAGGACCATGGCGGTCTGCAGTACCAGGGGCATCCACATGCCGTACAGAAAGCCGGTGAGGTGGGCCAGCGGCGATCCCATGAAGATGACGTCCTCGGCGGTCAGTGCGCAACGCTCGATGACTCGCGCGATGTTGTAATCCAGGGTGTAGGAGCAGTGCATGACACCCTTGGGCGTGCCTGTGGTACCCGAGGTGTACATGAGCAGCATGACTTCGGACGGATCGGGACGCGCCGCTCCCCGGGATTCCGCCGGCGCTGCCACTTCGGCGCCCAACAGCGCAGTCTCGAAGGCATTGGCTCCGCTGCCCCCGACCACGAACAGGTGTTCGAGGCGGGGCAACCTGGCGCGCATCCCCTCGACCATGGCCTCGTGATCAAAGCCGCGGAAGCGGCCGGGCACGATCAACACCCGGGACTCCGCAAAATCCACCATGAACTCCAGCTCGCGCTCCCGGAAGATTGGCATCAGCGGGTTGCTGATGGCACCGAGCTTGAGGCACGCCAGATGGATGGCGACGAATTCCCACCAGTTGGGCAACTGAAAGGACACCACTTCGCCACAACCCACGCCCACCGCAGCCAAGCCGGCGGCGATCCGGCTCACCCTTGCGTCGAGTTCGCGGTAGCTCAGCGCGTGGCGGATCCCGCTCTCTGTCCGATGATCCACCACCGCGGTGCGATCGGGAACCGCGGTCACCGCCGCTTCGAAATGTTCGAACAGGTACCGGTCCTGCCACCAGCCGGCAGCGCGCATGTCACGAATACGCTCCGGGGTAAGCATCGAGTCTGGTTTCATTATTATTCTCCTCAGGTCTGGCCCCCCTGGCGTCGCAGCGGCACATGAGGCCCGCAGGGGGAGGTGGGCTGCGGGCGGTCACAAAGGCTGGCAGAGCGTCGACGGGCTGCTCTGTCAGGTCATCTGCGGCGCCGCGCGCTGCCCGCCTTGCCGGCGATCCTCCTCCCTGAGCCTTGCAAAAAACAGCTGCTGGATCAACGGATCAGGCGCTCGCGATAGTAGCGCAGTTCCTCCACCGAATCGCGGATATCCTCCATGGCCAGGTGACGCGCCTGCTTCTGCAGGCCCGGCAGCAGCTCCGGCCGCCAGCGCCGCGCCAACTCCTTGAGCGTGCTCACATCCAGGTTGCGGTAGTGGAAGTACGCCTCCAGCTCCGGCATTTCCCGAGCGAGAAAGCGGCGATCCTGACAGATCGAGTTGCCGCACATGGGAGATACACCACCGGTCACCCAGCCGCGCAGGAACTCCAGGGTCTCGAGCTCCGCATCCCGGGCGCGATGGCGACTGGCGCGCACCCGTTCCACCAACCCGGACCTGGCGTGCTGACGGGTGTTCCATTCATCCATCTGCGCCAGCACGGAATCCGGCTGATAAATGGCGATACTGGGGCCCTCGGCCAACACGCTGAGTTCGGCATCGGTAACCAGGGTGGCGATCTCGATGATGGTGTCGTTGACCGTATCCAATCCGGTCATTTCCAGATCGATCCAGATCAGGTTGAGATCCTCGTGGGCGATAGTTGCCATGCCGACTCCGTCAACGGGACACCGCGCAGCGGGCGGAACCAATGGGGGACATGCGCGATATCCTATATGCTAAGCGCCCGTCAACACAGGGCCAAATCTGAATGGGCAAACGCCGGTTGTCACTCCGCCAACAGCGACGCATAGGGACCGGGCACGCGCAAGCCCTGGCGCAGAGCCAGGAAGCTGCAGATTCCGAGCTGCGCGAGGGCGTGGTGACCGCGCGCTTCGGCAAGGACGTCGAGATCGTCGATGCCGGCCACCTGGACGGTCCGGCGAGACGTTGCCACCTGCGCGCGAATCTGGAGCCCGTGGTCGGCGACCGGGTACTCTGGCAGGCGGAGCAGAACCAGGGCGTGGTGACCGCACTGGCGCCACGGCGCAGCCTGCTGAGGCGCCGCGAAAACAGCCGGGTGCGGGTAATCGCCGCCAATATCGACCGCATCGCGATTGTCATCGCCCCCCGCCCTGAACCCCATGCCGCGCTGGTCGACCGCTTCCTCGCCGCCGCCGAAATCGAGCGCATCCAAGCGTTACTGGTAATCAACAAATGCGACCTGCCGGGCAGCGAGCTCGCCGAGGAAATCGGTGAATCCCGCGCCCGTATCGGCTATCCCCTGCTCCGGGTCTCGGCACACACCGGCCTCGGGATCGACGACCTGCGAGCGCACCTGGCGGGCAGCCTGAGCATCTTCTGCGGCCAGTCGGGCGTGGGCAAATCCTCGCTCCTCAATCGTCTGTTCCCGGACGCCGGCGCCGCCGTGGGCGAATTGTCGCAAGCCGCCGTCAAGGGGCGCCATACCACCACGGTCGCTCGCTTCTACGCCCTGCCTGGCGGTGCCGTGATCGATGCACCGGGGATTCGCGAATTCGACGTCGCGTGCGCGGACGACGACCACCTGCTGCGCGGCTTTGTCGAGCTGTTGCCACTCGCCTCCCGATGCCGGTTCCGTAACTGCGGGCACCGGGTCGATGCCGGCTGCGCCCTGATCGAGGCGGCACGGCGCGGCGAGATCGACCCTCAGCGCCTGGAGAGCTTCCATCAGCTGCGGCGGCCGGAACGGACTGCGCACTGAGGGAGACGCCACGCGCTTGCCGTCATCCGCACGCACTGCCGAGACCACCAATGATCCCACTGCCCGATCCCCTGTATATCGCGCTGCAACGACTGTTGCCCCAGCATCTGCTCAGCCGTCTCGCCGGGCAGGTGGCCGACTGTCGTCGGCCCTGGGCGCGAAACCTGCTGATCCGCGCCGCGATTCACCGTTACAGTATCGATCTCGGCGAAGCTGCGGAGTCCGACTGGCGGCGTTACGACTCATTCAACGAGTTCTTCACCCGCGCGCTGCGGGAAGGCGCACGCCCCCTGGCCGGCAATGAACGGACCCTGGTCTCGCCGGCCGACGGCACGCTCAGCGCCGCCGGCATACTCCGCGACGACTGTGCGCTGCAGGCCAAGGGGCACGCATTGCCGTTGCCGGCATTGCTGGGCGAAACCGGATCCCGACTGGCAGCGCTCAGGGGCGGCAGTTTCGCCACCATCTATCTGTCTCCGCGCGATTACCACCGCGTCCACCTGCCGCTGGCGGGTCGCTTGCTCGCCGCCAACTATCTGCCGGGCCGGCTGTTCTCGGTCAACCCGCGGACCGATGCCGCCCTGCCCGGACTCTACGCCGGTAATGAACGCTTGGTGTGCTGGTTTGCCACCGACTGGGGAGAAATTGCCGTGGTGATGGTGGGTGCGCTGCTGGTCGCAGGCATCGAGACCCGCTGGCAGGGATACTACCGGCCGGGGCTGCAACACCGACGCCAATTCGACGCCGAGGATTTGGCGCTCGCCTTTGACCGCGGCGCTGAACTGGGCCGTTTTCGCTTCGGTTCCACGGTGATCGTCCTCACCCCGCCGGGGATGGTCTTGACCGCTACTGCCGGAGCGCAGATTCGCACCGGGCAAGCACTCGGAACAGCGTAGCAAGAATCCTGATTGCAGTGCCGGATCGAGCGATGCGTCTCGATCAGGAGTTGCCGCGGAAACGGTCGCGCAACTGCTCGAAAAAGCTCGCCTTGCGCTCCGCCTCGGCCTGCATGAAGAGGGTCGAGATGGCCTTCACATCGATATCGTAACCAGTGGGCTCGAGATCGCGCGCAATGGCGATGCGCTCGGTGCCCAGGCCGCCATCCCGCCCGCCGGCCACCAGCAGTTCACGCGCCGCGTCCTGCTCCTTGAGGTCGATCAACAGAAAATTCCGGTTCAGATCGCCGCCGTTCTGGTCCAGCACAGCGACCTGGGGCGTCAATCTGGACTTGGGATGCTGTTCGACCACGATACCGATGTCTCCAGTGGTCAGCTCCACCAGGGTTCCCGCGGGATAGAGTCCGATGGACTGAATGAACTGTACCACCAGATCCTCCTGGAACTCGGTGGCACGCATGTCATAGAGCAGGCTGACCGCCTTGGACGGCGCCACCGGTTGTTCCGCTTCGAGTGGATTGCTGATCGCGTCGAATACCGTGGCGATACCCGCGATCCTGGCCAGCAGCGGGATCTTGCTGCCCATCAGGCCCTCGGGAAATCCGGAACCCTTCATGCGCTCGCAGTGGTAGCGCACCACCGAAATGACCCGGGGTTCGACGTCGCGGGTTTGGCGCAGCATGTCCACCCCATGCATGACGAACTTTTGGTACTCGGCCTCTTCTTCCGGAGCGCGGTTGCGCTTGCGCAATATCTGCGCGGGCACCCGAATCTTGCCGATGTCCTTGAGCAGCGTGCCCATGCACAGGGTGGCGATCTCCCGCTTGTCCATACCCACGAAACGGGCGAACTGAACCGCCCAGAGTGCCGACCTGAGGCTGTGGCCGTGGACGTTCTGATCGTGCTGGCGCAGGCGGATGAGCCAGGTGAAGGCGTCGGGGCAGCGCAGGATGCTTTCCACCATGCCGTCGACGCTGTGCTTGAGCTGATCGTAGTCGGCGAGCCGGCCTTTGGCAATCTGTTTGGCGGCCTGCACCAGTTGCGCCTGCAGCGTTCGGAGCAACGCCTGGGCATGGCGCATTTCCGCGCGCAGGGATACCGTGGTCGTGTAGATACCCTTGCGGACCACCAGGGGGCTGGGCTCGTTGGCCTCCAGGCGCCGCTGTCCCAGCGCCTGCAGGGACCTCTGGCGATTGCGGGGTGTGCCTCCGGACAAGCCGGCAACAGGAGGCGGTTGCGCGTCCAGGGGGCGCTTCCCCTTGGTGGTGTCGATGAAGACATAATCACAGTAATGCCGAACTGTGTCGATGTCTTCGGTGGTGCGGATCTGAAAGCCTTGCAGCAGGAAAGGCGTGTGGGTCCAGGCGCAATCGAGCTGGGACACGTACATGCCGATAGTCAGATCATTGACGCTGACTTTGACCTGTTTGATAGCCATGACAAATCCTTTCGGCCTCGCTGCCCTGCTGCATGCAAACGCCTGGGCAGCCACCGGGCAGCCCGACATTCCCGCGACTACTGGAGCATAGGCCAAACGCGCCTTTTTGCAACCGGACGCTGCTTATCGGTAGTTTTTGCCGACAAACGCGCCTTATTTGTCGATATGTTGCCTTTTGTTGGCGGACATTGTGTGAACCGCGTCAACCAGCGCCGCCACTCGAGCCGGCTCGATATCGGGACTGATTCCGTGACCGAGATTGAAAACATGGCCCGGACCCGGGCCAAAGGCATCGAGCACTGCGCCCACCTGCTGGCGGACAACTGCTTCAGGCGCACGCAATATCGCCGGATCCAGGTTGCCCTGCAGGGCGACGCGGCCCCCGACCCTGGCCCGGGCATCGCCGGGATCGGCGCACCAGTCCAGCCCGAGCGCGTCGCACCCCGAGGCCGCCATTTCCTCCAGCCAGGGCGTGCCACCCTTGGTGAACAGGATTACCGGAACCCGGCAGCCATCGGCGGCAGGCCTCAGCGCGGCGACGATGCGCGTCATGTAGTCCAGCGAAAAGCGCCGGTAGGCCGAGGCGCTGAGCGCGCCTCCCCAGGTATCGAAAATCTGCACCACCTGGGCGCCGGCGGCGATCTGGGCGTTCAGATAGTCGATCACCGAAGCGGCCAGCTTATCGAGCAGCAGATGGAGCACCTCCGGCTGCCCATAGAGCAGCGCCTTGGCCCGAACGAAATCGCGACTGCTGCCCCCTTCGATCATGTAGGTGGCCAGTGTCCAGGGACTGCCGGAAAACCCGATCAGCGGCACCTGGCCGTTCAACTCCCGGCGGATCAGGCGCACCGCATCCAGCACATAGGGCAAGTCCCGGGCGGTATCCACAACGCCCAAGCGCTCGATAGCCGCAGCATCCCGGAGAGGGTGGCGAAATTTGGGGCCTTCGCCTTCCTCGAAGTACAGCCCCAAACCCAGGGCATCCGGAATGGTGAGGATATCGGAGAACAGGATGGCGGCATCCAGGGCAAAGCGGCGTAGCGGCTGCAGGGTTACCTCGCAGGCTCGCTGGGGATCCCGGCACAGGCTCATGAAATCGCCCGCCGCAGCTCGCACGCGACGATACTCGGGCAGGTAGCGGCCGGCCTGACGCATCAGCCAGACGGGCGTCATGTCCACCGGTTGGCGGGCCAGCGCCCGCAGCAGGCGGTCGTTCTGCAATGGTGTCGTCACCTGTTCTCCCCCGTCGCTGACCGTTCGCCCCACGCCGTCCCGCGAAGCCGATGTTTCCCCGCTGCCACGCAACGCGAACCCGCAGCTCGGGTCCAGCCCCCGCGCGTCCGGCACCCCGCGCGCCAGGGGTCCATTCCGAGACCTGCGCTATGCCGGCAGCGTCGCCACCCGATCTACGCGCAACACTTCGTCAAGCTTACCCTGTGGGTAATCCAGGGTGACCTCGGCGTCACCGATACGGTTGAGCAGCACCAGGCGAACCTGCCCACGCTCGACCTTCTTGTCTGACGCCATGCGCTGCCGCAGCTCGGCGGCCGCCACCTCGACGGGGGCGCCCTGCGGCAGACCGGCAGCCGCCAGCATGCCCAGAATGCGTCGGTAATCGACCTCCGCCAGGCGGCCCATGCGCAGCGACAGTCGCGCCGCCATGGCCATGCCGGCACCGACCGCCTCGCCGTGCAACCAACCCCGATAATGCTGCGCGGCTTCTATGGCATGGCCGAAGGTATGGCCGAAATTGAGCAGTGCCCGCATCCCCTGCTCGCGCTCGTCGGCGGCCACGATGCTCGCCTTCAGCTGGCAGCAACGCTCGATCGCCGCCTCCAGGACCTCCGGAGATCGGCTGCGCAACGCCGGCATATTGGTTTCCAGCCAGGCGAAGAAGTCACCGTCGGCAATCAGCCCGTACTTGATCACCTCGGCCAGTCCGGCACGCAGCTCGCGTTCCGGCAGGGTCGCCAGTGTGCGGGTATCGGCCAGCACGCAACGGGGCTGATGAAAGGCGCCGATCAGATTTTTGCCCCCGGGGTGATTGACGCCGGTCTTGCCGCCAACCGAGGAATCCACCTGGGCCAACAGCGTGGTCGGCAGCTGGACGAAGTCGATGCCACGTTGGTAGGCGGCCGCGGCAAAGCCGGTCAGGTCGCCGATCACGCCGCCACCCAGGGCAGCCAGGGTCGTGCCGCGATCGTAGCGCCCCTGGATCAGGGCATCGAATATCCTGCTCAAGGTGTCGAGGTTTTTGTGGCTTTCGCCGTCGGGCAGCACCAGGCTCGCGGTCGCTTTGCCCGCGAAGGCGGTCAGCGCCTGCTCCAGGTACAAAGGCGCCACCCGATCGTTGCTGACGATCAACACCCGTTCGCCGGCGACATAGGGGGCAAGGCACCCGGCGCGGGACAGCAGACCCTCCCCGATCAGTATCGGGTAACTGCGCGCACCGAGTTCGACATCGACCTGTCGCATTGCCAGAGGGCGGAACCAAGGGGAAAAGGATGCGCAGCATTGTACGTGATGCCGGCCCGATCCGGGGTATCCGGGCCGCCTCAGCCGTGGCGGGCTTGGATGGCGCGGAGGATCTCCTCGGCAGCACCCCGGGCGCCGCGGCGGCCACCACTGTAGGTCAGGGTAGCGACCTCCCGGTACAGGGGGTCCCGCTCCGCCACCAGGCGGTCGATCACCGCGCGCCTGTTGGGCACCTGCAACAGCGGGCGGTGGAGGTCGTTGCGGGTGCGCTCGTACAGCTCCCTGGGCGTGACCGACAGATAGATCGCCAGGCCATGCTCCTTGAGCAACAGCCGGTTCTCTGCGCGCAGCACGATACCGCCGCCGGTGGCGACCACCAGACCCTGCCGGCCGGCCACCTCCTGCAACAGCGCACTCTCCCTATCGCGAAAGCCCTGCTCGCCCTCGACGTCGAAAATCCAGGGGATATCCGCGCCACAGCGCACCTCGATCTCCGCGTCCAGATCAACAAATTCGCGTTGCAGGAATTTGGCCAGGTGGCGGCCTATGGTGGTCTTGCCGGCCCCCATGGGGCCGACAAGATACAGGGTTTCCGGCGGGATCATTGATCGAGTAACGGATCGTTCAATATCCTCGGGGTGATGAAAATCAGGATTTCCCGCTTGGTCTGATCGGTCGACTTGTTGCGGAACAATTTGCCTATGCCCGGGATATCGCCCAGCACCGGCACCTTTTCGATGGACTCCAGGGATTCCACCTCGAAGATACCGCCCAGCACCAGAGTCTGGCCATCACCCACCAGTGCCTCGGTCTCGATATTGGTGGTGTCGATGGTCGGCACCAGGCCGCCGATGCCAGAGGGCACGAACTGACCGAGCGAGTCCTGCTGCACGATCAGCTCCATGACGATCCGGTTGTCCGGGGTGATCAAGGGCGTCACTTCGAGCTTCAGGGTGGCGTCCTCGAACTGGATATTGGTGTTGCCCGCAGAGCTGGCCTCCAGAAAGGGGATCTCGGTTCCGGACTCGATCAGTGCCTTTTTCTTGTCGCTGGTCAACACCTTGGGCTGCGAGATGATCTCCCCGTAGCCATCGTTCTGGAGCGCGCTCAACTCCAGGTCGAGGAAGGTATTGTTGCGCATCAGGCCAATCGCGATGCTGCCGGAAGGGTCTGCGACCCCCAGATCCACGGCCAGCGACTCGCTCATATCCAGGGTTCCGCCACCGAGGAAGAACTCACCAGGATTCCCGGGATCACTGTCCAACCCCTCCCGGGTACCAATGATGTCGACCAGGCTGTCGCCGTGCGTCCGCACCGCGGCCACCCCCCAACGCACGCCTATTTGCTTGCGGAAGTCGGTATTGGCGATCACGATGCGCGCCTCGATCTCGACCTGCCGTACCGGGATATCGATCTGCTGGACTATGCGCCGGAACTCGGCGATCTTCTCCCCGGTATCGGTGAGAATGATGGTATTGGTCCGCTCGTCCACGATGACGGCGCCCCGGGGCGAGAGGATAGAGCCAGTGGAGGTATCGCTGCGCCCGCCGTTCCCTCTGCGATTGTCGAAAAGGTCGAAGAGCTTGCCGGCGTCGGCGTAGCGTATGCGGATATACTCGGTCCGCAGCGGCGCCAGCTCCTGCAACTGCTTGTTGGCCTCCACCTGCAGGCGCTCGCGCTCGGCGATTTCCGCCGCCGGCGCCACCATCAACACATTGCCCTCGACGCGTTTGTCGAGCCCCTTGGCCTTGAGAATGATGTCGAGCGCCTGATCCCAGGGCACATTCTTCAGCCGTAGGGTGATGCTGCCGGTCACCGCGTCGCTGGCCACGAGGTTGAAGTCGGTAAAGTCGGCAATCAGCTGCAACAGGGCGCGGACCTCGATGTCCTGAAAGTTCAGCGACAGCTTCTCCCCCGTATACTGGAACTCCTTGCGCCGCTCTTCCTCCTGCTCGCGGGTGAGCGGCTTGACGCTGATCACATAGTTGGATTCGGCCTGATAGGCCAGGTAATCGTATTCGCCCACGGTCTCGATCACCATCTTGACGGCAGAACCGTCCGCCACCGTATCGATGGACTTGACCGGCGTGGCGAAATCCAGGACATCCAGTTTGCGGTCCAGTGGCTCCGGCAGCCGGGTGCGATAGAACATCGCCACCACGTTCTTGCCGATCTGCGAAATATCGACCGCGACATCGCGACTGCCGAGACCGACGGTGATCAGGCCCTCGCCGCTTTCGCCTCGCTGGAAGTCCACCGCGGTGAGCCCCTGGCCGCCTGCTGTCTGGGGCGCACTCTTGCCGGCACCGGCATATTGCTCCCGCGTCGCGACATTTCCCCGACCACCGCCCACCACGATCGCGACTTCGCTGCCCCGCGCCGACAGGTCGTAGTTGGCAGCTCCATTGAGATTGATGATCAGCCGGGTGCGGCCCTGGGAAGAAACGACCACCGCGCTCTTCGCGAGATCAAAGGACAGGGTGTACTTTTGCTGGGACAGCGCGCTCTCGGTGTCCGGGAAATCGAACACCATGCGCGGCGGCGATTCGATCACATAGCCATTGGGGGTCTGCGGATTTCCGGAAAAGCTCAGCTTGACCTCGAAGCTGCCGCCCGGCAGAGAGGCGAAGGCGATGTCACCCAAGACTGTGGCGTCCGCTCGCGCCAGGCCCGGCGCCATCAGCCAGAATGCCAGCAGCCAGCCGAGCAGCCGAACCGAGACGGTGCGGGACCGGCCTGGCGCGGCATTGGATCGTGACATGCTTCTCATTGGCGCTTCTCCTTGAGAGAAAGGGTGCGCGGCCGCTCCACCCAGCCGCCTTCCCCATCCGGAATGATTTCGATCACATCGATTCGGTTTTCGGTGACCCTGACGACCCGACCGTGGTTCTTGCCCATGTAATTGCCCACCGTGATTCTGTGTATCTGGCCTGCGCCATCGTCGATCAGGCTCCAGCGCCTGCCGTCCCGATCCAGCACCCCGACCATGTTGAGGGCCGCGAAATTGTAGTTCTCCAACACTTCCCGGGGACGGCTGCCGTCGGGAGCGGAGGCGGGCGTGCCGGCGACGCGCTCCGCAGTGACGGTGGCGGGAACGTCAAAGGGACTGCGCAGCGCCATGGCGCTGTACTTGAAGCCCTCGTAGGGGGGGAAACTGGGAATCGGTTCGATCTTGCCACCCGGTTGGGCCCGGGCCTTGGCCATGAAATCCTGCAGATCGCGGAATTCCCGATCACCGCTGCAACCGGTCAGTAACGCCGCCAGCAGCAGAAGCCCCGTACCTGCGCGCTTGGCCGTCATGACTTAATACTCGCTTGCCATAGCACCCACCATGCCGCGCTCGAGTGCCTTGTGCTTGGCGCGCTCAAACGGTCTGAATACGGCAACATGACCTTGAAAGCGCACTAGAGATCTCCCTTGTAGCGATAGGTCTTGGCGTTGATCGACAGCCGGAGCATATTTCCCCCCGCCTGTTCGATGGTGTGATCGTGCAGGGTGACGATACGCGGCAATCCCGCGATACCGCTGACGAAGACGCCGAAATCGTGGTAACCACCGGTGACGACGATATTGATCGGCAGCTCGACATAGAACTCGGCGGCCCGCTCGGGCTGCAGCGTAATGCTGTTGATCGTCAGGCTGCTGCCCAGCCCCAGCTCGGTGATATCCTCGAGCAGCCCGGGGACCTCGGTATCGGCGGGCAGTTGCGCCAGCAGGCCCTGGAAGGATTCCTCGATCTGCTCCATCTGCAGTCGGTAGACCTCGAGATTGTCAACCTCGAACGCGCGATCTTCGTAGTCCTTCTTGAGCTTCTGCTCGCTGGCCAGTGCGCGGTCAAACTCGGCATACAGATCCTTGACCTTGACGTAGTAACCCAGACCGAGCAGCAAGGAAAAAACCAGCACCAACACCAGCGCCTTGACCAATCGCGGCCAGACACCGATGTTGTCGAACTCGTAATCCGCCCGGTCAAAGGTTCTGACCTCGTCGATGATGCCGCTTAACGCCATGGCCTCGCCCTCTCAGTGTGATGCCGTAACGGCATCAACCCGCCTGTCCCGTTGCGTTTGCCTTGACAACCTTGATGCGCAGATCGAAACGATTGCCCTGCTCGCCAAGCCTGCGGTCGGCCACTACCTTGGTCAGGTTCGGATCCAGAAACTTGTATGACGCATCGATGGCACGCATCAGCGAGGAAATGCGGTTGTTGGACTCGGCGTAGCCCACCACATTGATGTTGTCGCCGCGTCGCGACAGGTTTTCCAGATAGACGCCTTCGGGGAGCACCCGAACCAATTCGTCGAACACCCGCACCACGTCCGGGCGATTGACTTGCAGATCCTGGATGACGCGCATCCGCGACAGCACCTGTTCACGGCGCTGCTTGAGCGCAGTGATTTCCTTGACCTTCTCTTCCAGCGCGGCGATTTCCCGGGTGAGCAGTGCATTGCGCGCCTGCTGGGTATCGATGCGCTGGTTCACCAGGTAGACCCAGAACACCACTGCCACCAGACCGGCCAGCAGGGTAATCACCAGGTAGGCGAGAAACTCGCGTTTTTTCTCCCGACGCAAGTCCTCGCGCCAAGGCAATAAATTGATATTGGCCATGTTACTGTTACTCGAAGCCTCTCAGCGCAAGTCCGGTGGCGATCAGCATTGCCGGCGCATCGGACGCCAACGCCACCGCATTGACTTTGCTGCCGATGGCCATATTGGCAAAGGGATTGGCGATCGTGGTGGGTAGCCCCAGCTTCTCCTCTACCTCCCGCCGCAGGCCGGACATCGCCGCCACACCACCGGCGAGCACCAGTTGGTCGACATAGTTGTACTGGCTGGACGAGAAAAAGAACTGGAGGGATCTCTGGATCTGCTGGATCAGCGCTTCCTTGAAGGGCTCGAGGATCTCGGTCTCGTAATCCTCCGGCAGCCCGCCCTGCTTCTTGGCCTGGCCGGCCTCCTCCATCGACAGCCCATAGCGGCGTTGGATTTCCTCGGTCACCTGACGGCCGCCGAACAGCTGCTCCCGCGTATACAGGGTCTTGCCGTCGACCAGGACGCTGAGCGTCAGCACCGTCGCGCCGATATCCGCGATCGCCACCACCTGATCACCGATGTCCTCGAACTGCTCTCCGATCAGCCGGAACGCCCGCTCGATGGCGAACACCTCGACATCGACCGCCCCGGGGCGCAGGCCGGCCATCTCCAGCGCCGAGACCCTGGTGTCGACATTTTCGTGTCGGCAAGCTGCCAGCAAGATCTCGACCTGATCCGGATTGGCTTCCGAGGGCCCCAGCACCTCATAATCCAGGGCCACCTCGTCAAGGGGATAAGGCACGTACTGGTCAGCCTCGGTCATGATCTGGTTTTCCAGGCCGAGTTCGCTGAGGTCGGCTGGCATATCGATGACCTTGGTGATCACCGCCGAGCCCGCCACGGCCACAGCTACGTCGCGCACCCGCGACTTGGTCTTGGCCACCAGCTTCTTGAGAGCATCGGCAAGTGCCGGAACATCCTGAACGTTCTTCTCGACCACGATATTGGGCGGCAGGGGAACCACGCCGTAGGAATCGACCTTGAATCGGCTGCCGCTGCGGCTGAGCTCGAGAAGCTTGACCGAGGATGAGCTGATGTCGACCCCGAGAAGTACTTTGGCCTTCTTGTCGAACAACTGGATGAGTCCCATCTTTTCTAGTTGCTTCCCTTGGTTAGCCGAAATATATACCAAAAAGCTTGAGCCTGACAGTGCGCACAAACTATGCTTTTGTCCGATCCCGGGCCCCAGCCCCTCAGCTCATCGAGAACCCCATTGACCAAACTGTTGCGCATCTTCGCTCACCTGCTTTGCCTCATGGCCGGCGGATTTCTCGCCGTGGCGGCCGCGCTGTACTTGTACCTTAGCCCCAAGCTGCCCTCAGTGGAAGCCTTGAAGACAGTGGAATTTCAAACGCCGATGAGACTTTATTCACAAGACTTGAAGCTGGTTGGCGAGTTTGGCGAGCAACGTCGGAACCCCATCAGCTTCGAGCAGATTCCGCCGCAGTTCATCGAGGCGCTGCTGGCGGCGGAAGATGACCACTTCTACGGTCACATCGGCATCGACTTCAATGGCTTGTTCCGAGCCGCCTTCGAGCTGGCCCGGACCGGCTCCATCCAGTCCGGCGGCAGCACCATCACCATGCAGCTGGCGCGCAACTTCTTCCTCACGCGCGAACAGACGTTCGTCCGCAAATTCAACGAGATCCTGCTGGCCTTGCGGATCGAGGACGAAATCGACAAGAACACCATCCTGACGCTGTACTGCAACAAGATCTTTCTCGGCAATCGCGCCTACGGCATCGCCGCCGCCGCCGAGACCTACTATGGTCGGCCACTGGCGGAATTGGAGTTGCCGGAGCTGGCGATGATCGCCGGTCTTCCCAAGGCTCCCTCGGCCTACAACCCCGCCAACAGCCCCGAGCGCGCCCGGGCCCGCCGCGACTGGATCCTGGGGCGCATGTACCGGCTCGGATACATCGATCTGGACAGCTATCGGGCCGCGCTCGCCGCCCCGGTTTCGGCCGAGCTGTATCAGACGCGGATCGAGATACCCGCCACCTATGCGGCAGAGATGGCGCGCCGCGAAATCCTCTCCTGGTACGACGGCGACGCCTATTCCGATGGCCTGCGGGTGATCCTGACCCTGGACAGCGAACTGCAGCGGGCCGCTGACCGCGCCGTCGCCGACGGCCTGGTCGCCTATGACTTGCGCCAGGGGTATCGCGGTCCGGAAACCCATTTTCCCGATCCCGAACAATGGCTGCGGCGCCTGGCGGGGACGAGGAAAATCGGCGGGCTGGAACCCGCGGTGGTCCGCACGGTCAGCGCAGAGCGGATCGTCG
>OJBO01000129.1_pt1 | contig 45632 bp, 43 predicted proteins | sample 1590461 | NCBI WGS metagenome assembly OJBO01 (sample SAMN05416836, study PRJEB24817) | seawater metagenome | isolation source: Sea water | place: Canada:Atlantic | collected 2013-07 | reverse complement strand
CGAGATCATGCCTAGTCTCGTGGGCTCGGAGATGTGTATAAGAGACAGCATAGACGTAAATCATCACCGGAAACGCCAGAACGATCGGCAGACTGGCGATTGCCTGCGATCCGGTGAGTGACAGGATCATCACCAGGATTGCCAGGATCAGCACTATGGCGAAGGCAACCAGGATATTGGCCGCCAGATAAGGCAGCAATCCGGCCAGCCCGCTCGTCAGCGCTTCGCCCAGTGTCGGCCTGCCATCGCGGCCCAGCATGGCCAGCAGGCCCAGCGTTCCGACGCCCTGAACCACGGCCAGCAGGACAAAGACCCACCAATATTCAAGAAACGCCGCCTCCATAGCGGCCATCGCTGCTTCCGGATCGCCGCCGACCGACTGGGTGCCCATGATTGTTCCAAGATCGGGCACAAGCATGGTCACCGCCAGATAGGGCAGGAAGAAGAACACACCTGACACCACCGCGACCACTTGCCGGTTGGCGCGCAGCAGGGCTGTCGCTTCCTCCCAGGCGCGGCTCATGTCGAACGAATTGCTTGCGGCCATCATATTCTCCCTGCTTGCACCCTTGATAAGCGCAGCGCACTGCTCCAGCAATGGCAGTGATGGACCTTTCCGGCGACATGATCGAATGGCAGCAGGAGCAAGCGCCTGTGCCTTACCGCGCCGCGCTGGCCGAAATGGAGGCGCGCAACAGCGCCATTTCGGCAGGCGAAGCGAGCGAGCTGGTCTGGCTGCTGGAGCATCCGCCCGTGTACACCGCCGGAACCAGCGCCGATCCGGCGGAAATGCTTGATCCGCGTTTCGATGTTGTCGAGACGGGGCGTGGCGGGCGTTATACCTATCACGGGCCGGGCCAGCGGGTCGGTTATGTGCTGCTCGATCTGAAAATGCGCGGGCGCGATGTACGGCGCTTTGTCCATTCGCTTGAAGGATGGGTGATTACCACCCTTGCGACACTGGGGGTGGAAAGCTGGTCGGTGGACGGCCGGGTGGGCATCTGGACCCGTGATACAGACGGAGTGGAGGCGAAAATCGGTGCCATCGGCGTGCGGGTGCGGCGCTGGGTTACGATGCACGGGTTTTCGGTGAACCTGTCGCCCGATCTTTCGCATTTCAGCGGTATCGTGCCGTGCGGGATCGAAACGCTGGGTGTCACCAGTCTTGCCAAACTGGGCATTGCGCTCTCGCCAGCAGAATGGGATGCGGCGCTGATGGATACCGCGCCCGGCTTTTTCGCCGCGCTTTCCGGAGAAACCGAATGAATCGCCTGAAATTTCCTGCTGCTGCCTTTATTTCATTCGGAGTGTTTGCCCTGTCTGCCTGCGGCGGCGATGCCGACCTTGCAGAGGCGGCCGCTGAGGGCTCCGGCGCTGAGGGCAAAGTGGAGGGCGGCTCTATCAGCGACGCGATGCTGCCGTTGGATGCGGTGACGTCCAAGGCCCCATCGCGCGGCGGCGTGGACGAGGAGGAAGATGAGAGCGACGACGCCAGCGAAGAGGCTGGCACCGAAGAGACTGGCACCGAAGAGACTGGCACCGAAGGTGGTGCGGGGGAATAAGGCTATAGCGGCTAGGCAGCCCTAGATTTCGCCGACAATTCTACGGGCGCGGGCCAGTTCGATGCGATCCGCAGCAAAGCGATCGACCGTAACGACCTGAACCTCTGGCTGCAGTTCGAATGCAGCGATAATAGCCGCAGCCCGCGAACGCTCTTCATCCGTAGGAGCGAAAATTTCCTCGATCGGTTTTACCTGCGCAGGGTGGCGGGCGATCATGGCGTCGAAACCGGCGGCACGCGCTTCTGTCGCAACAGCCCGGAAAATATCGGCATCACGCGTAACATTGCTGGGTGTCTCGAGCGCGAACAGGCCATTGGCCCGCGCGGCCAGCACCACGGAGGCGCGAACATGGCCCAGCGGGGCGGGCCAGCGCCGCACCCCTTTGCCAAAGGGGCGCATTCCGCCCGATGCAAGCATGGCATCGGCATCCCATGACAGACCGGCCAGGCGCGGATGCAGGTCACGCACCAGATCGGCAATGGCAAGGGCTGCGGCGGGGGTATCGCCCACTTGCGGCACGATACGGACGGAATTGAGTTCAGCGGGAGTTTTCTGCTCCAGCTCGTAAATTTCAGCTGCCAACTGGGTAATATCGGCAGCGCCAGTGGCGCGCGGCAGCATGATGCCGTCCGGCACGCCGGGCATCAGGGCGACCAGATCTTCGCGCCAATGGGCCGTGCCCAGCGGATTTATCCGCACCCACCGGCGCGCGCCCGGCAACCCGCCTCGCGGGGCGGGGCGGGAACCGAGGAATTCGGCCGTCAATGCACGGGCATCGGCCTTGCCGCTCTCTGCCACGCAGGACAGGTCGAGCAGGATCACATCGGCATCCAGACCGACAACCTTCTCCAGCTTGTCGGGTTGGTCGGCCGGCACAACTAACCAAGATCGCATCTGTGCTGTCATGCCGACCACCCTATTTCCGTGCTTGCTTACGCAGAGACCGAGGTTTCTTCGGCCATCGTGGGGTAGTCGATATACCCTTCCGCGCCCGGCAGATACCAGCTTTGCGGGGCATTGACGTTCTCCGCCAGCGGAGCGCCTGCGCGAATGCGTTCGACCAGATCCGGATTGGAAATGAACGGGCGACCGAAGGCCACTGCATCGCACTTGCCGTCTGCAATGTCGCTGCTGGCTTCCTGCGGGGTGTAATCGCTGTTCAACACCAGCGGTCCGTTGAAGGTAGAGCGTATCATCGGGCTCTGCTTGGGCACATCGGTCGATCCGAAGGTTCCATTGGGGCCGGGCTCACGCAGTTCGAGGAACGCCAGTTCATGTTTTTGCGCGATGCTGGCGGCTACACCGAATGTCGTTGCGGGATCGGGATCGTCGCAGCCTTGTGTTTCACCATTTGGCGATAGACGCAGGGCAACCCGGTCTGCCCCCCAGACGCCCACCAGTGCCGTCAGCACTTCATCGAGGAAGCGTGCGCGGTTTTCGGCGGAGCCGCCATATTCGTCGGTCCGCAAATTTGTTGAGCGGCGCAGGAATTGATCGACAAGATAGCCGTTTGCGCCGTGCAGTTGAACACCGTCGAAGCCTGCCTTCTTGGCGTTTTCCGCAGCGTGCGCATAGTCGCTCACCACCCGGGCAATTTCCGCCACCGACAGTTCGCGGGCCTGCTGGTGATCCTGCCGGCCGGTTGGCGTGTGGGCATGGCCGGGTGCCGTCGTGGCGCTGGCCGATACCGGTGCATCGCCGTCCAGGAAATCGGGATGGACCACACGGCCCATATGCCACAGCTGAAGGATGATCAGGCCGCCCGCGTCATGCACGGACTGCGTCACCGGCTTCCAGCCTTCGACCTGTTCGTCCGACCAGATGCCGGGTGCCGCAGGCCAGCCCAGACCTTCGCGGCTGATGCCGGTTGCCTCGCTGATGATCAGCCCGGCGCCGCTGCGCTGGGTGTAATATGTTTTCATCATTTCGTTGGGGACGTAGCCGGGCTGTGTCGCGCGGCCCCGGGTAAGCGGTGCCATCAGAACGCGGTTGCGCGCTTTGAAAGCGCCCATCGTGAGAGGTTCGAACAGGTTTTCGTGCGGCATGATGTTCTCTGTATCCATTTCAGTAATGCGTGTTTGCACCCGTCGAGCTAAGGCGCGCCAATGGAGAGGGCAACCGAAGAAAAGCCACTAAGGCGGGAAGCAGAACCACCCCGGTGGTGGATGCTGGCAGCATTGCTGGCGGGGAATGTCGCGCTGGCGCTTGGGCCGTGGTCGGTTCGGCTGGCCGATAGTGGCCCGGTATCCGCCGCTTTCTGGCGGTTGTTTCTGGCATTGCCGTTTCTGGCTCTGATTGCCCGGACGACTGGACAGCGGCTGGGCGGGATGCCGCGCGGGGCCCTGGCTCTGGTGGCATTGGGATCGGTTGCCTTCGCCGTCGATCTCGGCAGCTGGCATATCGGAATAGAGCGCACCCGGTTGGGCAATGCCACCCTGTTCGGCAATGCGGGCAGCATCATCCTGCTGTTCTGGGGTTTCATAATCGCGCGCACTTTACCGCGCGGGCTGGAATGGGCCGCGATTGTGCTGGCGCTGGCCGGTGCGGCAATTCTGATGGGCCGTAGCGCACAGATCAGCACCGATACGCTGGTGGGCGATCTATACTGTGTGGCAGCAGGCATGTGCTACGCTGTCTATCTGCTCGCCCTAGGCAATGTGCGTAGCCAGTTCGGGGCCTGGGCGCTGCTGACCTGGGTCTGCCTGATTGCATCCCCTGTAGTGCTGGCGATGGCGCTGCTTATGGGCGAACCTGTGTGGCCCACGAACTGGACCCCGCTGATCGTTCTTTCGCTGCTGAGCCAGATTATCGGGCAGGGCCTGCTGGTTTTTGCACTGCGCCATTTTCCGCCGCTGGTGATCGGGCTGGCGCTGCTTACGCAGCCTGCGGTTGCCGCGCTCTATGGATACAGCGCGTTTGGCGAAGTGCTCGGGCCACTCGATATTCTGGGTATGGTCCTGCTGGGCAGCGCGCTGGTGGCATCGCGGATTGCGCCGCAACGGCTGGCCATCAGCCGCTAGCTATGGACCAGAACTGCCGGTCGAATTCCCGGGCGTATTCCTCGAACTTTTCCAGATCGGGCCCGACCAGAGTCAGCCGTGCCTGTTCAGCCAGCATGCGGCCCTGATCTTTCAGCGCAGACTGGCGGCGCTCGTCCCTGATGGGTTTGGCAGCATTGGCAATGGTTGTGAGCATTACTTCCGCAGCTGTGGGAGAGCTGGCGACCGCGCTTCTGATGGAACCGAACCCGCGCTTCACGTAATGCTCGAAATTGTCGGGGAGTGGGATGACGGGGCAATTTTCTGCATCTTCGCCGCAAACGTCCTTGCGCAGATCGCGGCGACCGATTTCAGCGGTTGCTGCGCCCAGCCAGTGGAGCGTCGTAATCGCGGTAAACGGATCGTTGATGCCCGGCGACAGGGCACGCAGCCCGATTTCCACCAGCTCGTCGATCAGGAATTGCGGGTCCTGTTCCGGTGTGCGGGTTGCGCCAAGGGTAAAACATTCGCGTACCCTGTCCTGAACGGCATCGGGTTCGCATCCATCGATTTCCAGCAGCGGCAGCTCGCGGTGGATGAAATCCCCTGTGCGCACCTTGAGGGAAAAGGTGGCCCCGCAATCGCGCGCAATTTTCTCCAGATCCTGAAAATCGATCATCTGGACATAGCCTGAATCCCGTGCGGTCAACGGCGTACCCTCGACCGCTTCGACGGCATCACGGAAATCGTCTTCCACCGGATAGGTTTCACGGATGCCCGCCAGAAGACGGCGACCGATGCTTTCCAGCACCGTGTTGATCTGTATGCTGGAGGGGACGTGGTTGAGGAAGAACACCAGCACGGCGACGCAGATCGCCAGCAAAAGATACGCCACCAGCAACGATAATTGCGGGACAAACCCGGGCAATGCAGTTGCCGTGGCCTCCACCGCGCCCGTGGGGGTCTCATCCTCTGTCCGAACGCTGCGAAGCACGATCAGCGCATAGACGAAGCTGGAGATGAAGGTGGCGAGGCTGAGCTGGTTGCCCCTGTCCTCTAGGAAGTTGGTCAGCAGGCGCGGACCGTAATTGCCGCTCGCATAAGTGACCGCGACCAGTGTGATGGAAAACACAGTGGATGCAACGCCGATCATGCTGCCGGCCATTACGGTCAGAATATCGGCCGCGCCTTTGGGCCTTGAGGTAACCAGCCACTCGAAATCGTTCAACGCCTCGGCATAACCTGCCCGGTCGAGCCAGATCATCGTCAATGCCAGCACCGCGGCCAGAATTGAGAAAAGCGCCGGATAGAACCAGTAATTCGCGTTGAGCCTGGCCCAGAACCAGCGGATTTCAGCAGTCATGCAGCCCTACCGCACGAAAGCGCAAAAGGGGCGATGTCAAATTTTGCCAAGATCACCCTGACCGATCGTGCCGCTCGCCAGTTCCAGCATCTTGTCGAGGCTTTTCTTTGCTTGGAGCCGCAGGGATTCCTCGATTTCGATGCGCGGTTCCAGATCGCGCAGGCAGGCGTACAGTTTCTCCATCGTATTGAGCGCCATATAGGGGCAGATATTGCAGCTGCAGTTTCCATCCGCTCCCGGTGCGCCGATAAAGTTTTTATCCGGCAACGCCTTTTCCATCTGATGGATAATGTGCGGCTCTGTCGCCACGATCAACGTGTCGCCTTCGAATGTATCGGCAAATTGCAGGATGCCGCTGGTCGAGCCGACATAATCGGCGTGATCGACGATGGTTGGCGGGCACTCGGGATGCGCTGCGATGGGCGCATCGGGGTGTTCTTCCTTCAGCTTCAGCAGTTCGGTTTCACTGAAGGCTTCGTGAACAATGCACACGCCGGGCCACAGCAGCATTTCACGGTTGAATTTGCGTGAAAGATACCCGCCCAGATGGCGGTCGGGACCGAATATTATCTTCTGGTCGTCAGGGATTTGCTGTAGAATTGTTTCCGCGCTGGAACTGGTGACGATCACGTCGGACAGCGCCTTCACCTCGGTTGAGCAGTTGATATAGGTCAACGCGATATGGTCGGGGTGTTTCTCGCGGAAAGCCTTGAATTTCTCGGGCGGGCAGCTGTCCTCAAGGGAACAGCCTGCATCCATATCGGGCAGCACGACGATCTTTTCCGGACTGAGGATTTTCGCCGTATCGGCCATGAATTTTACGCCGCAGAACGCAATAACATCCGCGTCGGTTTCGGCAGCCATCTGGCTTAGCTGGAGCGAATCCCCCACAAAATCAGCTAGATCCTGAATGTCGGGAGTCTGGTAATAATGCGCCAGAATGATCGCGTTCTTATCCTTGCGGAGTCGGTTGATCTCGGCAAGCAGGTCTTCACCTGTGGGCAATTTGGTTTCGACTGTCATCGTATATTCCGTTTGTTGGCGCATTCACTGCGTTTCATACACATAACGGGTATTAAGTGCAGGGCGTTCCTGCCCCGCATCATACTGCGTCGTCCAGCGCCGCCTTCAGGTCTCCCAGCCACGGCGCGAAGGGCTCCCATGCCCCCTGGCCGGACCGGTTGATCGGCTTTCGCACCTGTTCGCTACTGGCTGTGCGAACGGCTCGATCGGTTTGGTGGAAATCGACACAAGCCTGTTCGAACGGCAGGCCGCAATGGTTCAGCATACGGTGGACCTGACCTTCCAGATCGTCCAGAACATCCTCGTGCTGAACGCGCAAGATCTTGCCCGGCAGCACGCGGTCCCAGTGGTCCATAAGGGAGACGTAATCGGCGTAATAGCGGCCGATTTCGTGTAGACCGTAGGTAAACTCCTGCCCTTCTGCGAATAGCTGTTTGAAGCCTGAGAAGCAGCAATCCATCGGATTGCGCCGCGCATCGATTATGGTGGCGTTTGGCAGGATCAGATGGATCAGCCCGACGTGACGGAAATTGTTCGGCATCTTGTCGGTAAAGAACGGTGCGTCTGCGCGGTGAATACGGGTGCTTTCGATGAAATCTTCACCGAACTGCGCAAGCTGTTCTTCGGGTAGATCATGGAGAATTTCCGGGTAGCGCGACTGCCCCGCTTTACGTCCGCGCAACCGGTGCGCCAGCGCGAGAACATTGGGCAGTTCCAGCGTGCCGTCCACCTGGCTGTGGCTGGCGAGGATTTGCTCCAGCAATGTCGATCCAGCTCGCGGTAGACCGACGATGAAGATCGGATCTGGGGCAGGATGGCCTGTGCCCTTGTGGCTGGTAAACAGGTCCGGTGTGCATACCTCGTGCTGCTTGGCCAGTTCGGCGCTCATCTGGTTCGCACTGTAGCGCGTCTGTGCGCGTTTCAGGGCGTTGCCGGCTTCGTAATATTCGAAACTCTGTGCGTAATCCCCTCGATCTTCCAATGCCTTGGCAAGGGCGAAGGACAGACGAACGCGGTCCATGAACGCCAGATCGGTGCGGGCGATCTGCTGTTGCATGGCCGCAATTTCAGCATCGGTAAACCGGTAGGTCTTCAGGTTCGCCAGCGCGTAATAGGCATCGCCGTGATCGGGCTTTGCTGCAATCGCTGCCCTGTAGCTGGCGACAGCTTCATCGCTGCGACCAGTGGTTTTCAGGGCATGACCCCTGCTGGTAAGGGTTGCGGGATCGTTCGGCAGTTTTGCCAGTACCTGATCGAACAGATCAAAGGCGACGTCGTAATCGCCGGTCTGCATATTATCGATCGCTAGATGCGACTGGAACAGCGGGTTTTCAGGGTCGCGGGCATGCAGGGCTTCGGCCTCCTGGCGCGCTTTGGCGAATTTCTGGCGGCGGCGCAGGGAATCTATGTAATCTAGCCGGAGCTGGATATTGTCAGGTTCAAATGTGGTGGCGCTTTCCAGCAGGAACTCCGCATCGTCCAGAATGCCCAATTTGATGCCGATCTGCGCGAGCAGGCGCATTCCTTCCACATTGCGCGGGTTTTGCTGCAGAAACGCACGGCATATCTGTTCTGCGTGAAGCACACGGCCTTCGTGCAGATGATTGGTCACGGACACCAGTTCGCGCGGAAGGGTACGCAGGCGCTGGCTTTGCGACAGCGTTGCCTGTGCTTCGGCAGTTCGCCCTGCAGCCTTCAGCAGTTCACCTTGCGCACGCCAGCTCGCCTCCAGAGCAGGATTGAACTTCACCGCACGCGCATAAGCGGCAATGGCGGCATCGGTGTTGCCCTGTGCGCGGGCCAGATGTCCGGCTTCCTGCCATGCCCGTCCGAATTCGGGCGAAGCTGCATGGAGCCGGTCTAGCATCGCGGCGGCTTGATCTGTCTGTTCGAGATACCGGCAGGCGACAGCGCCTATATACAGCGCCTCACCATCATCCGGAGCGCTTTCCAAGACTTTATTGGCCAGTTCCAGCCCTCCGGCAAAGTCGCCGGATTGCAATGCCTTTTGCGCAGTGGCCAGATCGTTGTCTTTTGAGCTCATGCACACTCCAGTGCCAGAATCATCCCGAAACGCAAAACGGCGGGCAAAGCTTGTCGCTCGCCCACCGTTTCGTGTGTTCAGGTCTTCAACTGATCAATAATCGAAACCGACCCGGATGCCGACCGTCAGAGGACGGTTGGTGGTGATCCGCTCACGGTCGTTGATGTAGTTTCCGGCAATTTCAGCGCGTTCGTCGCTGAGGTTCTCACCGAAGATTTCGATCTTCCATTCGTCCTTCTTCACACCAGCGGACAGGCCGAAGGTGGTGTAGCTGTCCAGCTCGATCGTGTTGATCGTGATGATATCCGTTTTCTTGCTGGCGGAATGGAGCATCTGTCCCTGTACGTGCAGTTGCATGTCACCCATGTCCCATTCGTAACGAGCGCGCATGTTGCCCTGGAAGCTGGGGGCGTAAGCGAGATCGCTGCCGACCACCACGTCGTCAGTTGGGGTCAGCACCTCGGTAATCTCGGTATCGAGGAAGCTGAACGCACCTGCAACGGTCAGGCCGGGAACGGAATAAGGTGCAACGGTGAATTCGCCTTCTACGCCCTTGATTTCCGCGTTTGCAGCATTGTCGCTGAAAAACAGGTTGGTGATGCTCGGGTCGAAGATGGTGGTCTGCAGACGGCTGATGTCCACATAGAACGCGCTGGCGTTGAAGCGCAGCTGGCCGTCGAGCAAGTCGAGCTTTGCACCCAGTTCGTAGTTCTTGACCTCATCGGTCTCCAGCTCGAACGGGACGGTAAAGCCTGCGCCATTGGTCGCACCGCCGGGACGGTTCAGTAGACCCGGACGGAAACCTTCAGAATAGGTGGCGTAGAACAACGTATCAGGCGTCGGCGTCAGGGTAACGGTACCCTTGTAGATAGCGCCTTCTGCCTTGGCGACGTCTGGTGCACTCAAAGCGTTGAACACCTGCTGAGCCTGGTTGGCGTTCAGTCCTGCATCCATAATGTCCTGAATGCTATCGCCCAGATTGAACGTCTGCCGCAGGTCTGCATTGCAGCTACCGATAAATGTGTACTGGCCATCGCCGTCGTACAGATCGTTGAGGTCGGTGCCGAATGCGTTGGCATCGCTTGCCGCTCCGGCGTTGCAGAACGAACCGTTGGCGCTTCCTTCGAAGTCAACTTCGACGTTGTAGTAACGCGCACCGAAGGTCAGCGTCAGCAAGTCCGGGACTACGTCGAAGCTGGCTTCACCGAACAATCCGAACTGTTCGTCCGTACGCCGGATGTCGTTGCGGAAGATGACCGACTGCGGGAATGGACCATCGAGCGTGGTGAACCCGTCCTGCGGAAAGTTTGGAGCAAAGCCGCCGAATGGCGCTGCCTCGATGTTGCCGGGATAATTGAAGTCGTTGCGTTCCTTCAGTTCCAGATCAGAATAGAACGCACCTGCAGTCACGCGGAAACGGTTGTAGACCGGCGTGTTGAACCGCAGTTCCTGCGTGAATACGCTGGTTTCGCTGTCCGATGTAACGAACAGGTTCGGTTCCTGGCACGTTCCGCTGGGATCGTTGTCGCCGGGATAGGAAACCGAACCGTCGCAGATGTAATACGGCAGGTATTGGCCAACGAACAGATAGTCCGTGTAATCGACCCGCTGCTGCGTTTCGCGATCAGTATAGGCACCGGTGTAAACGACATCCAGCATCGCGAGGCGGCCTTCGACCGTCCAGCTGGTGTTAGAGAAATCGTCCTGCAGCCGGTCGTCTTCGTAGCGTTGTACATCGAGATTATCGAGGCCGCCCAAGTTGGGGTCTGCGAAGAACACACCATCGCTTTCGATGCTCTGGCGAGCATGACTAACCGTCAGCTGCCAGTCTGGGGTCATTTCCCAACGAGCGCTGGCACGAAAGCCGGCATATTGCGTATCGTTGAAGTTTTCTTCGACCAGACCGCTGTTGTCGGCTGCAAGGAAATTCACGTCCGAAAGATCGGCATCGGCCTGAAAACCGCCGCGCAGATCGTTCACAGGCACTCCGTTCGAGCGGACCGTGCCGGCGGGGCGAAAACGCGCGCTGTCGCGCAGGGTCTGCGTACCGGCGACGTTATCGATGTAGCCACCTTGGTCGTCGAGATAAGCGACAAAGCGCAGACCGACTGTATCGGTAACAGGCAGGTTGACCATGCCTTCTGCTTTGTAACTGGTCTCGCCGCCCTTGGTGAAGGATGTCTCCAGATCGAAGCCAGCGTCGAAACCGGAAAGGTCGGGCTTGGCCGTGATCAGGCGGACAACACCGGCCTGCGAGCTGGCGCCAAACAGTGTACCCTGGGGGCCTGCCAGAACTTCGATCCGTTCAAGGTCGGCTGCGTACACGTCGAGGTTACGGCCGGGCTGTGCCAGCGGCTGATCATCGAGATACAATGCGACGTTAGGGGCAAGGCCCGCAACGCCGGCTGTGGTCAGGTTAGGCGTCGTAGAGGCAAGCCCGCGCACATATATCGTGCTCTGGCCGGGGCCCGAGCCGCCAGCGGTAACGCTTGGCAGCTGTTCGAGGTAATCACCGAACGTGGCCACGCCCAGCTCGTCGAGGGCTTCTGCGCCGATGGCATTTACCGATATGGCAACGTCCTGAAGATCCTCGCTACGTTTGGTCGCGGTAACGATGATCGTTTCGACACCGCCCTGACGGGCCTCGGCCGGGGCAGGGCTGGTTGTAGCATCGGTGCTTTGTGCGAATGCAGGCGTGGCAGTGACAGCTGCGAGCACGCCCAGCGAAACGCTGGCGCGGAGTGTTTTCATCAAAAATGTTCCCTTCTAAGGTCGGTTTATCAAGGTGCCGCCGCACCAGTATTTTGGCCGAGAAACGGACCAGCTTCGAGCCCACGCGATAAACGCTGCGAGCTTCGTGCGACATTTCTGTAACAAGGAGGTGATATCACGGCCACAGCCGGCAAGCGTAATTCAGGGTATTGGCAAAATCATGTGACTTTTAAATCACGTAGACCAAAGTCGGTGTGCGAAACCTTGTCATCCCGCTAATCCCGGGCCTTCTGCTGCCCGTGCAAGAATGACCGGGCAATGTGTTTCCACTCCGCCGCGTTTGCGGCGTACATCGTAGATCACGGCTTTGACGATGGAGATCGCCATCAGCGCGACCACTACGGAAAACGGCAGCGCCCCGATGATCATGGTGATACGGATCGCATCGATACCGCCCAAAACCAGCATACTGCCAACCACCAACGCGATCGCTGCACCCCAAAACAGAATGTGGTGACGGCGCTCTGCACCGTCTTCGCCTTCGCCGCCTGCACCGTTGATCGTGTTGACAATCAGGATTGCGCTGTCTGCCGAAGTGATCAGATACGTCATCAGCAACAGGACGACGACACCGGACAACAGAGCGGCAACACCTGATCCGAAGAGGGTGGATAGAGTAGCGTAAAGCTGATCGGATATGTTGGCGCCCAGAATGGCCCCGCTATCCGCGCCCGACAGAACCAGTTCTATTGCCGTGCCACCTGCCAGGGCCATCCAGATGAAACACATCAGCGAGGGCACAAGAACGACGCCGAACATATATTCTCGGATCGTGCGGCCACGGGAAATGCGGGCAATGAACATTCCGACAAACGGGGCGAAGGCAATCCACCATGCCCAATAGAATACCGACCAGTCGAGCTGCCACTGTGCAAGCGCGTCGCCAGTTGCCGTGCCATCGGCAGTCCACAGAGTGAGCGCGTCGGCCGGTAGCGAGACGAGGTAGTCGGTCACCGAGGTGAAGAGCAGTGTCAGGCCGCCGAGGCCTGCGCCGAATACAAGAAACACTGTAAGCAGGAGGATGCTGAGCGCCATGTTGATATTGGACAGCCACTTGATCCCGCGCCCTACGCCAGAAATGGCTGAGACTGTCGAGGCACCGACAAGAACGACCAGTGCGACGATGATGGCCGCGACAGAGGCTGTGCCTTCTGCGTTAAGCAGCCAGTTCCCCAAGCCCAGACGGCTAAGCCCGGCGACAAACTGTTCGACACCAAGGCCCATAGTCACAGCCACCCCCAATATGGTGGCGACAACGGCGACCAGATCGACCAAATGCCCGGCAAAGCCGGACATGCGCGAGCCGAACAGCGGCGCGAGGCTGGAGCGGATTGTCAGCGGCAGACCCCGGCGATAGGCCACATAGCCTACGGCAAGCCCGACCAGCGCATAGGTTGCCCAGGCGGCAAATCCCCAGTGCAGGAAGGTGTAGCGATAGGCAGACTGGATGGTTTCAGCCGACATTGGTTCCACTACGCCTCGAATGGTATCGGGGTTGGTTGCGAAATGAGACAATGGTTCGCCGGTGGAATAGGTCAACATTCCAATGCCTATGCCTGCGCCAAAGAGCATGGCGAACCATGAAAAGCGGCCGAATTCCGGTTCTTCGCCGGGGGCGCCCAGTCGCAGCGATCCCGATTGCGGAATGACGGCCAGCGTGAAAGCGACCAGCATCAAGAGCGCCACGAGATAGACATACCATCCGGCAAATTCCCGGATCAGAGTGGCGTTAGCCACGGCCAGCGTTTCGTTGGCCTGTACAGGGAAAAGGATGGCCCAGAGGATAATAGCAGCGACAATAACCTTGGCGGAGACAGTCACGAATTTGTTTAAACCATGATAAAACCCGCTGTCTGCCGTGTTGATCGGCAGAGTGCAAAGTGGCGGATTCATGGAGTCCGAAGGGGGAGTGGTATTCGCAGCTGCATTGTCAGCCGTATGTATACTCAATGTAGACCTTCTTTCCCTTCAGGCGCGCACGCCGCCGGGATGGCAACAGGCAGCAACAGGAACGGATGCACGATGATCCGACCCGATAATGTTGACGAACCGTTGCCAGAATATGGGGGCCGCAGGCAACCCCTAGCCTTTGGCACGTGATACGATACTGCGCAAAAACAATGCCCTGCGGTGCAAGTTGCAGGCCGGGATGCGTCAGGCTGCGGACCAGTGCTCCCCGGCGCAGCGGACCATGCCTCGCCGTTCCAGATCGATCAGATGGGCGTGGACGCTCATCTGCGCTGCCTCGTCCAACCGCGGGTCCAGACCCTTATACATCAGCGGAATGAAGTCGGGCAGGGTACGCGGGGCTTCTCCCACCAGCCGCAATATCTGGTTCTCCCGCTGGCGGCGGTGGCCCATCATACCGCGCACCAGCTGGCGCGGTTTTTCCATTGGAGCGCCGTGGGCGGCATAATAGACGCGGTCTTCCCGCGCATAGAGCTTGTCGAGGCTCTTCATATAATCGCCCATGTCGCCATCGGGCGGGACCACCACGCTGGTCGACCAGCCCATTACGTGGTCGCCAGTGAACAGCGCGCCTGTTTCCTCCAGCGCGAAGCACAGGTGGTTGGATGTGTGGCCCGGAGTATGCACGGCGCGCAGGGTCCAGCCCGGACCGGCCACCGCTTCGCCATCCTCCAGCACCCGGTCCGGCGCGTAGCTCGTGTCGAAACTTGCATCGAGACGCGGGCCATCATCGGACAGTACGAGCGGCGCGCAGCCGACGATGGGCGCACCGGTCTTTTTAGCCAGAGGTGCGGCGGCAGGGGAGTGGTCGCGGTGGGTGTGGGTGCACATGATCGCGGCAATCGAAGCATCGCCCACAGCGGATATAATGGCCGCGATGTGATCTGCATCGTCCGGCCCGGGATCGATCACCGCCACGGCATCGCCAGTGCCCACGATATAGGTCTGGGTGCCGGTAAAGGTGTAGGGGCTGGCATTGGGCGCAAGCACGCGCGCAACCAGCGGTTCGGGACGCTCGACCAGTCCGGTCGGCCACGGTTTGGGCGGAATAGCTGCCATACGCTTGCATATGGGGCCTAAGCTGCCGCATGTCACGCGGCAGCGGATTTTCGTGAATGGAGTGACCTATGGCCGACCTTATCCTTGTGCTGGACGAGGGGACCACGTCGACGCGTGCAATTCTGTTCGATGCGGACGGCAACACGCACGGCACGGCGCAGACCGACCTGACGCAGCATTACCCGAAGCCGGGCTGGGTCGAGCATGATGCTACCGAAATATGGCAACGCACGCTGGACTGCGCGAAAGAGCTGGTCGGCAAAGCCAAGGTGGACCGTATTGCCTGCATCGGCATCACCAATCAGCGCGAGACAGTGGTGGCATGGGACCGCAGGACGCTGGAGCCGCTCTGCCGCGCTATCGTCTGGCAGGACCGGCGCACTGCGGATTTCTGCATGAGCCTTCGCGAGCAAGGCCATGAAGACGAAGTGCAGCGGCGCACCGGTCTGCTGCTCGACCCCTATTTTTCAGGCACCAAAATGCGTTGGCTGATTGATAACGAGCAGGCTGTGACTGACGCGGCTAAAGCCGGGCGACTGGCGCTGGGTACGGTGGAAAGCTGGCTGGTCGCCAAACTGTCCGGCGGGACGCATATTTCCGACGCCAGCAATGCCAGCCGCACTTTACTTCTGCCGCTGGACGCAGCGCAGTTCGATCCCGGACTGTGCGAATTGCTGGGGGTGCCTGCCGATGCGCTGCCGCATGTGACCGACACTCATGGGCCTCTGGCGGAAACAGAGGAGAGCCTATTCGGGCGCGCCATCCCGATCACCGCAATGGTCGGCGACCAGCAATCGGCCACGATCGGGCAGGGCTGCCTTGCCCCCGGCGAAACCAAGGCCACCTACGGCACCGGTGCTTTCGTGCTGGCCAATAACGGGCAGGAATTGCCAACGTCGGACCACCGGATGCTCGGCACGGTGCTGTACCAGCAGGACGGCGTGCGGACATACGCCATCGAGGGGTCGGTGTTTGTTGCAGGCAGTCTGGTCCAGTGGCTGCGCGATTCACTTGGCATAATCGGAACGGCTGAAGAAACAGAGGCACTGGCCTGCTCGGTAGAGGATAGCGGAGAAGTGGTGATCGTCCCTGCGTTGGCCGGGCTTGGCGCACCGCACTGGCGGGCCGATGCACGCGGGGTGATTGCTGGACTGAGCTTCAACAGCGGCAAGGCGCAGATTGCCCGTGCCGCGCTGGAAGCAATGGCGCATCAGACACACGATCTTGCCGAAGCTTTTGCCGCCGACGGGGCCGAGTGGAAGACGCTGCGGATCGATGGCGGGATGAGCGCCAATGACTGGATGGCGCAGGATCTGGCCAATATGCTGGAGCTGAGAGTGGAGCGGCCCGATTTCGTTGAGACGACGGCGCTGGGCGCAGCGATTGCAGCCTCTGTCGGCGCAGGGCTGCATTGTGACCTGCCCTCGGCAGCGGCGGCAATGCGAGGCGGCATCCAGGCATTTGAACCGGCAATGGCGGATGATGTGCGCAAGGCACGGCTGCACCGCTGGCGCAGGGCGCTGGCCGCCGCCTAGCGCGCGCGATCAGAAGTCTGCGTTTACGGTTATCGCATTACAGGCGCGCGACTGCGTGACCGAGCCGTTCGCGAAGGCGGTGAATGGCGCTTGTCCCGCTGTCGTTCTGCTCGGCCCGTTCAGCCTGCCATGCGGCATCGAGCCTCGCCACGCGGGTATGAAGGCGCGTGGTATCGACAATCAGTTCGCGCGTCATAGGCTCCAGCATCATCAGCGATTCCGGATCCGGCGCGCGGTCGGACGGCAGATGTCCGGTCCGCTGGAGCTGAAACTCGCTCATATCGCCTTTCATATAAGCGCGCTGGTTGAGCAGCCATGCCAGCACATGCATGACACGGGTCGTAGCCTTCAGCCCTTCTGCCGACAGGGCAATGCGCCAATGGTCACGGGGCAGGCCGGTTTCTTTCGCAGGCGCCAGATCGAATGTTGCGCGCACGTCGTCCGCCAGCAGGAGTGCCTCGCCGTAGAGCGATTCGATAATCGCCGAATTGATGTTCCCCACGCCCGTCATGTCTGTCTGCCGCTAATCCAGCATGCGTCACCGGGAAAGAGTCGAAAAATAGATATCCCGATCGGGGACTATGGCTGTCCCGAAATGGAACATTTTTTCCTTATGCACCCGCTGCGACGCGACCTTCATATCGCATGAGCGAAGAAGTCGCACCGCGGTTGGGGCGCGAACAAACTACGCGATAATATCCGGGATCAGCTGATCTTCAATCATGCCGATCTTGTCGCGAAGGTGCAGTTTGCGTTTTTTCAGGCGGGCAATCTGCAGCTGGTCGTGCGACCCGCTGGTCGTCAGAGCGGTAATGGCGGCATCCAGATCGCGGTGTTCGGTCCGCAGGCTTTCCAGCCATTTGCGCAGCTCTGCCTCGGTCATGATACGCTTCGGATCCCTTCGGCAGCCCTGCAAATTCGCTCTGGCACAGTTCGTCGTGCAAACACCCTTACCCGTCGCATCCGTATTTGTCAGGACTTCGCAAAGCGCGGGCTATGTGGTTTGTTGCATTCACGCGGCGCGCCCGACCGGGGTGAGTCGCTATCACTTGAAGGAGAACACCCGATGGTATCGTCTCACACGTCTGGTCACGTCAATGCGCTTCAATCCAAACATGCCGGCCTCGAGGCCGCTATTGCAGAAGAAATGAACCGGCCCGCACCAGATGAAACGGCGATCCGCTCTCTCAAGCGAAAGAAGTTGCGCATCAAGGAAGAGATTGCGTCACAATAGGTTGCATCGAACTCGTACAAAAAAATGCGCCCCCGCAAAATAAGGGCCATTTCCATAAATAGGCGTGATGCGGTAGATAGCCCGGACCATGACAGCTGCCGCATCCGCTCGCGAAATCCTGACCAGCCTACACGAGGTAATGGCCTCTCGGATGCACGCGCAGGGAAAGCTTGACCGCGTCGTCAACATAATTGGTGAAGCCCTGGATAGCGAAGTCTGCTCGATCTACCTCCTTCGGGAGGGGATGCTGGAGTTGTTCGCGACGCAGGGACTGAACAAGGAAGCCGTCCATGTCACCCGAATGGCAATGGGCGAAGGGCTGACCGGTGCATTGGTGGGCAACAATGAAACGCTGAATCTGGCCGAGGCGGCGGCGCATCCTGACTTCCAGTATCGCCCTGAAACTGGCGAGGACAAGTTCCATTCCTTCGCGGGTGTGCCGATTGTTTACCGCGAGCGGGCGGTAGGGGCGATCAACGTCCAGCATGTCGAACCGCGCCGTTACGAGGATGTAGAGATCGAGGCGTTGCAGACCTGCGCAATGGTGCTGTCCGAACTGATCGCCAATGCCGAACTGGTCGATGGCGAAGTCGTGGCCGATCTGGATGACCGCCCGACCGGCCCGGTCACGGTCAAGGGACTGACTCTGGTTAGCGGACTGGCCAGCGGTGTGGCCGTCTATCACCAACCGCGGGTCACAATCGATCAGGTGGTGGCCGATGACACAGAGGTAGAGCGCCAGCGAGTCTACCGCGCCTTTGCCAAGATGCGCGACCAGATTGACGGGTTGACCCGCGATATCGAATTTGGCGCAGGCGGTGAACACGAGGAGGTTCTGCAGACCTACAAGATGTTCGCCTATGACGAAGGCTGGAGCCGCCGCATCAATGAAGCGATCGACAGCGGCCTGACGGCAGAGGCAGCGATAGAGCGGGTCCAGCAACGTACCCGAATGCGGATGCGCGAAATCGACGATCCGTTGCTGGCCGACCGGATGCACGATCTGGAGGATCTGTCGAACCGCCTGCTGCGGATCGTATCCGGCCAGCTGGGCACCGCGGCTACGCAGGGACTGCGCAGAGACGCGATCTTGATTGCGCGCAATCTGGGGCCGGCAGAGCTGCTCGAATATGATCGGCGGCGGTTGAAAGGCGTGGTGCTGGAAGAAGGCTCCCTTACCGCGCATGTCGTGATTGTTGCACGCGCAATGGGTGTGCCGGTGCTGGGCCGGGTGCGCGGGCTTCGTGGTCTGGTGGCAGAAGGCGATGATCTGTTGATCGATGCCGATGGCGGTCTGGCCCATGTCCGGCCGGCCAGCGCCGTGCTGGAGGCGTTCGAGTATCGCTTCAAGAAAACCAAGGAACGGCAGGCGACCTACGCCGGGATGCGCGATGTTGAACCGTTCACGCGGTGCGGTACGCGCATTCAGGTAATGATGAATGCCGGCCTGCGCGATGATATGGCTACCCTGCCGCTAGTCGGCGCGGACGGGGTCGGGCTGTTCCGGACGGAATTCCAATTTCTGGTCTCTGCTACTCTGCCCCAGCGCGAGCGCCAGACGCGGCTGTACCGCGATGTACTGGATGCTGCGCAGGGCAAGCCGGTAATTTTCCGCACCGTCGATATCGGCGGCGACAAAGCTGTGCCCTATCTGATCGATCACAGCGTGGACCCTGACGAGAACCCGGCAATGGGTTGGCGCGCGCTGCGCCTCGCGCTCGATCGTGGCGGCTTGCTGAAGGCGCAGGCGCGTGCTTTGCTGGAGGCAAGCGCGGGTCGCCCGCTTTCGGTAATGTTTCCAATGGTGTCGGAACCGTGGGAATTTGATGCGGCGAAAGCCGTGTTCGAGCAGCAGGTGGCCTTCTTCCGCAAATCGAAGAAAGTCCTGCCGGAATCCATCTCCTATGGCGCAATGCTGGAAGTGCCCGCTTTGGCCGAAGTGCTCGACCTGCTAATGCCCAAATTGTCGTTCCTGTCGGTCGGTACGAACGATCTCACCCAGTTCCTGTTCGCTGCCGACCGGTCCAATCCGAAACTTGCGCACCGTTATGACTGGCTGAGCCCTGCGATCCTGCGGTTTTTACAGCGCATCACCCAAACGACACTGGGCCATCCGGTCGATGTGGGCGTGTGCGGGGAAATGGGGGGGCGCCGCCTGGAGGCTCTGGCGCTGCTCGGACTGGGCTATCGCCGTCTGTCGATCACGCCCGTTTCTGTCGGCCCGATCAAGGAACTGATCCGGCGGGTGGACCTTAAAGAAATCGAGGCGGCAATGACCGGGTGGCTGGCTACTCCGCCTCAATCCATCGGCGACGAACTGGCTCGCTGGGCCTCGGAGCGCAACATCGAAGTTGAATAGGACAATCGGGGCTTGTCCACGAAGCCGCGCTGGAAAGTGCCGGACAGGCGATGAAACTCGCTGCGTCGCCGATTGCGCGCTTGACACGATGGCGGGCATCGGCGGACAGAGTGTGAAAATAAAAAACGGGCTGACGGGGACGCAATGACACAGGAAAATGGCGACAGCCATACGATGGATGATACGGCTTACGCACCGGATGCGACCGATGACGGTGATTTTGATGGTGCCGGGACTGTCGGTGTCGGCGCCCGCCTGCGCGCAGCTCGTGAAGAGCAGGGCTTGTCGATCGAACAGGTGGCGGGCGAAACGCGCATTCCCCAGCGGCATCTTGAAACCGTTGAGTCCGGCGATTTCAGCAATCTGCCCGCGCGCACTTACGCGGTAGGTTTCGCCCGCACTTATGCAAAAACAGTAGGTCTCGATCCCAAGGATATTGTCGCGCAGGTAAGGCATGAATTGGGGGACGAAGACGCGGACGGAAGACACGCGGCGCGTGAAAACAAGCTGGAACCCGGTGATCCGGCGCGTGTCCCTTCGCGCGGTCTGGCCCTGCTTTCCGTGCTGGCCATAGTGTTGTTGCTATCGGGCGGTTTCCTGTTTTACCGAACTTATTTTATCGCTGGCGAAGGCCCGGGATCCCTGCTGACAGCGGAGCAGCAACGCGAAGCCGCTGCTACTGCTCTGGAAGAGCGGCTGGCTGCACGCGACAATGCGGACAACGGCGAGGCCGCACAAGTTGCTGCGGACGGCCCTGTGGTATTTACTGCACTGGAGGATGACACCTGGGTCAAGTTCTACGACGCAAATGGTGACCAACTAATGCAGAAGCAGATGGCGAAGGGGGAGAGTTATACCGTGCCTGCCGACGCCGAAGGCCCGCAAATCTGGACGGGCCGGCCGTTTGCTTTCTCCATCACGGTTGGCGGGCGAACAGTGCCGAAATTGTCCGAAGAAGACGAGGTGATGAAGGATGTGCCGGTGACGGCGGCGGCTCTGCTTGCACGCGGTCAGGCAGAGGCGGCAGATGGCGAAACGAACCGTCCCGCTGCCTGAGCGTTTCCACTGATATCGGCCTGTTAACCATAGACACGCGCGGTGCGCCGGTTAAGTCTTCGGGCCAATCGCAGCGATCCTGTTCATTTGTGGTTCGACCGCAATCGGGCAGGGTGCTTATATGAATAACAGGAGCCCTAAATGAAGACCCGCGCCCGTTACTGGATGTCTGCAGCTGCAATGGCCGCCCTCCTTGTGCCTGCCACCCCTGCTTTCTCGCAAAGCGACGAGCAATCCCGCATTCGTAAATTGGAGGCTGAGGTCAGCGCGCTACAACGCCGTGTGTTTCCCGGAGGAGATGGCCGGTTCTTCGAACCTGAAATTGGCGGTACGGCAGCGCCTGCTGCATCGAATGCCGGAACTCCCTCGACCACGGCATTGACGGATATTCTCGCGCGGCTGGATGCGATGGAAACATCGCTGCAAACGCTGACTGGTCAGGTAGAGGTCAACAGCAATATGCTGCAGGGCCTGAATACACGCATGGACGCGCTGGATGGCACTGGCTCGGCCGGAGTTTCGACTGCTTCTGCAAGCCCGTCATCGACATCATCCTTCCCCACTCCGACGACCGGGCCTACTCCGGGCGGCACCGACAGCGCTTCGGACAATAACTTGCTGGCCATGACCGGCGGATCTTCGGCGACAGGTAGCAGTAACCCTGCGGCCAGCGGCCCCAGTGCGCAGCGGCTTTCCGCAGTGCAGGCGATTGCCAAGCCCAAGACCGATGATGCGGCGGATGATGAATACTCTTACGGGTTCCGCCTGTGGGATGCGGGATTCTATCCCGAAGCGCAGCAGCAGCTGACGATGTTTGTGGAGAAATATCCCAGCCACTGGCGCGCCACGTATGGCCGCAACCTTCTGGGCCGTGCCTATCTGGATGATGGAAAGCCGCGCGAGGCCGCTCCGTGGTTCCTGAACAATTATCAGGCCGATCGGAACGCTGCACGTTCGCCCGACAGCCTGCTGTATTTGGCTAGAGCAATGATCGCGATGAATGACACCGACCGTGCCTGCATCGCGCTTGCCGAATTTGGCGAGACCTATCCTGCAGTTGCTGCCGGACGTCTGCAGAGCGATTATGAAACCAGTCGCGGCAAGGTCACGTGCTCCAGCTAAATCCGAAATCCAGGCAATATTTGCAGTGAAACGGCCTACGGGCGAGTTGGTCGACCGGTTTCGTGCCGACTTACAGGATGTCTGGCCGTTGGAGGACCGCACGCCGCAACGTGGCGGCACGCATCTCGGTCTGGCCGTGTCGGGCGGGGCGGACAGTCTGGGCTTACTGGCACTCGCTCATGCCGCTCTACCCGGGCGGGTTGTGGTGGCCAGTGTCGACCATCGCCTACGCCCCGAAAGTGCAAATGAAGTGGCAATGGTGGCCTCGATTTGCCGCGATCTGGGCATTCCAAGCCATTGCCTGGGCGTAGATGTCGCCCCGGGCAACCTTCAGACGAAAGCGCGTCAGGCGCGTTACGATGCGATGCTCGCAGCCTTCGCGCCCTCGAACATCACCACCATTGCCACCGCGCATCATGCGGATGATCAGGCCGAGACGCTGCTGATGCGCCTCAATCGCGGCGCCGGTCTGCAGGGGCTGGCGGGGGTGAGGCCACGCAGTTGGTACAGCGCGACGCAGTCGGCGCTGGAAGGGATGCTGGTGCGGCCCCTGCTTGGCTGGCGACGGGACGAGTTGGCGCAGATCGTATGCGATGCCGGTCTGCATCCTGCGCGCGATCCGTCCAATACAGACGAGCATTACGACCGTGTGCGTATCCGCCGCGCAATTGCTGAAGCCGAGTGGTTGGCCCCTTTAGCGATGGCGCGCAGTGCGCGCCATCTGGCGGAAGCGGAAAAGGCGGTGGAAGAGGCCGTAGACAACGTACACAACCGCTGCGTTTTCAAGCATGATGACGGCAGCGTGTATTACCATTGGGGGCACAGCCGTCTGGTTGAGATCGAAGTGGTGCGTTTGATCCTGCAGGATTTCGGTGCGACGCCCGAGCGTTCCGCCATAGCCCGGTTGGCGGATCAGCTAATCGCTGGACAGCCTGCCTCGCTGGGCGGGGTGCTGGTGCGGCGGGCGATGCATCAGAAAGATGCAGCTACATCTGTTGATGCGTGGCATTTCAAGTGCGAACCCACCCGCAAGGCGGGCGATGGTCACGTCGTATAGCCGTCGATTTGATCAGAGGATTTGCTGGCCCACACCCAGCGTTTCGCCGCGGGTTATGATGACCTTGTCGCCCTTCTTGGCGACAGCGAACACCTTGGCCGCGAAATCGTCGGGCATGCCAATGCATCCGTGGCTGGCAAAGCCGTTTTCGACCTGGGAGCCATGCAGCGCGATGCCATCGCTGGTCAGAAACATAGAATAGGGCATCGGAGCATTATTGTATTTCTCCGAAACATTGTGGCGCATTTTGTAGCGGATAGGGAACGTGCCGAGCGGAGTCGGGTGCTTGTCGGTGCCCAGCAAAACCGCCGATGCGCCAATTTCATAGCCGCCCTTGAAAACGGAGATAACGCGGGCGTCCAGATCAACCGTCATTACGACCTTTCCATTCGCCGGAACATCGTCCGTATTCCAGTGCCATTCACCATATTTGATCGGACCGTTGATCGGCAGGATCCGTTTAACGACAAATTCTTCACTGTTGGAAGATGCCTGTTGCAGACGGGCTTCGCTGCGGGCCGGACCAGGGGCAGCGGTTGAAGCGGTGTCGTTGGCCGTATTATCAGCCAGAGCGTTCTCGGCCTCGGCAGCTACCGTATTCAGAGCGTCGCCGGATACCCTGGCAGGTACAGTCTCGGCCTGAGCAATCATGTTCTCATCAACCGGAATGGCGGTGCCTAGAGCATCACCGGCGGGTGCGTTATCCACCGGATCAGCCGCGATCGGCGTAGATGTGTCCATCATCGATCCGGCAAGGGTAGCCCCGCCAAAAACCATGAGCGTCGCGGCAGTCGCGCCGCCAATCCATTTGATCATCGGGTTCATGCAATAGAATATGTCGTAAACATGCCTGTTGCGCCAGTTGGTATTGGTGCAACGTCCCACTGAGAGACGCGAAGCCGCGAAAAGTTAACGCCGCAGGCCGGCTGCTGCCCGGGCAGCCTCTGCAATGGCGACGAAATCCGGCGAGCCGTTGCCAGACTTTGGCGCGCAGACCCAGCTTCCTCCGACACACAAAACAGGATCGAACGCAAGCCAGTCGGCCACGTTACCAAGGCCGATCCCGCCAGTAGGGCAGAACCGGCACTGGTGAAACGGAGCCGCCAGCGCTTGCAACGCAGGCAGGCCGCCAGCAGCCATTGCCGGGAAAAATTTGAAATGATCGAGGCCCATGTCCAGTCCGCGCATAATGTCTCCGGCATTGGATATTCCGGGCAGGAACGGCACGCGTTCGCGGATGGCCGCCTTGGCCAGCGGTTCGGTCAGGCCGGGGGAGACAATAAATTCACTCCCCGCCTCCAGCGCAGCCGCCAGATCACGCTGCCCTGTGACTGTGCCCGCGCCGACAATCGCTCCGTCGACTTCGCGCATTGCAGCGATGGACTCCAGCGCTGCATCTGTGCGCAAGGTCACTTCCAGCACACGCAAACCGCCATTTACCAGCGCTTGCGCCAGCGGAACGGCCTGTCGGACATCGTCTATTACGATAACCGGTATTACAGGTGCAACTTGCATCAGATCGGCTATCGTGCGGGTCGGTTTACTGGTGCTCATCAGTAATCAATACCAGTGCCGCTGCCTGTGGGCCAGTGCGACAATTGACAGAACGATGGAAGCTAATCGGCGTGTGTCACGCTGACGGTTTTCTCCAGAAATTCGGTCACTCCGAAACTGGTCATGAAACTGACATCCGCAGCATCCCTGCCGACCCCGATTTTCACTATGTCAGAGGGCTGGGCCATCCCCGTGGCATCAACCAGATACCAGGCACCGCCTCCGGGCGTAGTTGTGTCTTCCAGAAACACTTCCGCAACCGCATGGAAATCCGGTGGGGTGACGCCGGGTGCAAAGCAGCTGACGAAGCGGGCGGGTATTCCCGATGCACGGGCCAGGGTGACGATGACATGAGCATAGTCGCGGCAGATACCGCGCCGTTCCACGAAGCTGTCGAGAGCTGTGGTATTCGGCCCGCTGACCCCGGGCACGTAACTGAAATGTTCGGAGACCCAATTGCTGATCGCCATGATCCGATTGCCTCCGGAGAGATCACCGAATTCGTCATCGACAAAGGAATGGAACTGTCCAGCGGCGCAATAACGGCTGTCGAACAGGTATTTTATCGTGCCGCCCGGCAACGCATGCGGGGCAAGTTGGCTAAGGGGGTCGATCTGGGTCAGCAAGCGATCGACCTCGATCTGCGCGCTGTAGCCGACTTCATAACGCCCTTCTGCACGAATCCAGACCCGTTCGCCAATCGCATCCTGTGCCGGAATCCGTGCAATATGCGGACTGGGCGAGAGGCTGGTGTGGTGGCGCAGATGGGTCTGCTCGGGGATCATCGCCCCTTCAAAGTGCAACAGCACGTCGGTGGGCTGGTCAGCCTGAAAGGCAAAGGAGACATCGATTTCTAGGGACATGGTGATGATACGCACGCGCGACCGGGAAAGTTTCCTGGCCAATGCACAAACAAATCCAAATTTTCGGAGCGCCTTGTATCATATGGGATATTCATTGGTTGTCAGAGCCGGTGTGACCGACTTTCTTGGACACACTGAACACCTACGAATTTCCAGCTGCTTCGATTACGAAGCCGTATTGCTAGGCCGGAACGCCGAAAAGATCATGGGCGTCGGCGTCCTCGATTTCTGCGTCGATTATGTCGCCCGCGCTAAGCGTGCCGGGGACATTTCGAAGGAACACCGCGCCGTCGATTTCCGGAGCATCGGCCTGGCTGCGGCCTGTGGCGCCGATGTCGCCGTCTTCGTCGGGTTCGCCCACATCGTCTATGATGACAGGCAGTGTGCGGCCGACCTTTGCACTGAGCTTTTCGGCGCTGATTCGGGCGGTCAATTCCATCAGGCGAGCGTAGCGTTCTTCTTTCAACGATTCAGGCACCGCATCGGGCAAGGCATTGGCCTGGGCGCCCTCGACGGGTTCAAACCGGAAAGCTCCTACCCGGTCGAGCTGGGCCTCTTCCAGCCATTTGCAAAGATACTGGAAATCTTCTTCTGTCTCTCCGGGGAAACCGACCACGAAGCTGGAGCGCACGGCAATGTCGGGGCAGATTGCGCGCCAGGCTTTCAACCGTTCGAGCACCTTGGCCTCGTTCGCCGGGCGCTTCATGCGTTTCAGTACAGCGGGGCTGGCATGTTGGAATGGGATATCGAGATAGGGTGTCAGCAGACCCTCCGCCATCAGCGGGATCACAGCGTCGACATGTGGGTAAGGGTAAACATAGTGCAGCCGCACCCAGGGCGGTTTTCCGTCTCCAATGTCCAACCGGCCCAATTCGCGCGCCAGATCGGTCATGTGGGCGCGCGTTTCGCGGCCTTTCCAGTCCCGCACTTCGTGCCGCGTATCGACACCGTAAGCGGATGTGTCCTGACTGATTACAAGCAGTTCGCGTGTGCCCGCAGCGACCAGTTTCTCAGCCTCGCGCAGCACTGCGTCCACGCGGCGGCTGGCTAGTTTTCCTCGCAAATCGGGGATTATGCAGAAAGCGCAGGAGTGGTTGCAGCCCTCCGAAATTTTCAGATAGCTGTAATGGCGCGGGGTCAGCTTAATGTCAGGCTGCGGGATGAGATCCACATACGGACCTTGGCTGGGCGGCGCGTATTCATGGACCGCCTCCACGACCTGCTCGTATTGATGCGCGCCGGTCACTGCCAGTACTTGCGGATGGGCGGCGCGAATGGCTTCTGCCTCGTCGCCCATGCAGCCAGTCACGATGACGCGGCCATTCTCGGCAATCGCCTCGCCGATTGCAGCCAGGCTTTCTTCTTTAGCGGAATCGAGGAAGCCGCAGGTGTTCACCAGCACGACATCCGCGCCTGCATAATCCGCGCTCATCGCGTAGCCATCGGCCCGCAACCGCGTCAGGATGCGTTCGGAGTCTACCAGTGCCTTCGGGCAGCCGAGGGAGACCATGCCGACCTTCTTGGCATCGGGCAGGGTGGTGGAGGAGGAGAGTGTCGCGGTGTTCATTGCCGCGCGCCTTTACACCCGCAAGGCCAATCACGCTATAGCGTAAGGACTGATCGCGCATTCAAGAGGAGTCTGCATCATGGGTGATACAAATCTGGTTACGATACTACTGGCTGCATTGGTGTTCTTTGTAGTCGGAGCGCTTTGGTACGGCGTGATCTTCGGCAAGGCGTGGCAAAAGGCTTCGGAGCTCAGCGACGATCAGGTCCAGTCCGGCAATATGGTCAAAATTTTTGGGCTGACGCTGCTGTTCGAAGTTCTGATTGCCACAGTGCTGGCGCACCAGTTCGCGATGACCGGGGCGAGCGATCGGGCGATCATGATGATCTCCATCGGATTTGCACTGGGCGTGATGGTGCCGGCAATCGGGATCAATTATCTCTATCAGCGGAAAACGGCAGCGCTTTTCTTTATCGACGCGGGCCATTTCATTATCGGCATGGCGGCAATGGGGGGCGTATTTTCTGCGATGAACTGATGGAGCGTTATCCTAACCGCCCTGGCGCACCTGCCTGCCATTATGTCCGTCGCCGCGCTGCTCGCCCGACGGGGTGGGGATAATCTCAACGATAATATCGCCCTTCTGGAGATTTTGGCAGGCGTCTTCCCAGAAACCCAGTGCCTTGCCATTGCGATAAACGCGCAGCCCCCGCCCGCCCGACGGTAGTTCGCTGATGGAGCAGCCGCACTCTTCGTCGGTCACTTCGCGCTCGACCAGCTGGACCCGGCCCGACACCGACGCCAGATCAGCAAGATATTCGGCGATATGTGCGCCCTTCGCACTGCCCGCCAGCAGCAGGCCGGTAAAGCGGACGGGGTTGATGACATTGTTGGCGCCCGCCTGGCGGGCAATATGCTCATTGTCGTCGGCGCGCACGACCATGCTGATCGGCACATTGGGGGCAAGGGCGCGCACTGTCAGCACGATCAGGATAGAGGTGTCGTCCCGCCCGGCAGAAACAAGAACATTCTGCGCTTTTTCGATTCGTACGGCCTGCAGGGTCCCGTCGCGGGTGGCATCGGCCGCCATGACATTGCAGCCCAGTGCTTCTGCATCATGCAACCGCTCCTCGCTCGGGTCGATTACCACGATCTGCGTTGGGTCGGTCCCGCGTTCGATCAGTTCTGTCACAGCTTCGGAGCCGGAAATGCCAAAGCCCAGAACCACGATATGGTCCGATAGCTGCTCTTGGATACGGGCCATACGGAACTTCTCCCAGCTGCGTTTCATGATAAAATTGTAGGCCGTGCCTACAAAGATGAAGAGGACGGCGAAGCGGACCGGCGTGACGATCACCGCCTCCACAAGCCGCGCACGATCGGTAATTGGCGCGATGTCACCAAAGCCTGTGGTAGTAATGGAAATCATGGTGAAATACACCACGTCGAGGAAGCTGACATCTCCATCCAGATTGTCGACCAGACCGCCGCGATCCCACCAGTGGATCATAATGACGATAAAGATCAGGAACAGTGCCAGCCCGGCGCGAATGCCCAGATCGCCCCACACCGGCAGGCCGACCGCGCGGCGCAGCGGCTGGAACTTGGGCCCGCGAACCTTCTTGGTTCCGGAGCCTCTTCCCAGAGATTCGATCTGATCGCTCATGCGTGATGTGCCGACACGGTCAAATGGTTAACTCAATTCCCACGCGCAGGCAATTTGCTTGCTGGATCGATATCGCGGCCATTGTGACGGATTTCGAAATGAAGTTCGGGGCGCGTGGCTATACCGGCATCGCCGGACAGGCCGATGCGTTCACCCACCTTGACCAGCTCTCCCTTGCTCACAGTGATGCGCGAAAGATGACCGTAGCTGGTTTGCCAGCCGTTTCCGTGATCGATCAGAACCTGCCGCCCGAAGCGTGTTTTCTCCGGTGCAGCAAACACGACCGTCCCGCTGGCGGCGGCGCGGATCATGTCGCCCATGCCGGTTTCGATGTCGATACCGTCATGCCCGCTTCCGAAACCCAGCATGACGGGGCCATCATGGGGTCTACGGAAATACGGGACCTTGCGCGGAGCCTGCGGCCGTATGCGCGCCGTGATCATCGCGGGGATAATCAGTTTCTGCCCCACATGCAGCGAATAGGGTTCGGAAATATTGTTCGCGACAGCAAGGTTTGACTGCGCCACGCCATAGCGGTTCGCCAACCCGCCCAGCGTATCGCCGGATTTTACCGTGTGAACCCGCTGACGCGGTATGGCCAACTTCTGGCCTTTCTGTACATCATATGGTTCGACAAGGCCGTTTACGGCGGCAATTACGGAAGGTTCTACGCCGGCGCGATTGGCAATTCCGCGCAGTGTTTCCCCTTCCTCGACGGTATGCACGCTCTCCGTCGCCGGATTGGCCAAAGCGGGTGCTGCAACCAGCAGCAGTGCTGCGGACAGCGCGGAAAAGTACATTATGGCAGGAGATTGGATCATATGAACCTCTCCCCCAGTTCGCCCAGAGATGCGTGGTGCGTCAGGTCCAGCTGTAATGGTGTCACTGCGATATACCCCTCGCCAATGGCTTCCAGATCGGTTCCGTGATCGAGTGTATGCTCAATTGCCTGTAAACCAAACCAATAATAGGTGAAGCCGCGCGGATCGCGTCCTTCCACCACAGTGCCGCGTGAGTAATCGTGAAATCCTTGCCGTACAGCGCGAATACCCTTCACCTGAGTGGCGGGCAGGGGCGGGAAGTTCACATTGACCAGTGTGCGTGCAGGCAGCGGAGTGTCGAGCAGCGGTTGCAACACCCTCGCGCCCCATTTTCGGGCCGCATCGAACGTGTCGGCTCCGGCCGCGTCATCGCGATTGACGACCTGGCTCATAGCAATCGACCGGATGCCCGCCAGCGCGCCTTCGATGGCGGCGGAAACCGTGCCCGAATAAGTCACGTCGTCTCCTAGGTTCGCCCCGCGATTGACGCCGGACAGGATCAGGTCGGGATTGCCTTCCATAACTTTTCGCATTCCCATCGTCACACTATCGGTCGGGGTGCCGGTGACGGAGAACCTGCGCGCACCGTGCTGACGCAGGCGGACTGGGCGCGTCAGAGTGAGCGCATGGCCCATGCCCGATTGCTCCTCGTCAGGTGCGCAAATCCAGATGTCGTCGGAAAATTCGCGCGCAATGGCTTCCAGCACTTCAAGACCTGGAGCGCGGATACCATCGTCATTTGTGAGCAGGATTTTCATAGGCTTGGCTCCAGGCGTGTCACACCGCCCATATACGGTGCCAGGGCCTCGGGCACATCCACGCTTCCATCGGCACGCTGGTAGTTCTCGAGCACCGCTACAAGTGTGCGGCCGACTGCTAGGCCGGAGCCGTTGAGCGTATGGACGAACTCGGTCTTTTTAGATCCCTCAGGCCGGTAGCGCGCATTCATTCGCCGGGCCTGAAAATCACCGGTGTTGGAGCAGGAGCTGATTTCACGAAACGCCGACTGTCCGGGTAGCCAGACTTCCAGATCGTAGGTTTTGCGCGCGCCAAATCCCATGTCGCCAGCGCACAACAGCATGGTGCGATAGGGCAGTTTGAGCGCCTCCAGCACACCTTGCGCCGCGCCCAGCATCCGCTCATGCTCGGCGGCGCTGTCTTCGGGTTTCACAATGCTGACCAGCTCGCATTTCTCGAATTGGTGCTGACGGATAAAGCCTCGCGTATCGCGGCCGGCGCTGCCTGCTTCAGACCGAAAGCACAGGGTCAGGGCAGTCAGGCGTTGGGGCAGGGTTGCCTCGTCCACGATCTGGCCCATGACGGAAGCTGTCAGGCTGACCTCGGCAGTGGGAATCAGCCACCGGCCGTCGGTCGTGCGAAAACTGTCTTCGGCAAACTTGGGCAGTTTGTCCGTGCCATACATCGCCTCATCCCGCACCAACACGGGCGGGTTGCATTCGGTGTAGCCGTTTTCGCGGGTCTGGCGGTCCAGCATAAACTGGCCCAGTGCCCGGTGCAGGCGTGCCATGTCGCCGCGCAGGAAGGTAAAACGCGCACCTGAAAGCTGCGTGCCGGTTTCGAAATCCATGCCCAGCGCAGGCGCGAAATCGGCGTGCTCCTGTGGCTCGAAATCAAAGGACGGTTTTTCGCCCAACGTCGACACTTCAACATTTCCGTCCTCGTCCGCCCCGTCGGGCACATCGTCGAACGGCAGGTTGGGGATGACGGCCAGTGCAGCTTTTAGTTCTTCATCCAGTGCCCTGACTTCGTCTTCCAGCGCTGGCATAGTCTGCTTCAGTTCGGCGACTTCGGCTTTCAATGTTTCGGCGGTCTCGGTGTCCCCTGTGCCCATCGCCTGGCCGATAGCCTTGGACGCATCATTGCGGCGGGCCTGCGCGTTCTGAGCCTGTGTGGTGACGGAGCGGCGTTTTTCGTCGATGGCGATCAGGCTGTCGGCAACCGGCGCATCCCCCCGGCGGGCAAGAGCGGCGTCGAAGGCGGCGGGATCGTTACGGATCAGGCGAATGTCATGCATGGCCGCGTCTATGCCCCGCACACTGCGCAGGCGCAAGAAAACCGCTACGGTCTTGAACACTGTGTTGTTTTCTTTAGAGCGACCGGTTCGTAATTACGACCCAGGGGCGAATACTTGGCATCCAATCCGACAGTTCCCCCACGCCGGACACCATTCATCGATATTCTGGACAAGGGTGTGCGTATCGGTCGGCGCGTGGGCTCCATCGCACCTGCACGTTTGGAAGCCGGACATCTCAAAGAACAGGCGATCGAGCAGGCAGGTGGACTGGATGACTTTGGCGACCCGTGGTTCGAACAGCCGCTGGAAGTGTTGCTTCAATCCATCCGTGAACAGGCGCGTCTGAATGCAGCCGGCGATATGTCAGCGATGTTGCAATTCCGGCAGGTCCTGTTCCACCGGCTGCTGAGCGAATACTGGTTCAAACGCCATCCCGAAATTCTCGAGCGCCCGATGCGGAGCCCGGTGGTGATTGTCGGCCCCATGCGCTCTGGCACAACGCGGATGCACCGTTTGCTCGCGAGCGACCACCGGTTCAGCCATATGCGTAGTTTCGAAACGATCAGTCCGGTCCCGCGCCAGAATTTCGAACAAGTGCTGTCGGGCGAGGAGGAAGACTTCCGCCCTGTGCTAGCCAAACGTATCATGCGTGTGGCCCGCCTCGCCAATCCGCGGACATTGGCGATCCATCCGACCGGCCCGATGGAGCCGGAGGAAGAACTCGGCCTGCTGGTCGCCAGCATGTATGGCATGAAGCACGAGGCGCAGTGGCAGGTGCCAAGTTATGGCCGGTGGAGCGAGGGCATCGATGCGACCCCGGCTTACGCTTACCTCGCGAACCAGCTGCGTCTGATCGGGTGGAGCCAGCAGGTCAGCAGCATTCGCCCCTGGATACTGAAAACGCCGCAACACATGCTCGATCTGCCTGCGCTGCTGAACGTATTCCCCGATGCGCGCCTGATTTTTACTCACCGCGATCCTCAGCAAGTAACAGGCAGCGCTGCCAGCCTCGCATGGAACCAGACGATCATCTATTCCGACAATGTCGATCCCAAGGCTGTGGGGCAGGAATGGCTACGCAAAACTCATCTGCAAGTAACCCGGATGATGGAGGCGCGCAAATCCATCGCGCCTGACCGGATGATCGACGTGCAATATGACGCGATGGACCGCGACTGGCGTGGCACTATGGACCGGGTTTACGGCTTTTTGGACTTGGACATAGAGCCGGCGCTTCCCGCGATGGAGGACTATCTCGACCGGAGCCGCGCGCTGAAGCGCAAGCCGCACCGGTACTCGCTGGAAATGTTCGGCCTGACCCCCGGCGAAGTGCTGGATCAGATGGGCGATTATGTTCGCGCCTTCGATGTCCCGATGGAAAGCAATTTTGGTGAACGCAGTGATGAACGGGCTGCGCTGGGCCGCTAGAAGCGACGCTTTGAAAGAGCCACATCCGGCGGATCTGCTGCACTACGTGGGCTTTCGGGACGACGAGGATCAGGATCGATACTGGAACGCTACGCGAATTTTCGGGCGGCCTGACATGATGCACCAGAATTGGGACATTTATGCCGCCGATGATGTCGCTCCTGGGGATACGGTCGTCCATGCCAACGGCGAATGGGACCGTCCGCCACGCAGTTTCAGCACAGAGGCGGAGCAAAATCGCCGCACGCGAGCTGCCGAACGCGGAACCCCAGTGGGGGGAAGCCGTTAACAAGGCAAAGGAGATAAATATATGATTGGCAAGTTAATTGGTGGATATGTGGGCGGCAAAGCGGCGCAAAAGAGCAGCGCGTTTGGCGGTCCGGCGGGCGTTGTATTGGGCGTTATCGCGCCGATGGTACTGCGCCGCATCAGCCTGCCTGCAATGGCGGCAATGGCGGTGGGAGGCTATATGATGAAAAAGGTGATCGACAATGGCGAGCGTGACCGGGACGCAAAAAATTCCTCCCGTGCAACCACCGCACCAGCTGTCACCAGCTGAACGACGCAGCAATAGTAACAATAACGGCCTGTCTCTGTGAAGAGGCGGGCCGTTTTCGTTTCCGGCCGGTCCAATGATTGATTGCCGTTTGTCTTTATCCATCCCGTAGGAGCGAGATGGTGGGCGCGGCAAGGATTGAACTTGCGACCCCACCCGTGTGAAGGGTGTGCTCTACCACTGAGCTACGCGCCCGCCGGGATTTGGTGATGTACCGGGCAATCCCTGCGAAGGGCCGCGCCTCTGCCACCAAGCTGCAGCGATGGCAAGGTTGTTAGTCGGAGGCTTAGTCCAGCAAAGCCATAAACTGTTGCACCAGGCCCAACCCCGCCGTGTCGTCGTACCGCTGGGTCGGGGACGGGCATTCGAGGCAATAGGCCTGCATTCCGCGTATGCTCAGCAGACGTTGCGCATCATGCTCCAGCCGGGAAACTGCTGCGCTCTGGCGATGGGAAACCAGCGCAAAAACATCCTGCGCCGGGACCTTTACTGCCTCCGGCATCACCAGTGAACGCAGCAGCGTGTCGTAGGTAGCTTCACTGCTACCCAGAAAGGTCAGATGCCAATCATGATCGGTGATGCCTGCCTTCTGCGCGACCCATTCAGCGGCGGTATCCAATCCGCCATATTGATCGACCAGCCCGATCTGGCGCGCTGTGCCGCCATCCCACACGCGGCCCTGCGCGATCCGGTCGACTTGCTCGGGCGAAAGCTTGCGGGAATCGGAGACGCGCTTGATAAAGTCGGAATATCCGTCGGCAATGGTGCTTTGCAGGATCGCGTCGACTTCGGGAGTGAAGCCGCCGATCAGATCCGGTTGGCCTGATAAGGGTGTGGTGCGCACTCCGTCTGAGTTGACGCCGTATTCCTCCGCCAGATCCTCGAAAGTCGGGATAACAGCAAAAATGCCAATAGAGCCCGTGATGGTTTCCGGTTCGGCAAAGATCCGGTCTGCCGGCGTGGATACCCAGTAACCACCGCTTGCTGCGACATTGGCCATGCTGACTGCTACGGGTATTCCTGCTTCCGAATGGCGCTCGATAGCTTCACGGATCACTTCGCTGGCAAAAACAGATCCGCCGGGCGAATCCACTCGCACGATCAGACCCGCCAGATCATCGTCCAGCGCATTGTCCAGCAACTCGCCAATCCTGTCACCGCCCGCAGTGCCAGGCCCCGCATCACCGTCCACAATTTCGCCCGCTATGGTAATTACGCCAATGGCGCTGCCATTGGTACTGGGTGGATTGTCGGCCAGCCACGGGTCCAGTTCGGTGTACGCGTAACTGCCTGGGTAGTCGTCATACGGATCTTCGCCCACGATTTCCGCTACGCGGTCCCCGAAATCGACATAACTGCCCAGCGTATCGACAAGGCCTGCCTGTTTTGCCGCAGTGGCCAGATCGCCTGAAGCGGCTTTAACCCATGCGACCGGATCGCCGGTGACGGCAGCGATATCGGTGTCTGGGCGGGCTTTTCTCACGTTGGCCTGCCATTCTTCCCACAACGCTCCATACAGGGCAGTGTAATTCTGCCGGGCGGCTTCCGACATTTCGCTGGCGAGATAAGGCTCGACCGCAGATTTGTACGTGCCGACACGGTAGACGCGGGCATTGATGTTCAGTCGCTCCAGCAGGCCTGCGTAATACAGCCGCTCTCCGCCAGGCCCGGCGATAATTGCACCGCCCAGCGGGTCCAGCCATACTTCACTGGCGTGTGAGGCGAGCATCATTCCATCATCGGCATAGGCCACGGCGAAAGTCAGGACCGGCTTGTCTGCTGCGCGCACACGGTCAAGCGCGGCGCCGATATCCTGCAAATGCGCCTGTCCGCCGCCAAGGAAGCCCGACAGATCCAGCACTACCGCACCGATCCGCTGGTCATCGACAGCACTGTCGAGTGCGTGGACCAGATCCTGAACATCGTATTCACTAATGGGGGCCTGACCGGAAATCAGCGCGCTGATGGGATCGATCGCGGTCCGTTCTTCCACCACATAGCCGTTCAGTTCCATCAGCAGCGCACCCTCGCGCACCTGCGCCGGAGAGGGACGGGACATCATCACGGCATAGAGCGCCATGAAAAACAGCAGCATGAATAAGAGAACCAGCGCGTCCTTGATGCCCCGCAGCAGGCGCCAGACCGATTTTGCGAATGCCATGCGCTTCCTTTGAATTGACTATGCATTCGAGCCTTAGGGTTTGTCCCCGCCTCGCGCTACCGCTTTCCCCTTGAGCAGGCCATGCGGCTCGACTAGAGGCATGGCTTTAATGACATCGGCAGGATCTTCAGCAGGCAGTCCGGACGGCAGTAGCCGCTATCCGGCAGGCGGCCACGCCTTTCCCCACCGCGATCTGACCGGCATCGCTCAGCTGGAGCGCCATGAAATCCTGTATCTGCTGGACGAGGCGGAGCAGTGGGTGGAGCTGAACCGCAGTGCCAATAAACGGACAGAAGATCTGTCCGGCCTGACCATCATCAATGCATTTTTTGAAAACAGCACCCGCACGCTGCTCAGCTTTGAAATCGCGGGCAAACGGCTTGGCGCTGATGTGGTCAATATGCACGCCGCCACATCCAGTACCAAGAAGGGCGAAACGCTGATCGACACTGCGATCACGCTAAACGCCATGCGTGCCGATGCCATCGTGATCCGCCACGGGTCGAGCGGGGCGGTAGATCTGATCGCTAGCAAAGTGGACTGCCCTGTTTTGAATGCAGGCGATGGCAGCCATGAACATCCGACACAGGCACTTCTCGACGCGCTCGCCCTTCGTCATGCGTTGGAGGAACGCGGGGAGGGGGCCGAGGATTTCACCGGCCTGACGGTCACGATCTGTGGCGATATCCTGCACAGCCGGGTCGCGCGCTCCAACATCCTATGCCTTCAGGCGATGGGCGCCAGCGTGCGTGTGTGCGCACCGCCAGCGTTGATGCCTGCCGCGATAGAGCGGATGGGAGCGCAGCCATTTACCGATTTCGACGCAGCGCTCGCAGGCAGCGATGTGGTGATGATGCTGCGTCTGCAAAACGAGCGGATGGCGGGGCAGTTTATTCCCTCTCCCCGTGAATATCACCACCTGTATGGCCTGACGCAGGGGCGGTTGGACCGCGCCGCGCCCGATGCATTGGTAATGCATCCCGGACCGATGAACCGCGGGGTGGAGATCGACAGCGACGTGGCCGATCGGCTCGACCGGTCGATTATCACGCGGCAGGTCGAAATGGGCGTAGCGATCCGCATGGCCTGCCTTGACATTCTGACCCGTCGGACGCGCCGCATAGAGGGCTGGACCGGCGATCTGGGCCGGATGGATTTCAGGGGAGGGCAGTGGGTATGAAGCAGCAGCGACCCCTCACGATCATCAATGCACAGCTCATTACGCCCGATGGTGTGATCGAAGGCGCGATACGCTGCGTCGATGGCATCATTGCTGTTATTGGCTCAGAACGCGCACAGGATGAAGATGAAACCGTCGATGCAAAGGGCAAGATGGTCATGCCGGGTCTGGTCGATTTCGGTGTTTTCGCAGTCGACAAACCTGCGTTCCATTTTGGCGGGATAACGCGTGCAGCGCTGATGCCGGACCAGTCCCCGCCGCTCGATCTGCCCAGCCGCGTCAGTTATATTTCCAAAAGCGGCAAGCCAGATCTGTGGGTCCATCCGCTGGCCGCTGCGACCAGCGGGCTGGCAGGCGAAAAACTTGCCGAAATCGGCCTTATGAAAGCGGCGGGCGCGCGCGGAATTGCCACCGGACGGAGCTGGATTGCGCATAGCGGGACGATGCTGAATGTGCTGCAGTATGCCGCCATGCTCGATTTGGCGGTCGTCACTCATGCAGAAGACTCAGCGCTAATCGGTAACGCCGCTGCAACCGCGGGAGAAATGGCTACGCGGCTGGGTCTGCCAAGCGCCCCTGCCAAAGCCGAAGCGATTGCCGTTGCCCGTGACATTGTGCTGGCCGAGATGACCGGGGCACGGTTGCATTTTCGGCAGGTTACCACTGCAGCAGCACTCGATCTGGTGCGCGGTGCAAAAGCGCGGGGCCTGCCTGTCACTGCCGGTGTATCGCCTGCACATTTCATGCTGTCCGATTTGGAGACTGGCGACTTCAGGACCTTCGCCCGTTTGTCACCGCCACTGCGCAGCGAAGCGGACCGGCAGGCTGTCAGGGCCGCGATTGCCGATGGCACCATCGATATAATCGCGAGTGGGCACGATCCGCGCGGGGTGGAGGACAAGCGGCTGCCCTTTGCCGATGCCGAGCCCGGCATGGCTGGCGCAGAGACGCTTCTGGCGCTTTCCCTCACTCTGGTGCGTGACGGAATTATTGATCACGCACGGCTATCGGACCTGCTGTGCGGGGCTCCTTCGCACCTTCTAGGGGTAAATACGGGTGTCTTGGCACCGGGAACCGAAGCCGATATTGCCTTGATCGATCCGGAGAAGCCGTGGATTGTCGACAGTACCAAAATGCGGGCGACTGCCGGGAATACGCCGTTCGACGGACAGCCCGTACAGGGGCGTGTAATAGGTTTGTGGAAAGGGGGCTTGCGTGTCGTCGGATGAAGAAAAACGTCCTCGCCCAAAACGTGCGTCAGTAGGGCTGCAGGGCAAATATCGTCGTGGTTCCGGCACTGCCCGTGATGTGTGGATTACCGATCTCTCGCAGTCGGGGTGCCGGTTCTATGACAAGTTCGGCACCATGAAACCGGGCACTGCGATCACCCTGCGGCTGGGCGAATTCGGCCCGATTCCAGCCGTTGTCCGCTGGTGGGACAACCACACGAATGGGGTCGAATTTCTGGAGCCGCTGCATATCTCCGTATTCGAGCATGTGTGTGAGCAATTGTCCGACGCACCGCCGCCGCGTTTCGACTTAAGCCGGTTATGAATCTCCTGTAATACATAAAAAAGCCCCTCCCGGTATGTGGACCGGGAGGGGCATTATACGCGGGAGTGATCCGCTTTATCACTGGTATTGTACGCGTCAGCGGCTAGCCATCCGCACGCCTGCATCGACTGCGCCGGGCAGTGGTTGGTTCTTTGCCCAAGTGATGCAGCCTTGTCCGTTGCCCTTCACCGACGAGCACATTGAACGAGCGCTGCGATTGTCGAAGCCGGAGGCCGACACCCGGTAATAGGTTTTGCCGCGCACTTTCGCCCGGGTGATGACCATCTGGCTGTCGGATAGCTGGGAATAGCGCGACGCATAAATGCCCCATGCCCGCTTGGCGCCCGCTTCTGAGCGGAAGCTGCCGAGCTGGACGAGGTGTGTGCCGCTTTCGCCCCCTTGGGCAGCAATTGCGGCACGCTGACGCGGCTTGGGCTCTGCGCCATTGCGGACCGGCATCGTCTGTACTGCCGGGCTTGATACGAATGCGATTGCTTCTTTGGTGACCTGTGCAATCGTGGCGCCTTGCGGAGCCGGAGCAGCAAATGCCTGTTCGAAACTGGCCGGAGCCGGGCTGGGCGGCGTAATCTGGGCAACCTGCGGAGTAGGCTGGTCAGGGTTTGCCTGTGCTGTAGAGGGCAATTCGCCGCGCGGTGCGGGAATGTCGGTCAGCGGCGGCAGTTCGCGCGGTGCGTTGCGCGATGCAATAGCGGCTGGGGCCGACGCGCTCGCGGGCGCCAAGGCAGCCGCTTCGGCGAGCATTTGATCAGCGCCCGGAGCCGTTTTCAAAGCCAAAGCGGTGGGTTGTCCCGGGTCACTGCGGACCGGCACATTCAGCAGGGTGGCAACGCGCTCCTGATGGGCGCCGTCCGTGGCCGTACGGGCCCATGCGGACAATCGTGCGTCCAGTTGGTCACCAGGTACGTCTTCTGCAGCCATAACGCGCGCTGCTCGCCAGTCGCCCTGCAAGGCGTAGGCATAAGCGAGGTTCTGGCGCATCTTGGGGGTGTTCTGTCCACTACGCAATGCGTTGGACAATACATGGACGCCGCGATCGGCATCGCCTGCCAATGCCAGTGCAAGACCGCGATCCGACGCGGGAATATCGTCACGCCAATCGGATAATACACCCAGAGCTGCTGCTTCGTCACCCTGACCGATCAGAGCCAAGGAAAGGCCAAGCGCGGTGCGCGGCGAGCTGTCGCCCAGTGCCATTGCATCTTCGAAACTCGTGGCAGCGGATGCAAAGCGTCCGGCGTCGAGATAGGCTGCGCCGAGCACAGCGCGGTAGGTTGCATTGCGTGATTCCTGCGCGACGGCTGCCTCTGCACTGGTAATCGCCGCGGCGGTTTCGCCACTGGCAATTGCGGTACGGGCATCGCTGGCCGCAACATCGGCACGTGGACCACCTGCAGAGGTGCAACCGGCGAGAGCCACGGTGGCGAGCGCGCTCGTCAGAGCCAGACGGGTAAAGCGGTGCTTGCGGATCATTGGAATTCCCCTTGGGCGGTAGTCTTGCGAATCATAATTGTTGAAACGGGTCATTGGCCGGCAGCCTGCGCGGCCATCTTGTCGATCTCGGGCATATCGCCCAGCATTCTGTCGAGTGCTTCGGTCATCAACGATTGCGCACTGCGACCGCGAACTGTGCTGGCGAGGCGCAGTTTCAGATGACGATCGGAATCGAGTCGCAAAGTGAAAGCTGCCCGTCTGCCGTGCGCCAGCGCGGAACGGCGCGGCTTGGAAACTGATTCGTCTTTTGATGCAGCAGGCTTTGTCGCAGCAGTCTTCCCAGGCGCATGTCTGCCTGGCGACGCGATGCGGGTGGCCAGCTCTTCGATCTGCTGTTTGGCAGGCGAAACCGGAGCAACCGCTTTGGTTTCCGGCATCTCCTTGTTGATCGGGGTGCTTTGCGGCGCAACCGGTTCGGGTGTCAGGCCGACAAGGCCGCCGGTCGGCTGCGCAGGTTCGTCATGGTTTTCGCCCATGTCGTTCCAGCCCAGATCTTCAAGATCGGATGCCAGATCAACGCCTCCATTGCCGCTTTCGCCATGCAAGGGAGCAATTTGCCGCCGCATGGCGGGCTTTGCACCGCCCTTGCGCGCCAAAAGCGTCGGGCTGAGAGAGGCAAAACTTGATTCCGTCATGACGATATCCTGTCCTCTTCCAGCGTTCAGGACGCTACGCGGCGGCCGAAGCCACCTGCGGGACGATAGGTGCCTGCAGCCTGCTGTGCCTGCTGGGCCGGTGCAAAAACCGTGCGGCGGAAATTCTTTTCGAGACGGTCAGCCAGATAGCCCCACAGGGCTGTCACTTCAGCGGCAGACCGGCTGTTTGGATCGACTTCCATAACGGTGCGCCCATCGATCATTGATGCGGCAAAATCGGTCCGGTGATGGAGGGTGATCGGCGCCACGGTGCCATGTTGGCTCAGTGCGACGGCTGCTTCAGACGTAATTTTTGCTTTGGGCGTTGCTGCATTGACGCAGAAGACCAGCGGCTTGCCGGCGCGTTCGCACAAATCCACTGTCGCGCCCACGGCGCGCAGATCATGCGGGCTGGGGCGGGTAGGGACCACAATCAGTTCAGCAACGCTGATGACCGACTGGATGGCCATTGTGATGGCGGGGGGCGTGTCGATGACAGCGAGTTTGAAACCCTGCTGCCGCAGGGCCAGCAAATCGGTCGCGAGACGTGATACGGTAGTTTGGGCAAAAGCGGGATATTCTGCTTCGCGTTCGTTCCACCAATCGGCGAGAGACCCTTGCGGATCGATATCGATCAATACCACCGGGCCTGCTCCGGCGCGCTGCGCCTGAACTGCCAGATGGCCTGAAAGGGTCGTCTTGCCCGATCCGCCCTTTTGCGAAGCCAACGCCAGTACACGCAAGGCCTGGTCCCCCATTAAATCCAAATGCTCTCCAGCGCCTGTCGCCGGAAGTCGCCTATGGAAATCGCAGGATACCCCTAATTTAGAGTTAACACTGACTTGGGGATTGTCACGCCAGGACCGCAGAGACGGGTTGCCGCGCAGCTTTGTGTGCGAATAAACCCTTTGCTAACGGGGTGTTCACTATGTCACGTTACCAAGACGCCGGATATCACAGGAATGAAAGGGCCAGTCTCATGGCCGTAAGAACCGCCCTCAGCGCTGCCGCATTGGCGCTATGTTTCAGTCTTCCCGCTCCTGCATTTGCCGATGTGAAAGCGGGCGTGGATGCGTGGAGCAGCGGCGATTATTCCGCTGCAGTGGACGAATGGCGCGGCCCCGCAGCGCAGGGGGATGCCGATGCACAGTTCAATCTGGCGCAGGCGTACCGTTTGGGACGCGGTGTCGAGGCGAACCCGAAACAGGCCGAGGTCTATTATGCAAAAGCAGCGGATCAGGGCCATTTGAAAGCGGCCGACAATATGGGCCTGCTGATGTTTCAGGATGGACGTCGGAAAGAAGCGATGCCTTATGTCCAGGCCGCTGCCGGACGAGGTGATCCGCGGGCGCAGTATTTGCTGGGAATTGCCCATTTTAACGGTGATCTGGTGGAGAAGGATTGGGTTCGCGCCTACGCGCTGCTGACACTGGCCAATTCTGCCGGATTGCCGCAAGCGACCCCTGCCATTGCCCAGATGGATGATTTCATTCCCCTGGCCCAACGTGAAGAGGCGCAGACGGTTTCCGTGCAGCTCAAACGCGAAGCCGATGCGCAGCGGGTAAGCCAGCTTGCCGCCGTCGATCTGGGCGGGGGACCTACGACCAGTGTCGTGGCTCCGCCTCCGGTCCGCACGGTAGCTGCGGTTCCGGAGCGGGCAAATCCCGGCGGCGCGGCCGCAATACCGCGCGCAATTCTTGCCACATCTGTTGCCCCGTCCGTGGCAGCTGCACAGGCTGCCGTCGCTGAGGCCCAGAGGGTTACCGGCACGGAAAGTCCAGCGCAGGCCGGTGCTGATTATGCCCGTCCTGTAAACGACCCGCCCGTCCGCACTTCCGCTGTTACACCCACACCCACACCCACTACTGCACCTGCGCAGGCATCGGGCCCCTGGAAAGTTCAACTGGGAGCGTTTTCGGTTAAGGGAAACGCCGACCGGCTGTGGACGCGGCTGGCATCGCGCAGCGAGATTTCAGGGCGTGAGAAGCTGCTCGTTTCCTCAGGCCGCCTGACCAAACTGATGGCCGGAGGATTTGCTTCGCGCGGGGCTGCTCAGACGGCCTGCAACGGTCTGAAGCGCAGCGGGCAGGGCTGCCTCGTCACTCGCTAGCAGTACAACAGGGCGAACCTGACGTTTGTGGAAGCCGGTTTCCCATACACGTACTCCGCTGGTAGGGGCAGATTTCCGCTATTAAGGGAAAGCAAATGGCCACCGACGCGCATCTGGAAGGCCTGACGGGCACAGTTGCCGATCCTTCCCGGCCCCTTGCTGCAGGCGCTGACGATCGCATTGCCAGCCTCGATTTTATTCGCGGTATTGCGGTGATGGGCATTCTGGCTGCCAATATCGTCGCCTTTGGCCAGCCTTTCGCGGCCTATATGTATCCCGATGCCTTCCGGGTTCCGCACTCTGCATCGGAGGACTGGATGTGGGTTGCACAGTTCGTCGCCATAGATGGCAAGATGCGCGGGCTGTTCACCTTGCTGTTCGGCGCCGGGCTGATGCTGTTCATGGAACGGGCCTGGGCACGCGGACAAAGCCGCTGGCTTCAGGCCCGGCGCTTGTTCTGGCTGATGCTGTTCGGGCTGGTGCATTTCTTTCTGATCTGGCGCGGCGATATTCTTTTCTCTTACGCTGTCTGCGGTTTTGCTGCGCTCGCGTTCTTGCGGATGTCGGCAGCGAAGCAGTTGACACTCGGGTTGCTGGGCTATGCTGTCGGAGTAATTTTGTACGGCGGGATGATGGCGCCGCTGGTGCTGGCGGCAGATACGGCAGCGGGTAATTCCGGAGGGGCTCTGGCTTATATGCGCCCCGGTCTGATGGAGGGAATGCAGGCTGAGCTGGCCGATGCCGATGTGCAGACCCGGCTGATCGCGGGCGGCGATTATCCCGGCTATGTCGCCTATATGGCTGGCACCCATGCCGGCGATTTGGCCCTGTTTATTTTTATCTGGCTGTTCGAGACATTGCCGCTGATGCTGATTGGCATGGCGCTGTACCGTATGGGGCTGTTCAGTGGCGGGTTCGATGCGCGAAAACAGCGAGCATGGGGCTGGATCGGCGTGATTGCAGGCGGAATGGTTAGCCTCCTCATTGCATTGTGGGTCAGACAGAACGGTTTTACTTTTTATGGCACTCAATCCGCGCAGGTCGGTTTCTCCTTCCTGCCGCGCCTTCCAATGGTGCTGGGTTATGCCGCTTTGCTTTCCTTGTGGGGGCCGCGCGCGACCGGATGGCTGGGCAGCCGTGTATCGGCAGCGGGCAGGGCGGCGTTCACCAACTATCTTGGTACATCCATTGTTATGCTGTTCGTGTTCCACGGCTGGGGTCTTGGCCTGTTCGGGCAATTGGGACGCACTCAGCTGTATGGAGTCATGCTGATTACGTGGGCATTGATGGTGCTGTGGTCGAAGCCGTGGCTCGAAACATTTCGCTATGGTCCGCTGGAATGGCTGTGGCGCTGCCTGACTTATGGCAAGCTGTTTGCGCTGCGGCGGTAAAACCAGCATTTATCCCTTGCTATTGCGAATAAGTCGCAGCATAACTGCTCTTGCGAGTTGGTCGCAGGAGAGGCCCATATATGTATATCTGCATTTGCAACGCGATCCGCGAAAGCGAGCTTCGGCGCGTGTCCCGTCACATATCGGGCGATGCGGAGGCTGCTTACGCTGCCTTGGGCAAGCAGCCCAACTGCGGATCATGCCTTAGCGATGCGGATGCGATCCTGTTCGAAGAGCGCGAAATGGGCCTGCAGAGCGCCGCTGCCTAACAGATTGGTCCGCTAGTGAAAACCATTCGCAATGGCGGATTTCTGCGGTTTTCTGACCATTCAGACCTTGCCAAGGCCAGCCTAGTCACCGCATAAGGCGGCAGATTTCCGCATTTGCACAGGAGGCTTGTTTGGCCATGAAGGGCGACGCAAAAGTCATCGAATATCTCAACAAGGCTCTCACCAACGAGCTGACTGCCATCAACCAGTACTGGCTGCACTACCGCGTTCTCGACAATTGGGGCGTGCTGAAACTGGCGGAATACGAGCGTCACGAATCGATCGACGAAATGAAACACGCCGATATGCTGGCGGACCGTGTGCTGTTCCTCGATGGCCTGCCCAATTTTCAGGCGATCCACAAATTGAAGGTTGGGGAAACGGTCGAGGAAATTCTGAAGGCCGACCACGCATTGGAGATGGAAGCGATTCCTCTGCTGAAAGATGCCGCTGAATACGCGAACTCCATCAAGGATTTTACATCGGGCCAGTTGTTTGAAAATATTCTTGCCAGCGAGGAAGAGCATGTCGATTTCTTGGAGAAGCAATTCGATATGATCGAACGAATGGGCATTCAGAATTACGTACAGTTACAGAGCAAGGCGGCAGGCGAAGACGGCGAGGGATAGGGCGACACCGCGTCCGCGGGTGCGTGCCGGTTTCGCTTAATCTTCGCGGGCCTCGGTCTGCTCCGCGCGCTCCATCCGCTGACGCGCTTTGGTCTCTTTCATCCGATCATGGTTTCTGCGCGAAGCTGTGCGTGTTTCCAGCGCGAACATCGTCAGACCGATTACCAGAAACGTCATGGTGACGATCCATGCGATGGCGGTCAGCGTGCCGATCTGCGGGCGGATGAAGGCAGAGACAAACAGCAGCGCAATGACGACACTGATGGTCAGCGCCGCCAGCGTGCTGAACATAACCGCTCTTTGCGCGTAATTGCGCCGTTTCTCCAACGACGGTAGGTCGCCCACCAACGTTCCGGCGCGCTTCTCCTCGTCCAGCTGTGTGATCCGTTCGATCCGGTTGGCGACCCAGATCAGACGGTTTGTCATCACATTCATGATTGCCCCGATCCCGGCCAACAGGAAGGCGGGCGCCAAGCTGAGTTGAACGATTTCCTGTACCCGAATGGTGTTGGATGTACGCTGGATTATCTCGTCAGCAATCCCGCCGGTTGCCAATAGGTCGAAAAGCATCAGCCCTTGCTGCCGGAGCCCCCGCTGTAGTTGCCCCCGCCGCCCTTGTTGTCATTATA
>OJBO01000127.1_pt1 | contig 46570 bp, 48 predicted proteins | sample 1590461 | NCBI WGS metagenome assembly OJBO01 (sample SAMN05416836, study PRJEB24817) | seawater metagenome | isolation source: Sea water | place: Canada:Atlantic | collected 2013-07 | reverse complement strand
ATCTACACCTCTCTATTCGTCGGCAGCGTCAGATGTGTATAAGAGACAGGCTTAGACAGGCCGCTAAAGAATTGAAGGGCAGCCAATATGGGTGAGATATATGCACTACTTTCGGCGGTAAGTTTTGGCATCGCCGGTGCCGCTGTCGCCAAGGGTGCCTCCAAAGCGAAGGGCGACAACGGTGTCTTCCTTTCAATCATGCTTACGCTCGCCCTGTCGAGCGTGATCTGGCTGGCGTGCGGCATCGACCTCACAACCGTTGACGACACGCGCTCATTTCTGATCGGCATCGGGTTCTTCATCTCCGCGGGTGTATTAGCGACAGTTTTTGGGCGGTTGACGAATTTCCGGTCTATTGCGCTATCCGGTGCTATTCGCTCCAGCCTGTTCAGGCGGCTGATCCCGGTGTTTTCCACAGCACTTGCTTTTGTCCTGCTTCAAGAGCGTTACTCGGTAATGGTTCTTGTGGGTATGATCGTGATCCTGTGCAGCATCGCCGTTGCAATGTGGGTACGGGTGCCACAAATCTCCGCTAAAGCGTCCGCAATACCCACGGGTAATCTCCAGCTCGGCCTCTTGCTGGCAGCGGTTTCAGCCCTTTGTTATGCTCTCGCTTATGTCGCGCGCAAATTGGCATTGGAGGACCTGCCAGACGCTGCCTTGGGCGCGCTTGTGGGCGCTTTGACCGGTGTTGTGTGGTATTTTATCGCGGCGTGCATAAGTGTTCGATATCGCATGGCGATAACCTCTGTTTTGAAGTCGTCCGGCATCTGGCAGTGGATGGCTGCCCTCGGAATGTCTTTTGGGCAAATCCTGCTGTTCTTTGCTTTGCTTTCGGCACCTGTCGCGGTGGTTGCGATCATTGGGTCGCTCGAGATGTTTGTCGGTGCATATTTTGCAGCCTTTCTGTTCAAGAGCGAACCTGTGCCGGGCCGCGCGATGATCCTCGCGACCATAGTCGCCGCGATTGGTGTTGCGATGGTAGCAATGGGTTAGGCACCGTAAACTTAATGCACCGGGTCTGTTGATATGCGAAGGGAAGGCATGACCAAATCTAGCCCTTCTTCGCTCTATCACCGGCACCGTTTCCCGTCAGATGTGATCGCTCATGCGGTTTGGCTGTATTTCAAATTTCCACTCAGTTTGCGAATGGTCGAAGATCTGCTGGCCGAGCGCGGCATAATCGTTTCGCATCAGACAATACGGACGTGGGCCGAGAAATTTGGCTGTCAATATGCCGCCAACATCCGCCGCAGGTCGGCGGGCCAGTTCGATGGCAAGTGGCATCTCGATGAGGTCGTGATCACGATGCGCGGCAAGAAGCACTGGCTGTGGCGCGCTGTCGATCAGAACGGTTTCGTTTTGGATGTTTTGGTGCAAAGCCGCCGCAATACGAAGGCGGCCAAGCGCTTGATGCGCAAACTTCTGAAGCGACATGGATCAGCGCCGCGTGTCATGATCACCGATAAATTGCGGTCATACGGGGCGGCAAAACGAGAGGTCATGCCCGGTGTCGAACACCGATCACACAAGGGCCTGAATAATAGAGCCGAGAATTCCCATCAGCCAACGCGGCAGCGAGAGAGGGCGATGAAGCGGTTCAAATCCCCGAGGCAGTTGCAACGATTTCTTTCCATCCATGATCCGATTGCAAACTTGTTCCAGCTTCCTCGCCACAAAATGACATCCACCGGTTTCCGTGAAATGAGATCATTTGCGACGCAAACTTGGCGCGAAATCGCACAGGTTAGAGCAGTATAGCTTCCGGGTGCGGAAAACTCATTGGCCCAGTTAAGTTAAGTTTACGGTGCCTAGCATTCAACATATCTTCGATCGTGCGCCATTCACGTAGGTTTAGCTCTGTATGGGCCATCTTTTATTCTCCTTGCTTTCCAGCAAGATAGGGGAAATTTCGCAACCCAGTTTAGAATGTGCCGCGGCTACATCAGCGTCTCCTATAATTAGGATTATGCAAAATAACTTGCGGCAGATTACTGTTTCTAGACTAGCCACCTCTAAACATTTTAACCAACGGTATATCTATTTAAAGCTTTAAGGGCGAGACTTTTGGCTGCGCTCGCGACTAGGGAAAAGTAAAAGCGCGTTAATTGGTTTTCTATAACGCTACATCGGAGGCGGGATCTCCAGTCTCCACTGAAAGCCCAAATCAACTCCAATTTTTACAGACTAGCGACGCGCTGGCAGAAAGCGTCTTTCAACACTTGGGACAGGAAACGATCAGGCGGCGCAAATTCAAACCCTGCGAAGTCGCCCGGCGTGATATTTTTGAATACGGCGAGTTAATTTACAGCCCGTAACGCAACCATACGAACAAAGGCATACGGTCAGCGTTGATTTTGAAGCAGGGAACTTCAAACTGTGCATGGCAGGTGTCACTGGCAACATGGGCCCTCATACTGACAAATGCGATATGGCCATCAGGCATCGATCTGGCACGGAAGCCTCGGTCGGATCCGTGCTCAGCATGCAGTCAAAAGGGAGTGGGGGAACGGTGAAAAGCTATGTAGTTCAAACAGAAGGCCATGATGTCCGTTTGGTGATCGCGGAGCGGGACCGTCCAAAGCCAGGTCCGAAAGAGGTCCTAGTTCGTTTAGGTGCGATGTCATTGAACTACCATGACAAGGCGGTGATCAGAGGCGACATTCCAACTGCCGAAGGGCGGGTGCCCATGTCTGACGGGGCGGGTACGGTGGTGGCTATCGGCACAAGCGTCACCCAGTGGCGCGAAGGCGACCGCGTATTATCTACCTTCTTTCCCGATTGGGCTGACGGCACGATCAACATCGCCAAGCGGCGCAGCATTGCCGGCGACACCAAAGATGGGGTCGCGGCAGAATATGTCGTCCTGCCAGAACTCAGCGTGACCCGACAGCCCGACGGTGGGAGCCATGCTCAAGCCTCCACTTGGGACTGTTGCATTGTGTGAAGTTGCTCGGTCAGCGCCTCTCGGCACGTGACTTCGACCGGCAAGTGCAGAGATCCAACTTCGTGCCGCGATCCTAAACGGCTTCACAGCTCTCGGCATACCCCGTACCGTCCCCGTAGGCTAAATCCGTCTGAGGTAAGGGGAAGTCCAACCTCAGCCCGATTTGTGCATGTATGGATGCCCCCGTTGGTGCAAGAGATTTCTGAACGGTTTGAGTGTGTGATCGGATGCGGTCATGTATCAGGCCTCTCGTTGCAGCGGTTGATACAGCCGCGGGCCGGTATGGCGATGCGCGAACCAAAGGCAGATCAACAAATCGAGCTCATGGGCTCCTGCACAAAGACTGCTTTGTCTGGTCCGGATCTTTCCGATCATTTTTCCTTACTGTTCATCGATCTCCTCACACGCTCAAGTCCCGGGTTTTGATGTCTGTCGCATTGCGCTCATGCCATCGTTGCCGGGGTTCGGTAGTCCACTTGCTTCGTCACCATGGCCCACAGACCGCGGGCCATCTTATTCGCCAGTGCCACGGCAACAAGCATACGCGGTTTGCGTTCCAGCATGGCTATCAGCCAAGTGTTATGCGGCGTTCCAAATCGCTCAACAGCTTGTAGAACAGCCATTGCGCCAGAGATCAGCAGCCGGCGAATGTCGCGTTGGCCCATCTTCGAGGTCTTACCAAGGCGAGGTTTGCCACCCGTCGAGCTCTGCTTGGGGACCAAGCCCAGCCATGCCGCAAAATCCCGACCTCGGCGAAAGCAGTTCAGATCAGGCGCGAAGGTCTCAATTGCCAATGCTGTGATTGGCCCCACACCCGGCATGGTCTGGGCCCGCCGTGCCGCTTCAGCTTCTTTAGCAGCACCCTTCATCCTCTGATCCAGCGCTGCAACCTGAACATTGAGACCTTCGATCTGGGCGAGGTACACTTGGGCAAGTTCTCGGACGTCTTCGGGCAAGCCTATGGTCTCATCCGCAACTGCGTCGGCCAAGCGTTTGACGTGGATGGCTCCCTTTGGTGCAACGACACCGTGCTCCGCAAGATGGCCACGCAGTGCGTTGATCGTCTGAGTGCGCTGACCGATGAACATCTGCCGTGTCCGAAACAGCATGGCACGCGCCTGCTGGGCCTCGGACTTCAGCGCAACAAACCGCATTGTTGGCCGCGACGCCGCCTCAACAATGGCTTCGGCGTCAGCAACATCGTTCTTTTGTCTTTTTACAAACGGCTTCACATAGCTCGGTGCAATCAGCCGCACCGTATGGCCGAGTTTCTCAATCTCGCGACCCCAGCAATGGGCTGTCGCACAAGCCTCCATCGCAACAATGCATTCGGGCTGTTGGCTCATAAACGCAAGAAGCTGAACACGCGTCAGTTTCTTGCGAAAAATAACTGCTCCGTTTGCGCAAGCCCCGTGAAGTTGAAATACGCGCTTTGCAAGGTCTATGCCGATTATGCTAACTTCTGACATGGATGCTCTCCCTTTGAGTGATGCTTTCTGAAACATCACAGTGGCACATTACGATGCCGGTAGGTGGGGGCATCCACGCCATCAACAAAGCCATGTCGACGACAAATGCGTTCACGTTTGAGATACTATTAGCGAATTGGCAAACAAAGCGGTTCACCCATTTCTGGACGGTCCCACGGCTGACCATCACATCTCGTTCGGCGAGCAAGTCCTCGACAGCAGCCGTGCTGAGCGCGAAGTGGTGATAGACCCAGACCGCATAGGCGATGATCGCGCGTGGGAAGATGTAACCTTTCAGGCGGGGCATGGGGGATGGCTTGACCCTATTCGCAGCCTACTTCCGCCGCATCACCGCCACCGCAAGAATCACGATTGCCAACGATAGCAATGCCACTGCCCAAAATGGATCGTTACCATGCGGATGCACATGCGCGCCCTCATGTGCCGCAAGCGGGCTGGCGAAAGTGGCGAGGGTGAATGTCAGTTTCTTCATCTGAATCTCCTTATCAAATTGGTGGTGGCTTAGAGCCCTTGAGCCCTAGCCCAATCTCAAAATCTCACGCGCCTGCTGCGGTGTGGCGACGGGGCGGCCGGCATCGGCGCAAATCTCTGCCGCGCGGGTTACGAGGGATGCATTGGACGGTGCAAGCGTCTGTTTGTCCGTCCGAATATTGTCCTCCAACCCGGTGCGCTGATGCCCCCCTGCTGCCGCACACCATGCGTTAAGTTCCGCCTGATGCCGCCCAATCCCCGCCGCGCACCATGGGATATCGCCAAAGAGCCGTTTGACCGTCTGGATGTAGAAATTAAAAACCTCCCGATCCGCTGGCATGGCGTTTTTCACACCCATGACGAACTGAATATAGGGCAGCGCTGGGATCGCGCCCGCGTCCGCCATCGCCTTAGCCTTTAGAATGTGGCTCAGGTCGAAAACCTCGATCTCGGGCAGGACGCTATAGGTCTTCATCTCTCCCGCCAGCCAGTCGACAAGCTCTGGCGGGTTTTCGTAAACGCGGTTGGGAAAGTTGTTCGACCCCACCGAAAGTGAGGCCATATCGGGCCGCAGCGGCAGCATACCGCCCCGGTTCTTGCCCGCGCCCGACCGCCCCCCGGTCGAGAATTGCACGATCATGCCCGGGCAATGTTTGCGCAGCCCCTCTTGCAGGCGCGCGAAACGGTCTGGGTCTGCGGTGGGCGTGCCATCGGCGGTGCGCACATGGGCATGGCAGATCGTCGCCCCTGCCTCAAACGCGGCTTGGGTGCTTTCGATCTGTTCGGAGATGTCGATCGGCACCGCCGGGTTGTCGGCTTTGGTAGGGAGCGATCCGGTGATGGCCACGCAAATGATGGCAGGATTATCGGTCATAGGTGTCCTCGGCTCTCAGTAAATCGGCACTGTCGCGGGCAAGGGCGATGACACGGCGCAGGGCCTCCTCCGCCGCGCGAGCGCGAGTTCGGCGGTCGTGTAGGGTCTCGGCATCGGCCAGATCGTCACTCTCAACCTTGATGGTCTCCTGCCCGCCGGGGCGCGTCACGCGTTTGCGCCGAAGGGGGCCGATTTCATCGCTCTCCCGTGCGAGGATCAAACGATCCACAAACGTGCGGCGAAGCCCCAGCGTCGACGTAAGATCAAAGAGCCGCGCCGTGACCGCATCTGCTGCCTGAGGCTGCACCAACAACTCCAGCCGCGTCACCGGGCGTGATTTCTTGCCCTGCCCGCTGAGCATCAGCAGATCCACCACGCCTTCCATCGCGCGCAACCGGTCGACCGCCGCGCCCAGTTCCTCGCCCGTCATGTCGTCGATATCGCAGGCAAATTGCACCACACTGTCCTGCTCGATGCCCTCCGAGGCCCTGTCGAAGACGCTGACCCGCAGGATATTTGGCAGACCCTTCATCACCCGCATCCCCGCGCCTGACCCGGTACAGCGCAGCCGTCCCGGCGGACGGCTGGTGGTTGGGCTACCGTCGGTGACATGGGCAAGGATCGCGGCGCCGGTGGGGGTGACCCTTTCGCCTGGCACTCCATCGTCGTGCCAGTCGTAGCCTTGCAAGATCAGTGCTGTCGCGGGGGCCGGAACGGGTAGTTTGCCATGCGCCGTCTCAACCAGACCGCCCCCAAGCGGCAGCGGCGCAAGCGAGAATGTCGCCTCTGACAGTGCCGCACAGATGCTGCCTGCGGCGGTCACATCCATCAGCGCGTCCCAATCGGCGATCTCATGAAAATGCACCCGGTCGATGGGGATATCATGCACTTGCGCCTCTGCCTCTGCGATGCGGTGCAAAATGGCGCAGGCGGCCTTTGCCGTGCCGTCTGACAGCGGGGCGTTTTCCAGCAACTCGCGCATCGCGCGGTAAGTGGTTTCAGCCCCATGCCGCGTTCCTGCATCTGGCGCGGTCAGCACCAGTTCAAACCGGCGCGCGGTGATGCCCGAAGCCACATGCGCGGTCAGTTCCGCATGGCCAACCTCGGCAGGCAAAACGGCAGCAACATCGGCCAGTGCGCGCTCGGCCAACTCGGGAAAAGCGTGCAGCATTGCAGCGATGAACATATCGCCCGCCGCACCGCCCACCGGATCAAGATGCAGATGCAGCCCGTGCCCTGTTGATACGGCGTCGGTCATCAATGTGCCTCAGGCCAAGGGTTTTGCAAAAGCCCCTCGCCAAACTGCATTTCTTGCAGATCGCCGATGACCTCCACCCCCGAACGCTCGTGCAATTCTGGTAGCATCGCTTCCGAAGCATAGAGGTATTCAAGCTTCAGCGTGTTGGGGATGCGCAGCAGACGGACCTTGGTAATATCCTCGGCCCCGCAGGTCTTGACCGCCGTTTGAATCGCCGTCCGGTCGCAGGGCATGACCACGGGGATCTTCGCTTGTTTCAATACTTGGGACGTGATCGCATTGGCATAGACCGCTTCCCGGTCAAAATCCGTCTCTAGGCGTTCGGTAATTACATCCGCCCGCGCAGCGCCATTGCCATTGCCGTTGCTGAGCGGCGACAGGCCAAGCGCCACCAACCGTGAGATATGCAAATGCACCTGCATCTTTTCACTAGAGAAACGATGCGTGATGTTCGGGTCCATCCCGGTGCCGGAAAACTCCTTGCCGATTTCATCGACCACCAGCACGTCCAGATCGCCCGAAGCCGAAGGCGCATCAAGCGGCCCGAGGGGCAGACGTGGCATGTTGCGCATTGCGTCTTGTAGATAGGGGGCCTCGGCCTCCAGCATCCCGTCACTGTCTAGCGCGACGACCTGTGCCAGCCCATCGTAAGCGTTCTCAATCGTGCCGATGCCGAAAAGCACTTTGCAGCGCTCCAACTTCATCCGCGCCATTTTGGCCACGAAGATACCGACGTTATCAATGCCCCGCGAATGGCAGGTTTCGGCCCCCGATTGTTTGCCAAGGCCGATCGAGAGCATTTTGGCCAAGCCGCTTTCGTTCGGCGCGCGAAAGGACGTATGCGGCTTGATGCGGTTGAACAGGATGATCCCATCGGCGGCATTGGCGTGACGGTCCATCCGCACCGACATGCCGTTGTCGAGCACACCGATCTCATCGGTCTCCATCGAAGAGCGGATCTCGCAGCCGAGGCTTTCTTCGGTCACGCCCAGTTTAGCCAAAAGCGCGGACTGCCCCTCTGCCGTGGCACCCCCGTGGCTGCCCATGGCGGGCACGACAAAGGGATGCGCCCCGCGTGCGCGAACCTCGGCCACGATGGCGGCCAGCAGTTCCGGCAGGTTTGCCAGCCCCCGGCTGCCAGCGGTGATGGCGATGGACATGCCGGGTTTTATCTTGCCCGCGCAATCGGCCTGCATCGCCTCGGCCACGGCGGCGCGCGGGTCGTCGATCTGGGTCGCGGCAAAGGTCTGACGGCAAAGCGCCATTCGTGGCAGCGGCGTATTCTCGACCAGCTTTACATAGTTCGGTTTCATCTTCGCTTTCCCCTTTGACATCTGTTACCCTGTGACCCCAATCGGCCAAGGCGCGAATTCCTCTTCGCCCACGCCAAGCGCTTCGGATTTGCTCTGCTCTCCCGAGGCGATGGCGAGGATGCGTTCGAAGATTGCTTGGCCCAATTCCTCCAGGCTCTGCTCGCCGTCGATTACCGTGCCGCAGTTGATGTCCATATCGTCCTGCATCTTGGTGAACATCGGCGTGTTAGAGGCGAGCTTGATCGTCGGCGACGGGTAAGAGCCAAAGCAAGACCCGCGCCCGGTGGTGAAGCAAATCAGGTTGGCACCCCCCGCGATCTGCCCCGTGGCCGACACCGGATCGAAGCCGGGCGTGTCCATAAAGACCAGCCCCTTCTGGGTCACCGCATCGGCATAGTGATAGACTTCCATTAGCCCGGTGCTGCCGCTTTTCTTGGCTCCGCCAAGTGATTTCTCTAACACATTTGCAAGGCCGCCCGCCTGATTGCCGGGGCTGACCACGCCGTTGATCTGCGTGTCACGGCCCTTGGTATGCTCCAGCCACCAGTCCATGCGCTCAACCAGTTTGCGGCCCACTTCTTCGCTGCGCGCACGGCGGGTCAGCAGGTGTTCGACGCCAAAAATCTCGGGCGTTTCCGACAGGATGGCCGTGCCGCCGTTGCGCACCAGAATATCCGCCGCCACGCCAAGGCCGGGGTTGGCCGACAGACCCGAAAGCCCGTCCGACCCGCCGCATTGCATCCCAATGGTAATGTGTTCCGCCGAACAGGGTTCGCGCTGCACGGCATTGGCTTGATCCAACATTTCGCGCACGGCGTCCTTACCTTCGGCAATCGCGCGGGCCGTACCACCGACGTGCTGCATGGTGATCGTGCGCAGCATCTTGCCCTCCGCCAGCCCTTCTTCTTCGAAGAATTGCGCCAAATTGTTGCGCTCGCACCCCAGTGACAGGACCACGGCCCCGGCAAGGTTGGGATGACGGATGTAGCCCGATAGCGTGCGGCGCAGCAGGTCCATCGGCTCGCCCGTAAGCTCCATCCCGCAGCCGGATTCGTGGATGAAGGGGATCACGCCGTCGACATTCTCCCATGCCTCCATCCGCTCTTCGTCGAAGTAGTTGGCGATTTTGCGCGCCACCGTGGCCGAGCAATTCACGGTCACGAAAAGCCCGATGTAGTTGCGCGTGCCCACGCGGCCATTCTCTCGCCGGATGCCCATAAACTGTGCGCGCTTTGTGGGCGGCAGCAGGTCGGTTGGGGTATAATCGCGGGCGAAAGCATAGTCTTTGTCGACCGCATCGAACTTGATGTTATGGCTGTGCAGCCAGTCCCCCGCAGCGATATCCTGCGCTGCATAGCCGATCACCGTGTCGAATTTCAGGATCGGCGCGCCCTGCTGGATGGGCCGGATTGCGATCTTGTGACCTTGGGGCGTATCGTGGTTGGCATGCAGCCCGTCTTGCGGCAATACCGCCCCTTGGGGCACCGCCGAGGTCGCCACAACTACGTTATCCGTGGGTGACAGCAGCATCACCCTTGCGTTTCTGTCCTCTTGCATGGTCTGGCTGTCCATCGGATGCTCCATCTAGGGTGTCGAAAAAACCGCTTCGGTAAGATGTCATTAACTGATATATTAGATTTAATAGCTATGGAAGAGCCCACATGACCTCATCGAACAAACCTGCTGCGCAGAGCGCTCAGACCCTTGCTAAAAGCATTTTGGGCGGAGGGGCTGACTTAGGTCTATTCGAGGGGGGGCCGACCGGGCGCGGGGTCTATGCCACGCTGCGCGATCAGATTGTCCGGCTCGACCTGCCGCCAGGCACCCCACTTTTGCGCGCGGAACTGGCCGAGACCCATGGCGTCAGCTTAACCCCCCTTCGAGATGCGCTGCAGCAGCTGGCTAAAGAGGGGTTGGTCAAGATCTATCCGCAGTCGCGCACTTTGGTGACGCCGATTGATATGTCGGCAATCAGCGAAGCCCAGTTCATGCGCATCGCGCTTGAAACCGAAGTAGTGCGCCGTTTGGCGACGGGCATCGCAGCCGAAGCCCTCACCCGGCTGCGCAGCATCGTCGCCTTGCAAAGCAGCATTTCAGATCAGCCCGGCGATGTGCCGACTTTTCAAGAGCTGGACGAAGTATTCCACCAGACCCTGTTCGTCGCGGCAGGCCATGTGCAAAGTCAACGCATCATGCGAAGCCACGCGGGCCATTTGGAACGTCTGCGCCGCCTGCACCTGGATAATTTCGACGAGGCGGGGCGCATCCTTAACAACAAAGAGGTGATTGGGGGCCACAGCCGGATCCTTGATGGGATCGAGGCGGGCGACGCCCCCGCCGCGATGGATGCGCTGCGTCAGCACCTGCAACGCACCGTTGACCGCATGACCGAAAAACGGGCGGCTTTCCCGGAATATTTCACTCCGGAAAAGACCTAACTCAGCGGTTGTTGGCCTTGCGCCATTCTGCAAATTTATCGAGGCTTTCTTGTTTGGTGCCGGGGTAAAGCCCGATGATCCCCGCGCCGCCTTTGACCTCTTCAACAACGAAATCCTCATAGGCGGTCATCTCAACAGCCTCGTCCGCGACCTCCTCGGCAATATCTGCAGGGATGATGATCACACAATCATCGTCGCCCACCACGATATCACCGGGAAAGACCGGCGCATCGCCGCAGCCCACGGGGCAGTTGATCTCAATCGCCTCATGCAAGGTCAAGTTGGTCGGGCTTGAGGGCCGGGCGTGGTAGGCGGGCATCTCAAGTGTGCCAATGATCGCGGCATCGCGCAGCCCGCCGTCTGTGACTACTCCTGCCGCGCCGCGCATCATCAACCGAGTGATCAGAATGTCCCCGGCGCTGGCGGCACGCGCGTCTTTGCGGCTGTCCATCACCAGCACATAGCCCTCGGGACAAGTCTCAATCGCGACCCGTTGCGGATGCTCGGGGTTGCGGAATTCGACCAGTTGATTGCGGTCTTCACGGGCGGGCATGTAGCGCAGGGTAAAGGCAGGCCCGACCATATTTTGGCCCTTGGGCGCGACCGGACCCACCTCCTGCACCACCTGATTGCGCAGCCCGCGCTTATAGAGCGCTGTGGCCAATGTCGCGACCGAAACCGCCTTAAGTTTCTCGCGTAGTTCGGGGTTCATGCCCGGTCTCCCTTCAGTCCGTTGTCTGTTATGAAATGGTCCAGCACCGCCTGCTGACGCTCTGTCAGAGGCCATGCGGAGGGCGGGCGCGTGGTGCCGCAGTCCTGTCCGATGGCCATCAGCGCAGCTTTGACGCCGGTGACGTTCGTGCCGTTATGTTCTTCGGCACGAATGTCCTCAAAGGCACGCATGCCCGCGATCAACAGGTTCGCCTCTGCGTAGTTGCCCGCGTCGAGCGCTGCGTGAATGGCAACCGACCGTTCCGGCCAGACATTGATCAGACCAGAGGTGAACCCCCGCGCGCCAACCGCATAGAGCGGCGGCGCCCAGACCTCGGCCAAGCCGCCGACCCAGACGATATCATCCGGCGCTGCCTCAATCGCGCGGGCAAAGTTCAAAGGGTTCGGCGTGGCCCATTTGACCCCCTTCACCCCCTCGACCTCACAAAGCCGGGCGATGCCCTCGGGCCCCATCGCATCATTGCGCAGGTACAGCATCACCGGCAACCCGCCCGAAGCATCCCGCACCGCGCGCACATAATCGACCGTGCCACGGGGGGAGACGAAGGGATCGGGCGGCTGGTGTATCATCAGCGCATCGGCGCCCGCGTCAGCGCTCGCTTTGGCCAACGCACAAGCGTCGCGAATACCGCGTCCGACACCCGCCAGCAGCGGCGCGCGCCCGTCAACCATCTGGGCCACCTCGCGCACCATCGTGCAGGCTTCATCAATGGTCAGCGCGTAATATTCGCCAGTGTTGCCGTTCACGACCAGGATATGCACCCCGGCGGCGAGCGCGCGGTCAATGATCGGGGCCAGCTTGCGCGGCGCAATCTCTCCGTTTGTGTCATAGGGCGTCACAAGGATGCCCGAGATGCCGGTGAGCGCTTTTGATAGATCATGTGTCATGCGAGTACCTCTCAGAAAATGTCCGGCTCACCCGCCGCTTGCCCAAAGGCCGCGGTGAGGTAGTCAAAGTCACAGCCCTGATCGGCCTGCCCCACATGACGCTGGAACATATAGCCCCAGCCGCGCTCGAACCGTGGCTCGGGGGCTTTCCACGCGGCGCGGCGGGTGGCGAGTTCGCCCTCGTCCACCAGCATGTCGAGGGCTCGCGCCTCAAGATCCATGCGTACGATGTCGCCTGTCTTCAGCAGAGCCAGTGGCCCCCCGACGAAGGATTCAGGTGCGACGTGGAGGATGCAAGCCCCATAAGACGTGCCCGACATCCGTGCATCCGAGATCCGCAGCATGTCGCGGTGACCCTGTTTCAGCAGCGCTTTCGGCATCGGCAACATGCCCCATTCCGGCATCCCCGGCCCGCCCTGCGGCCCCGCATTCCGTAGCACCAGCACATGGTCCGGCGTTACGTCGAGGTTTTCGTCATCAATCGCGGCCTTCATCTCGGGGTAGCTGTCAAAGACCAGCGCAGGGCCTTCGTGGCGGTGGAACTTTGGGTCACAAGCCGCCGGCTTGATGACCGCGCCATTGGGGCAAAGATTGCCTTTGAGCACGGCAAGCGAGCCTTCTTTATAGACCGGATTCGACAGGGGCCGGATCACATCGTCATTATAGACAGGCGCGCCCGCGATCCCTTCTTCCAAGGGTTTGCCAGTACAGGTGATCGCCGAACGATCGAGCTTGTCCCCCAGTTGATCCATCAGCGCCCGCAGACCGCCTGCGAAGTAGAAATCCTCCATTAGGTATTCGCTGCTGCCCAAGGGGCGAATGTTAGCAATGAGCGGCGTGGTGCGGCCCAGTGCGTCCAGATCGTCCAGCTCCAGCGCCACACCTGCGCGGCGTGCCATGGCGAGCAGATGCACCACCGCATTGGTCGAACACCCCGTCGCCATCGCCACGGTTGCCGCGTTCTGCACAGCTGCTGGCGTGATGATTTTATCCGGCGTCAGGTCTTCCCAAACCATATCGACGATCCGCCGCCCGCAAGAGGCGCTCATCCGTTTGTGGCCTGCGTCCGCGGCGGGGATTGAAGTCGCCCCCGGCAAGGTTAGCCCCATCGCCTCGGCAATCGCGGTCATGGTCGAGGCCGTGCCCATGGTCATGCAATGCCCGTATGACCGCGCGATACCGCCTTCGACGCCAACCCATTCCTCTGCCGAGATTGTCCCTGCGCGGCGCTCGTCCCAGAACTTCCACGCATCGGAACCAGACCCAAGCGCCCGGCCCGCGTAATTGCCACGGAGCATCGGGCCAGCGGGCAGGAAGATAAACGGCACCCCTGCGCTGATTGCGCCCATGGTGAGACCCGGCGTGGACTTGTCACAGCCCCCCATCAGCACCACACCGTCAAGCGGATGCGAGCGGATCGTCTCTTCGGTCTCCATCGCGATCATGTTGCGGTAGAGCATCGAGGTCGGCTTGGTGAAACTCTCATCAATCGAGATCGTCGGGATCTCCAACCCCAGCCCCCCGGCCTGCGCGATTCCCTTCTTCACGTCCTCCGCACGGTCGCGGAAATGGAGGTGGCAGGGGTTCATCTCAGACCAAGTGTTCAGGATGCCGATCACCGGGCGGCCTTCCCAATCCTCGGGCCCCAGACCCATTTGCATCATACGTGACCGATGCCCAAAGCTGCGCAGATCGTCGGGGGCAAACCAGCGCGCGCTGCGGAGCTGATCGGCGGTTTTCTTGGTCACGGTCATGGAGTCCTCGCCAGCTAAATCATCATCGCAAAGACGGTATAAAACACATCTTGCTCCAACTGATATATTACCGTATCACCTCCATTGTCGATACCATTTGAGGGGCAGGCTGCAAAAATGTCGGAAAAATCACTGAAACAATCGCTCCGGCCCGGGAGCCGTCTGTCGGGGTTCTGGCTCTCACTCTGCTCTCCCACGGTGACGGAAATCGCCGCGGGCAGCGGGATCGATTGGCTCTTGCTCGACATGGAGCACGCGCCGAACGACCTGAGCCAAATCACTGACCACCTGCGCGCCGCAGGCAGTGCCAATCCCGATGCGCAGATGATCGTGCGAATGCCGTCCTCGGACCAGACGATAACCAAACGGCTATTAGATATCGGCGTGCGCAATCTAATGTTTCCGATGATCCAGAACGCCGAAGACGCCCGCCGCGCCATGTCTTGGACCCGCTACCCCCCCGAAGGGCTGCGCGGCATCTCGGCCACGATCCGCGCCAATAACTACGCGCGGCAGTCGGATTACCTGACCACTTATGCCGATGCGCAATGCGTCATCGTACAGGTCGAAACACCCGAAGCGGTTGCGGAAATTCCCGCCATTGCCGCTGTTCCCGGCGTGGATGCGATCTTTATCGGACCGGGCGATTTGTCCTCGGCGATGGGCCATACCGGCAACCCGATGCACTCCGATGTCCAAGACAAGATCCGCGAAGCGGTTACCTCCATTCACGCCGCCGGGCTGCCCGCAGGGATCCTTGGCTACGGAGCCGATCTGGCGCGCCGCTACTTTGACAACGATATCGAATTCGTCGCCATCGCGGGCGACGCTTGGCTGCTCACGCGGCAGATGGATGCGCTGGTCCAGACCATGGCGCAGCCCTCCCCCACCTCGAAACAGAAAACCGACAAGGATTGATCATGAGCGCGCACAACAAGACATTTCACCCCCACGGCAAGCATCTGATCGCAGGTGAATGGGTCGGCGGCGGGGAGACGTTTGCCAATTCTCCTGCCACCGGCGAAAGCGATCAATTCCAAAGCGGCACACCGGCCCATGTGAACCAAGCCTGCGAAGCCGCCGAAGACGCCTTTTGTTCGTACGCCTCTTCCAACCGCGAAACACGCGCCGATTTCCTTGACGCCATTGCCGATGAGATGGAGGCCCGCGCCGAGATCATCACCGAGATCGGCACCCGCGAATCCGGCCTGCCCGAAGCTCGTCTACAAGGCGAGCGTGGGCGGACAACCGGGCAACTCCGCCTCTTTGCCGATCACATCCGCAAAGGCACGCATCTAGACCGTCGCGTGGACGAAGCCCTGCCAGATCGCCAGCCGATGCCCCGCCCCGACATCCGCATGATCCAACGCCCCATTGGCCCGGTCGCGGTCTTTGGCGCGTCGAATTTCCCGCTGGCGTTTTCCACCGCAGGCGGTGACACCGCGGCGGCGCTGGCGGCGGGCTGTCCGGTGGTCGTCAAAGGCCACTCCGCCCACCCCGGCACGGGTGAAATTGTCGCCGAAGCGATCCATGCCGCGGTTCAGAAATGTGGCATTCACCCCGGTGTCTTTTCCCTCATCCATGCAAACAGCCGCGAGGTGGGTCAGACGCTGGTGCAGCATCCGCTGATCAAGGCCGTGGGCTTTACCGGGTCCCTCGGTGGGGGCCGCGCGCTCTTCGACCTCTGCGCGCAACGCCCCGAGCCGATCCCGTTTTTCGGTGAGTTAGGTTCAGTCAATCCGATGTTCGTTCTGGCCGAGGCCACCCGAAACCGGGGCACCGAAATCGGCGCGGGCTGGGCCGGGTCGCTGACCATGGGCGCAGGGCAGTTCTGCACCAACCCCGGTATCGCGGTCGTGGCCAAGGGGGCCGAGGGCGACGCCTTTGTCGCCGCCGCGAAAGATGCGCTTGAGCAGGTCGGCCCACAAGTCATGTTGACCGATGGCATCGCCAAAGCCTACCGCGACGGCAAAGAGCGTTTCACCGGGCGCAACGCGGTGCGCGCGCTGGTGAGCACTGACAGCGAGGGGCGCAGCGCCCAGCCGAACCTCTTTGAAACCGATGCCGATACCTACCTACAAGACCACGCGCTTGGCGAAGAGGTCTTTGGCCCCTTGGGTCTGGTGCTGCGGGTGTCTTCGGGCGATGAGATGCAAGAGCTCGCCAAAGGGTTCGAAGGCCAGTTGACCGCCACCATCCAAATGGACGACGGCGACACCGACGCGGCCAAAGCACTGATGCCCATCCTTGAACGCAAGGCGGGCCGGGTGCTGGTGAACGGCTTCCCCACCGGGGTCGAGGTCTGCGATGCCATGGTGCACGGCGGCCCCTACCCGGCCTCTACCAACTTTGGCGCGACGTCCGTGGGCACCATGGCAATCCGCCGCTTCCTGCGACCGGTGTCGTACCAGAACCTGCCCGAGGCGCTGCTGCCCGAAGACCTGCGCGGGGCATCGGCATGAGCGGCGCATTGATCGGCCCCGTCGCCGTACTCGACGCGATGCCGGACGATATGCAGGATAAGGTACGCGGCTATGCCGAAGGGCTCGACCTGCGCTTCGCCCGGTCCTTCTCCGAAGAGGATTTTGCCGAGACGGTGAAGGGCGCGGCCTATATCGTTGCGCGCGGGCGTGGCCTTCCGGTCTCGGTGCTGCGGGGGGCGGATAGCGTGCGTCTCGTGCACCAATGGGGCACCGGGTATGACAAGATCCCGGTGGATGTGGCCAAGGAAATGGGCGTGACCGTTGCGCGCAGCCCGGGCGTTAATGCGCCCACCATCGCAGACCTGACCATCGGCATGATGATCGCCGCCCTGCGCCGCATCCCGCTGCACTATAACAACACCCGCGCCGGTAAGTGGATCGTGCCAGAGATCGTCCCCGGCGCGCGGGACCTCAGCAGTCAGAAGGTCGGACTGATCGGCTTTGGCGCGATTGGGCAACTTGTTGCGAAACGATTGACCGGGTTTGATTGTGAAGTGCTCTATTACCGACGCTCAGGTCCAGCCGAAGGAACCACCGCGCGCTATGCCGAGCGCGATGAAATCCTTGAGACCTGCGATATCGTCAGCCTGCACATGCCGCTGACCGAGGCGTCACACCACACCATCGGCGCGGCGGAACTGGCGCGGATGAAATCCGACGCTCTGCTGGTCAACACTGGGCGCGGCGGGTTGATTGATGAGGCAGCCCTCATCGACACGCTGACAAACAAACGCATCGCGGGCGCTGCCCTGGATGTCTTCACCGAAGAACCTGTCGAGCCAGACAACCCGCTTCTGCGGCTTGATAACGTCCTGCCCCTGCCGCATATCGGCGGCCATAGCGAGGATAACCTCAAACGCATGGTTGGCCATTGGGCCAGCAACATCCGCGCCTTTCACGAAGGGCGCGGGATCGACGAAAGCTGTATAGTCACCTGAAGCCAACCCCCGGCCTGAACCCTTAGGCCGGGGCACACCGTTTAGGCTTCGAGCGGAACGGGCATGAGGATCTTATTGGTCTGGCTCACCAGATACCCCGCCTCTGCACTTTTCTTGAGGTAGGCCTGCCACTCAGGGTCCGCCGCCATCTGCGCCCGCCGCGCGGCACGGTCTGCGGCATTCTCATAGGCCCAGATATGGACGAATGAGTTCACATCCCCCGTCTCGACCTGCGCATAGATCAGTGGCTCGCCAAGGATGCGTTTCTGCGCCGGAAATCCAAACTCAGCATAGAGCGCGAGGTGCTTCTTGATCGTGCCGGGGCGGCAGCAATAGGTACGGTGGTCGTAAATCATCAAGGGGTCTTTCGGGTTATTAATGCTATGCAATTCCGGCGTGGTCGGTGATCCGGGCCCGCGCCTGCAACAGGTGATAGGCCATCGACACGCCTGCGAGCTCGCTGTCGCCCGCGCGGATCGCTTCGAGAATTTGGCGGTGTTCGCTGATGACCACGTCGATCCGGGCTTGTGAGCCTTGCCGCGTCAGCTTTTGCGCCACGTCGATCCCCCGCTCAATCGACTCGCGCGCGCAGTCGAGCATCTGGAGAAAGACCTCATTGCCCGAAGCCGCCGCGATGGCGCCGTGGAATTGGTAATCGGCGTCAAAGGAAGGGTTCCGCGCCTGCATCGACGCCTCCAACGTCTGCAATGCCGTCTCGATCCGGGCAATATCCTTGGGGCTAGCGCGTTGCGCGGCCATGCGGGCGGTGGCATTTTCGACCGTGATCCGCGCCTCCATCGCGCGCATCAACCCCGCAACAGACCCCGCCGTCGCATATTCAATCAGCTTTTCCGAAGGCCGCCGCCGCACGAAGGAGCCCACGCCGCGCCTTGCCTCGACCAGCCCGTCCTCCTGCAACTTGCGCAGCGCCTCGCGCACCACGGGGCGCGACACGCCAAAGGCCAAGGCGATCTGGTTTTCCGAAGGTAGCTTCTCGCCTTGTGCGAGTTTGTTCGACACAATCTGCTCAAGCACCTGCCCGTAAAGCTGATCGGCCAGCGTCTGGCGTTTTTTAATCTTTAGTTTCGGCGCTGTCACTGGCTACTCCCCCGCCGCGGCGCGACGCATCATATTGGCCAGTCGCAACGCCGAAGTCGCAGCCCCATAGCCGTTGTCGATGTTCACGACCGTCACCCCCGACGCACAGCTGGCGAGTATCGAATCGAGCGCGACCCTCCCGCCGCGGGCAACACCATAGCCGACGGAGGTCGGCACGCCAATGACCACCCCCGGCACCAGCCCGGCCACGACCGACGGCAGGGCCGCATCCATCCCGGCGAAGACGATCACCACGTCCATTTCACGCAGCAGTTCTTCTCGTGCGAGCAGGCGCCAAAGCCCGGCCACGCCCACGTCCGACACCTCTGTCGCGTCCATCCCGCTATAGGCCAGCGTGCGCCGCGCTTCGGCCATGGGGACGTAATCAGAGGTGCCGGCACTGACGAGGGCGATGCGCGGGTTGCTTTCCAAGGGGCCGATTTCTCCCAAAATGGCGGTGCGTGACGCGGTGCAGTAATCAACCGATTGGGCAAGATTGTCTGGCAGGCTGCCGAACTGCTCTGGCGTTAGCCGGGTCAGCAAGAGCCTGCGGCCTTCGGCGTGCGCATCGCCGATGATCGCGGCAATTTGCGGCCCCGATTTATGCTCGCAAAGCACGGCTTCTTCGATGCCGATGCGCCCCCCGCGCCCCCGATCAAAGGTCACGTCTGCATGCCCGTCGGGGCCTCTCTCATTGATGGACAAATGCACTTCCTCTTGAATAGGCCCGCAGATTAACCGCGCGCCCGTCATCCGTGGCCTGCCGGACCCGCGCGATAATCAACCTGCGGTTTTGCGTGGAAAGATCTTCATAAACACGTGGATCAAGCTCCACCACCCAGCCTCCGCGCAGCAGGCGACAGCGCAGGGTGATATTGCCCAACTCTGCGCACAGCAGAGTTTCGACACGGTCGATCACCGCCAAGTCCGCAGGCTCCACCCGCAGGCCGGTCTCGATCCGGCTGGCCAAACAGGGGGCCGCTCGCAGTTCCGCCAGTTCCCCCAGCCCAAGCTCCCGCGCCAAGGCGCGCACATCGGCTTTGGACATCTGCGCATCGACGAAAGGGTGCAGCACGCCATGCTCCGCCGCGGCCTGCAAACCGGGGCGGTAGTCCGATAGATCATCGGTATTGGTGCCCGCGGCCACCAGCGGCCCCATGCGCGCCAGAGTGCCGTAGAGGTTCGACTTGCAGAAATAACAGCGGTTCACCGGGTTGGCGCGGTAGGACGGATCGGCAAACTCACCGGCATCCACGAGCTTAAGAGGCACACCCCAGGTGGCCGCGAAGTCTTTCACCCGTGCGGTCGCCGCTGAGGGCACCGCCGCCGAGACCGCATGACAGAGCGTAACCCCCTCCGCCCCCCGCACTTTGGCCGCGGCGGCGGAGAGGGTTAGGCTGTCGATCCCCCCACTTAGTGCAATGGTGAGGGATGCAGGCTGGGCAAGGGCAGCATGAAGGGCGGCGGACAGCGTCATTCTCCCAACCCGTTTTCTGTCTTGAGCTGCGCCAAGAGACGCGCGCTCGACATTTGCAAGTGGTCCCGCATCCGCTGGCGCGCCCTTTCGGCATCACCCTGAGCGATGGAGGCGGCAATGTCATAGTGTTCCTGTATCGCATCCCGACTTTCGCCACCGCGTTTCAGCGCTTGCAGCCGCCCGGCCAGCATCGTCTCGCGCAGGCTGGCAACGAGGTAGTTGAAAAGACTGAGGTAATAGCTGTTCCCAGTTGCCTCGCAAACCGCGCGGTGAAAACCGAGGTCGGCACTGACCCCCGCCGCGACCGCAGGGCCGCCGATCTTGTTGCTATGGTCATAGGCGGCAGCGGCGCGCTGTATCTCTTCTCGTGCCTCGGGTGTAGCACGAGCGGCGGCGATAGCAGCGGCTTCGATCTCAAGCCCCATGCGCAATTCTAGGATCTGCTCAAGCTTGCGCTGGCTTTCCATATCCCGCTCCGGGATCGCGAAGCCCTGCCGGGGCCGGTCACTGGCAACGAAGGCCCCGCGCCCCTGACGGCTCGACAGCATGCCTTCCGCCTTGAGGCGCGAGACCGCCTCACGGATCACCGTGCGGCTGACGTCAAAATCGCTCGCCAAAGTGGTTTCGGACGGCAGCACATCGCCCACGCTCCACACACCGCTCACGACGTTATGGCGCAGCACTTCGGTCACCTGATCGCTGAGCGTGGCACCATCGACGAGGAGCGCAGTCGCCTGAAGATTTCCAGTCATGATAACAACTTCCTTTCGCCAATTGGACCACCTGTATGACAAGCTGTCAATATAGGGTAGATAGCGCCGTTTAAGGTATTACAAGCAGAATACAACATTACAAGTAAAAGGTAATCCTCGATTATTTGTATTTTTAATTGACAGGCTAGAGATTCCCCCTCAGTCTGCAGGCCTACGGCAATAGGGTGTCAGGGGGGAGCCCGGAACCCATCCAGTTACTGCCGTTACACAGTTAAAACTCGGGAGGAGTTTCCATGTCACCAATCTTCAAAACGATTCGCCGCACAACGGCGGCCACCATCCTTTTTGCCGTCGCAGGCGTTGCAGCGCATGCGCAAAGCTTTGTCATGGCGACCGGCCAGCAGGGCGGTTCATGGTATCCTGTAGGCGGCGCGATCAAGGCGATTGTTGAGCGCGAGAACCCCGGCATGGCCATCACCGTCACGCCCGGAGCGGGTGTGTCGAATGTCGTCGGCGTGGACGCGGGCCGCTTTGGCATCGCTTTTGCCAACTCGATCTCGACTGTGGACAGCCTTTCGGGCAAAGAGCCTTTCCGCAAGGCGACGACCAATGTCTGCAACCTCGGCATTCTTTATCCGCAGTATTTTCAGGTCGTCGCGCTTGAAGATTCCGGCATCAAAACCATCGCTGACATGAAGGGCAAGCGCCTGACCACACAGCAGCTTGGCAACACCGGTGAGTTCTTGACCCGTGAGCTTTTGTCAACCGCCGACATGACCTTTGACGATCTCGATAGCGTCGCCAACACGTCCTACTCGGACTCTGCCTCGCAAATGAAGGACGGTCAGGCCGACTTTTTCACACTGGGCTCGTCCCTGCCAACCGGTTCGGTCATGGACCTCGCCTCTTCGCGCAAAATCCGCCTGATCGACGTGGATGAAGAAACCTTTGCATATTTCAAAGACAAGAACGCCGCTTTCCAGCGTCGCGAAGTCAAAGCCGGTGCCTACCCCGGTTTTGATGAGACCGTACACGCCATCAGCTATGACACCCATATGGTCGCACCTTGCGACTACGACGGCGAGATCATCAAATCTGTTCTGGGCGCGATCGCCGACAACAACGACAGCTTTGCCGCGATCAGCAAATCCATGGCGGACCTGACGGTTGAGGAAATGGCCACCGACATTGGCGTGCCCTTCCACCCCGCCGCGAAAGAATTCTACGCCGAGCGTGGCGTCTCGGGGATGTAATTTACCCCTGACGAAAAACGGGTCGGCCAGGGCAGCTCGCTCCGCCCGACCCAATCCCATACTGCCCCCCGCCGCGCGCGCTCAGCGCAGCTGTGCTTCCGGCCACCTTCCACTCTAGACGCGAGAACACCCATGCAACTGTCGATCTTACTGGACAAGATGCCCCTGATTACCCGTATAGCAAGGCTGATCCTGGTCGGTATGGCTGTGTGGCATCTCTACGTCGCCTTCGTCGGCCCGCCCAACCCCTATATCATGCGCGGCGTACACGTCGCTCTGGCGCTTTTGCTGATTTTCCTGACCGTCGACCGCAAAGGTCTGCGCAACGATGTGCCCAGTTGGCATGATGTAGCGATCGGCCTGGTCGCGGCGAGCGCTGCACTCTACCCCTCCTTTAACCTCAACTACATCACGCAGCGGTTCCTCTACGTCGACCCGCTGATGCCGATGGACATAGTGGTGGGGATCACCCTTGTGGTTCTGCTGCTTGAGGCAACCCGGCGAATGCTGGGGCCGATGCTGCCCATCACCGCCCTTCTGTTTCTCGGCTACGGTCTGGCCTTCACCTCGACCATGCCCTCGGTGATGCTTGAGCAGTTGTTCATGACGACCGAAGGCATCTTCGGCATCCCGATTGCTGTTTCGGCGACCTATATGGTGCTCTTCATCCTCTTCGGCTCATTGGTTGAGCGGATGGGTGTGGGCCAACTTTTCATGGATTTCGCCGTGGCACTTACGGGACGTCAGGTCGGCGGCCCGGCCAAGGTGGCCTGTGTGACCTCCGGCCTCTTCGGCTCCGTCTCCGGCTCTGCTGTGGCCAACGTGATGACGACCGGCGCCTTCTCTATCCCACTGATGAAACGTATGGGGTTCAAACCCGCCTTCGCGGGCGCGGTTGAGGCTGTGGCCTCTACGGGCGGTCAGATCATGCCACCGGTCATGGGGGCTGCGGCCTTTGTCATGGCGGAATACCTCGGCGTGGGCTACCTGACGGTCGCGAAATATGCGCTGGCCCCGGCGATCCTGTTCTATGTTGCCCTTTTTGCAGCGGTCCATTTTGAGGCCAAGCGCAAGGGCATCGGCTCTGTCCCGAAAGAGGACCAAGTTCCGCTAAAAACCGTGCTCCTTGAACGTGGCCACCTGTTCTTGCCGCTGGTGATTATCGTGGGCGTTCTGATGATGGGCTACTCGGCCCCCTATGCGGCGCTTTGTGGGATCATCTCGGTCGTGCCGGTCGCGGCATTGCGCAAGACGACACGGCATTACGCTACCGTGGACAACATCCTTGATGCGCTTGAGGGTGGCGCGCGGAACGTATTAGCGATTGCGGCGGCCTGTGCCTGTGCGGGCATCGTCGTTGGCGTGATCGACATTACCGGCCTTGGACTGACCTTCTCCAACTTCGTGATCGAAGCGGCCCAAGATACGCTGTTCATCGCGCTGTTCCTGTCGATGATCGCGGGCATTATCCTTGGTATGGGGATGCCGACCACTCCGGCCTATATCGTGCAGGTCGCCCTGCTGGTACCCGCGCTGGTGAAACTGGGCGTGCAGGTCGAAGCGGCGCACCTCTTCGTGTTCTACTTCGCGATCCTGTCGGCCATCACACCGCCTGTCGCCATGGCGGTCTATGCTGCCAACACCCTGTCGCATGCCAAAATCGTCGAGGCGAGCTGGGCTGCGGTGAAACTCGGTGCGACCGGCTTTATCGTGCCCTTCATGTTCGTCTATGAACCAGCGATCCTGATGCAGGGCTCGGTCACCCAGATCACGCTGGTTCTGTTGCAGGCCACCACCGGGGTCATTCTGCTGGCCGCCGCCTTGCAGCGCTATTACTTCGGCAGACTGTCCAACGTGCTGTCGGTTGTGCTTTTCGGGGCGTCGCTGCTGCTGATCTATCCCGATCTGCGGCTCACCGCCTCGGGGCTGGTCATCGCGGGCCTCATCCTAGCCTTCCAAAAGGCGAGGAACCCCAGCCCGAAAAGCCAACCGGCGACCCATACATAAATCTTAGAACGAACGAAACGGAGCCTTCTGCATGCTGCAAAAAACTTCCCTCAAAGCGCGGACCGGCGGACAGGTCCTTGTGGATCAACTGCTGATCCACGGCGCCGACACCGCCTATTGCGTCCCCGGCGAAAGCTACCTTGAGGTGCTCGATGCGCTGCATGACGTGCAGGATAAGTTCACCCTTATCAACGCACGGCACGAAGCCGGGGCTGCCAATATGGCCGAGACCTACGGCAAGCTCACCGGCCAGCCCGGGATCTGCATGGTCACCCGTGGCCCCGGTGCCTGTCATGCCGCCATAGGCGTGCATATCGCGCAGCAAGACAGCACACCGATGATCCTGCTCGTAGGCCAGATAGCCCGCAACACAACAGATCGCGAAGCCTTCCAAGAAATCGATTACCGCGCCATGTTCGGCCCGATCGCCAAATGGGCGACCCAGATCGACGATCCGGCCCGGGTGCCGGAATACATGGCCCGTGCCTTTCGCATGGCGACCTCGGGCCGCCCCGGTCCAGTGGTGATCTCCCTGCCCGAAGACATGCTGACCGAGGTTGTCTCAGTGGCCGACGCACGCCCCTATACCGCCACCCACGCGGCGCTCTCGGGCGAGCATCTCGACATGCTCAAGGCTGAGCTTTCGCAAGCAGAACGGCCCCTATTGCTGCTCGGCGGCTCTGGCTGGTCAGACGAAAGCGCCGCTGCCATTACGCGCTTTGCCGAGACGAACAATATCCCCGTCACCACGTCCTTCCGCCGGCAGGACATCGTCGATAACCTGTCTCCGGTCTTCGCCGGGGATTTCGGTACCTCCACTGCACCCAGCCTCTATGCACATCAGCGCGAGGCCGATCTCCTTGTCGTTATCGGTGCGCGTTTGGGCGAGATGACGACCAAGACCTATACCTCAATTCAATCCCCCAATCCTGACACCCGGTTGGTTCACATCTACCCCGATACGGACGAGATTGGGCGCGTGTATTCCCCCGATCTGGGCATCACAGCGGCCCCGGTTTCGATCGCCGCTGCACTTGACGGTGTCGATCTTGGCCGAGCGCAGACTTGGGGCGGTTGGTGCGACAAGCTGCACGCCGATTACCTGGTCGACACTGAAGTCCCAAATGGCGGCGAATGGGATCTCGACATGGGCGTGGCCCTCGCGCAACTGCGCGATGAATTGCCTGATGACGTGGTGGTCACACTCGACGCGGGCAACCACACCGGCTGGGCCCAACGCTTCCTGCGTTTTGGCCGTCCGGGGCGGATCATCGGCTCGACTTGTGGCGCGATGGGCTATTCCGTGCCCGCCGCCGTTGCCGCCTCCATCGCCAAGCCAGAGCGGCTCACTCTCTCGTTCGTCGGCGATGGCGGCTTCATGATGAGCGGCACCGAGCTTGCCACCGCCGCGCAATACGGCGGTCGGCCCATCGTGCTGCTCTTCAATAATGGCATCTACGGCACGATCCGCATGCACCAAGAACGCGACCACCCTGAGCGCATTTCTGGCACGACCTTGGAAAATCAGGATTTTGTCAAAATGGCTGAGGGTATGGGTGCCCATGCGGAACGGGTCACCAAGACCGAAGATTTCGCCGCCGCCTTTGCTCGCGCCCGTGACAGTGGCCGCCCGGCGCTGATTGAACTGGTCACCGACCCCGAGCAAATCTCGACCCGCACCACCATCACCAAGCTGCGCGATGCCGCGCGCAAAAAGGCCGGCGCAGACCAGCTTTAAAAAGCCAGCTTAAAGGAATGACGAGATGACTACTCGAACCGTAGAACGCGGCGCGCCTGAAACTGGCGGCCGCGACCATGCCCTGCTGCTTGATGACCTGCGCCAAGCCATCGGCGCGGCCTTTGTGCTGACCGAAGCGCAGGATCTGGCCACCCGCCTTGTGGAAGACCGCGGCCTGCGCAGCGGCACAGCAATTGCCCTGTTGCGTCCCGGCTCCACTGAAGAGGTCGCCAGCTGTCTGCGTCTGTGCCAAGCAGCGAAGGTGCCGGTCACTCCGCAGGGCGGCAACACCGGCTTAGCTGGCGGCGGCGTCCCGGACGGAGGGATCATCCTTACAACCGACCGGCTTAACCGTATCCGCCAAGTCGATCCCACCAATGCGACCATGACGGTTGAAGCGGGCTGCATCCTTGCCAATATCCAAGCCGCCGCTGATACGGTCGACGCGCTGTTTCCCCTGTCGCTCGCTTCCGAAGGTTCCTGCCAGATCGGCGGTAACCTATCGACGAATGCGGGCGGCACGGCGGTGCTGCGCTATGGCAATACCCGCGATCTTGTACTCGGGGTCGAGGTGGTTTTGCCAGATGGGCGCTTACTCAACGACCTCAATGGGCTGCGCAAAAACAATACCGGCTTCGACCTCAAGAACCTCTTTATTGGGGCCGAAGGTACACTCGGCATCATCACCGCTGCGGTGATCAAGCTCTTCCCCAAACCCACCGCCCGCGCAACAGCGTTGGTGGCCTGTTACGGCCCCGACCCGGCGCTCAAGCTCTACGCACGGATGCGCGGGCAGAATGCGGACACGCTGTCGACCTTCGAGTACATAGACCGGCTCGGCCTTCAAATGGTGATCGACCACGCCCCCGGCTGTAGTGACCCGATGGCCGACGAGCATCCTGCCTATTGTCTGATCGAGCTTACCGGCAATGGCGCACAAAGCGGCCTCGACGCGCGGCTCGAAGAGGCGCTCGGCGCGGCCTTTGAGGCCAAAGAAATCATTGATGCGGTCATTGGTGCCTCCGAGGCGCAGAAAGACGCGCTATGGGCATTACGGGAAAATCTGTCAGAAGCCCAAAAACCCGAAGGCGCGTCGATCAAGCACGATGTCTCGGTCCCGGTATCGCGCGTGGCGGACTTTATCAAGTTCGCGACCAAAGCCTGCATGGCTCATATGCCAGGCCTGCGCCCCTGCCCCTTTGGCCATTTCGGCGATGGGAACCTGCACTTTAACCTGTCACGTCCGGTAGATATGACGGACGCCGACTTTCATGCTCACTACAGCGTCTTCAACCGCATCGTGCATGAAATCGCACATGAAATGGGGGGCTCGTTTTCAGCTGAACACGGCATTGGCACCTTCAAACGCGCCGAGCTTAGACGCTACAAAGATCCGGTTGCGCTGGAATTGATGGAACAGATCAAAGCAGTCCTCGATCCAAACCAATTGATGAACCCGGGCAAAGTTCTCTGAGCACTATCCCGTGCCCACCGTAGGGCACCTTTATCGCCATTACAGTCACGAACCTCGCGTCGGACCCCCGCAGCAGCTTGGCCATATAGTACAGGTTCCCGGCCACGTGCATCACCGCCATCCGCGGCTCGGACAGACGGCCGTCGCACGTTGCGCATTCTACTCGAGGGGCATGGCGCGTATCTGTGCGCAAAAGATGCCACCGCCGAACGAATTTCCGTGCTGGAACGCACTTGCGAGGAAATGGAATATCATTTTGCAGCAAAGTCTCCAGCACGTCCTCGCAGAGCCATCGTTCCGACCGGATGCCAAAGCAATAGCCAACAAGCAGCACCCGGATCAGCAGATCGGGGTCCACGGACGGGCGCCCGGTGTGGCTATAGAAATCGGCAAGATAGGTGCGGATACAGGACAGATCCATGGACCGGTCAATCGAGTGCAAGAGGTGATCCTACGGGACATGATCCTCGAGCGAGAACTCATAGAACAGCGCCGACTGCGCCTCCTGCCGTGTTCCGATCAGACCAATCCTCCCACCCATTTGCAGAATTGAATCACGACGACGCCCTTCGATCAAGCACGAGTTTTTCAACAAAATACGCCCTTCATGTCGAGCTGGATCGGAAACCTGATAGAATTCAGCGCTGCGGCGAACGGCAGAAAAGTCCGGTGGTTTCAACGGGTCGACGCAACACTTTAATCTTTTTGGAAAGATGGAGTGTTTATCATGAAGTATCGGCAACGAACGTTTTATACAGATGCGCAAAAGTCGGAGACGTGGGATCCCTCTCGGCGATGCACGCATCGCCTGCCGGCAGTGGATGGCAGCGCGGCGAGTCTCTGAGCTCAATTGGGCGCGGGTTCAATCGTGCATCGTCTTCGATCTATCCGCTGTTGGCGCGCACTGGCGGCATCCGCCCAGCCGAGCGTGTGAGATCACGTTTATCACTGACCCTTATTGAACGTGAGGAGATATCAAGGGGCCTTCTTTGAGAGATGTCTTTACGATCGATTGCGCGATCCCTGAAGCGGCCAGCATCGACAATCAGTCGTGAGGTCAGACGCAACGGCGGCACTAAGCTTTACCGTGCAGCTTCCTCAGATGCAGCTGCTGGGGACCGTACTCGCCGCCCGAAGCTCTGCAAATTGGCGGGCAAGGACTATCTCCGCCGTGCGATATCAGCCAAGTGGATCCGTAAGTGGTCTCCACAACAAATCGCAGGTTGGCTGATGCGCGCACATCCCGATGACGAGAGCAGGCGGGTCTCTCACGAGACGATTTATCGCAGCCTGTTTATCCAGACACGCGGCGTACTTAAGAAGGAATTGCTTGCCCATTTGCGGGCGACGCGATCCATTCGTAGGTCTCGTCATGCCACTTTGAAACGCAGCGGTCTCGGCCAGATAAAGGATGCCATATCAATCAAGGAAAGACCGGCAGATGTCGAAGATAGGGCTGTCCCAGGGCACTGGGAAGGAGACTTGATCGCAGGTTCTGACAACAGCTTTATAGCCACATTGGTCGAACGCCATACCCGTTTTGTGATGCTGGCCAAGGTTGGCAACAAAGACAGTCACAGCGTCATTCAGGCTTTAATCAAGCAGGCGCGCAAGCTACCCAAAGATCTCTATCGTTCACTGACTTGGGATCGCGGATGTGAAATGGCTGGGCACAAGGCCTTCACCTTGGCGACCGATATCGGTGTCTTTTTGTGCGGCCCGCACAACCCTTGGCAACGCGGTACAAACGAAAATACAAACCGCCTGCTAAGACAGTATTTTCCAAGGGGCACCGATTTGTCGATACATAGCCAAGCAAAGCTGAGCGCCGTCGCAAGACAGCTCAATGAGCGGCCTCGAAAGACGCTGGGATACGAAACTCCCGCAGAGCGTTTCAATGCATGTGTTGCGTCGACCCGTTGAAACCACCCCGCGCAGCGGATCTTCCTGACCACCCAGCGAAGGGCAAGAAAGACCCGCACGACTATTGGGATGAAATGCGGAACGCCGAGTCCAATTTAACACTATTGGTCATATGGTTTAGCGCGACGCTACTGTGACCGCATACGGAAAGTATTAAAATCCTACCCACCGAGTTCTTGCACGCGACGCGAACGGCCCTTAGCCGGCCTTGGTGATGCCTGCAACGAATGACAGCTTCGAGCCCATTTTGACCGATGCTGCAGTTTGAACAAATGGCGGCTTAGCTGAATAGAAGTGATGTACGCCCTCATCCGTCTTCTTGGGGTTGCATTGCGTAGCTCGCGCGTTCCTGATCCATTTCAGAACGCCAGCGTGCACGTAAGGACAGCGCATTTTCTGGTATCCGTTGCTCTAGAATGTCGACTGAAATCATACGATCCGTGCGAAAGTAACGGAAACCGTTCCGAAGCTCACACCAAGCTGCGAGAATGCGGCCCGCATCCCGATATCCAAGTAGAATTGGCCAGGCGATGCGCTCCGTGCGCACTCCTGAACCGCCTTCGTAGACCAACGTTATCTTTCGATGCCTACGGATGGCATTTCTAAGAGATGAGGAATTGACCACCTCGAAAGCTGGAACAACGGGTGCGATACTCGTAGCCGGTTCCAACACGTGTGCCCGCAGCCGTTCTGGTACGACCACCTCGATTTTTGCAAGTAAGTTAAGGGCGGCTTTTGCCAAATCTGGCTCGCCTCTGCTTGCAACCCAATGCGCTCCCAAAACAACGGCATCCATTTCATCGGACGTCAACATCAACGGCGGCATATCAAAGCCCTTTTCAAGGACGTAGCCGACGCCAGCTTCTCCTCGTATGGGGACGTCCTGTGCCTTTAATGCCGCGATATCACGATATACGGACCGTTTGGATGATCCCAGCTCTTTCGCGATATACTCGGCAGAAACCGGTTCTCTCGCAAGGCGGAGGAGTTGGACAATTTCGAATAATCGCTCTGCTTTGCGCAAAAACAGGTCCTCGCGTTCAATGCTGCCATGATGCTGTCAGCATGCCATATTTATGTCGCCAAGCAAACGTGTGAATAACGTCGTTGAAACATGAGAGGAAAGACTATGTTACAGGGAAGTTGCTGCTGCAAAGCGGTGCAGTTTGAGTTGACGAATGAGCCGTCATTTGTTGGTACATGCCACTGTTCAAGGTGTCGTAAGGTTGGCGCAAGCATTATCGCATTTGTGAAAAAGGAAGACCTTAGATGGATTGCAGGTAAGGACTGCGTTCAGGTTTTTGAACCGACTACCCCATACGTCTATGCGCGGTGCTTTTGCAAAGTCTGCGGCACATCACTTGGCGAGATACTATCAATCGAAGACAGTTTCCCAATCGCGGCTAATGCCCTTGATGGAGATATTGCCCTCACGAACCAATCCCATGAGTTCGTTGGTGAAAAGCCTTCATGGTATACCATTTGTGATGATGCGCCTCAGAACGATGGGCACCCAGTAGAGGCGAAAACTTGATGAAACGCGTGATATCAGTCCAATACTTCAGCCTCTTTGCCTTGTTGCTTAACATGGCTGCGTCCTCAGTGAATGCTGAACCGATCAACACTGATCGCTTTGGTCTCTATGTAGTTGTCGATGATATGGATCGAGCCAGCGCGTTTTATGAGCAATTGTTTGGCGTTCCAGAAATTCAGATGCCAAGCCTCGTCGGCTTCGAAGTTACAGGTGGCCTCTATGCTGTTGTTTCGCGCGAAACATATGCTGCCGATGCTATCCGCGGCGATACAATGCGGGCTTACATCAATGTAGCCGATATTGAAGAGACTTTCGTGAGGACGCGAGCAATAGCACCAAACCGTTTGGAAAGTTCAGCCGTCATTGTAGAAGGTTCCTTTAGGTTTTTCCGAGTCCGCGATCCTGACAACAACATATTGGAGTTTTTCTCCATCGATCAAGCACCGTTGGATCCGCAATGAAATTTGGTTGCTGAGAATTTTGGAGCTGACATTCCAACCAATTCGATGAAAGTGAATGTGGCTGTGCGAGACTGAATGACCGCTTTCTATTCTTTATCCATTCTGGCGAGTCACACTTGACATGATACCTTTTAGTTCTTTATTAAGAGATACCATTTAGTATCATGTTAAGGAATCGAGATGAAACACCTATTCAAGATCGCAGCGGTCGCGGCGACATTAACAACTTCATCCGCTGGCGCAGAGCCAATCACACTATTGGAACCAGATGACTTCGTTTGGGAGACGACGCCCGAGGGTGTTGCGTTTGCGTCTTTGCAAGGGGACAGGTTCGCGGAGTCCTACCAAGCGTTGGTCAGGCTTCCCTCAGGAACCGTCAGTCCGCCGCATGTTAAGACAGCCAATATGTATGGGGTCATGCTGCAAGGTGAAATGATCCACTACCTAAGTGACGAAGACCCGGCGGCAGCGCGCAGAATGGGTCCCGGCTCATTTTACAGCATCAACAGCGGCGTGGCGCATGTTTCTGCCTGTGTCTCTGTCGCGCCCTGCATTGCATATTTGTATCAAGATGGGGCATTCGATTTTCTGCCGGTACAACAATGACAGAGCAAGAGCAGTTGGGTTTCCGCGCGCTCGGCGACCCGACTCGACGCAGTATTCTTCAATTGCTTGCGACCAGCGACATGACGATTGCGGAGGTCGCCGAGAACTTTGAAATGACCAGAGCCGCTGTCAAAAAACACCTGACCATCTTGAACGAAGGCAACCTTATTTCGGTTCAGGTGGACGGTAGATCGCGCATGAACGCGCTCAATCCTGACGGGCTGAGACGCCTGTTTGACTGGTTCAGTTATTTCGACGCGTTCTGGGATAGCCACCTCGGCAAACTCAAATCTGAAATTGAAAAGGACATCCAATGACCGACACGATCCTACAAAAAACCATCTACATCAAAGCGACCCCTGCGCAGGTATGGGCGTATCTGACGGAACCCGCGAAGCTGGCTATCTGGTTCCACAAACCCAAGACTTCTTTAATCGAAGGAGAATACGAAATGTTCGGGGCTGAAAGCGGTGACAAACTTATGTGGGGCGAAGTGCTCCTCGCCGAACCGTTCTCGCGTCTTGAATATACGTTCACCATCGCACCAATGGGAGACGCGGTCAGCACGGTAAGATGGAATTTGGAAGAAGTGGCAGGCGGGACGAGGCTGTCGCTAAGTCACGAAGGTCTTCCACAGGGCGAGGAAGCGTTCGGCCTGACTCTGGCATTGGACAAAGGGTGGGACGATCATTTGGCACGCATGCGTGCTTCTGCTCACGGCGATTAGGGCCTTCCGTTGCCGACCTCGATAGCAATTTAATTGAGGTCGGCAATGAACCTATAAATAAGAAGAAGGTCAGAGCGGACTTTAGCTGCGTCACAGAAATATGGAATATGTGCTCTCCCGACACCTTCGCCGCGCCTGTCACGAAAGGGAGTATCCTAAACTCTGTGTATGAGGCTTAGCCCATGCGAGTTTGGCGGCTCATTTGTTGAACCGTTCTGGGTATAGGATAGCGAACTGATTGCGGGCAGCAACCCATTCTCTGACGGCCCTGCCTGTCTTTTCAAAACTGCGGATGGCCAGATAGATCAGCTTTGTCGCAGCATCATCAGTGGGAAAGCTACCGCGCGTTTTGGTGGTTTTTCGGATGACGCGGTTCAAGCTTTCAATCGCATTTGTCGTGTAGATGATTTTGCGCACTGCTGGTGGGAAGGCGAAGAACGGGATGACTTCTTGCCACGCGCGTCGCCAGCTTGGAGCGATTGACGGGTACTTTTGGCCCCATTCGGCCTCAAAATCAGCAAGGGCTTTCTCCGCCTCGGTGTCATCCGTGGCCTGATAAATCCGCTTGAGGTCTTTTGCGACGTTCTTGCGATCTTTCCATCCGCAGAAGTTCAGGGAATGGCGCACGAGATGGACAATGCAGGTTTGGACTGTGGTCTCAGGGAATGCGGCATTGATGGCATCTGGAAAGCCCTTGAGGCCGTCCACAACGGCGATCAGGATGTCTTCGACGCCGCGATTGCGCAGGTTGTTCATTACCGAGAGCCAGAACTTGGCCCCTTCGTTGTTGGCAATCCACAGGCCGAGAACCTCGCGTTCGCCCTCGGCGTTGACGCCCAGGGCTACGTAAACGGCTTTATTCTTGACCTGACGGCTTTCCGCATCGCGGATTTTGACCCGAAGAGCATCAAGGAAAACAATGGGATACATCGGCTCCAGAGCCCGGTTCTGCCAGTCTGATACTTCCTCCAGAACGGCATCTGTGACGCGGCTGACAAGATCGGCAGACACCTTCAGCCCGTAGACCTCTTCGAGATGGGCGCGGATGTCGCGGGTCGATAACCCCGCTGCATATAAGCCGATGATTTTGTCATCCATACCGTCGATCCGGGTTTGACCCTTCTTGATCAGTTCCGGTTCAAAACTCCCCTCACGGTCGCGCGGGACATCAATCGGCAGCGCCCCATCATTGCCCTTCAACGTCTTGCGCGACGTGCCATTGCGGCGGTTGCTCTGTTGGTTTGTGGGCTGGGTGTCAGGCTCATAGCCTAAATGCTCGGTCAGTTCAGCGCCAAGCATCCGTTCCATCAGGCGCACCTTCAGCTCTTTCATCAAGCCCTGATCGCCCAGTAAATCGTCCGCGTTCTCAACGCCGCTCAGCAGCTCGTCTAAAACTTCCTTGGATATCGTCATTGTCGTCATGCTCCTTCGTTAATGAAGCATGGGCCAAATTACTCATACACAGAAGATCGGACACTCTCTCACGAAAGGCTGGTTCAGGAATCACCACCTTTCGCTACAACTTGTCTGAGCTCAACAGTTGCGGGCGGAGCGGACATCCTCAGTTCATACTTGAACGTCTGGATTTCGTTAACGAGCGACAAAAGCGTTTATCATCACCTCCGATAATTGCGCAACGGCTTTAGCTCGGTCGGACGTGCCAGATCGCATCGCATGCATCTCCAAAAAGAAAAGCCCTCCGCCATAACAGTGCGGAGGGCATTCATACCTTCGTTTGCGTTCCAGGCTCTGTCTTCAGCGTGCGAGACTAGGGTACCTTCTTTGCAACCATAAAATAGCTAGTTGCACCCTTGAAAATTTTCTCAGTCTCAATGACCTGCAACTTTTCATCATCCATCAGATCGTCCAAGTTTGCACTCTTGAGTTGTCGAATGGGGACCGGGATAACCCCCACCTTTAACAACGCTCTGACCAGTAGAATTTGCAGTGAAACCAAGGCTGACTTTTTGCCACCCAAGCAAGGCGTTACAGAAATAAACAGCCCGCCAAGCTTCAGCAGTTGAACCGTTCTTTGCAATACTCTTTCCGGATCAGGCACTGTGTGCAGCATGTTGAATGCTAACACCACATCGAATGAACCATTCTCGAACGCTTCATCAAAGATGTCAGCTTGTTCGAAATCAACATTGACGACGCCACCTGTTGCGGCCTTTTCCTTTGCAATTTTGATCATCCCGGTTGAAATATCGATCGCGCGCACGCTCTTGACCAAGCCGGACATCTCGCAGGCCGTCGTGCCTGTTCCACATCCGTAGTCCAACACAATGTCGGTATCCTTCAGATATCTTTTTGTGTTTTCGCGGCTGCGACTATGAATGAACTCAAATTTCTCTTCAGTGTTGTCATAGTTGCTAGCGGCTTGATCCCAAAACTTTTCCGATTTGCTCATTCTGTCTTTCCTGTCTTTCCTGTCTTTCCTGTCTTTTCAACGTGATCGTGCAGCGCTTCGTCGCAATCGTGAGGGCGGAATCAATGCCTTACTGCGCCTTTTTAGTTGCTTGCCGCCCTTTGTTGCGGGGCCCAGTTTGACAGTCACAAACAGTAGCAACAAAGCCAAACCCCCCAGACCAGCGGCAAGCAAAAATGGTGCCCCGGAGTGCCAAGTGTTTGCCGATCCACCGTTTGACAACTGAGAGGCAAAAAGTTGGGTCATCATTGGGAACGAAACCAAAGCCGCTAAAGCGCCAAGGCTTGCAAACGTTCCCTGCAACTCTCCCTGCCGATCAGGATCGACTTGCGCAGAGCTTTCGCCAACAATCGCAATACCAACAATCGCTCTGAACGAGAAAATTGGCAGAAGGATCAAAGCGAACAACCCAGATTGCAGCCAAACAAGTGTTAGGAAACCTGCAACGCCAAGCGACAGTCCCAACGCAGCCACATTCAGATTGCCTATTCGCTTGGCGACCGGCCCCAAAATCACGGCCTGTGTCAACACAAAGCATATGCCAATGATACCGAAGGAAACACCAATTGTGGTGCTGTTCCATCCGTATCGCGCGGCGCCGAAGTACGCCCAAACTGCCGGAAAGACAAAACCCGCCAAGGCATCAAAAAAGTACACCGCGGACAGTGCCAAAGACACCCCTTGCACAGGTGACAGCAAAGGGCCAAGCGGATTGACGATCCTCCAAGTTATTGGCCGTCTGCGCTCGGCAGGCAACGACTCTTTTACAAAGAGCATCGTTCCCACCAAAGCCACCAATGACAAAGCTGAGGCTACGTAAAATGGAGCACGGGGTCCGTAGGTGCCTAGTAGTCCGCCGATGAATGGCCCCATGACAAAGCCGATTCCGGCTACCGCACCCACGTAGCCGAAGAACTTGGTGCGGTCTTCCTTGGACGAGCGATCAGCCAAGTATGCATTGGCAACTGATAGCGTCGCCGAACTGGCCCCAGACAACATTCGGCCAACGAAAATCATCCAAAGGTAAGGTGCCATTGCCATCATGAGATAGTCCGCCGAAGCGAGTGCTAATGAGCCCAGCAAGACTGGACGGCGACCGTATCTGTCAGACAACGCGCCCAAGATCGGACTGAAAACAAACTGCATCGCCGCAAAAACCAATGAAAGGTATCCGCCAATCGCTGCAGCTCTGGCAATTGACCCACCTTGAAACCCAGCAAGTAGCTCTGGCATGACTGGCATAATTAGGCCGAGACCCATCGTGTTCAGTATAGCGATTGTGCAGATTACAGCTGTTGCTCGGTCAAATCCCTTAGGCATTTTGTTCTCCGGTTCTTCGAACAAATCTTGCCCGTATGTTCTCTAAACGTGTTGTTGGACTAAGTGGTCAGATGCCGCGCACTTACGATGTTATGACATCTGTCCGCTCACGGGCTTGCCATCGCCATGCTATCCCGACGATGGCTATTAGGGCGATCAACTGAATACCCATGAAGAAAACGTTGTCGAGGTCGGGCTTGAGGTTCATCGCCACGATCATGGCCATCGTCAAAAGGCCCACACCAATGTTCGCCCATCGATTCATCCCGTGTGGCAACAGCAACGCGAGGATCGTCATCAAGATCGGAATCTCTATCATGATCCCGCCTAACAGCATCAACATTTCCGTTATCACGACCCCATCAATTGTGCCGGACATCATTTGTTCCAGCATGCCTGGACGGCCCAATTCATGAACATCGCGTGCAAAGAAATTCAGGATGATGAAGACCCAAAGGATCGACAAAAGAAGACGGGGATTAGCTTTTTGGTACGTCATTTTAAATCTCGTTTCTTGTTGTGGAAGGCCGACTATGGGGCAGTGACGAATGCTTTCGCCGACGCTTTGGCGGCCACAATTTTGCGCGTATGAAGATTTCTGCGGCGAGTAAGTTGACCACCCATGCGAAAATCATCAGCCCGTCGCGCAGGGGCCCCATCGCTTCGGAGCCAACAGCGATGATCCAAACAATGCCCAAAACGGTCTGCGTCGATGCGCCCTGACCGATGGCATAAGCCCGCACCAACGACGCGCCGTGTTGGAAAACGTTGCGGAATCTGATTGCGATCACGGCCCAGATGATAAGCCCGATCATTGCCGTGCCCAGAACCATCCGCACCCAATACAGCGCTGCCCCCTGAAGCGCTTCGGGAAAGACATAAAAATGCGTCATCCACAAACCAGAGAGGGCGGACATACATCCTGCCACCGCGATCATCCGCCCGATGGCGCGATGCGCCGCCAGACGCTGGCGGCGCAGGCTCGGCAAGAACTGGAGTGCGCCAAGCACGCAGAACAGGCTGCTGCTAAGAATGTGGAGAATGATGGGTGTTGGGGCTAGCAATGCCCGCGGATTCTCTGGTGCGATCTGCGGTCCGCCTGCAAGCTCAAGAACCCGTATTAACCCGCCAACGACCGGAATGAACGAATAGACCAAGATTACGCCAAGGACGACCCACTCGGATTTTCTCAAATGGATTATAGGGGCTTTTCGACTTGGCGTGATCATTGGGGCCGCCGCGCCCAAAATGCAGTGCTCGCAAAGCCAGCGGAGCCGAGCCGAACCGGTTGGTATCCGATATCGACAAGTTGGGATGCGTTCAGCCATGCGATCCCTTCTTCTTCTGTGATCGCCCAAGTGCGCCACAAAAGTTGGATAAGTGCTCCGAAAACTGAGGGGCGCGTCACGTAAAGGAACACCGTCCCACCCGGCTTTAGAACGCGAACCATCTCTGCGACGGCACGTTGCGGATCCGGCAGATGTTCAAGGACATGCGCGGCCATAACAACGTCAAAAGACTGATCCTCATAGGGCAATGGCGTAACATTGGCCTGTTGAAGGTGCGGGTCCAGCCCGGCGTGCTGCATCACGGACTTGGCCTGCACAAGCATTTCAGCAGAGGTATCAATTGCATGGAAGTCGACCGGACCCTTAGTGAGGCTAGCAAGCGCAATCGACAGGCTCCCATTTCCGATGCCGCAATCAAGAATCCGCGCGTTTGGCTCAACCCTCATAAGATCTATCACAACCTGAGAAGCTATAAGGGGTTCACAATATGCGGCATTCAATCGAAAACGACGGGTGGTCCGCGCCCATTTGCCCGAAACCGCGTCGTAGCGGCTGGCTAGGTCCGTTGCAGAGAGCGGGCGTCTGCTTATGAGAACCTCCCAAGAGCCGATGCGGCGAGTCGTCATGGGAATTGCCTTTTCCATGGCACGGGTGTGCGATGGCATGAGCTTTTTGTTTTCTGGAGTCGTCATTTTTTGCTGCCTTAGGTTCATTACTGGCAGAACATAGATCGCGACCGATCAATACGGAATTGCGTATCTCTCTTGGTTTGGTATACGAAAATAATGGAGTGGAAACGATCAGCCTTCGACTGGAACCAAGCGCGGGCGTTTCTCGTTACCGCTGAAGAAGGATCGCTGTCCGCCGCCGCGCGTGCGCTAGGGTTGACACAACCAACGCTGAGCCGGCAGGTCGCGAGCCTTGAAGAGGCGCTTGGTGTGGTCCTTTTTGAGCGGACATCGCGCGCACTTTTGCTGACACAACCAGGCTTAGAATTGCTGGCGCATTTTAGGACGATGGGCGATGCAGCAAACAGCATATCCCTTGCTGCGACGGGCCAATCGCAAGCTGTGACCGGGCATGTATTGATTTCGGCTACAAACGGGATGGCGACGTTTTATCTGCCGCCTATCCTCAAGAAACTGCGTAAAACCGCGCCAGACCTTCAGATCGAGATTATCGCATCAAATGAGTTGAGCGATTTACGCCGTCGAGAAGCGGACATCGCAATCCGTCACAGTCGACCCAAAGACGAGACCCTGTTTGCAAAACGGCTTCGCGACACGAAGGCACGTCTTTTCGCGTCAAAAGAGTACCTTGACGAAGTTGGCCGCCCCAAGTCGCTGGCTGATCTAGAGAAATTGACGTTTGTCGGTTTCGACCAACCAGAACAGCGACTTGGCTTGATGGCATCACGTGGCGTGAATCTGACGACCGCCAATTTCAATTTTTCGACGTCGAGTGTCACACTAACGCTCGAACTTGTCCGGCAAGGCTTTGGGATCGGCATTCTCCCGATCGATATCGGAGCGGATTATCCAGAACTCGAAAACCCTTATTCGGCGTTTGAGGCAATCAGTATAGAGACTTGGCTGGTGGCCCATCGCGAGCTAAAGACAAATCTACGCATTCGCGTGGTTTTTGATCTGTTGGCAAAGGGTATTGGTTAGAACCTTCGAAGCTCCGTCACCGGGTTGGCGGTGGAAGGCCAAAACCGCCGCTATTCCAAACACCCCCCGGAATGGGCCATCGCATGGGAGATCCCAGCACAGATGAAACGTCAATTGCGGACATTCGCGCAAGCGCAGCGAAATCACACTTTGTCCGCTGACCGACGGTTTACCGGCCTGAATGCCGCTGGATGCACGAATGACTGGTCTGGTGACGCTGCGCCGCAGCGCTAAGTGAACCGGCCAAGGTCGGCTTTGGGCCGTTCGCGTCGCGTGCAAAAACTTTGTGAATAGGAATTTAACACTTTCCGTATGCGATCTCAGTAGCGTCGCGCTAAACCATATTACCTACATGACGGAGAAAATTGAGTGTCGTGTGGAAGACGGGCAGTGCAGACAAAGCAAACGGAAAAATGACGCCCCCCACTCGGGCTGACTGCCGCAGTGGGGGATCGCTCAAGCTATATCAGTCATCCCACTTTGGCAAAGCTTCCAACTCTTCTTCGGTCAGGTTGATCTGGAATTTTCCGTCTACCAGTTCCAGTTGGTCCAAAGTCACGATAACGTCCTCGTCTCCGATGCCCAGAAAGCCCTCGGTCTCGATGACAGCAGCGACCGTTTCACCAGACGCGTCGGTCAGGAAATCTTCGATTTCACCGATCTTTTCACCTGTTGAACCGATGACGTCATAGTCGTCCAGTTCCTCTATGGTGAGATTGAACGGTGCGATGATAGTCGCGTCGTCTTCGATCTCGAGGTAACCCTGTGTCTCGGTCTCGGTTGTCGCGGTGGCTGTCTGCGCCAGCAGGCTACCGGGGAGGGCCACCATTGAGGTGGCCACAATGGCGGCGAGGAAATTACGTGTATTCATCGGAGGTCTCCTTTGATTTTCGTTACCCATCACAGGTAAACGCTGATATCGACCGAGCGTTCCGAACTGTAACGCCCGCCAGCGCCATTCCGCAGACAATTGGTGTCTGCGTCTGAAGATATCCTCGGGTCTACTTCGTTTCGTCATCCCTGATCTGATCCATGGCCCATCCCACGCTGAATCCGTGAAGGATTGTCGAGAGCAAAATGACCAGACCGACCAGTGACCAGAGTTGGCTTTCGTTTGCAAACTCCATGTGGCTGCCTGCGTAGCAAAGGTAATATATCGATCCGATGCCTCGCACACCGTAGACGGAAATCACCGCACGATCTCGTTGACCGAGGTCCGTCCGCAGAAGTGCGATCCAAGCGGACAGGGGGCGGACTACAACGATAAGGGTGAGCGTGATCACGACGTGGGTCCATATAAGATCGACAAATAGTATGGGCAAAACGAGGCCGAGGCCGATGAGCAGCACGGCCGTTAGGGCATGTTCTATGGATTCCGAAAAATCATGCAAACGTCGGTGAAAATGATGCTCTTTCTCGACCCGCCGCAGGGATAGGCCCAGAACAGCGACAGCGATGAAGCCGTAGCCTTCGATCAATTCCGTGGACCCGTAGCATAGCAGCACCCCCGCTATCGCGATGACACCCGACCCCGTCTCGGCAAGGATCGACCCTTTTGGCACGCTAAACAGGACAATGCCCAATAGTCGTCCACCGGCCCACCCCATGATACCGCCGAGAATGATGCGATAAAGAACATCGCGAAGCAGCCATTCCCAGGCCCACGCACCCGGGTTCAGACCCTCGGCGGCGACGATCAATCCCAGATAAACAAACGGAAACGCGAGTCCATCGTTCAACCCGGCCTCGGTCGTTAAGGTAAATCGGACCGGATGTTCCTCGCCCTCTTGCGGCGGGCCGACCTGAACATCGGCGGCGAGAACCGGGTCGGTGGGCGCAAGCACGGCACCTAAAAGGATTGCACCCGCCAACGTCAACCCGCCCAGAGTGACACCGAGTAGAGTCACTGCGAGTATGGTGAGAGGCATGGAAATGGCCAACATCCGGAATGTCGGCATCCAGCGTTTCCATGGCCTGAGACTATCGATCCGCATACCGGCACCAAACAGCGCCACGATGATAGTCAACTCGCTCACTAATTCCCACGGGAGCGGCATCTGCCGCGGATCGGGCAGGATTGGCATGTTCGGAACCAGCAAGGCGGCGGCAGCACCGAACAGTATCATCAAAGGTGCGGCAGCCGGTTCCCGCTTTGACACCAAACGCGGCAACCACCGCGCGAGGATCACAATCACCCCCACGACGACCAGAACGACATGGTAGGAGCTAAAAGAAAAGAAGGCGTCTTCGGTCACGCAGGCAGGCTCCAATCTGATAGAGTGTTAAGAGAGACCGTATTAACGGCAGTTGCAAATCTCGCAGTTACAATTTTGGTGGCATGTCCCAATTATCTAGAACTCAGCCACGTTCTTGGCTCGGACGATCACGGGACTTGGCCAAAAGGTGTCAGCGGGAATACCCTAAAAGCAAAAGGGTCAGCACAACCATTTGTGCTGACCCTTCTTTGTCATATGAGCGTATCTGCTTAAATGGTCAGTGCTTATGCTCAGGCAGACTTTTCAGCTCATCCTTTGTCATGGCGGTCGTCGCGTGAACCTTGCCAGCCTCATCGCGCATGAAGTTCAGGCTTGATACGGCCAAGGATACGGGTTTCGCCCCAATGCCAAGAAATCCGCCGACATCCACGACTGCCTGTGCATTTTGGCCCGCGCCGTGAAAGTGGGATACGTCGCCGATATGGCTGTCATCAGGACCTTAGACGTTTGCACCGTCAACGGTCGCAGATGTCAGTTCGTCAGGGCGGAGGGGGGTATGTTTTGAATGGTCCATTGGTAACCTCACTTGATTTAATGTTTCTCATTGCAAATCTAACCCTTTGGGAGGCGATGCAGTTCCGGTTCCCAAAGCATATTGGTGGGAAGCCGCGCATGTTCGGGCCGGAATTCCTGCTGCAAAAAGATAACCACTTACCCTTTTCAGATACCGTCAGCCACCTTCCAGCAGGTTTATCTTGTTTCCCTCGGGATCGGTAAAAGCGGAGCAGCGTAGGGTTTTAAAACCATCGACTTTTTTGGGCTCGAAGCCGACCACGGATGCGTTGCAGCATCCTGTGATATGCTGGCTCGGTCAACGTCGGGTTGAAGATGTGGGAGGGATTGGCGGATCGGAGGATCAGTCATGGAAACACAAAACTTACCTGCCATTCGCGCGCTTCGCCCCGCCTGGAACAAGGGCCGCATGGTCGGTCAGAAGCGCCCACTGCAACCCAAGCATGTGTGGGCTATCCGGGTCAGGCTTGAGCTTGCCGAGAACCATCGCGATCTCGCGCTGTTTAACCTTGCCATCGACAGCAAGCTGCGCGGCTGCGATTTGGTCAAAATGAGAGTGGTCGATGTTATGGCGTCAGGCCAAATCAAGGAGCGGGCGTCGGTGCTCCAAAGCAAGACCCAGAAACCCGTGCGCTTCGAGATTTCCGAGGGAACCAGAGCCTCGCTCGCGAAGTGGATGGAACACCCGCTGATGGTTGGGTCAGAGTACCTATGGCCCGGGCGTTTTCACGAGCGGTTGCACATCTCTACCCGCCAGTATGCCCGCATTGTGCGGCAATGGGTTTCATCGATTGGTTTAGAAGTGACCGCTTATGGAACTCACTCAATGCGGCGCACGAAGGTCACGCAGATATACAAAAAGACGGGCAACTTGCGCGCAGTTCAACTTCTATTGGGACACGCCAAGATGGACAGTACGGTGCGCTATCTCGGCGTTGAGCTGGAAGATGCCCTCGCAATCGCCGAAGCCATCGAAATTTGATGTTTTGGGCCGTTCGTCAAGAACGGCCCCCTCCCGAAATTGGAATGCCGATCAGATGCCGAGTTGCAACGTCACGAAACCGGCCATTCATGCAATTTGCAGCATTTCGGAGGCTCAATCGTCGGTCTGTTAGCCGAAGACGTCGTCAGCCAAGAATATGATCTGTGGCATCGTCCAATCAGCAACTGGCAGGCTTGGCAGATTGCCAAAGAATTCGAACGTCTCAATCATCAAGATCGCCGTCATCCGGGGTGGTGCTCAAATAAATTTGGCCGACCTTCTTGACGAAGGGGATACTAAGAAAAACGACGACGCCTGCCGCAACCAATAGCCTGTTGAGCAGGCTGACCGGCATCGGATCAGCGTCATCTGCATACAGATATATGACCACAGTAATCACGATGAACCAGATGCATAACAATTGGAGTTTTCTCAGAATGTTTCGCCTTGAAATTGCTGACATTTAACCTCCTCAACATACCGCTCATCACGCAACCCCTATCCAAGTGTCGCCATACTCCGCAAGCCAAATGGGCTGCGGCAGGTGTCACTCAAACCCATCTTGCTACATAAGCTATGACCTCGCCCCAAGATCGATGAACGTCTGCAAACTTAGCTTGCCAGGAAACTCTTCGTACCTGCAGCGAAGGTCCGATTTCCGCCCTTGTGTTTATCTTCGCAAACGGCCCTTTGCGGACCTTGGACATGGCTTCAAGATGCTGCGGTGCAGCTCATCATTGCGCGCATTCATTCATCGTGCAGCATTGTATTAATTGAAACGTCGGTCAGCCGAAAAAACTGACCTCGGCCTTCCAGATGCCAAGATCCGCTTTGGGGAATCAATGCACGAATGTGCGGCCTTCAAGGTGCGCGACGGTTATCCCATCCCAGTTCAAATAAGTGATCCTAAATCTGATCCAACGCTGGGATAGGCAGCCGTTGTCGATTTGAGCTGTTTTGCAGTCAGCCCCAGTTTTATCGCCAGCCCGAAAAAGTTGATCAACTCGCCATATTCCGGTCCAAATAGGTGTGCGCCCAAGATCCTACCGTCCGACTTGTCCACCAAGATCTTCGCGGCCGCTGATGCTTCACCGATCCGGTAGTTCGAATACCAGCCGCCTGTGTCGGTGAATCGGACGTCGACATCGTGACCGGCCGCTTTGGCCTCGGCCTCTAACATGCCGACGCGGGCAAGTTCGGGCACCGTAAACACTGCGGTCGGGATGCCCGAATAGTCCGGCACGATCTTCTGCTCCTTGAGCATGTTCGATGCGGCGACCTTGCCCTCGATTACGGCAACGGGCGTCAGTGGCATGCCCTTCGTGTCGGCGGAATCTCCGGCGGCAAACACGGCGTCGTTCGTCGTACTTTGCAGATGCGAGGCCACGATAATGCCCTTGTCGCCATAAGAGACGTCAGCGGCCTCAAGGTTCAGGTCTGCAAGGGCGGCGATGCGACCCGCGCCATGCACGACCAGATCTGTCTCGATGGTCGTCGTTTGGTCGCCTGACTTCACTTCAACGGCAAAACCTGCATCGGATGCGGTGATCGAGACAATCTCGGTTTCGCGCTGCAAGTCCACACCAACAGCGGCACTGCGTTCGATGAGCATCTCGACCAGATCGGGATCAAAAGCGTTCAGCGGGCGGGCTCCGCGATCCACGATGACAGGCTCGGCACCAGCACGTGCGGCGATATGCGCAAACTCAAATGATACGAACCCACCCCCGACAAACAGGATACGTTTGGGCAAGGCTTCGAGGTTGAGAAAATCCGTGCTGTCGATCATCAGATCGGCACCGGTGAAGCTAACCGGTCTCGGAATTGCACCAGCGGCGATAAGGAAGCGTTTTGACTGATAGGGCTGGCCGTCAACTTCGAGCGTTTCGGCACCGGTAAACCGCGCAGCACCGTGCAGCGTCTCGACGCCGTTTCCGGTCAGACCCTTCTCCATCTTGTCCGGCACCGGATCTGTAAAGCCGCGCTTGTGGGCCATCAGATCCGACCAGTTGATCTTCAGCCCGCTGGGATCGATACCTTTGCCGTCCATAAGCCGCGCGGCATCGACGATTTCAGCGCCACGCCGCAGGATTTTCTTGGGATCACAGCCCCGCAAGGCGCATGTCCCGCCGTAGGGCAATGCATCCACAATAGCTACACGCCAGCCTGCTGCTCCACATTTATTGGCGGCTGCAACGCCGGCCATGCCCGCGCCGATGACGATCAAATCGTATTCATCTGAATTATTCATGGTTAGTCTCTTTCGCTAAAGGGCATCTCAAGTGTTTGCGCAGCACGCCAGGCGTCTTATTCGCTTGGCTGCAGTATCGGCTTAGCGTCTCTTGCCATGAACGGTCGGAATGTTGCTGAACCCGCTTGCAGCGCCTGTGCCGCACTGAACGAAAAACCAACGGTGTCGCCACTCTGTTGGCCCCGCCAGCTCTCAAGGTGAGCTTCACTGCAAAACCCGATCATTGACTGACACTGACTGGAGGCAGCACATCCGCCATCCTCGACTATACCGGCCCAGATCCGTGCATCCTGCGGTTCGGCCTCCAACAGGGTCAGCCCCTGATCCCCGATCTTGACCGAAACCGTATCCCCGCACGCGCCGCAGTCGAACCGAACCTCCCCTGGGAGGCCCACCATCGCAGATGCGCCAAACGCATCGATCGCGCAGACCGTATGATTGGTTATACCGGCTATTGTCACGCTATGCGGCATGTTACTGTTTGAGAAAGGATAGGCGTGCCGTATGGTTTCATCGTCCATGACGATCAGATCCCGCGCCTCAAGGTCGTTAAGCAATGCCTTATCTTGCGGGTCAACCTTTGGCGGTTGGCCGTGGTTCAAAAATGCCTTCAAGATCGCCAGATGCAGGTCACGTGCTGGCACGGACATTGTGTCCCATTGCTTGCGTGCGCGCCATTCGGTCAGCAACTGCGGCAGGGCGTCTGTAACATCAGGATCGGTCACAACTGACATATCCAAGCTCATTGTGTGAGGATCATTGGTCATAACTTTTTGTCCTTTACCCTGCGCAACAGCTGAGCTTTGCGACGTCCATATCGAAGGTCTGGGCCGCGAGCTTTAGGCCCTCGACTGTCGTCAGATAAGGAAAGATTGTTGCGCCGAGGTCTTTGGTCGTCATGCCGAACTTTAAGGCCATGACCAGCGTCTGGATCGTGTCGGACCCTTCGGGTGCGATGATCTGACCGCCCAGAAGCTTATCTGTAGCCCGATCCGCCACAAGCTTAATCAGTCCGCGTGTGTCACGGGCGGCAAGTGCGCGCGGAACCTGATCGAGCGGCACGACAGAGGTTTTCACGTCGAAACCCGCATCCCGCGCCTGCTGTTCGCTGAGGCCGACACCGGCAACCTGTGGATCGGAGAAGACGACCCAGGGCATGGCGGCGTTATCGTAGCGTTGATCATCGCCGAGAACGGCGTTTTTCACAGCCAACTTTGCCCCGTAGGCTGCCATATAGACGAACT
>OJBO01000122.1_pt1 | contig 46853 bp, 42 predicted proteins | sample 1590461 | NCBI WGS metagenome assembly OJBO01 (sample SAMN05416836, study PRJEB24817) | seawater metagenome | isolation source: Sea water | place: Canada:Atlantic | collected 2013-07 | reverse complement strand
CTCTAAAGGCCGCAGAATAACTTTGTTGTCTGGCGCCGCACGCATGCCGATTAAATGAAAGTCCGCGAAGCCGCATTTCAAGTCAAACAGTGATGATTTTAAAGTAAAAGGGAATAGCAGCGATCAAGCTTTAGCGCTTCTGAGGCCGTCGCAGAAACTGATGCGGTGTCTGGTTCTGCCCGCCGGTAAGGGGATAAGTTCCCCTTGGGAGGCATTGGGCCTAGATATTAAAACCACTGTTCAGTGCCAACAACAGTACTGCTTAAAACTGTGAGACAGCAGTGCCATGTAGCCTCTTTTTTATACTGACACTGCTGTGCGGATTAGCGCTGATGCGATAGGTATTCGTCGTAGGTACCTTGGAAGGCAATCACTTTTTGATCTCTGATTTCGATCACGTGTGTGGCTAGGGATGATACAAACTCGCGGTCGTGGCTAACGAAAATCAAGGTGCCGTCAAAGGCTTTTAGCGCATTATTCAGCTCTTCAATTGCTTCCATATCCATGTGGTTGGTCGGCTCGTCCATGATGAGGACGTTGATGTCTTGCATCATCAGCTTACCAAACAGTAAGCGGTTCTTCTCACCACCAGAACAGACACGGGCTTTTTTGTTGGCATCGTCTGCTGTAAACAGTAAACGTCCGAGCATCGCTCGTACCATTAAGTCATCATGTTTGGCGGTACGCCATTGGGACATCCACTCAAACAGGGTGAGGTCACTATCGAAATCAGCGGCACTGTCTTGTGGGCAGTAACCGATCGCGGCGTTTTCAGACCACTTGATCACACCTTGGTTTGGTGCGAGTTCGTTGATTAGGCACTTTAGAAGGGTCGTCTTGCCTGCGCCGTTTTCACCAATCACGGCGAGTTTACTGCCCGCTTCTAGGATGATGTTGCCATTGCTAAATAAGCTTTCACCGTTGTAGCCATGGGCTAGCTCTTCCATTATTAATGCTTGGCGGTGCAGCTTTTTGTGTTGTTTGATGCTGATGGATGGCGACATACGGCTTGATGACTTCACTTCATCGAGCTGAATTTTATCCATCTTCTTTGCGCGAGAGCTGGCCAGTTTGGCTTTTGATGCGTTCGCCGAGAAACGATTAACGAAGGCTTGTAGCTCGTCGATTTCGGCGCTTTTCTTGGCATTTTCGGTGAGTAGCTGTTCGCGTATCAAGGAGGACGCTTCAAGGAAGTATTCGTAGTTACCCGGATAAATACGCAGCTCGCCGTAATCAATATCGGCCATATGGGTGCATACCGAGTTTAAGAAGTGGCGATCGTGCGAAATGATGATCATGGTCGATTTGCGCTGATTCAGCACGCCGGCCAACCAATCAATTGTGTACATATCCAAGTTGTTGGTGGGTTCGTCCAACAACAAGATGTCTGGGTTGGCGAACAAGGCTTGGGCGAGTAGCACACGTACTTTTTTACCCGGCGCGACCTGCTTCATTGACCCGAAGTGATACTCTTCAGGAATCCCTGCTTCTAATAAGATGTCACCCGCGCGGCTTTCGGCGCTGTAGCCATCCATTTCGGCAAATTCTACTTCAAGGTTTGCCACCTTCATGCCGTCCTCTTCTGACATTTCTGGCAGAGAGTAGATGCGATCTCGTTCTTGTTTGATCTTCCACAGTTCTACATCACCCATGATGACAGCATCAACCACGCTGTATTCCTCAAAGGCAAACTGATCCTGGCTCAGCGTTCCGACTTTCTGCCCTGGGGTAATGGATACATTGCCCGATGTCGGAGCCAAGGCTCCGCTAAGGATCTTCATCAAGGTCGATTTGCCACAACCGTTGGCACCAATAAGGCCATAGCGGTTGCCGTTACCAAATTTGGCAGAGATGTTTTCAAAGAGTGGCTCAGAGCCAAATTGCATGGTGATGTTAGCGGTGGAGATCAATGCGGAATCCTAAGGTGTACGAAGAGGAAGACGAAGCTTCACACCCAAATAGTAAGGTGGTGTTCAAAGAGGCGCGACTATATAGAGTTGCTGTGCAAAAGTCGATGCGTACTGTATGTTTATTGAACACTTGCCGTGATCTAAACTGTCAAAGCTTCGTATCCGTGTTATCTGTGCAGTCTTATCGGTTTCCCGCTCAATGTAAGTCATCTCTGTCGTGTTAACGTGCTAATATCGTCATGCAGTGATTTTCTCAGCCAGCTTATCTTGTTAATCCGGCATATCGTCGTGCGGAGAATAAACAAGGAGACTGAATTTGTAACATGCTGCGTATTTAATTGGGCGACATCTTTTTGATCTAGAACGCTCATGCCGATACCTGAGTTGTTACGGCGAATTTCTCAATTGAATTTCATTTCTTCATGCTCCCTTATTAGTAGGCATTTATATGCAAAACCTCACTCAAACTGGCCAGAATCTCGTTAATGATATCGCTCGTCGTTATAACCTAAGCGTAGATGCGGTGGTTCATATGCTGGTTGCCGTTAATAATGGTAGCGGTAGTATGGCTCAATTTAACTGCCCTGAACTTGGCGGGGGCGGTCAGTGGATGCGTGGTGGCATGACCATGGTTGGGGATATGTTCAACTACGGCCTTAAAAATACAGTTGATAATCTGTGCAATGAGTTAGCCAATGTACTGGCAAATAACCAAATGTTTCCTGTTATTCCTGCCGGAACGCCGGGCAGTAATCAGTGGTGGCCTGTAGATTTGGGTAGCCCTTTCAGTAGTGGTGCGCAAAACAACATTCGCTATGCCGTATTTCCGAATCGTTTAGCGGTTGAGCTGCATGGGCAAGTTACGGTGTATGATACGTTAGATCACAGTATTGGTGGTGTGAGTCAACAGCAGGGCGGTGATACTACGCTAACGTTTAGTAGCCAATATGGCACTGTGGCGGTATCTAGTTTACCTATCGTGCAAGGGCAGGGCTTGCCTAAACCAGTACAAACTAATTTTGCTCAGCCAATACCAGCGTATGAGCCACCAGTTCAAGCGCAAACTACATCATCTTTTACACAAAGTGCTAATGATCAGAGCCAACACTCTGCACCAGAAAGTGCCGCACCTGTTAATACTGAATCAGCCGGTGATGTGATTAAGCTACTTGAGCAGTTAGGACAATTACGCAGTGCAGGTGTGCTTACTGATGATGAGTTCAACGCTAAGAAACAAAACTTGTTAAGCCGCATTTAATTACGTAATACAGTTAACGCTGATAGGTTGTTTAGGATGCTTCTGGTACTTGATTAAATAGCACCGTGACTAAATAGCACCGTGACTAAATAGCACCGTGACTGATTTTCAGTGACGGTTACTGCTGTTTTCATCCCTATTTTATGAAATATCGTGTTAAAAAATTGTATAAAATAAGAGAATATTTACATAGTGAATAAAGAATTTACCCTCCAAAGAATTTGTAATTACGCTGGTCAAGAGTTTGATCCTACAGTAGATACCGACGTAGAAGAGATTCTACGATCAAGGTTGAATATTCGTCTACCACAAAGACGATCACTCAATGAATCGCTCGAGTCGAGTGCAAGCGACCATGAGATTATTAAGTTGCTGCTGAAGTATCGGCAAGGCGAATAAATCAGGTTGAATGTAGAACCTATCCGTTAATAAATCTCTACACTTAAATCGTCATTTTCAAAGCTGAAAATATTAGCCTCTAGGGACACTGCTGTCCCACACTTTGGAGTGATATGCGTCACTCCAGACTGCTCAATTTATTTAATCGCGTTTATTTAAAAATCAGCTCTCAAAACCAATTCTCAAACTTAACTCCCTTTCGGGGCTACGCCCCCGGCCCCATGCAAGGAGAGGTTTCTCTTTACGATCCTCTCTTCTCGGCGCATCCGGCTTCATCCAGCCAAGGGCCGTCATTATGCGGCACGCAAAACAATCGGCCCCGGAGCGACCTCTTAAAGCATCCATATTTCTTGCATCGCTCCGGGGCAAGGTTTTGCTCTAAAGGCCGCAGAATGACTTTGTTGTCTGGCGCCGCACGCACGCCGATTAAAGGAAAATCCGCGAAGCCGCATTTCAAATCAAGCATGCAGGTTTTAAAGCAAAAGGTTATAGGGCACCTCTGATTAATGCAGAAGAGATGCCATAGGAACATAACATAGCAAATCAAGCAGCTTGGAGTGGCATATATCACTCCAAGCTGTGGAACAGCAGTGAGCTAATGCTCCTTTATATCGTAGACACTACTTCAGTGTTAAGCACCCACCACATCACTGATGCGCATTCGCACGTAACTTCCCGGTGCGTCTTCTAAAGCAGCGTATAAGCCATCTCCTGGCGTACGAGCGTCTACCTGCTCGGTGCCACCTTGGGTAGATACCCACTCCTCCCAATCTGGCCACCATGAACCACGGTGGCTTTCAGCACCTTTAAACCACTCATCACTGTCTTCGGGTAACTCAGAGTTGGTCCAGTAGTTATATTTATCGGCTGACGGTGGATTAATCACCCCCGCGATATGACCAGATCCACCAAGAACAAATCTGTTTTTTCCACCCAGTATTTTAGCGCCCTTGTACGTCGCTTTCCAAAGAGCAATATGATCTTGCGACGCCGACAAAAAATACGAAGGAGTTTTAATTGCAGACAAATCAATCTTCACTCCGTCGACGTCCAAAACGTCCTTTTCACGTAACAAGTTATTCAAGTACATGTTTCGCAAATAGTAAGAATGCATTCTTGCAGGAAGATTGGTGCTATCGGTATTCCAGTACAACAAGTCAAATGCCGCAGGACGTTCGCCTTTTAAATAGTTGTTCACAAAAAACGACCAGAACAAGTCATTCTCACGCAAGGTATTAAAACTAAATGACATCTGGCGACCGTCGTAGTAACCCAGCATATCCATTTGCTTTTCTAATCCTGCAATGGTGGTTTCATTCACAAACACACCAATTTCTCCCGGCATTGAAAAGTCGATTAAGGTCGCGAGAAAGGTCGCTGATTTAATCCGGTTTTTACGCTTTTTCTTTAAGTACGACAGAGTCGCGGAAAGCAATGTGCCACCTAAGCAGTAACCAATTGCATTGATGTCTTTTTCGCCCGTGATGGACTCAATCACATCAATGGCTTCAACAGGGCCTTCAAGTAAATAATTATCGAAGCCTTTATCACGTAATGCTGGTCCCGGATTCACCCAAGAAATAACAAATACGGTATGGCCTTGATCAACTAACCATTTCAATAGAGAGTTATTCTCTCTCAGATCCATGATGTAATATTTATTAATAAAAGGAGGGATCACTAACAACGGACGTTTAAATACAGTTGGAGTACTCGGCGCATATTGAATAAGCTGCATTAAGTCATTTTGATACACCACCTTTCCCGGTGTTGTCGCTACATTACGACCCACTTGAAACGCGGCTTTATCTGTCATTGAAACATTCAGCGCCCCCTGTGCACTGGCTTCAAGATCTTCCGTTAACTGTTCAATACCTAATGCTAAATTTTGCCCACCGGTTTGCAGTGTTTTATTAATCACGTCAGGATTCAAACCGGCGAAGTTTGATGGCGCTAATGCATTTACATATTGGCGTATTAGGTATTCAACTTTATTTCTCGACTGGTCACTCAACCCTTCAGTGTCATCGACCATTTTCATCAAGGTCTGACCTTGAAGTAAATAAAGTTGTTTCACGTAGTCGAATACTGGATTAGCATCCCACTCTACGTTTTTAAATCGTTTGTCGCTTTTTTCTGGCTCAATGACCGGCTCAACTTCTTTCCCCATAAAACGCAGCACAGTGTGTTGAAACAGCTCCTGTTGTTTTAACAGCAGGCTCATTTGATCTTCCATGATTTTTTCTGGCTTCGACATCATTGCCTCACCCAGTTCTTTTAATGCTTCAGAAAAATCAGTAAGTACACAAGCGGCTGGATCATCTGCAGAGGTTGATTGTGCTTGGAATTTTTCCCAAACAGCTCCTGTTTGTTCTGCGGCTTGTATTGCTGCATCAAAGTAATCACTTACAGCGGTGGATAACTTATCAGACACTGTATTCATCCCTATTCATCTAATGAGGTTTGAGCTAACGAGGTTTAATACAAATATGAGAACCATCAAAAAAGGCCACCTAAAAGGTGGCCTAATTTTTCATGCAGCTAAATTAAGCTGCTTTGCCTTTCGCTGCTGGCTTAGCCTTGGCAGTTTCGGCAACCGTGCTACGCATTTCTTCGGTGATACCTTCCATCTGCGTTTTGAACTCCATCGTCATGTCAGACAAAGTCTTCACATCTTCCATCACTTTTTTATTGAAGTCAGTCGCCATTTCCGTTTGTGCAGAAGCAAACGTTCGCATCGACTCAAGGTCTTTAACCTCAGTCGCCGATTTCATTTGGCTCAGACTCATCTCAGCGTAGCTCTTAACCGCGCCAATTTGATATTCAGTTAGCTTCTCCATATTTTCTACAAAAAGGCTGTTGAACTTGGTCATAGGCGCATACATCGTCTTGGCCTGTTCAGCGAATGCATTAAGAATATTCTCTTGCATGGTCGTGCTCCTTACAATGGTTGGTCAGAACGTTAAGCCTTCACAGTGTGCGAAGGCTTTTTTACACCTGCGTGACAGTCGCTTATTAAAGTAGCAGCGACTGACTAGAATTCCTCTTATTTCCATCAATCCGTATGAGCAAAGCTAACATTGGCGATAAGGATGTCCGTTTTTGTCTTAGACCGCCCTTGGTGCGGCTTCAACTGTCCTATTTTTTCACTCGCTTGTTATTCACTTGCTTGCCCTGCCGACGACATCATCGACATCATCACCCGTTGAAACTCTGACATTGCATTCATGCCATTTTCCATCAAGGGCTGATACAAGCTCATTGGATCGTAACCTTCTTCTCCAGCTTTCATCTTTTCCATCATTTGGTTAAAGACTTCTTGCTGAAACTGTTGCGCATCTGGAAGCCCCAGTAATCGCCGAAATTCTTCAGGCGTCATATCTAGAGTGACATTAACTTTCATGCGGTGTTCCTTGGATCTTTGTAAATTTTCAAACCTATTCGCTCTTTTTACTGCGCTGTCTTTTCGTTGTCTAGAGTGTAGATGGCGATGACTGCAGCCAGCATTGAAACGATGCCCGCCAATAAGAAGACCAGCGTGCCACCCAAAGATTCCCAAAGCAAGCCACTGGCGAACGCACCGATGGCTCCCCCTAAACCAAAACTGACGCTACTGTAGAGCGCCTGACCACGTGCTTGCAAACTTCCGGGGAACAGACTCTGAATATAGCGCATTGACACCGCGTGCATAGCAGCAAAACTGAACGCGTGTAAGGTTTGTAGCAGTATTAAAGTCCAAACCGAATGCAATAAGTACCCCGTTAACGCCCAGCGTATGCCAGTCACAATCAAACTCACAGCGATCCAAGTACGCCAGCTCATCAGGTGCATAATGCGACCAAACTGCCAAAATAGAATCACCTCCGCAATGACGCCAATGGCCCAAAAAACTCCGATTAGACTTGCGCTGTATCCCGCACTTTCAAGAAAAATACTGAAAAAGGTGTAATAAGGTCCAAACGAGATTTGCAGAAATATATTTACAACAATAAAGCCAATGACGGCTTTCGACGTTAAGAGACTAAGAAAAGAGGCCTGACCTAACACCTGTTCTTTTGGCCGCTTATCTTGAGAGACCAGCCAAGTGTTTACCGTAATAAGCACCATAAGTATCCACATAATCACAGGGAGCAATACGATACCCCACTGATCGAATACAGCGCCCAAAACCCCTACGGTAATAACAAAGCCTAACGACCCCCATAACCGGACTCGGCTATATCGATCCAATTGATTACCTAAACTCTCCATGCATAGCGCTTCGTACTGGGGCAGCATCGCCGCCCAGAAAAACCCGTAGGCCACCATCACGACCGCCACCCACACCAAGTCTCGGGCAACAAAGATTAAGGTAAACGACACAACCGTCAGCAGCCCGGCAAGGCGAATCATGTGGAGGGTGCTATTAAAATGTCGCGCTTGAGCGGCCCAAATATTTGGGGCAAGGATGCGCACAACACCAAACATCCCCATTAATAAACCGATGTCTGAAGCAGAGAATTCCAAGTGTTGTAGGTACAGCCCCCAAAACGGAGCGATGCAGCCAAGAAGTGCAAAATACAGCGCATAAAAGAGCGCGAAGTGACTAGAGGAAGCTTGCATGATAATCCGCCAATGGGAGTTCACCGGTGACCGTCATAGAAGTATGACTGAATTGATCACCGGCGCTGTTAATCAGCAGTGTGTTTTAAACACCTTGGCTGTATGCATGCAGATTTAAACAGGCGCTTGACCCGGAATCACGGGCGTTGCGCAATGCACATCGGCATTTTGCCCACGATTTCGCATCAGGTGATCCAACAACACAATCGCCATCATCGCTTCTGCGATTGGCGTCGCGCGAATGCCCACACAAGGATCGTGACGACCTTTGGTGATGACTTCAATTTCATTGCCATCAATATCAATAGAACGGCCTGGAATCGCCATGCTTGAGGTGGGTTTCAATGCAATATGAGCCACAATATCTTGGCCCGTTGAAATACCACCAACGATGCCACCGGCGTGATTGCTTAAGAATCCCTCAGGGGTCATTTCATCGCGATGCTCTGTGCCTTTCTGCTCAACGACATCAAAGCCATCACCAATCTCAACGCCTTTTACGGCGTTAATACTCATTAAGGCATGAGCAAGTTCAGCGTCTAAGCGATCAAAAATAGGCTCGCCTAACCCTGGCATTAAGCCGGTGGCCATGACACTGATACGTGCTCCTACTGAGTTGCATTCCTTGCGTAGCTTGTCCATGTACTCTTCCATCTCAGGCACTTTCGAGGCGTCTGGGCAGAAGAATGGATTTTGATGCACCTGGTCCCAATCGAAGGTTTCCGCCTTAATTGGGCCAAGCTGAGATAGGTAACCTCGAATCTGGATACCCTTTTCAGCCAAGGCTTTTTTGGCTATCGCACCCGCCGCAACGCGCATCGCGGTTTCACGAGCCGATGAACGGCCACCACCACGGTAATCGCGGAACCCGTATTTATGCGTGTATGAGTAGTCTGCATGTGCCGGGCGAAACGTACTGGCAATATTGGAATAGTCTTTTGAACGTTGATCGGTATTTTCAATCAACAAACCAATCGGCGTACCGGTGGTTTTTCCTTCAAAGACACCCGATAGAATTTTCACCTGATCAGGTTCACGGCGCTGTGTGGTATGGCGCGAAGTTCCTGGCTTACGGCGATCAAGGTCCGCTTGCAGATCTTCCTCAGTCAAGGGGATGCCCGGAGGGCAGCCATCCACGACAGCACCCAGTGCTAAGCCATGACTTTCACCAAAGGTGCTGATTGTAAAAAGTTTTCCGAAGCTATTACCAGACATACACTTTCCTATTCGGGCATCATACTCGGGCGCTTATGCGCTACCGATTAACATATCAAGATCGCGCGCATGCAGTACACATACGCCGTGCCCCCCACGGGCAAATTCTGGCCATATAAATGGCAATTGCGGATACGCCGCTTGCAGCGCTGGGTAGCTGTTACCAACTTCCAACACAAACACGCCGTTATCAGTCAGGTAGTCTCGTGCCTGCTTCAACATAATGTGAACCAGATCAAGACCATCCTCGCCTGCGGCTAACGCCAATTCAGGCTCGTGATGATACTCCTCCGGTAGGCAGGCCATATCATCGGCATCCACGTACGGTGGATTTGAAATAATTAAATCGTAACGCCCGCTCGCTGCCTCAAATAAATCAGATTGCAGCGCAAAAACACGATCCTCGACACCGTGTTCAGCAATATTTGCCTCGGCAACTTCGAGTGCGTCAAATGAAATATCAAGCAAGTCGACTTGCGCACTCTCAAACTCATACGCACACGCAATTCCAATACAGCCTGAGCCGGTACAAAGATCAAGAATGCGCTGAGGCTCTTGATCGCTTGGCCACCACGGTGCAAATCGACTCTCAATCAGTTCGCCAATCGGCGAACGTGGAATAAGCACCCGCTCATCAACAAAGTAAGGACGTTCACAAAACCAACTAACGCCTGTCAGGTAAGGGGTGGGTACTTTGCCGACAATACGTTGTTCAAGCAGCGCTAAAATATCTCCACGCTCACTGCGGGTAATGCGAGCATCTCGCCATTCGTCAGCTAACTTCCAAGGTAACGCTAGCGCGTGCGCAACAAGATAGAGTGCTTCGTCCCAAGGGTTGTCGGTACCATGACCATAATACAAGCCCTCTTGAGACATACGGCTTACGGCCCAGCGGATCATGTCTTGAACAGTACGTAACTCTTCAAGTGCTTCAGCAGCATGATGAGAAAACTCAGTATCCGGACATGGGTCGTCGATCAAATGATCCTGCATTAGGCGAGCCTGCTAAAAAAGCGCTATTGTAGCTGATAGCGCCCGCTCACACTATCCTGCTACAACTCCCCTTCACGTGGCTAGTAGTTCATTCGCTCGCCGTACAGACTGCTATGCCCATGTTCAAAGGCATCCAATGCGTCATTGGCAATTTGATACCCCATGCGAATCATTTCTTCGGCACGATAAAATTCGTACATTTCACAGCATTCAGAGGGAATACGTATCATCAAATCAGGCGGATAGCCTGCGGTCTTAAAGCGGCTCAACGACGACTGCATGACTTCAAACATTCGGCTGAGCATTTCTAACTTGCCAAGGTTCATCCCTGCTTCTTCTCGGCTTTCGCCATTATTTTTACGCCCTAACCAATCGGATGCTTTATCGATTACGTTATCTAGCCAAGCGCTTTTATTCTTCTCAGTTTCGGTGATGCTTTGCAGCAAATTCTCAGGGACAGGAACATCTGCGTTAATATCAACCGCCATGATGAAATTCGCATGAGCAGAAACACAAGGCGTAATCGGGAGTGGATTTAATACCGCACCATCCACCAGCATCATATCGTCAGTCACCACAGGGGATAAGATGGTTGGAATCGCTGCCGAGGCGCGCATGGCATCCACCAATGACCCACGTTGGAACCAAATTTCTTTTTTATGCCGAATGTCCGTTGCCACAGAGGTATAAGGAATACTTAAATCTTCGATTTGGCAGTCTCCCAACATCTCAGTCAAAGCATCGTAGACTTTTTCTAACTTAATCGCACCACTTGATAACAAGCTGAAATCAACCAACCGTAAAATATCTAGGTAACCTAAGCTGCACACCCAATCGCGATATTGTTCTAGTTTACCCGCCGCGTAAAAACCGCCAACGATTGCCCCCATTGAGCAACCGGAAATACTAACAATGTTATAACCACGCTCTTCTAAGGCCTGTATCACACCAATATGGGTGTAACCTCGTGCACCACCACTGCCTAATGCCAGTGCGACCGTTTTTTTACCTTCAGGCATTTTAATCGAGTCCTTATAAATACCGGTTATCGTCCCGGCCAAATAACAAAACGAACTGCCGGAGTTGCTGCAGAATCAGGGGAAGGCGTCAGCGCTCCTTGAGCACGCACCTCAAGACCAGGCAGAGCACTTTGCAGCTCTGAGGCTAATGTATTTGAGCACGCGAGTGTATCGTCTATATGCACGCCGTCATAACAATGCATGATCAACTGCAAGCGCGATTTCACTCCAGCGGATAATTGATTAATAACGGTAATTAACGGTTGACTGCTGTCAATATCAACATGCCCTGCGTTCACCACTAGACCTGGCAGCCACCCCGAGGTATGAGCTAAGGCAGCACTGACATCCGACATGGTCGCAGTTTGTGCCATCACGGCATCGGTCGTGGTTAGCGTATCAATAAGCGCTTTTGGCTCACGCCCGCCACGCAGTGATATATAGACGATCTTCACTACATTTTTGCCATTTTTTGCAGAGAGGCTAGCAAAGTACGCTTGATCTTTTTCACGGCTAACAAGGCGAGAGATCCCAAACACGTCATTCGCCCAAAAGTGGCTACTCCCACAATCTATGCCACGGCATAGATACAATAAACGCTCGCCGTCTACTTGGCTTAAGTAATGGTTGAGTACTTCCTCTAAAGGCAAGCCAGCCGGTAATTCATCCACTCGGCGATTCAAGTCTCCACTCAAGCGACGTTCCCGCTCACCAAACACTTGGCCTTGTTTGTTGTCTAGTTCAGATAGAACTAATCGATATCGACTGACATTGCTGCCCGAGGATTGACTGTTTATGGTGAGTGCATTGTTTACGGTACTGCCCGGAAAAGGCGGTAACTGCAGATTTGAGTTGTCAGCAACGGTGGTTATTGCGACAAATGAAGTAAAAAAAACGGACAGTGTAATCAACGAGCGAAGAATCATGTTCTATGTTCCTAAGAAACTTCGCTCAATGTATCAGAAACGTAGACTTCCACCCAACTGCCAATATCCATTATCCGCAGGGGTACCACTGATTTCTATCCCAGTAGCGTCGGTTGCTTTAATTTGTCGATTGCGCAATTGACCTATTTCAGCATTAAACCAAATATTATCGCGCCAACGGAATTCACCCCCCACCCCCATGTGCCAGTTGCTGTAAGACACATCGGTGACTTTCACTGGTACTAGATTATCAACCTCTTCACGCCAAAATCCACCGGAGGGATAGATACGAAAATACGTTGAAAAATCTTTACTCCAACGCGTTTGAATGTTCGTTTTCGGAAAACCCAGCCACATTTCAGTCGAGTCCGTTAGCCGCGTAGCATAGGCAACTAATGGCCTTGGGTTGCGATCACCAAAGTAGCGATTAACCACAATACCGTACTGCCAAAAGCTCGTACGGCCGGTATAACTGCGTCCGCTCAATTCAACATTAGCCGTTAGGTTCTCCGTTCCCATCGCATCAAGATCCGTCATCAAGCCGGGTTCAACTTTGACGTGCAGTTCAACACCACTTGTTCGCTTTTGGCGATAATAAATAGGCACAGACAACCACAAATATTCTCCGGTCGCTGCCGTAGTATCAGACCAGCGGAACTCGGTAAGGTCCAGATGCACATCGGTATTGAAAACTTCGTCACCACTTTGCTGACGCTCAAGCGGTAAGGTAATCGCAATTTGCGAACTGGCAAAGCGACTCCCCGCACCACTGTCTAAATCGCCAAAAGTATCACTGGTCCAAGTCACGCCGTTCGCTTGCGCGGCGGAGGAAAAAATCGACACACTAGTGATTAAACCAATGAATATTGATTTTTTGAGTCTGTTCTTAAAGCTGCTGTTAGACATCGTGGCCAACAATTTAAAAGTTGCGGTTTGGCGCATAATACATCCCATATATCTCTTCCACTCTTGCGTAGCTACAAAGCTGCCCTGTGTGCATTTCTTCTTTACGGGCAAAGTCGGTGGCGGCTAAAACATCGGCCACTAACCAAAGGCCTTGAAGGGTGTGAACTCCTGCACCGGCCTCTTCTACTAATTCAGTGTAGTTGGCAATATAGTCATATGCGTCACCTTCAGCACGACGAATCAAAAGATCACTGGCTCGACCTATGCCGTGTAGCACTTCCAGTACGCCTGCCAACGCCAGCGCTCCGGTTCTATCGCCTAAGGCTGCCTGATCACGAATACATAACTGCAAGTAATCCACCGCCCGACGAACAGCTGACAACGAAGGCTGAGTATGAGGGACCATCGCTTTAGAGTGCGCTGGGCTTCTGTTAGATGTCGAATCAAACTCAGATTTTGACTTTTGTTTTAACTCTAACTCTGCAAAAGACTGTAGTTGCAGGGGAGTAAGCGTTTCAGTACATATTTTTTGCCAAGATTGCATATTACTTCTCTACTCACGATGCCGATGTAAGGACAGGAGCAATATGCAAGCCAATAACAAAAAAGCCCTGATTTATCAGGGCTTTAAAGTTTCGAGCGGTTAAAAATGGCCGTTAGCCGTCAGATTCTTGCCGCTTTTTCTCATCTTTCTTACTGTAGCTCCGACGTGTGACATGCTTGCGAACACCACGTACACCCATCCACACCACCAGCAACACTATCGGCAATGCAATGCCTTTGGCTAAATATACATCCATCGGTACACCTGCTGATTTCAGCCCGAGGAAACCTATTTCCATCAATGACAATAGATAATAACCAATCGCCACTACCGACAATCCTTCAACCGTTTGCTGCAAGCGCAGTTGCAGCTGACTTCGACGATTCATTGATGACAACAAATGCTGGTTCTGTTCTTGAATGGATAGATCCACCCGGGTACGCAACAAGCTGGTTGTGCGGTGAATACGACGAGACAGATCTTCAAGGCGATCGCGCACCGAGTTACAGGTCTTAATCCCCGGCGTTAAACGGCGTTCAAGAAATTCCTGCATACTTTGTACGCCCTCAATCGGGCTTTCACGTAATTGACGTAAGCGATCACGCACTAAATCGTGATAGGCCACAGCCGCGGCAAAACGAAAGTTGGTATCCGAGCGGTGACGTTCCACTTCCGCTGCGAGGTGTGACAACTCTTGCAGTAACTCGCGCTCGTCCTTGTCTTTATCAATTTCAGAGATGCTTTGGTTTAACGCCGCCAGTGAGGTTTCAATGCGTGTTAATTCAGCGCCCATAGAACGAGCCACCGGTAACGCTAATAATGACATCAGGCGATACGTCTCTAGCTCGCATAAACGCTGAACCATTCGCCCTGTTTGGTATCCGCTCAAGTTGCGATTCCAAGTGACGATGCGACCAAAGCCATCGCTATGAAGCTTAAACGCCGTCCACGTTTGCGCTTTGTCTTCGGCAACATTCGATCCGGAGTAACGCTGCCCTTCAAACCAACGCTTTAAATCAGTATCTGTAGGCTCGTCATCGACCATGACCAAATTCACCGCAACCACCAGTTCACCGGGCATGGACGCCAGCCAATCTTTTGGTATAAACGCTAACGCATCGTCCGAAAATGGGGCTGCGCCTTTACTTATAAAGGTGAAATTCGCAAATTCCAAGTGACGCTCCCAGCGCAACTCGAAACCACCAAAGTCTTGATACAAACAACTGGAGTCAGCCCCTGGGCCAGGCACGCTATAACGACGGCACAAATCCAACACGTGCTCCAACATGGCTTCGCGATTGTCATTCAGCATGACGGTGAAATGTGAGACCTGACAGGCCCCGTCAATCACAGGTGACGGACGATTATGCAATTCTTCATACAGCGAAGAACGCAGTGGGTGGACACGTAGTGATACCGTTGGAGCGCTAATTTCCGGACTACCGGCATCGACGGCTGCATCCTGAATTGCGTGTTTCATAAATTTTCCTGAATCTAATATCTAGCGCCATACATATCATGGACACTGCAAAATGCCGAACAAAACCATCAAAACACTCTCATTAAGGTGCCACGATGATGGAACTAAGCGGTGCTTTTAATGCATCACTGGTAAGCTCGCGATAACTGGTTTGCCATTGCTTCAATTTCAACAGTTCCTTGCGCTCATTCGCATTGGCCTGAACCACTTCAGCCAGCGTCTGCCCGGCAAAGAACTCACCAATGGTCAGAGACGATGGATCACGTACCCATGCCCAATGACCTTCTTCAGATAAAAGAATCCAGCCGTTTTTACGGAATTCATTCAATAATGAAGTCAGCTTTCCGGCATCCACATCTCTCAAACGGCGTCGAATTTTTGCTTCGCTTAAAAATGCTTTACCACTCTGGACATCAACCAAGATGGAGGCCAAGCGTAGTCGGTCATTGAGCGGATACCGCCCACTATCCGGGTGACGGTAGTGGCTCAGGCCATAGCTCAACTCGGCTCCCAGTAAGAGCAACATCCAAGACACATAAATCCATAATAGAAATAAAGGCACCGCTGCGAATGCACCGTAAATAAGCTTGTACGTTGGAAATAATCCTAACGCACTACTGAACAGAAATTTACCCAATTCAAACGCTAACGAGACAATAACGGCTGCTGTTAAGGCGTGTGCCGCAGGCACTTTACAGTTTGGCACCATGACATATAGCACCGTAATTCCAGCCGTCGTCAACAACCAAGGAACAAGACGAGCCAGTGAGATGATTCCGAGGTTCGGAGTGTCTGCCCATAAAGGCATTGACGCCAAAACAGAGGACGTCGCCACCGCGGCACCAAACATCAAAGGCCCCAAGCTGAGCACGGCCCAATAACGAAAGAACATCTGAATTTTTGAACGTGTACTTTCGACATTCCAAATGCGGTTGAACTGCTGCTCGATGGTTTGCAGCAGTAAAATACAGGTCACAAATAATGCGCCGATTCCGACCCATGTTAACTTTTGAGCTTGCTGACTAAATTGATGCAGATAGCCACTAATCACCTCACTGCCTTGAGGTAACACATAACCCAGCAGCTCTTGATTGGCATCTTGGCCCCACTCTCGTAACTCCGGTATGGCGCTTAAAATGGCATAACTCACCGTGATCACTGGCACCAAAGCAAACAGAGTGGTGTATGTCATCGCCGCCGCTTCTTTACGCCGTTGCATGTTTTCAAAGCGCTTCAATGTTTGCCAAAGTACTCGCGCTACGTGAGAGAGATCAGGAATAAAACTGGGCTTCATAGATGTCCTTGTTAAAATACACAATCAAACTGAAAAATTATGATCAAGCATTAACATAAAAAGTTACAATGCGGAAATTAACTTAGATCGCTAGGAATTGGAAAAAACATGAGCGAAATTATCATTTATCACAATCCCCGCTGTTCCAAGTCTCGCCAGACGTTATCGTTATTGCAGGATAAAGGCATTGAACCAACCGTCGTTGAATACTTAAAAGAGACCCCAAGCGCTTCCGAGCTTAAAGCCGTGATAAGCAAGCTAGGGATCTTACCTCGCGCACTACTAAGAACCAAAGAAGCTGACTACAAAGAGCAAGATCTGAAAAATGACAGCCTCAGCGATGACGATATCATTAACGCCATGATTAGTTTTCCGAAACTGATTGAACGCCCGATTGTGATCAATGGCAACGACGCCCGAATTGGCCGCCCGCCAGAGCAGGTACTGGAGATTCTTTAATATGCCGACCCCTTATGTTTTGGTTCTGTATTACAGCCGCCACGGTAAAACAGCAGAGATGGCACAACTTATCGCTCGTGGTGTTGAATCTACCGGCATGGAAGCGCGTATTCGTACCGTGCCTGAGGTGAGCCCAAATAACGAACAAAGCACACCTGACGTTCCTAGCGAAGGAGCGGTTTACTGCACTGTAGACGACCTCAAGCAATGCTCTGGTCTGGTGATGGGCAGCCCTACTCGTTTCGGCAATATGGCTGGGGCACTGAAGTACTTCCTTGATGGTACCAGTAACCTTTGGTTAACCGGTGCCTTGATCAACAAGCCTGCTGGCGTGTTCACCTCAACGGCCTCCCTACACGGAGGGCAAGAAATGACGTTAATGAGCATGATGATCCCACTCATGCACCACGGCATGGTGTTAGCAGGGCTGCCATACAGCGAAGCAGGCCTAACGACCACAACCAGCGGTGGCACACCTTATGGCGCTAGCCATCATAGTGGACCTAATGGGGATAACGAGCTAAGCAAAGAAGAAATCGCTCTATGCCAGGCACAAGGGGCACGTATCGCCAAACTGGCAGCACAACTCACTGATGCACATATTGGTCAGTCATCATGATGAATGCCAACAACGCATGGCGCATGATGGTGCTGAGCTACGTTAGCCTGCTGGCATTAATGTTAGCCAGCACTTTTATCAACGCGCCTGAAGCGATTGAAGGTCAACGTGAATTATTGCAAGGTGGCTTGTTCTTCTGGGGACTAAAATCACTGCCACTGTTGTTGTTTATACCCGGCCTCATTAAACGCTCTCATTACGCGGCGGCTTGGTTGTCTTACGCCAGTATGCTGTACTTTGTGATCATTATTTCGTTCAGTAGCGGCTATTGGTTATGGGCGCAGGCGTCGATTATTTTCATACTCTTCATGAGCAGCATGTTATTTACGCGCTGGCAGAAAGCGGACGAGAAGAGCAAAGAGAACGACATGCAAGCCAGCTAGATTTTCGTTGCACTTAACAATGACATCATAAAATGCAGACATAAAAACGCCGGAGACTATCCGGCGTTTTTATAAGACTGGTATTTAACTCAGCAAGCCTTACTCGGCGTCGTCTTCCCATTCGCCATCAGTATCGTCATCTGCGATCTCAGTGGTGACTTGGCTATCACACTTAACGCATTTCCCTTCGATATACACCACGCCGTTTTGTTCATACTCGGTCGGCTCTTTCATCCCTAAGTCCACAGCCATGCACTCGTTACACCACGTTTGCGTTAAGAACGCTTCTTGATCGTCTTTGTCTCGGGCATAAAAGTCGCGTTCTGTACGTTCCATAAAAAATTTCTCGTTTTAATTGATAAAGGTAGCAATGACAGATGGTGAAAATTTGCACAACCGCCAGTTTGAATGCCCCTATTCTATGCTTATTAAGCTATCCACCCAACTGGAAAAAATATGACCATCCGTTCTCAAATTACATTTACGATGACATTGGCCATTTTCATTGCCGTGATTATCACCGCGGGGGCATCCATATCTACCAGTATTTCTTCTGCAACAAACAACACTCAAACCTTGATTGGTCAGTCGCTAACAGCCCTAAGAGAGCAGAAACAAGCGCATATTGAAGAGTATTTTCACAATATTGAAAAGCAAATTCACATACTCGCGAGCAACCCACTGATTCGAGACTCACTCTCAGGACTCACTGGCGCTTTCACACAGTACGTCAGCGAGGTTGAACAGCAACCAAGAGGCTCCCTAACCAATTATTACCGCAATGAGTTTGGTCAACGCTACCAAGTAATCAACGAACGTAACGTAGATTCTAGCGCACTCATGGCAGGACTCAGCAGTAATGCGGTGGCTTTACAAACAGCGTATATAGCCGACAATCCGCATCCTTTGGGTTCAAAGGAACAGCTTAACCGCGCGCCCAACTACACACAGTACGACGGTGAACACGAAAAGGTTCATCCTTTTTTACGTGACTACCTAGAAACGTTTAGTTTTTACGACATTTTCTTAATCTCAATGACAGGCGACGTCGTCTATACGGTGTTTAAAGAGCTCGATTTTGCCACCTCTCTCACCGAAGGCCCCTATAAAAATACTGGCTTAGCAAAAGCCTTTGATCAAGGATCAAAGATGAAGGAAGGCGATGTCACCTTAATTGACTTTGACACTTACCTTCCATCGTATGATGCACCAGCCGCTTTTCTAGCCACTCCAGTTATGCAAAACGGTAAGAAGATTGGCGTTTTAGTTGTACAAGTCCCCGTAGATGGCATTACTGCAATCATGAGCAATCATGATCAATGGCAGCAATCAGGCATGGGAGAAACAGGTGATAGCTACCTCGTGGGCGCAGACAGTAAACTCCGCTCTAACTTGCGACGCTCAATTGAGGATATGGATGGCTTTGTATCTGAACTTACAGCAATAAATCACTCTCCGAACGAACTCACAGAAATGACCCAGCGCGGAAGCGGTGTGGGCGTACTAAGCATACCGACACAGCCCGTCAGTCAAGCTCAAAACGGTAACACTGGATACATAGAAACCACAGGGCTGAGTGGTCAACCCGTGCTCAGTGCTTACACATCCATTCGTATTTTCGATATTCCTTGGGTACTCATTAGTGAAATTGACAGTGCCGAGGTTTATGTGCCAATAGCGCAAGCACGTACAGAGATGATCATCTATGCCGCTATCATTACGCTTTTATCCGCTGGCTTAGGGCTCTTGGTCGCTGTGTATATGGGAAGACGAGTATCGGCACCACTCGAAGGGTTCATTAAGACCATTGCTCAGAGCGCAAAAAATCGAGACTTATCGGTACGCTACCCAAACACTGGAGCCACTGACTTCAAAAATCTGGCTAGCGCTCTGAATGATCAAACCGACCAGTTGCAACAGTTTATGATGGGGATGACAACCACATCAGAACATTTGATTAAGCGTGCAGACGAGCTTAAAGCAGCGGCTGACAGCACGACGCAACAGATATCACAGCAAAACGATGAAGCCAGTGCTGTCGCTGTCACAGCAAATCAAGTCAGTAACTCTGTCGCCGAAGTTGCCAGCCAAGCTGAAAAAACGTCTGTCTATGTTCGTAAAACTCGTGATCATGTTCGTACCAGCCACACCAACTCAAGCGAAGCTCGAACATCCATTCACTCGCTGCAAAGTAATATGCAACGTTCAATGGCGTCCATGGAAACTTTGAAAACAGAGAGCGATGGAATTGGCGCGGTGCTGGACGTCATACAAACCATTGCCGAGCAAACCAACCTGTTGGCACTCAACGCAGCCATTGAAGCGGCTAGAGCTGGCGAACAAGGGCGTGGATTCGCTGTCGTTGCTGATGAGGTAAGAACCTTAGCCAGTCGCACGGCACAAAGCACAGAAGAAATCCGAAATAAGATTCAATCACTGCAATCGCAAGTAGAAAACGCACGAAAAGCTATCTCTGACTCTGAAAGCTGTACCCATGAGTCCTTGGATAAAGTTGAAACGACCGCAACGTGTATGAACGAAGTATCAGAGATGATCGACGAACTGGAAGCCATGAACTATCAGATCGCCAGTGCCGCAGAGCAACAAAGTTCTTGTAGCCAAGAGATCAATACCAATGTGGGTCATGTGCGCGACCTATCAAAACAGATACTGCATTCAACCCAAGGCATCCAAGACAGCAGCCTTGGTTTAGAACACATCTCAAGTGACATTCGCCAACATCTACAGCAGTTCCGGTTTGATCCACTTTCGAAACACTGAATTTATACCCCCGCTGCTGGCAACCAGAGCTTTCAATAGCTCTCCCTGTGGTTTATAACGTCCTCATGCTTCATCTGACGTCTATTTCACAGGATAAAAGATCTATGATTACCCTACACCACTTAGAAAACTCTCGTTCACAGCGTATCCTTTGGTTGCTAGAAGAACTCGGCGTCGAATACGAAATTAAGCGCTACGAGCGCGACCCAAAAACGAACCTTGCGCCAGACAGCCTCAAAGCAATTCATCCACTGGGCAAGTCGCCACTTATAACTGATGGCGGTAAAACCATTGCTGAATCCGCAGTCATCATTAGTTACCTTATTCGAACCTATGGCAAAGACTCAGGATTAATTCCAGACGCAGGAAGCAAAGCAGAAGATCAAGCCGATTACTGGCTGCACTTTGCAGAAGGCTCACTGATGCCTTATTTAGTCATGACTCTCGTATTCAACAAAGTTAAAAACGCACCTATGCCTTTCTTTATACGCCCAATCGCCAAAGGGATTGCTGACCAAGTGCTAAAAAGCTTCGTGACCCCCAACGTTGTTAGCTCAATGTCCTTCATTAATGATCACCTAAGCCGCAACACGTGGTTTGCTGGTGATAAGATGACCGCCGCAGACTTCCAAATGATATTCCCATTAGAAGCGGCTCTGAATCGCTCTGAAGCAGCCAAACAACTTCCTGCTATTCAAAAATTTGTTGAACGAGTGCACGCAACGGATACCTACAAAGCTGCGCTCAAAAAAGGTGGTCCATACGACTACGCCTGAACAACGACTAAAAAATAAACCAAAAGAGGACGTTTGCATGAGAATTTGGCAACTAGGCACTCGTATTTGGGTGGTATTAATTGTCATATTAAGTGGCTGCGCCTCGATTGGTTTATCGGACCTCGATATCGAAGCGCTCTTTGGTAAGACCGTAATCACTGACCGACGAGCTAATCTGAATAGCGACGTAGCGCAACACTACCGCGAGGATATTGAACCCGTTATTGAACAGCGTTGCGTTGTGTGCCATGCCTGCTATGACGCGCCCTGCCAGCTCAAACTCACGTCGCCTAACGGCATTATGCGCGGTGCAATCAACAGTCGTGTTTATGATGGAACTCGCTTATTTGCGGCAGAGCCAACGCGACTGGACATTGATGCCACCACAACCGAAGGGTGGCGAGAAAAAGGCTTTCATCCGGTTGTTAATGAACGCAACCGCACCAGCGACGTTAACTTAGCAAACTCGCTGCTTTACCAGATGATTGCGCTAAAACAAAATGCCCCCGCTACAAACTCGCCACTACTAAGCGACGACATTGACGTGTCACTGAATCGCGAGCAGAGCTGCCCCACCAGCGAGAACTTCGCGCAATACGCGGAAGATCACCCTCAATGGGGGATGCCTTACGGTTTACCAGCGCTTAGTGAAGATGAATATACATTGCTGACTGAATGGATCAGTAATGGGGCCACGATGAGTCAACCGGATCAAATACCGGGCGACCTACACGCACAAATATCCGAATGGGAAAATTATTTAAACGACGATAGTTTGAAACAACAGCTTGCCAGCCGGTATATTTTTGAGCACTTATTTTTGGCAAACTTATACTTTTCGCCGGAAGCCTTGTTCAAAAATATTACCCCGACGTCACCGCCCAAATTCTACTTCAAAATGGTGCGCTCATACACGCCGCCCGGATTACCCATTAAAATCGTGCCCACCCGTAGACCCTATGGAGACCCAAAAACTGATCGAATCTACTACCGAATAAAGCCGGTTACTGAAACCATTGTCGCAAAAACTCATATCCCATATCGCTTAAATCAGGAGCGACTAGCGTGGATGCAAAGCCTCTTTAATGAACCAGACTACGAAGTCACCAGTTTGCCTAGTTACGACCCAAAGGTCGCTGCGAATGCATTCGTTGCTTTTGAAGCGATCCCCTCAGTCTCGCGCTACCGTTTTATGCTTGAAGAAGCCGAATTTATTATCCGAGGTTTTATTAAAGGCCCGGTATGCCGAGGGCAAGTCGCGCTTAATGTCATTGAGGATCATTTTTGGGCGTTTTTTGTAGACCCTGACGTTATGGATTCAGACAGCTTAGGTGTGTTTCTAAAAGAGCAAAGCAATAATCTGCGCCTCCCCGGAGAAGCTGAGAGTAATAGTGGCGTATTAACAAACTGGCTACGTTACTCCAAGCTCCACGGCAAATACCTTGACGCAAAAAATGAAAGAATCTCAGCGCTATTTCCGACGGGCAATAATCTCAATACGGATTTAATTTGGGATGGTGATGGCCACAATCCGAATGCAGCATTAACCATTACTCGTCACTTCGACAGTTCAACCGTGGTGAAAGGATTGGTAGGACAACCCACCAAAACCGCATGGGTGGTCGACTACACTCTACTGGAGCGAATTCATTATTTATTGGTCGCCGAGTTTGATGTGTATGGCAATGTTGGCCATCAATTAATGACTCGTCTCTATATGGATTTTTTACGTATGGAAGGTGAGCAAAATTTCTTACAGCTTCTTCCACAGGAGGAACGGGTTAAACTGGCTCATTATTGGTATCGTAACGCATCCGATGAGGTTGAAGAGTACCTAATAAATTACGAAAGGCATGTACTCAGCGATCCATCAATCAACTATCAGACCGACAACAAAAAATTGGAACTCTATAACCTGCTTGCCCAACGCATCGGCCCTGCAGTTAGCCAAAAGTACAATTTAGCACAAGCCGTTCCACCACATACACTGGCGTATCTAACTAAGTTAAACGACGTAACCGGGCGCGCGGCGACCTTAATGCCTGAAATCTCATACGTAACTATTGAAAACATGAATGGCCAGCAATCAACCTATTCGTTACTTCGTGCCAGTGCGCACGCCAATATTACAGGGCTACTTTATGAAGAGGACAATCGCTTACCAGAAGAAGATTACCTGACGTTAGTTCCGGGAGTAATGGGAACGCATCCCTCGGCACTCTATCGCCTTTCAAGCTTTCAGCTGAGCGAATTTACGGATGCCATATCATCACTAAACAGTGAAAATGATTACGCCAACTTCGCGAAGAAGTTTGCCGTGCGCAGAACAGACCCTAACTTCTGGTCACACAGTGATCAAATCCACAAGTGGTTCAAAAAACATGACCCTTTGTACTTTGGTATTCTTGATTACAACCGTTTAGAAAACCGTTAGGGCACCTCTGATTAATGCAGTTATGGCTGCGGCGCAATAAAAAAGCCCCTGAGTAATGTGCATTACTCAGGGGCTTTTTTTGTTTCTACTCGACGATTTAACGACGCGCAATAATCCAAACAGCGTGAACAATTCCGGGAATGTAGCCCAGCAAGGTCAATAAAATATTCAACCAAAATGCTCCACCGATGCCGACTTGTAAGAAAACACCCAGTGGCGGTAAAAGCACAGATAATAGAATTCGAATAAGATCCATTATGTTTCTCCTTTGAGGTTCTGCATAAAAATCACGTTAGCACTCACATGCTACAAAACGATAACACCATTATGTGAGTTTAAATAATGAGAATAGTTCAACCAAAGATGGGGTTAGTGAACAGCAGGTCAAAGTTGACGAAAACCAAACATGATGAAATAAAAGTACGTCATAATAGTGTGAATCGTGATATTAGTTACTACATATTAGCCCCGCAGAATGGCAATCCATTCCCTACGGGGCTGATAAATACATAAATAGGAATTTAAACTAACACCTACCGACTAGGGCTTTTAGTCTCAGCAAGTAATGCCTCAATGTTATTATCGCTCGGCAGTTTAAAACTCGAGTTAGACGAAACGACCTTACCATCACGGTTAATCAAATATTTATAGAAGTTCCATCGCGGGAACTGATCTTGGCGAGCCACTTCTTTAAACAATGGATGGGCATCGTCGCCTTTCACTGGCACCGTTGCCAACATGGTAAAGGTCACACCAAAGTTTTTGAAACACACATCCGCGGCTTTAGCTTCGTCTGCCGCTTCTTGATTAAATGAATCAGATGACACCCCTAAAACCACTAAGCCACGATCTTTGTATTTATCATACAGTTTTTGAAGATCACCAAACTGATCAGTGAAACCACAATGGCTAGCGGTATTAACCAGTACAACAGGATTGCCAGCCGTTACGTCGCACAAGTTGAGCATCTTCTTGCTATGTAGTTGCTTCATCGTGTGATGGAATATCGCAGGACAACTAGCGGGATACACTGCTTCAGTCGGCTTAACGATCTCTTTTTCGGAAACTTCTTGTGTCGCAATAACGTCTTCAGCTGCCATTGTGCCGATGGGCAAAAAGCCTATCGATAGAAGACCCATCATTAATACAGATAATGTCCGTTTCATACGTATACTCACTAGATTTAATGCTTAAGTTCCAAGGCGGCACGTAGATCTTCATCTAGCTGCCAAGGATCCACTAACGCCGCTTGCTCTTTCAGGTTTGGCAGCACGACCAACAAGGTTTCATCTTGATCAAGGCCCTGTGTCCAGCGCTCCAACCACACGTCTAATGTGATCATCTTAGGCTCACAATCAGACCAATCACCGTTTGCCCACTCTTTAGCGTAATCAGCATGTGGCCATACGGGTAAACAGTTTTCTTCCTCTTCAGTAACGACCGTCACCCAGCCTTCATCGTTTGCCAGACTCCAGATCTCTCCGAATTCTGCCACTTTACTGATGAAAAGTTCGTAACGTTTGTTATCTGACAGCGCCAGTGAACCTGCTCGATTTTTGCTAGAAAGCTCGTACGACATGCTAAAAACTCCGGACCCAATAGAAATTTAAATATTGGATCCAGTGTACCGTCAGCTCACGGTGGGAGCCACGTAAATCTACGTGTATCATGGCCGTCTATCTTTTGTAGCGATCACCTCATGGCACTGAAACACTTTATTACCCACAGCATCTCAAAACTGGAAAAAGACCCCGGCGCAAAGCTGGTGTGCAGCGACATTGACGGCAAGGTGGGTGAAGACACCCTATCTGGCTATTATCAGCGCTGTGCCTCGCAATTAAAGGGCATACTGATGCAGCGTAGTGGTAAGCGCTATGGTGTATTCAACCATGAGTCCACTGCATTTCAGGGCTTACTTAAAGATTGGCTACGCGATGGCATGAGTTTCAGCAGCTGGACACAACGCACAGCACAGCACTTATCCGGTGTACTCGACAGTACTGACCTTGAGATGACAGGCTACCTTGCTTTTTTTCATGAAGAACTTGCTGATCACGACAAACTATATATTTTCCACCTGCGCTACAAAGACAGCGTGACGGTAGACAATAATCTCAATCTATCTGAGACCCGTTATCTGGATTTTTCCAATACCGGCTTTGGTGTCTGCATTAACCTCACCGATTGGCAACAAGACAACGACAGCAAATACATCACCTTCTCGTTTGGTCGTGGCGATCGCCCTCTGCAAAACCAGATGTTAGAAGCCATCGGCTTTACCGATACTCTGAATACATCTGCAGAAACCGAAGAGTTTTTGGAAATTGTTGAAGAGTTTAGCCGCACCTTATCGAGCGATGATGCTTTTGCTTATAAGTCTAAAGTCGTCGACTACTGTATTGAACAAGACATGCGTGGTGAGCCAGTGGTCTTTGATGACCTCGAAAATCACCTCACCTCAGAAACAAAATCGCAACCGGCGGAAGCCTTTTCACATTATGTTGTAGAAAAGAAAAAAGAACGCCGCCAGCAGCAACGTGACCACAGTGGGCTATCCCCCGAGCAAATGATTGAACAAGGCGCACCGGTGCAGGCCGTGGCCGAAGCCGTCAAAGCGGAGTTGATTCCTGACCGTAAGAAACTCAAAGGCTTTATCCGCTACAGCGGAAAAAACAAAGATTTAAGCTTAAGTTTCTCGGCAAATTTAATGGGCGGTGATATCGAATTCAATAAACAAGATAAATCGTTATTGATTCGTAAAATCCCGGAAAGCTTGCTAAAGCAATTGACCGGAAAAAAAGACGACGAATAAACATCGAGATTGGTTTGTTGGGTTACGCGCAGCGCGCTAACACCAACCTACTTTTTATGAATGTTTGATTGCTTGATAGACGTCTACTTTATTGGGGGAGTCTTCTCCCTAGTGACTCCATTGGTGACTTCGTAGGTTGCGGTTAGCGCGTAACCCAACAATTCACGATTCATAGGCAATTAAACAAAAAAGCCCAGCTATCTGCTGGGCTTTTCTCTTAAGAGGTACTTACTCTTATTCTAAACTCAATCTTCAAACTGCTGATACTGATCAATCGTTGCTGAAACATTCGCGTGCATGAAATCACCATCGTGTGGCCACAAGAACGCAGTCCAAGGCGTCAATGCCAATGGATTAATCACGTAGGTGTTATCAACCACTTGATAATCAATATCAAAGCTCACACCGGCAATTGAGTTAGAACTGCTTTCAATCCACTGTGCAGCATCATTACAAGCAACTTCTGTATCAGTACAACTGTTCACATATAAGGTGAAAGTAGCGTCAGTACTAATGGTTGCGCCTAGGCTATTGGTAACAACATTGTCGATATTCTGATTGAAACGGTAGTACTGAACCTGACGATTTTGATCATCAAAGAAGGTGTAAACGTCTTGGGTAAATTCCCAAACGTCATCTTCTTGTTCGGTAGTTTGAACACCACGCGCGATCGATACACATTCGGCGATCGCTTCCGCTTGTACACCCGCCGTCCCCAAGTTGATGAAGTCCAAGTTAAAGCCGAATGTCACTTCGTCAGAATTATTAAAGTCTGCGCTATCACTGACTTTTACACCTTCAATAGTCAGTGTGGTTGACTCACCAACCGGTGTAGTCACACGACTTGCCACTGCATCTAAGGATTGGAAATCACTAGAGTAAGTCACCGTCAAATCAGTCAGTGTTTGCGGCGTTACGCCTGTTTCGTCTGTGCTTCCGACTTCTGTTAACGTTGCCTCATAACCATTGGCCGTAGGGACGATGACATAATCGTTTCTCCATGACGAATCACAACGGGTAACTTCATACACACCTTCTTCGTTTGCGGCGATTGCGACCATTTCACGACTTTGAGCTTCGTAAACGAATGGGTTCATGCTGTCGCTTTCATTGGGCTCTGTGGTGTTTTCAGTCGTGACCAACATCCAAATACCTTCCGGAGATGTCTCGTCTAAGCTGCTATTCACAAATGGCAGGCCATTAAACCCTTGAGGAAAACAACCAGTGAGTGGAACCGTAAGAGCAACCGCTGCGCCAGTAGTCAGGCAACGTTTTATTAGATCTGACATGGGAATCTCCGTATTGTTATTTGCATATCTTCTGACCATCACTCTACATGATAAACGCCTGTCTATTATCGTTTAAGCACAACAATGGCCTTATTGGCCCCACACAACAAGACAATATACGCCACCATTAACGTCATCGGCGCTCATAGAGTGTGCTACCACACTTTGTTCTGCTGGGCATAAGCTCGCGCTAACGGCGTTGGCAGGTCATAAGCCGTTTCTAAGGCACTCGCATCTCGTAAAATGTTGCTAGAGCCTTGCGCTGAAATTGCACCATCTTTCATTATTACGACACGATCGGCCCATGAGGCCGCCAAGCTAATATCATGCAACACGGCACACACACCAACCCCCTGCTGAGCAAAGTCTCTAACAACGCCCATAATGGCGTGTTGATGGGCTGGGTCGAGAGCAGATGTACACTCATCCAGCAATAAATAACGTGGCGCGGAATCGTTAACACTATGTGTAAGCACTTCCCATATTTGCACTAAAACTCGCGCCAGCTGAACTCGCTGTTGTTCGCCGCCTGATAAGCTAGGATACAGTCGATCTCGTAATGCCCACACCCCAGTTTTTTGCATTGCTTCTTTTTGCCAATGCCTTGTTTGAGTTTCATCACCTAACGGGCTTCGCCCCAGTGCCACCACTTGCCAAACCGTCATGGGAAACGCGAGCACAACGCTTTGTGGCATAACTGCAATACGTTGTGCTCGCTCGCTCCCCCGCCATTCATCTAATGCCACATCATCAAGAAAGACACGTCCAACCTCTGATCCTCTTTCACCCGAGAGGCAACTTAACAAGGTTGATTTACCCGCACCGTTTGGCCCCAATATGGCAACGCATTCGCCCGCCTTAAGCGCAATAGACGTTGGGTGAAGTAAAGTTTTTCTTCCTGCTCTAACCACTAAATTATTGGCTCTTAGCATCACTGCCACCTCTTTGTTTGTTGCAACAACAAGGTCAAAAAAACTGGCCCACCAATTAATGCCATGACTAAGCCTACGGGTAAATCCGCAGGGGCAATCACAGTACGAGCTAAAGTATCCGCGACCAGTAATAAACTCGCTCCCGCCAGTGCCGATAATGGCAATAGCTGTCGATGATCTGCCCCCACCACCAAACGTAATAAATGCGGTACTACCAAGCCAATAAAACCAATCATGCCGGTGACGGCCACACTCGATCCAACAATTAATGCCGCGCCAATTAATAACCACCGCTTGGATGACTGCACATTAAAACCGAGGTGCATCGCCACTTGTTCTCCCATAAGTAACGCATTAAGCACTCTTGCCGAGCGCAGCATAAAAATCAGAGGAGGAAGAATAAACACGCAAAGCGCCGTAATTTCAGGCCAACGACCATGAGCAAGGCTGCCCATAGACCAAAAGGTCATGTCCCGTAACTGTTGATCGTCCGCAAGGTAAGTGAGTACACCCGTTGCAGCGCCGGCCAACACATTAATTGCAACGCCTGCTAATAAAAGAATGGCGACTTGTGTTTTACCGCCAATCGTTCCCAGACGATAAATCACCAAAGTCACAAGCAAACCGCCAAAAAAAGCAGCAATCGGTAAGGCAAATGGGCCGGTTAGAGCTTTCCAACCCGACAACACACTCGCACTTAATACAATCACTGCCACTGCCGCTAACGCAGCGCCACTGGCGACACCAATCAAGCCGGGGTCTGCTAATGGGTTGCGAAATACTCCTTGCGTCACCGCACCTGCCACCGCTAGACCAGCACCAACCAAGGCGGCTAATAAAGCTCGTGGCAATCGTAATTCCTGTACAACCCAATCAGCAGAGCCATCCACCCCCAACCCCTGAAGTGTGCGGATTATGCCTGTGACAACATCCCCGAAAGTGATAGACATCGGGCCGGTTAGTAACGCCAAAGCAAACGTCACGATCAACAATCCGACCAGAGCACTGGTTAGCCTCACAAAAGATGGTTCGCCACGCTCTACGGTTTCTGAATCATTACTGTGAGTATGGGATGTCTGCATCGCTGGCATCATGATTTATTCTACCGCGACCTGAGACATATCTTGCTCGGTATATACCAAAGGTTTTAGCATGGCTAACGCTTCCGCGATTCGCGGACCAAAACCCAGAGCCAAACCGACATCAATTGCATGAATTTGATTGTTATTACTCGCAGGAGTCATCGCCAACGTTTGCTTCACGCTCACCGTATCAGCCGGCCCGGTATGCCCCACCAGCACTACCTCAGGTGCGGCAAGTAACGCACCTTCAGCGCTCACTGGTTTATAGCCTTGGTGCGCAAATGCATTTTGAATATTCAACATATCCATCAGCGCTTGCGCTTTGGTATCTTGGCCTGCAGCCATCAAACCTCGGCCAGAGGCCCCCAATAGGAACAAAGTGCTAGGAGACTTTTCACCAGCAATATCACTGAGTATCGCCTCCGTTTTCGACTGAATTTTTTCAGTCAAAATCGCACCATTTTTTTCCAGGCCTAATACTTCTGCTACCTGCTTCACTTTAAGCAAAACACCTTCAAGGCTACTGGGTGCATCAATGCGCACCACGTTAATTCCTGCGGCCATTAATTGCTCGAAGACCATTTCAGGGCCTGCTTCTTTACTTGCAATGACCAGCTCAGGATGCAAAGACAAAATGCCTTCTGCTGAAAGCTGACGCATGTACCCTACTTGCGGTAATTCAGTAGCCGCCTGCGGATAACGACTGGTGGTATCCACCGCCAACAAACGATCTTGCGCACCTAAGGCATAAACAATCTCGGTAAGGGCACCATCAATACTAATGATGCCGCCGTGTTCCGACGGAGAAGTTTCGTCAATTTCCGCGACTGTGCTTTTACTAACGAGCAGACATAACACTATAAGCGAGCTAAATAGAGAGCGAAAAATAAAGGTCATACCACCGCTTCCTCTTCGAGTGCGTATTTCTCCTCTAGGTCAGCAATTAATGCACGCCAAGCCGCTTGCTCTGTTTCGCCGTTGTGACGCTCACCAAACATTAAAGCCAACTGCTCACCGTTTTTGTCAAAGACTTCTAACGAGGTGACGATTCCGTCAGTGGTTGGTTTTCTTACAACCCAAGCATGGGCAATTTGTGTGGTGTCGGCGTGTAAGTTAAAGCCTTTATCTAGCACATTAAACCAAGGGCCTGTACGTTTTAAATTATGTATCTGCCCTGTATGTATTTGAATAACGCCAGGGCTACCAACAAATAACATGATAGATAATTCACTGCGGCGAGCGGCTTCGAGTGCCGCTTCAAATGCAGAGCAATCAATCGCTTGAGCATATTCGTCTTTAACCGCACGATACGCAGGCACTCGGGTAAGTAAGTGCTTCTTCATTAATGTTTGAAAGTGATGTACGTCTTTTAATTCACTCCAACCCTGCTCAAATCCATCAATATCTAAATCTTCCGGGATAGACAGTAAATCTTTTTCCGGCTTGGGCGACACACTGACCGGTGCAATTTGCGCATCCGCTCTGTACTCTTCAACAAGCGCGGTAAAAGCGTCCATATTCGTATCGGCGACCGCATAAATTTTATGCACCGCCTCACCAAATTCATCAAAAAACTGCAAACTATTTCGCACGCCATGTGCGGTTTCTTCCGTCACTGCAAACCCCGTTTCAAAACGGATAAAGAATACTCGTAAATCAATAACACCTAACGCCAAGCCCATATTTCCATGAACAGATACCCCTTTATACTGCCCGGTTTTTTCATGCACCATGGCATTATTTCGCGTCAGTGCCATGACTGGGCCTAAGCCTTCAATGGCGGGAAGTAAGGCTTTAAAATTTGAATTTAAACGAATAACACGTTTGCCTTCTACCTGATTTAAAGTCACTAACTCTGCTTCGCTGACACCTAGAATCTCGGCGGCATTTCGAATGCGCAATGTTGGATTTTCTTTTAACAAACTCGCCCAGCGCTCTGATAAATCTTTATATGCTTGATTCATGTCAATCTCCTTATTCAGCGTTGAGTTCTTGGAAACGAATTTCAGGGCTGCCTGAAGCACCTAAGCTGTAATAATTGCTGACTTGAAATGCAATTTTTGTTGATGCGTCGTCGTTGCTGTCCAAGTCGATAATGTAAGTACGAAAGTTGGGCCACAGCTTATGCTCACCCAACAAGTTGTAGGCGTACCATGAATTATCAGCAAACAAACCTAGGCTGCTATCTGCGGTGTAATGAGTTGAAATATCGTAATTATTTATAATAGTGGCGCTGGTGTAGCCCTCTACAGTGTCAATGTCAGCCGGCCCAAACACCGCGCCATTACCTGCTCCGTAAACACCACCATTGGTCCAGATATTAATAGCACGTGCGCTGAGGTTAACTTCGTAACGCAAATCCCAAACCGTATCATTTGTGCAAGCTGTTGATTCACCGGCATCAAGATCAAGACATAACTCTGTCGACTCTTCAGCAAAGCTCGCAGAGAAGGTATTTTCGCTGTCAGCAAACTGGGTGGTATCAGCGGCTTGAGTGGTGTAACGCACAGTAATGTCGGTATAACTTACGGCATCAATAAATAACTTACTGTAGGTTGCGTTGTCCGCATGACGAATTAAATAGCCCACGCTGGTGTCGGCTGAAATTTGATGTGTCGTAAAATCGTAAGCGTACCAGTCTGTCATTGCCGGTTCGTAGCTGTCTGAGATAAAGGTTAATACTGAAGTGTCGTAATCAATATCCAATGCTTCTGCTTCAATATCAGCATCGGCGTTAGTAAATACAGATGTGTTGGCAACCCCCTCACTGTCATAAAATTCAGTTTGCGCATCGGCTACCGCAGCAGCAACAGCGCCCGGCCCCGACACGCCGCCATTTAATTTTACGGCGGTACGTCGTAAAGCAAGATGCCAGTCCGTTGAAGCTGAAGCAGCCTCGTCGGTTAATTCCAGAATCGAGCCATTAACTAAACTTATATACTTCCACTCGTCATAATCTGCGGCATTAACTTGCAGTGTTTGATACGTTGTCTCTTCCACATTAGAAACGGGATTAGTATCGATAATATCGTCAGCTACCGTCTCCGTTGAGTCGTTATTGTCATCGCCGCCACAAGCGACTAAGCCAATACTAGTGAATGCCAGTAAACTCAAACGCGTAATTTTATTCAGTTTATTCGTTGTTGCCATTGTCTTTCTCCACTTAATTAAAATCGAATATCCATACCAACGTAGGGGAATCGCCCTTCGCTCGGTCGTCCATCGTTACTGTCTGACGGGTCACGTACGGTGTCTGTCAGGTTATTGATTCCACCAAACACAAGAACGTCTGATGTAATTTGATAGCCACTTTTTAAATCCCATCGGGCAAAATCCGGTGACTCTTTATGATCATTTCCGGTTTCATCTACATTGGTTACGTAGTCCGCTTGAAATTCACCGGTTAAGGTAATGTCCCAAAGATCGGTCACTTGCCACGTCCAAAAGCCTTTAATATGCTGACCAGCGCGTTTTTCTAATGGCTTATTAGTATCGAGATTACGAGCGTCTAAGTAGCTGTACGACACACGCTGCCGTAGCCCGGTAAACAGTTCGTTTTGCAAAGAGAGCTCGTAGCCACGCGTTAGGGCATTACTGATGTTGGTGTAACGATAAATTGCAACGCGTCCGTTATCTTCATATTCACCTGTGTGGGCAGCTTCAATAAGATCAGAAATGCGGTTATGAAATAACGAGGCTTCAATATGCCAATCATTATTATTTGTGAAGGCGATGGATAGTTGCGTACTGCGTGATGCTTCTGGCGTAAGATCAGGGTTGCCTTCCACTTTATAGCCGTTCACGCTGTGATCGAATAAGTAATAACGATCTTTTAAATTCGGAACGCGATAACCCGCAGAAATGGACTGGCGTGTTTGAATCTCCCAACCATCCAAGGTCAAAGGCCAACGCTGTCGACTGGCTAACGCTGGTGCGAGGTATGAGCCAAAATCACTGTCCACTTGCAAACGTGCACCGGGGGATAATTCAAATGCGATGCCATTGCTATTCGTTTTTGATGCTAATAACTGTGTAAATACCTCGGTGCTGTATCGCGATGCGTCCGATAATTCACCGTTGTCGATTTGAAAAACGCCGGAGGGAAGTTCTGTAGCTGTAGTTGATTCAGCACCATCATTCGATAGTTTTATTTCACGTTTATTTTGCTGAATTTCTTCGTGGAACAACTCAAGACCTGATGTAAGCTCCACATTGTATTGCCCTTGTTTGTACAACGGCTGATTCGCTTGCAACATAGCCTTTTGTTGCGCGTAATCTGTTTCACGCCATAGGTTGCCTACTAAGATACTGGCGTCGTCATTTAATTGTGCGGTGTCGTCTTCTTGTCCTTCGTGCAATAAAGCGTAAGACCATGACGTGGTATTTATTCCTAACTGTCCGGTGAACGAAAAACGATGCCTATTTAAGTCTTCTTCTTTCTTTCCCGCGTAGCCTGCCGTGGTAATACGACGATTAACGAGATCTTCTTGATACAACTCGGTATCCAACTGCCAAGTATGGCGTTGAACACCTTCAATTAATGAGTGGTCATCGGCGGATTCAACACCCAGCTTCCACTGCGTTTTTGTGCCGTCATAGCCATTGGTGGCATATGAATTAAAATCGAGATCAAATTCAGAGGATTCCCGACGATCAACACTGGCGCTTAATTTCACTGCCCCTGCGTTTACATGGCCTGCCGCTAATAGATGACGTTGCGGTAAAAAATCGTCACTGATTTCACGATCACTACCAAACGTGCCTGCCTGAAAAGAGACTCGGCCACCCGCCTGGTTAGGCGTCTTTTTGGTGACGATGTTAATTACGCCCCCCATCGCGGCACTGCCATACAATGCAGAACCCGCGCCGGGAATCACTTCAATTTGTTCAATATCCAGTGCTGATAATTGTGAAGTATCAACGGTGGAGGCCGTAGTTGCAGAGACTGGTAAGCCGTCCACCAAAATCAATACTCGATTGCCATCAAAGCCTTGCAGCATGACCTCTTCACCAGTTTTGCCATGGATTTCACGCAGCTGAACACCCGGCAACATTCGTAACGCATCACGAATATCTCGGCTGTGTAATTTTTGGATGCTGTCAGAATCCATCACTAAGGTTCGCACTGGCGTATCTGCCAATGGTTTTAATGTCCTACTGCCGGTGATCACCATGGCATCAAGAAAAAGCGGGGAGTTGTCGAACTCTGACGTTTGGGAATGTTTAGATAAAAGCTCCGCTGAAGATTCAGCCGCCTTAACTACTTGCGGGAAATACAACAAAAAAACAAACAAACCACTCAATGCACCAAATTGAAGTGCAAAAGCCTGCTTAGAAGATAAACGGAATTGTTTTTTTTGTTTGCGTAAAAACATAAGCCACCTCTACTGCGATAGGCGGCATTATTTATGGAATTACTCTCAATTGCAACTAATTATCATTTAGATCTGTAAATTTTATCACTCCCTCATAGAACAAACTGTACCCACGAGCACCTTGAGTGCTGTCGACTAAAGCGAGCATCATCAGTTTTTCAGTACCGAAATTTCTGCGTTCATATAGTCCCCATCATGTGGCCACAAGAAGGCTGTAAAGGGCGTCAACGCCAAGGGATTCACCACATAGGTGTTTTCGATAACCTTAAAATTGATATCAAAGCCGACGCCGGTTTCACTGCTAGTGATGGTTTCCGTCCACTCAGCTCCGGCTAAACAGTCTGTATTCGTCTCATTGCACGCATGAACGTACATAGTAAATACTCCATCTGCATCAATGACAGCACCTAGTGAACGAGTCACCTCACCATGGGTGTTTTGATTTAAACGGTAGTATTGAATTTGATCCGTGGTATCGGCATTTCCATCATCAATAAACGCAGTGTAATAGGCTTGGTCTAGCTGCCATACGTCGTCGGTTGATTCGGTTGTTTTTATACCATTCGAAATACCAAGGCACTCAACCACCAGTTCATCGGTCGTTTGTGATGATCCAGCAGGGTCGGCATCGCCACTCCCTAAGTTGATATACTCAAGAGTGGCTTGGGTCATAAACCCAGACTCCGATGAAAAATCAGTACTGTCGCTGATTTTTACGCCTTCCACCGTGAGCGTTAAATCCTCACCGACTGGTGTAGTTACTTTGCTGCCAGTTGCCGTCAGTGTTTGGTTATCACTGCCGTAAACCACCTCGACATTGATTGCTGTGGTGTAAGTAACACCAGAACCATCTGTCACTGACGTTTCAGACGAAGTCGCGGTATACCCTGTGTCGGTGGCCCTCAGAGAGTAATCATCACGCCAAGTAGTATCGCAACGACTCATAGTAAAAATACCGTCACCGTTATCAGCGATCACCACCAACTCGCGATTGTGTTTTTCGAAAATAAACGGATTCATGGAATCCTCAGAATTAGGCAGTGTCGATGCTTCATCGGCCAAAATCATCCAAACACCGGCTGGTGTTGCGGTGGCTAAAGCCGTATTAATCTCTGGTAATGCCGCTGCAGCTAAAACATCTGAGGTGTCTGTTTCAGGGGTATCTATTTCAGGGGTATCTATTTCAGGGGTATCTATTTCAGGGGTATCTATTTCAGGGATATCTATTTCAGGGATATCTGTTGGAATATCTGGTTCGGAAGCATCTAGCTCAGGCGCTTCGACAATCTCAACGACCTCAACAGAGTCAGCTTTTTTAGTGTCATCAGCACCACAACTCGCAAGTAGACCAACTGCAATACCAAATAGCCCCAATGAAATTACTTTGAATGTGTTTTTTGAGAAATAAGAGAAAAATTGCATTGGTATTGTCCTTTTCAAACGAATCACGAAGCAGAGCTTAAATAATACGAGCCGATTGTCTACGAACCGCTCGGCTTGCTAGAGTTCCTGAATCTATTGGGTAAAGGTAACGTCTAAGCATGGCAATAAGACAGAGCCACTTACGCCAATAATTAATGGCCTGTCGTGTCTGATAATTCTGTAGAATTGCCACAGCATCCGTAAATCGACAATACTGGCACGGACAATCATTTATATTTCAGCGGATGCAAGGATGCTCTTATGACTCAACCACCTGCTTGGCTCGGCCCACTTCAATCGACCTTTGGTTTTAATGCACTACGCGAAGGCCAGCAGCCTGTGGTTGAGGCCTTACTCGAAGGTCGTTCGGCGGCGGCGATTTTTCCTACCGGCTCTGGCAAGTCATTGTGCTACCAATTGCCCGCCCTATTAATGCCAAACTTAACCTTAGTGGTGTCGCCATTACTGGCACTAATGCAAGACCAGGTGAGCTTTTTACGCAGCAAAGGGGTACAAGCGGCGAGCTTGGATTCCACTCTTTCCCGTGAAGAACTTCAGCAAGTACAACAAGATGTACGCAGCGGCCAAATTAAGATTCTGTTTATTTCAGTAGAGCGCCTAAAAAATGAACGATTTCGAGAATTTATTCGGCATATTCCCATCTCGTTATTAGTCGTTGACGAAGCCCACTGTATCTCCGAATGGGGCCACAATTTCCGTCCGGATTATTTAAAGCTGCCGCAATGGCGTCGTGAGTTTAATATTCCGCAATCGCTATTACTGACCGCCACCGCCACCAAGCCCGTCGTTGAAGACATGCGCAAACATTTTGATATCGCCAACGACGATGTCATCAGCACTGGATTTTACCGCCCTAACTTACGTTTATTAGTTCAGCCCACTCCTATTTCAGGGCGCCTAAATAAATGCGCCCAATGGCTTGAACACCGAATAAACAAAGGCGAAGACTTTGGCTCGATCATTTACGTCACTCAGCAAAACACCGCAGACGAAGTCGCGCGTGCTTTAAACCAACGCGTGAGTGTTCCGGTGGAGGCTTATCACGCCGGCATGCCCAGTGAAACTCGCCAAGCCATTCAACAACGATTTATGGACGGCACCACGCCTTGTATTGTTGCCACCATTGCCTTTGGCATGGGCATAGACAAAAGCAATATTCGCCAAGTGCTGCACTACGATTTACCTAAGTCCATCGAAAACTACAGCCAAGAAATTGGCCGTGCGGGACGTGATGGTAAGCCATCCGACTGCGTATTATTAGCCGATTTAAGCGGCCTGACGGTACTAGAAAACTACACCTACGGCGACACGCCCACACTCGCCGCCATTACGCGATTACTCGACGTGATTAGCACAGATACCGCAGCTGGATTTAACGGGCAAGGCAAATGGGAAACCATGATGTTGCCTCTATCGAATCAAACCGACATACGCCCACTGCCGCTCAAAACCTTACTCGTGCATTTAGAAATGGCTGGCCAAATAACCCCGCTTTACAGCTACTACGCTGAGTACCGCTATAAAGTAGATAGCGAAAGCGCCTTGTTGTCGCAATTCACAGGGGAGCCTCAGGCCTTTTTACAAACCGTCTTTCAATGCAGTAAAAAAGGCCGAACTTGGTACAGCTTAGATGTACCCGCACTCGAACAAGCCGCCGGGCCAGACGCACGTTTACGTGCCGTTAAAGCGTTGGAATATTGTTTCGAGAAGAACTGGCTAACGCTCGAAATCAAACAAATGACCGAGGTCTACCAGGTCAATACGTGGCCAATTGAACAACAACCTGAGATGGCGCAGCGCTTGTACGATACCTTCATTGCCCATCAGCACAGCGACATTCAACGCCTGCATAATATGGTGGCTTTATTTCAATCGCAACAATGTTTAAGCCGACAATTGGCCGTGTATTTTAACGACCACAACATGATCCAAGATTGCGGGCATTGCTCGGTATGCATGGAGAAATGGCAGGCGTGGCCAAGTAACAGCCTAGCAGCCGCACCAGCCATTACGCAGATTAAAACAATGCTGGTAGAATTTAATAACGCGTATCAGGGGCTGTTCAATCAAATACCAGAACCGGAAACACAAACACGATTTTTATGTGGCATGGCCAGCCCGTGGCTAACCAAAGTCAAAGCGAAGAAAATAGCGAATTACGGGAGTTTAGAGCACGTACCGTACGAAACCGTGTTAAGGCTAACATCTTAGCTCTGACTTGCGTTAGGTTACGCGCTAACCCAATAATGGCGTTTCTAAGTTGCCTGTTTGCCCGTGAACTATCAATTACACTTGAGCAAGTACCATACGAACAGGTGTTGAACTTAGTCTCGAATAAATAACATCAGGCTTAAGGCTTCTTTCCCGCCGCTTCAGCAATGCGCTTAATCACGCGACTGGCGGCCACGAACCCAAACGTGCCCGTCACCATAGTGGCTGAACCAAAGCCGCTATCACAATCAAGCTGAGTACTATCGCCATCAAACGCCTTGGTGTAACACACAGTACCATCACTTTTAGGGTATGAAAGCTGCTCAGTAGAAAATACGCATGGAATTGAATACGTGCGCGTTTGGTTACGCGAGAAGTTGTAATCACGTCGTAATAATGACCTCACCTTACGCGCCAACGGATCATTAAACGTTTTATTCAAGTCACCAATCTGAATTTTGGTTGGGTCCGTTTGTCCACCTGCAGCACCGGTAGTGATAATGCGAATCTTGCGACGATTACAAAATGAGATCAGCGCGGCTTTATTCTTAACGCTGTCTATGCAATCCACCACGTAACTCATGTCCGGCGTGATCTGCTCTTCCAAATTGGATGCCGTCACAAACGCCATACGCGGTTCAACCTCAATTTCAGGGTTGATGTCTCTCAAACGCTCCGCCACGGCTTCGCACTTCAACTTGCCAACTGAACTCGTCATGGCATGAATCTGACGATTAGTGTTGGTGACACAAATATCATCCATATCGATCAGAGTGATCTTACCCACACCCGAACGCGCCAATGCCTCTGCTGCCCAACTGCCCACGCCACCAATACCAATCACACACACATGGGCATCGTGTAAGCGCTGTAAGCCAACGGCACCGTACAAACGGCCAATACCGCCGAAGCGATCGAGGTAGGATGGAGACATGGTTGCTGCTTTTGTAGTGATATCTGGGTCTGTAGCGATAGCAGGATCAGGCACAGTAACGTGAGAGTTATCAGGTGAGGTCATGGGGCTTTTGATACTGAGTTTTTAAGATTGGGTTGATTGTATCAAAAACGAACAAAACGCTCATGCACTTCAGGGAAATATCCAAGTAACTGGTGCTTACTTCGGCTTGGGCTAATTCGATTAAGGACTTGAGCCTTATTTGTATTACCAAGGCTTTCGGACGCACAGACCTTGTTTTTAGAAAAGGCGGATGAACTGGGTTATTTGATTCAAGAATTAGAAAAGCCAACGGTTTGATTGTTACAAGTTCACCAGCTGAATCATTGGCGACTGCTGCACCATTTGCCGATAGAGCTTATCTACAACGTTAGGATTACGAACTTCTTCTAACGATATTCGTGACATCATTTGCAGGATAAGCTGGTTGATCCCACCCCAGCTGTCTGACAGGTTGCACGTGTCAGTTATGTCACAGGCGCTGGTTTCTGTGGAGCATTCGGTGAGCGCTATCGGCCCATCAAAGGCTTCAACTACATCCCGTAGGCTGATTTGCGATGGCGGGCGCGCAATGCGGTAGCCGCCTTTGACACCACGACGGGTAATAACTAGGCCACTGTCAGCCAGTGCTTTCATCACTTTACGTATGGTTGTAGCTGCCAAACCGGTGGCCCCGGCAAGATCATCAACAGACTGCTGGGTACCGCCCTGTGCTGCTAAGTGGCTTAACACCAGCACTCCGTAGTCTGTTAGTTTGCTGATTTTCAGCATCTTGCTTCCTCGGTTTATTTTTTGACGCCTGTTGTAGCACTTGTCGTAGCACTTGTTGTGGCGTTTCTTGTTGGGTTACGCGCTTCGCGCTAACGCCAACCTACTTTACATGGTGGTAACAGCATGATCCCTGATACCGCCGAATGAGAATCGTTGTCGATTCGTCAGGCCCCGCGGGCTTTGATACAATCCTGCCATAAAGCATACCAAGTTGGTATTCTTTACTTTCACATCAGAGAATACCCGAGTAGAATACTCAGAATTAGCAAGCCCGGTTTTAGCGAATTATCAGTACGACTTAGCAGCAACAAGCGCCATTAAAGTCGTCGATACACAACGTCTACCGGGAAGCGGACGACTTAAATGACATTGACGTCATTAACGATCAAGAGACACAGCCATGGCCACTAACGCAGAAATTGAACAGCAGATAGCAGGCAACGAGTATAAAGCTGGTTTTATCAGTGATATCGAGTCAGAAACTCTAGCAGCGGGCCTGACCGAAGATACCGTGCGTTTTATTTCTGCAAAGAAAGGTGAGCCTGAGTGGATGACCGAGTGGCGCTTAAAAGCGTTCCGCCAGTGGTTGGAGATGGAGACGCCTGAATGGGCCCATGTCAATTTCCCTAAGATCGATTACCAAGAAATTTCTTACTATTCCGCACCTAAAAGTATGGAAGATGGCCCGCAAAGCTTGGACGAAGTCGACCCTGAATTATTAGCGGTTTACGATAAACTCGGAATCCCGTTGCATGAGCAAATGGCGTTGGCTGGTATTGCTGTGGATGCGGTATTTGATTCGGTGTCGGTTGCGACCACCTTCCGCGACAAATTAGAAGAAGCCGGTGTGATCTTTATGCCGATCTCTGAGGCTGTACATAAACACCCTGAGTTGATTAAAAAATACATAGGCTCGGTAGTTCCTGTTCGCGATAATTACTTTGCTGCACTGAACTGCGCCGTGTTCTCTGATGGTTCGTTTGTATACATTCCCAAAGGCGTTCGCTGCCCGATGGAACTGTCTACTTATTTCCGTATTAATGAAGCAAAAACCGGTCAGTTTGAACGCACCCTAATTATTGCCGACGAAGGTTCTCACGTAAGTTACCTTGAAGGCTGTACCGCGCCGATGCGTGATGAAAACCAACTTCACGCCGCCGTGGTTGAACTGGTAGCTCTGGACGATGCTGAAATCAAATACAGCACCGTACAAAACTGGTACCCAGGCGATAAAGAAGGCAAAGGTGGTATCTACAATTTCGTTACCAAGCGCGCTATCGCACACACTAATGCAAAAGTCAGCTGGACACAGGTTGAAACCGGCTCAGCGGTGACTTGGAAATATCCAAGCTGCATCCTTAAAGGGGATAACAGCATCGGTGAATTTTACTCAGTCGCGCTGACCAATAATTTCCAGCAAGCCGACACCGGCACAAAGATGATTCACTTAGGTAAAAATACTAAGTCGACCATTATCTCAAAAGGTATTTCAGCGGGTAAAAGCTCGAACGCTTATCGTGGTTTAGTGCGTATGAACCCAGGTGCTGAAGGCGCACGTAATTACACTCAGTGTGATTCATTATTATTGGGTGATAAATGTGCAGCGCACACATTCCCGTATATTGAAAGCAAGCACCCTACCGCGGTCATCGAGCACGAAGCGACAACTTCCACAGTGAGCGACGACCAACTCTTCTTGTGTCAGCAACGTGGTATTGATACCGAGAAAGCCGTGTCGATGATTGTTAACGGTTTCTGTAAAGAAGTATTTAAAGAGCTGCCGATGGAATTTGCGGTGGAAGCTGGGAAGTTATTAGAGATCTCCCTAGAAGGCTCTGTGGGTTAAAGAAGCTATTGCGCTCGGAAGGGCTTTGTTAAAAATCTTTTCGGAATGCTCATGTATGACTTATACACTGCGCTTCCTCAAAATTTTTTGCCTCCCCCTTCCATCGCTCATAACGCTTCTTCGAAATAATCATGAAAATTTTAAGTAGGTTGGGTTAGCACGAAGTGCGTAACCCAACAAAGAATCCAAGTTAAAAACAGAATTCAAATATAAACGTCTGCCGTCAGACAAAAGGTAACGAGAACCATGATCGAGATTAAAAACCTTCAAGCCAAAGTTGAAGACAAAGACATCCTCAAAGGTCTTAATTTAAATATCGGCCCGGGTGAAGTTCACGCGATTATGGGCCCTAACGGTGCCGGTAAAAGTACCTTAGGTAATGTACTGGCAGGTCGTCCTAACTATGAAGTCACTGGTGGCTCCGCGACACTGAATGGCAAAAACATTCTCGATCTTGACCCTGAAGAGCGCGCTCGTGAAGGCTTGTTCTTAGCGTTTCAGTACCCTGTTGAAATCCCAGGTGTTTCAAACCTCGAATTCTTAAAAGCGTCAGTTGATTCTGTTCGTGAACAGCAAGGTAAAAAAGCCTTAGATTCAGTGCAGTTTTTGAAACTGGCTCGCGAAAAATGCAAAGCCGTTAACCTAGATGCTTCTTTCTTAAAGCGTGGCGTTAACGAAGGATTCTCTGGCGGCGAGAAAAAACGCAACGAATTAATGCAAATGATGATGCTTGAGCCAACGCTATGCATCCTTGATGAAACCGATTCAGGTCTTGATATTGATGCTCTCCAAGTGGTCGCGGAAGGCGTAAACGCCATGCGTGATGAGAACCGCAGCTTCATCGTTGTGACCCACTACCAGCGCTTGCTTGATTACATTGTCCCTGATTTTGTTCACGTATTAGCCAACGGAAAAATCGTTAAATCTGGCGGTAAAGAGCTGGCTCTTGAGCTGGAAGAAAAAGGCTACGGCTGGTTAGAAAACGAGAACGGAGCGGCCTGAGATGACGGCAGAATTCGTAACTCAACACTTGGCTCTGGCCCAACATCGTAGCCCGCTTTCTTGGTTATCCGAGTTTAATGAGCGCGGCCAAGCACGCTTTGCCGATGCTGTGATTCCTAATCGTAAAACAGAAGCGTGGAAGTACACCTCGCTTGCGTCTTTGACTCAAGGTGATTTTGCTCATGCAGCGCCGAGTGTTGATGCGAGCATGGTCACACTACCGAACATTGCCGGGATTGATGCCCTGCGTTTAGTTGTGATTAATGGCGAGCTTAATATAGAGGCATCTGATGCCAAAGCACTCGAATTAATTGTGCACTTTGCTGATGCTACCCAAGAGCAGCAAGACCAGATTAACGCATTGCTTGGCACTATTCAGGGTGAGGGCAGTCATTTATTTGCTCAATTAAATGATGCGAATATCAACGCTGGCCTATTTTTAAATATTCCACGTAACCAGCGCCTTAAGCAGCCAATCCATATTTGCTACCTAACGACACCAAACTCTGAAAAGACTGGTTTTACTGTCAACACTCGTTTGTTAGTGAACCTTGAAACCAGTGCTGAAGCGACAGTTATTGAGCACTATATAGGTGACGAAGAACAAAACAGCTTCACCAACGCGGTGTCTGAATTTCGCGTGGGTGATAACGCTAAATTGATTCACTACCGCCTGCAATTAATGACGGAAGGCGCACTTCACATCGGCAATGCGCATATTGATCTACAGCGTGACGCTAATTACGAAGGCTTTCATTTAGGTCTTGGCACCAAACTGACCCGTAACGACATCGTTGTAAATCACAACGTTGGCGGTTCGCACAGCGAAATGGCGGGCGTTTATGTACCTAAGAATAAGCAGTTGATCGACTTCCATACTTGTATCGAACACAAAGCAGCGCACTGTACCTCAAATGAAGTGTTCCGTGGCATCATGAACGATCAATCAAAAGCCGTATTTAATGGTCGCATTCAGATTCATCGTGATGCGCAAAAAACACTGGCTGAATTAAGTAATAAAAATTTATTGCTGACCAATACCGCTGAAATTAATACCAAACCAGAACTTGAAATTTACGCCGACGACGTTAAATGCGCTCACGGTGCTACCGTTGCCCAGCTTGAAGAAAAGGCGATGTTCTATCTTCAAAGTCGCGGTATCAGCAAAGCAGACGCGAAAGTAATGTTGAGTTTTGGTTTTATCAATGAGCTGATCGACAACCTACCGCATGAAGCTATTGGCGATTGGTTGCGTCCTATTCTGGCACATCGTTTTGGTCGCAGTTCTGACCTAGACGACCAACTGGCACAGGGTAACTAACTGACATGACCAACGATCAGATTCTGGCGATTCGAGCGCAATTTCCTGCGTTACATCAAGATATTAATGGCAAGCCATTGGTGTACTTAGATAACGGCGCAACAACGCAAAAACCACAATGTGTGATTGATGCACTCAGCCGTTACTACAGCGAAAACAATTCAAACGTACACCGTGGTGCTCACACATTGAGTGACCGCGCGACGCAAGAATTTGAAGACGCTCGTCGCACGGTGCAAACATTTTTAAATGCGGCAAATCCAGAAGAGATCATCTGGACACGTGGCACCACAGAATCGATCAATACCGTGGCCGCCACCTGGGGCCGACAGAATCTGACCGCCGGTGACGAAATACTGGTTACCGGAATGGAGCACCACTCGAATATCGTGCCATGGCAGATGTTGTGCGAGCAAACTGGCGCAACGCTTCGTCCGATTCCAGTATTAGATAACGGCGAACTTGATATGGAAGCGTTTGCCTCTATGTTAAGTAACAAGGTTAAGTTCGTTTCTGTTGTGCATGTTTCCAACGCTTTGGGCACGATTAACCCGGTTAAAGACATCATTGCGATGGCCCATAACGTTGGCGCGAAAGTTATGATTGATGGCGCACAAGCTGTGTCACACTGGGATGTCGATGTTCAAGCTTTGGATGCGGATTTTTACGCCTTCTCTGGCCACAAATTATTTGGCCCTACCGGTATTGGCGTGCTATACGGCAAAGAAGCATTATTAAATGCCATGCCTCCGTATCAAGGTGGCGGCGAAATGATTGAGCATTGCTCTTTTGCCAAAACAACGTACAACGTTTTACCTTATAAATTTGAAGCCGGTACGCCAAACATTGCTGGTGCGATTGGTTTAGCTGCTGCGATTGATTTCCTTAACAGAGTTGATCGAATCGCCTTGGCAAAACACGAAGACAGCTTGCTGACTCGTGCCAATGAATTGGCCGATAAAATTGGCGGTATCCGTAAAATCGGCACCGCCGATAAAAAAGCCAGCGTATTCAGTTTTTTGCTGGACGGCGCGCACCCTGCTGATGTGGGCACACTGCTGGATCAGCAAGGTATTGCCGTTCGAACTGGCCACCACTGCGCGATGCCATTAATGGAACAATTTGAAATTCCGGGCACCGTGCGTGCATCGTTTAGCTTTTACAACACGCTAGATGATGTCGAGCGACTGTTCGCCGGGCTTGAAAAAGCCAAAATGTTTTTACTGTAAGTGGAGAACGAGATGACAATTGAAACTTACGAACCCAATGCCCATGAACCCGAGCCATACGACCCAGCAGCCCCTGCTGAAGTCAGTATGACGGACGCGGCTATTGCGCACGTACGCAAACAGCTAGCCAAAAACCCAGACATGGCGGGTATACGCTTAGGCGTTAAAAAAAGCGGCTGTTCTGGATTTAAATACGACGTTGAATTTATTCAAACCGCTGATGAAGGTGACGACGCCATTGCTGTTGCTGATGATGTCACCCTCTACATTGCCGCGGATGCCCGTGCGTATGTGCGTGGTACCGAGATAGATTTTACCCGTGAAGGCTTGAACAGCACGATTAAGTTTAATAACCCCAATGCGAAGGATCTATGTGGGTGTGGGGAATCTTTCTCGGTTTAATCTTAAGCATTCGTTTGCACGAGTGTGAATTTAGATATTCGGGCGGTGTTGGGTTACGCGCTTCGCGCTAACGCCAACCTACGGAATATAGTTGTGTGATATTAAAGAAAGTAGGTTGGGTTAGCGCGAAGCGCGTAACCCAACAATATTCACAACACCTGTCTCTTATACACATCTGACGCTGC
>OJBO01000118.1_pt1 | contig 47325 bp, 47 predicted proteins | sample 1590461 | NCBI WGS metagenome assembly OJBO01 (sample SAMN05416836, study PRJEB24817) | seawater metagenome | isolation source: Sea water | place: Canada:Atlantic | collected 2013-07 | reverse complement strand
ACCTCTCTATTCGTCGGCAGCGTCAGATGTGTATAAGAGACAGATATATGCTTTATCATTCTTGCGAATTCAAATTTTTTATTCTTTAAAAGTGTCACAATTTACAATTATTTTTGTCAGAATTTGTATTATAATTAATAAACCACCATAATTAAAGGGTGCTTATCTCAACTCAAAAACCAATGGTAGTTAGAATCACCATATTACAATTACTCCTAGCACATTGAGTTTTTTAAAATAAATTGTACTTTGGTCAAAGACATGTGAAATAAACTACATGTTTATATATTAGTTAGCAACAACTTAAGAAATGAAAACTCATAAATATTTAATCTATAATGAGAAACCACGAGTTGGAGTTAATACCGAAGTGGCTTTTAAAATTATTGAACACTATTTTAAGCGACAACAAACAAGAAAGAAATGGAAAAATGACAAAAAGCTATACAACATAAATTGGACTGACGGTAATAATAAAAAACAACAGAGTGTTCCATTAAATTATTTAAATATTGCAAAATATATTCGTGAAAATGGCTTTTTCGATTTTAAAGAATTCAATCTTCCTCCTATGGAATGTTTTTGGCTTGACAGGTCATTAGACGTAAGTATAAATTGGCATAAGTTTGACCATACTGGACCAAACGGACTAACCATTCTAGATAGAATTGCAAAACAGCAATTCGGAGAAAAATACCCCATAGAACCCAAATTAAATAGAGAAGGCAGGTCTTTTACCACTTTACAACCTCAATTAATTAATCGAATAAATAAACTTCGAGATAGATTAGTTATCAATTCTAACAATGCGGTAGATGATGATTGGTTTTTTGATTTAAGGTCATTAATTAGCGATATACTTTCGTTAGTAGAAATAACTCTAAATCAATTCTATATAAAAGCAGAATATGACCCTTTACCTGATTGGAAATTTGATAAAGAAATCCTTGGTGAGAAACATGGAAGAAGATTTGAGGATAAATTAAATTGGATATATAAAATCACAGGAAATCATATTAATGCAGAATTATATATGCCAAGTTTTACAAAACTTCGTGAATTAAGAAATCATTTTATGCATTTTGACCCACCCTCTCTTGTAATAACTATTGAGGAAGCAGCTATTTGGATTAATTACGTCATAGATGTTGGATTTCTATTAATTAAAATGAGAGAAGGAATGAAAGTAGAAATTTCAGCCGCTTTATTAAATTTTATTTTACAAAAAGATGTGATTTTTGTTCCAGAAAAACATTTTTCAAAACGTTTACCAATTGGGACAGGAAATGCTGACTATGAATCATCGAATTGGCCTAAAAAATGAAACTTAAGCTGTAAATAATTTATTACTAACACTAGCCTGCTTACGAAAATCCTCGTGAATTTTCTATTTGGTTTGTATTTGCTAATATAGTTGCTGAAACACGCAAAGAAATCATACACAAGACCTTTAGTGGTAATATAATAAACAACTAAATGACCAACAATCTTATAAACCTGACAGAAGAAGATTTAAACAAGAATATCTATAGAATTTATCCTTTTAAAAGAATTTTAAAATTACTCGAAAATAAGGAAAACGTACTTGTAAAAACAGAACTTTGGGAAGACCCTTTTGAAAATTTTTTATTAAAATCTACAGGTAAACTTCCAACTGGAGAACTTTTCACAGTAAACTCAAGAGACAAATATTATGGACAATGCTGGAGTCTAAAAAAGGAAAGTGATGCTATGTGGAGAATTTACTCTCAACACATCAAGGATTCTAAAACTAAAGAAATCATATTAGATAATATTGGAATAAAAGTTAAATCAACCATTGGAAAAGTATTTGAGGATTTATTTAAAACGCAAAAAAATAATATAAATCCATACAATAACAAGCCTTATAACTTATTTACTTTCGCTGGAAAAGTAAAATACCAGAAGAAGCAAAAATTAGTTGAAGTGTTAAGTAATGCTTCCAATTATTTACTCGATACTACTGGTAGAGGACAAGCTGAAACTTTAATGCTAAAAAGATTAGCTTTTACTCACGAGAAAGAAGTTCGAATTGTATATCACTATGAAAATTGTAAGCCTAATGAAAATGTTTTTAAATATAAGATTAATCCAAACGAATGCTTCGAGGAGATTGTAGTTGACCCACGAATTTCAAAAGAGAATTATTTAAAAATTAAAAATCTATTAATAGAAAAAGGTTTTAAAAACAGCATAATTCAGTCTGGATTATATAAGATTGAAGATTTTGTTTTTGAAACAGATTTGAGGTAAAAAAACTACCGCTAAAACCATATATAATCAATGGCTTGGTCTGTCCTCACTTGGAAAGCATTTATGAATTTTTCATTTTTAAAAAAATTGACTATTTCTAAAGAATAATTAGGGCTACCATATTTCAGGTAGCCCATCACTCAACTCAAAAACCAATGGTAGTTAGAATCACCATTGAGAGTTTGTGCCAATCCATTTGCAAACTCAAAAGCATTTACATTCCTTTCTGAAAAGGTGTCTATATAACTGCTTTTATTAGCTGAGGTGAAGAGATTATAAACATCCCAAAGGTTAATGTTACCTTCAGTATTCTTACAAAATCTTTCATCTTGGTAATAGTCCTTTGCAATGGTAGTCACCTGCCCATCATTAAGAAGTAAAGGAGGAACCTCAGCCTTTAGTTCCTTGGGCAAATAGTTATACAACCTTGATTTTCCAATTAACTGAGCAAATTGACTTTCAGTTAAACTGTACTGGGTTAATTGTGCCATCTCTCTTAAATGCTTTTCAGCATCATAGTTCTGAATTAACTCCATAATCTTTATGCCCAATTCTTGCATACTACCAACCCTCATTTCAGCAGAAAAACCATCTGTACTAATACATAGGTTGCAACACACCATATTTTGAAAACCAATAAACACCTTGAATTTCTCTACAGACTTTTTGTTGTATAGATTCTCTTGGTTATATGCCCTTACTCCACCTATGGTAAGTACAACAGCATTTCCATTGATTGTTTCTACAATACTTGGCACACGAATTATAAAAGCCATTCTTTCATAATAGATAGTCTTCTCGTGGTCCAATAAATCCTTAACAGACTTGTGTATGGCACTTGGAGCTCTACCTTTAATCTGATGGCTAATGCGTATCTCTGGTTCATCTATGTTATGATTTGAAAACACTTTGCCTACACAATTTTGTGCTACCTCTATAAATTCCTGATGGCTAATGGTTCTTTCATTATCCTTGCTAAAAACAGGAATGATACAATCATTTTGCAAATGGGGAAGGCTTACACTTTTGGTATTAGCCTCAATAAAGGGATTTAGCTTTTTTGGTACTGAAGGCATTTGCCTTCTATATTCTTCCCTCTGTTGAGGTGCAACTGGCACTAGAGCTAAAGGGTTTTTAGGAATGATTTGTTGTTCCATTGCTTGATATTTTTTCAGGGTTTAACAATTGTTTTTTTGAAAGTATGGTTTCCTTCTGTAATTGGAAATCCTCCTCCAAATCTTTCATAGTATAGTGCCTTTGGTATAAAGCTCTCAATTGCTCTATATCCTTACACTCCTTGATTTGTTTCCTCACATCTTCCAGACTGGTTCCATTGTTACACCATTCCAGAATCTTTTTTCCTGTACTTGGACCAATCATAAATTCAGGTTTTCCAGAAAAGAGGTTTGTCCTGTCTTTACTTGAAACTGCAAAATGTTTGGCATCAATATCAAATACTAGAGTAAATTCATAGTCCACACCATCTCTTTGTACAGCTTTTAAGCCTACTTTTTCTGGAATGTACTTACCATCCTTTTGGTTCAGCACATAATCCTGTTTGGTTCTCATTGTGGCAATTATATGTGCATTGGCTTGAAGGATTTTATCCACAAAGGATTTTTGCCTTGGAGTAACCTTTGCCCAATTTGTAAATGAATTGCCTGCAAGCTTGGAATGGAAATCCAAAAGCTCATCCCAACATTGAGAAATGGAATCAATTATTATTACTTCCATATTGGCATTTTCACATACCTCTATTGCTTTTACATAATTTTCTGGTGTGAATGGTGGGGTTAAGGAAAGCACATTATACTGTCCCAAATGGGCATACAAATCTGCACTTCCATTTTCACTATCTATGATAGCTACTTTTGAAAAGTCTCCATTTGTGAGTCCTTTTGCAAGGAGTAAAGCTGAATAGGTTTTACCTGCTCCAGCACTCCCCTGTAAAGCCATTTTGATTTTGGCTCTTTTTCTTTCTGATTGTCTTAAGTTCATAATTTAAAATTTTAAAGGTTTATATTGAATTGAAATAGGTTTCAGATTAAACTGAAAAAGCATCTTACTGAAGTAGTAAAATGCTTTTTTTTAATGTATTTTTTCAAAAAGGCTATTAGCTTTAAAATGCTCTCAACCCTCATATTTATTAGGAAATGTCATTTTTTTTAGTTAGCTTTGTGCATCTATTCAGCTACATAAACCTAACTACAATGTAGTTCCTCGTCCAAAGCTCCTGCGTTGTTAAAATTTAGAATTTTGAAAGGGGAGGTGTATTGTAAAAGAGGAGGGGAAAACTTTTGTGAAAGTATCTGGAAGCTCTAATTTGCTATTTTATAAGAATAGGTTTCCAAGGGTTCCTCTAACAGTTTTTCCATAGCATTGTCCAAAACCTCATCTTCAAATTCCTTCAAATAGGCTCTTGTTACATTTACATTTTGGTGCCCCATAGTTTCACCAATAATATCTGTTGATATTCCTGCATATTTCAAATTGGTGGCAAAACTGTGCCTTATGGTATAACTCGTTACATTGGTTTTAATCCCTTGCAATTTTGCGATTTCCTTTAAATCACCATTAAACTTCTTTAGGCACTTGTTCTTTCTGTTCTCAATCTGCATTGGGGTTAAATCATTACGTAACAAAATTGGAAAAATATACTCTGTCAAACTTCCCTGGGCTTTATAGTAATCCAACACTTTTTGTACTGGTGGTAATATCTTAATAGAAAATCTTCCTTTGGTTTTGGACCTTTTGTAAAGGATTCTTTCCCCTTGGATATTGGACCATTGCAGTTTCATCATATCCACGAAATTCATCCCTCCTGTATAATAGCTAAAAACCATATAATTGTGGGAATTGATTAAATGGGGAAGGTTGCTTGTGTCAAGTTCTTCCAATAGCCTTATTTCCTCTCTTTTCAATGCTTTCTTGATATTTTTCCCCTTCAATCTAGACACTTTATATATCTTAAAGGGATAGTATCTTTCATTGGTAACACCTTTCTTAATAGCATCATTAAACAATGCTCTAATTTCGCGCATCTTAACCCCTATACCTCCATCTTGATTGCCCTTAGCCCTTAAGTACGTTTCATATTTGAAAAGCAAATCTGCATTAAGTTGATTGAATTTTAATGACTTGCTTTTATGGAATTTGAAAAATGAGGTGTAAGCATCCCTATAAGCCCTGGCATTCCCTGTCCTGCCCATTTTGATTAAGTCAGCTATCTTTTCTTCCCAAAATTCTGCCACTGTCTTTTTACCTCTTTTTACTCCTCTGAATTGTTCTTCAAATTGTTCGAGGGAAAAATCTACTTCAGCTGAAATAAATTCATCAATGATTTTAAGGGCTTTTTGCTCTAGTTCCAATAGGATTCTATTGCGTTGGTTCCAATTGGGGTGTGTCTTCTTAAACTTATTTATTTTAGAGTCCCAATCCTGTTTCTTTGCAGCTATCCCCAATGAAATAATTTTGGACTTCCTATCCCTTACAATACGCATTACAATGGGGCATTCTCCTTTGGTGTTTGGTTTATTCCTTAGTAAGATGTTTATACTTGCCATAATTTTGTTTTTTGGATAGTGATATATTCCCTATATAAAAAGAAGGGATTACATCACTCTAAATTAGTTGTTGATGAGATAAATGAATTTCTTCAGTAAGAGTTTCTGTAGAAGGACTTTAGTTTTCAATAGGTCATACTTTTGTAGTAACCTCAAATAATCCCTGCTGTGTCTCATTTTAGTTTGAGGGGTTAGGTGTGCTATCCCTTGTTCCCAATAGTTCGGATTGTTATATCTGCACAATTTGTTTAAATCTGCTGGGGAAATGTCTCTATCAGCATAATTATCAATTATTGTCATTTCTTCAAACCTCAACATCAGGTTTAGGAACAATTTTCTTAATAGGAGTTTGTTTTTTAAGTCTGGTAAATGAAATATTCCCAGTTTTTGAAATTCCTTGGCTTTAATAAATTTTACCTCAAACCTCAGCAAGTTGTAATTTAGCCTATACTGTTTTGCCTTGTCATAAATCTTAATAAAATGGTTGTGATAATCAAATTGTTTTAGCTCTCCCATACCATTAAAAAGCCTATTATGATTTGGTCCTTTCAACTTATGCATAAGCACGTTTTGCCTAATAATATCACTAGCTGATACTGGAGTTTCAATATTAATCCCAAATTCCAACTGGGTTAACTTAACTCTGTCTACATCCACAAGCTTACTGCTTATATAATCAATTGCCTTGCAAATTTTGGAATAACCAAAATCATTGTAGTTATGGTTTTCCCCAATTGTATAGTCATTATAAGCCTTGTGGATTGAGTTTCTTACATATCCGTGTTTACTGGTAATCCTGACTTCCATACCACTGAACTCAGTACAATATGGATATTTAATTCTTCCAGAGTGGAGCTCTAAAATGGCATCTACTTCCTCAAAATTTTCTGGGTTGCACACAAAGGATTCAAACCTAGATTTGTCCTGATAGTAAATTTTAATGTAGTCTACCATAACTCAGGCTTTTTTGAGTTATAGAGCCCACCTTCCAATTGTTGAATGGTTTCCTCATCTGTAGCTACCCTGCTTCTTTCAATCCAATCATCTACCTCTTCTTTTTTGAAGTAGATTTTTTTGCCTCCAGGTATATAAAAAGGGATTTCCTTTTTACTAGTCAGTTTGTAAACAGCAGATTTAGATATGCTCAAATAATCTGCTATTTCTTCAAGGGTCATAAATTCCTTTGATGGCTTTACTATTTCTGCCAACTCTTTTTTAATTGCTTCTATTTGCTCATTTGAAAATTCAATTTTTTGAATGTTTTCCATCATCTTTAAGATTTAGGAATGTCCGGACATTCAATTAATATTGAGACAAACTTAGAGCATAAAAAAACCCTCAAACCATTAGTGTTAGAGGGGTGTTAGATGAAGTGTTAGATAAAGTATTAGATAAGAATCTAGGACTTTAAAATTTTGGAAAGGTGTCTGTCTAATCTTTTTATTTTTGGAGAATTCTTTTTTTTGATTCTTGTATGAGCATTATCTAAATCAGCCTGGTTCAATAATTTTCTCTGTTTATTAAAAAAGGATTGGGACTTATCAATTTTAGAAACTGTAAAATCAAAAAATAATGGTTGAAGAGAATATATAAAATGGACAGCTAATTCATTATCACAACTAAATTTTAAAAAATCAGTTGTATTCACAGGGTCTCCACATAAAACATTTATAAAGGTTTCTATGGTTACTTCTTCATAATCAAATATTCCGAGTTCTATTGCAACCTCATAAATCTGTTTGAGTATTGGCACCCTTGTTTCTGGCTTGATGTTAAAAAATGATGTCTTAGGAAGATTAATCTGAGCTTGCTTTTTAAAAGATTCACTTAGTGAATACTTATCTATTAAATAGGTGAGTAGCTCCAGTAAATTGGTTTCAATAAATTTAAGCTTGGGATATACAACCTTAGATTTTTCTATTAAGCTCCTTAAGAGCTTTGCTTGAGTATTTAAAAATTCTTGTGCATTATTACCAGCCTTATTGATATCAAACACTATTGCATCAATTTTCTCTTTTGCAATTTGGACTTCCTTAAAAACTTCTATGGGAAATTCTTGTGCAAAGTTGTAAGTCACAATAGCTTCAATAGGTCCATCTGTAGCTTGGTCATAAAAAACCTTTTCATATTTAATAATACCCTTTTTTGGGTCTACAAATTCAACTTGGCTTCCATATAATTCTTGAATTTTAGTAATAGCCTCATTTTTAAAAAATGACAATTTGTTTGATTCAAGTAAGTTTTGAAAATAGGAGAGAATTTCAGCTTGTGGGTTAGGGGTCATTTATAATAGAAATTGGAAATACTAAGATACAATGTTTGACCTACGTTTGACCCACCTAAAAAACAAAAGCCACTCAATTTCTTGAATGGCTTGCTATTGTTAAGCTCCTCCTCTTGGGCTCGAACCAAGGACCCTCTGATTAACAGTCAGATGCTCTAACCAACTGAGCTAAGGAGGAATTTTGCTTTAGCGGTTGCAAATATACCTATTTTTTAATTCCGTCAAAATAAAAAATGAAACTTTATCAACTTTGTTGCCAATTGCCCAAAAATAATTTCTGAAAAGCAAAAAATTACAGGTCGTTTATTTCTTTGAGAAGTACAATATTTGAAGATGATTCACTATTTTCAAGAACCGTTTTGGCTTCTTCTACTTTATTTCCTTTTAAAAGGGAAAGTGCCAAATAGTGCCTTATTTCTTCATAAAAAACACTATTGGTTTTGTTTTTTGCCAACTGTAAATATTTCTCGGCTTGTCGAGGATTGCCATTGGCTAAATTTGCAACTCCAAGAAAATATATTACTGTATCATTTTCAGGATTGGCAGCATAAAGGTGCTCCCATCTGTTTATGGCCTCGTCGTATTCCTTGCGCTTGTAGTTTACCATTCCGTAATAAAAATCGTAATCTGAAGAAGTGCCCATAGTGGTGGGAAGGCCCGGATCTGGTTTAAAATTTGCCGCAAATACTTTTTCGGGTGAATTACCACTATTAAAAATAGCCCAGGTACTAACACCAATTAAAACCAAAAAAGAAGCTGCCAGTGCCAACCACCCGCGCGACATCCCTTTCTTTTCAGGCTCATCTTTTATTTCTGAATGAAAATCGTCAAGCGAGTTTTTTAAATTGCTTTCCTCTACACTTTGCATTAGTGCTTTTTGTTCTTTCACCATTTGGCGAAAATCCGGAAATAGATTCATTCGCTCTTCGAACTCGGCAAGCTCATCGGTATCTAATTTTCCCAACAAATATGCATCAATAAGTTCCGCATTTTCTTGGTTGTTTTCTATTTGATCATTTGGGTCCATTGGGGATTGTTTGTATCATTTTTTTTAATTGCTCCTGGCAACGGTATTTTGCGTTGCGCGCAGAAGCTTCATCCATCGATAGTATTTGTGCGATTTCTTTATATGGCTTCCTTTGAAAATAAAAGAGTTTCAGCAAAGTTTGGCAGCGTTCGCTAAGATTGTCGATGCAATCCATTAGTAATTTAATTTTTTTATTTGTCACCTCGCCAATCTCAATGTCGGGCTCGTCATACTCTATGTCGCGATTTATAAAGGTGGTATTCTTATATTTTACGGAACGTACGTGGTCCAGCCATTTATATTTTGCAATCTGAAAAATATATCCGTTGATGGCGTTTTCGCTTTCGGCAGTAAACCTATCGTTTTTAATGTTTCGCCACATAGCTATAAACGCTTCTTGGTAAACATCTTTTGCCTGCTGCTCGTCGCCGCTGTTTTTTAGTACGTAACGCTTCACTTTCGCAAAGTTAGTTTTATATAAATTTTTTAATGTGGTAGCATCATTTTGTTTAATGAGTACTACGGTGCTATTAAATGGCAAATTGATTGATTTTTGGATACTTTGCTTCTGCATGGATTATAAAACAATACAGAAAGATACAATTTATCTGTAATCGTTTTTTGTTTTTTGAGCAACTTAAGGTAAATAGCTGTATTTTTTCGTTTAAATGAACAGTTTCGTTTCCCTATTATTGTACAAAAAGCCTAAAAATTGATTTTGCCATTCTAAAAACACATCGAAAAGGAGAATGAAACGTCATCAAAATAATCAAAAAAAATACTTCAGAAAAATCCGAAGTATTTTTTAAATGGTATAATCAATTGGTTTTATTCAAACAACCATCGGTAAATATCATTTCCATTGGCGAAGAGTACCAAGGCTATTAGAATGAAGAACCCAACCATTTGGGCGTACTCCATAAATTTGTCGTTCGGTTTACGTCCCGTAACCATTTCATATAAAAGAAACATTACGTGACCCCCGTCCAAGGCAGGAATGGGCAAAATGTTCATAAACGCAAGAATGATGGAAATCAATGCCGTAGTTGCCCAAAAGCTCTGCCAGTCCCAGGCATCGGGAAACAGATTGCCGATGGCCCCAAAGCCTCCCACTTGTGTGGCGCCCTTGGAAGTAAAGACGTATTTGAATTGTTTTACGTAATCCTTCAACGTATTGTAGCCGAAAGTAATGCCGCCCACAAGGCTCTCACCAAAAGTATATTTTATTTCGGTCTTACCTATTTGTGGAACAATATCCTTACCAAATGAATTAACACCAATTATTCCTTTTTCGTTCGGAGTTACCCGCAAGGTATCCACTTGGTTCTCACGAGATACAACAATAGTGTTTTCTCTATCTTTTAAGGTAAGATTCTGGAATTCATCATAAAATTGAACAGATGTTCCATTTACAGCAATAATTTTATCATTTTTCTGAAAACCGGCTTTGCCGGCAGGATGGTCTGCAAGTACTGTATCTAAAATTGCCAAACGCCTTGGTGTAAACGGAAAGTGTGTGTCGTTTTGAAACATTTTTGTTCCCGCATCCTCCGGAACTGAAATGGTTTCAACAGTACCGTCGCTGTGTTTTACTTCTACTTTTGAAACATCGCGCAAGAAAATATATCTGTTAATGTCCATTACGTCCTGCAACGGTTCGCCATTTACGTTTAATATGTGGTCTCCGTCACGAAAGCCGTATTCCTTAAATTGCTCGGTAACAGCAAAACCCTGTGGAATATCATTGTTTGTGGTAATATCTCTTCCGTAGAAGTAGAGTATTCCCATATAAATTACAAAGCCCACGATAATATTTACCGTTACGCCCCCAAGCATGATAATCAATCGTTGCCAGGCCGGTTTGCTTCGGAATTCCCACGGTTGTGGTGGCTGCGCCATCTGCTCTTTGTCCATGCTCTCATCTATCATTCCCGAGATTTTCACGTAACCGCCCAAAGGCAACCAGCCGATTCCGTAAACGGTTTCGCCAATTTTCTTTTTGAAGAGCGAAAACTTCACATCAAAAAAGAGGTAGAATTTCTCTACACGGGTTTTAAATAGTTTTGCGGGAATAAAGTGCCCCAATTCGTGCAGCACGATCAATAATGATAAACTTAAAAGAAGTTGTATAGCTTTAACAGCAAATGGACTCATAGTTTTTTAAATAAATATTTTATAAAAAGCTCAATTTTAAAATCACTCATTACCAAAATCGAGCCTAAATTTTTTTTTTTGCTTGCCAGTGTCAGGTTCAGCAAAAAATCGCACAAAAGTAACCTTTTAGAGCTTGCAAAAAAAATAAGCGGGTAGGTTCCCGCTTATTTATTGTTTTTTTAGAAGAACGTTTGTATGGAAAAACGTTTTATTCCTTTACTATTCTTTTATTGATTGTGCCTTCTGAAGTTTCTATTTGAAAAAATAGAATTCCTTTTGAGAATTTCGAAATATCAACCGTTCCTGAATATTTTTCAGAATATAGCAATTGCCCCAAAGTATTATAAATATTGATATTTTGAATATTTATAGAAGCTGGTTTTTCCAAATTGACTATTCCCGAAGTTGGATTTGGATAAAGAATAAATTGTTGATCCAGTGTAAAATCTTCGGTTCCCAAAACCACATTGTTGCTGCGGGAAATTAAATGATAATCGGGATCAAACTGAACATTTTGTACCGTAAAGCCCACTGCTGGCTGAAATGCTTGGTTATTTGTAGTGTTGTCCAGCACAATATCCAAGGTTTCTCCCTGCGTTCCGTTTATCCGCAATGGAACGGGCGCCTCAAAAAATGAAACCGATGAATGGCTTTGGGTCTGGGAAATCACCATATTTATATTCGACTGCCCGCCAGCTTGATTCCATCTAATAGTATATCGCGGATAGCCTTCGCCATAGATCCAATCGTTAAAAAATTCCGAAAGATCCTCACCTCCTGCAGCGGCCTCCATATTTCTGATGAGGTCTGGAGTTTTAGCGTAGCCGTAAGATAAAGTAGGGTCTGCCAAATAATCTTTCAAACCTTGAAAGAAAACTGCATCGCCCAGTTTTTTGCGAAGCATATGCAGCACCATGGAGCCTTTATTGTAACTAAGCCTGCTGCTGAAAATTCGATTGACCGAAGTTGTATCCTGCGCTGGCACATACACAGACCCATCTGGCGAATCTGTGATGGAATTTATCTTATCCTGCCTCCATGATCTAAAATCTGATGGACCATCAAAATCTTCAATAACGAGTCCTGAAAGATATGTGGCGAAACCTTCATTCAGCCAGATATCTTGCCAACTGCCACAAGTAACTTTATCACCGAACCATTGGTGACCAAGTTCGTGTGCAATCAACCCACGGCTAAGGCTGCCCATAAACGAAACCGTTGTGTGCTCCATGCCGCCACCCCAGCCAAACTGTGCGTGGCCGTACTTTTCATTAGCATAAGGATAGGGTTCAAAAAGATCTGCAAATAAATTCATAATATCCACGGTTACAGGTGTACGTGACTGTGCGTATGAAAGGTCTTCGGGATAAATGTAATTTACAATTTCAAAAGGATTGCCGTTATTGTCAACAGTATGTGAATATACCGTGTAATTGGTTACTGCAATGGCAATCAAATATGCGGGAATAGGATATTGGTGCCTATAATGTGTAGTTTTGTTACTGCCATTAATTGTTTGACTTATTTCCAGCCCATTTGCGACGGCTATATATTCTTCATTTGAAGGATTGAAACGCGGAGTGGTAATATAAACATCAATCATATCTATCTTATCGTTCAAATCTTGTTTGCAAGGCCACCATGCTTTTGCTCCAAATGGCTCCGAAAGCGTCCACATCACGGGATCACCATTGTGGGTGTCTGTTTCAAAAGAACCAAAACCTGAGCTTACGGGGTTACCGGAATAGCTTACCGATAGTGAATCCAATACGCCCTGAGCTTGCATCTGTGGAAGCGTAATTACAACCTCATCATCATTATTTTGGGTAAAACTAAGGGGCGTTCCGCGCTGTGTAACTTGTGAAACCGTCATGTTATCAACAAGTTCAAAGGTTATGGTATTCATATTTTCCTTGGCCACAAAATGCGAAGTGACCTTCCCGGTAATGAATGCCTGAGAAGGATTTACCGTAAATTCCAATCTGTGGTATTTTAGGTCATAATTCCCTGTGTTCATATTTACTGGTTTTCCAAACCAACCAGTTGCAGCTTTTGCTTCAGCTTCGGTGATATCATCTGAATGAAAATTCTGGGAAAAGGATAAAAAGGAAATCAAAATTAAAATGGGGAGTAGTAATGTTTTCATAATAAAACAAGATTGATTAATCTAGATTCTGTGTATAGAATTTATGATGTTAAATGTATTCATTTTAATAGCTTTAGAACTTATTTTTGCAGCCAAATCTATTAATTGAGTCTAAAATTTAACGCAATGCTTACTTTCTTCAAAAAATATAAATTCTTTGCAGTGGTTTTATTGGTTTTATCGGCCATAATCATCACTATAATTTATCAAATAATGAAGCCAAAGGAGATGCTGAAAATTTATCAACCGGCAGATGTTTCAACCGAACTCGTTGATAGCACGCTTCAGTACGTAAAGAAATACCACATCATTGCAAATTTTAGCCTCACCAACCAAAACGGGAAGACAATCACGCAAGCTGATTATAAAGACAAAATTTACGTAGCAGACTTTTTCTTTACTACTTGCCAGACCATTTGCCCTATTATGACAGATCACATGGTGAAAATTCAAGAGGAATTGAAAGATGATGATGAGGTTTTGCTGCTTTCGCATACCGTTACTCCAGAAATTGACAGCGTTGGTCAACTTAAAAGATACGCATTGGAAAAAGGCGTGAACGACTCTAAATGGAATTTGGTGACTGGTGATAAAAAGGAAATTTACAATCTAGCAAGAAAATCGTATCTCGCGGCAAAGGATGTTCCCTATTCCGAAAACGATCTGGTACATACCGAAAATTTTATACTTGTGGACAAAAAGAAGCGAATCCGTGGTTTTTACGACGGTACAGATCCCGAGGCCATTGAAAAATTATTGGCAGATATCCAAATTTTGAAACAGGAAGATTAATTTCTTGCAGGTTGAAAAACGGCAGTGCCTAAAAAATCTCAAAAGGTCTTTTCCCACGTCCTTTTTTTCCTTTACTTTTGCCTTGTTTAAAATCAATCTAAATAAAAAGATGGTCATTACTATTGCTTCACTTAAAAAAGGGCAACGCGGCATTATCAAGGAATTTTCAATAGATGTTGTTCCCTTAAAGCTATTGGAGATGGGCTGTCTACCCGGTAATGAGGTCTCTTTGGTACAAATGGCTCCTTTCAATGATCCGCTATATTTGAACATCAACGGAAGCCATCTAGCCATTCGAAAGGAAACGGCCAGCAAGATTGAAATTGAATTGATATAAATAATAATGGCAAAGCACATAAACGTTGCACTTATTGGAAACCCAAATACTGGAAAAACCTCTGTGTTCAATCGGCTCACTGGACTGAACCAAAAAGTGGGGAACTATCCCGGAATTACTGTTGAAAAAAAACAGGGTACCTGCAAATTTGGCCGAGCCTGTAAAGTCCACATTCTCGATTTACCGGGAACCTATAGCCTTAACGCTTCATCACTGGACGAAAATGTGGTAATAGAACTGCTGCTAAACAAAAACGATAAAGACTTTCCCGATGTTGCAGTAGTTGTTGCCGACGTAGAAAACCTTAAGAGAAATCTACTACTTTTCACACAAATAAAAGATTTGGGCATCCCTGCCATTCTTGCCATAAATATGTGTGACCGTATGAAGCGGAAAGCCATAACATTAGATATACCCTTGCTTGAAGAAAAGTTGCAAACCAAAATTGCACTTATCAGCTCACGCAAAAATCTTGGCTTTGATTATTTAAAGGAATTGATAGAAAACTACAACCAGCTTTCCACAAAACCCTGCTTGAACGCTTCCAGCATTTCTCCCGAATATTTTGACCGTTTGCGAAAAGCATTTCCCAACCAAGATCTTTATAAATTATGGTTGGTAATAACCCAAGACGTCAATTTTGGAAAATTGGACCGAAATGAATTAAAGGGGGTAGCTTCCTTTCAAACCGAATCTGTGAGCAATCTGAAAAGACTTCAACAAAAGGAAACGGTGGCGCGGTATCAGTTTATAAATGAGACCTTAAAGCAGACCCTTCATATAGACACTGCAAACGCAAAGGATTTAAGAAGCCGTTTGGATCGTATATTGACCCATAAAGTTTGGGGATATGTTATTTTCTTCGGAATTCTACTCCTTATTTTCCAAGCTATTTTTGATTGGAGTTCTTACCCGATGGATTTTATAGACAGCACCTTTGCATCTTTAAGCGAATGGACCAAAAACACATTACCGGCAGGGGATTTTACAAATTTGATAGCTGAAGGAATTATACCGGGACTTGGCGGAATCGTTATTTTTATTCCGCAGATTGCGTTTCTTTTTCTCTTTATTTCAATTTTGGAAGAAACAGGCTATATGAGCCGTGTGGTCTTTTTAATGGATCGCGTTATGCGCCGTTTTGGGCTCAGCGGAAAAAGTGTGGTGCCGCTTGTTGCGGGAACTGCCTGCGCTATTCCAGCAATTATGGCTACCCGTAATATTGAAAATTGGAAGGAACGATTGATAACCATTTTGGTTACACCTTTCACAACCTGTTCAGCTCGGTTGCCTGTTTATTTAATAATAATTGCTTTGGTAATTCCCGACACCCGAGTTTTGGGAATTTTCAGCCTGCAAGGGCTTACCCTAATGTTTATGTATATTTTGGGGTTTGGTGCCGCTATATTTTCAGCCTATTTGCTCGACAAAATTTTAAAAATACGCAGCAAAAGTTTTTTTGTGGTTGAAATGCCTAATTATAAGCTGCCCTTGCCTAAAAACGTAATTATAACCGTAGTTGAAAAAACCAAAGCTTTTGTTTTTGGAGCAGGAAAAATAATTCTTGCTATTTCGATAATTCTATGGGTAATGGCGTCTTATGGCCCGGGAAATTTTAACAATGCTGAAGAAATTATTACAAATGAATATGCTTCGCAAAATCTTTCTCAGGAAGAAATAGATATGCATATAGATTCCTATAAACTGGAACATTCCTATATAGGAAGAATAGGTCACGCTATTGAACCTGCCGTTAGGCCATTAGGGTACGATTGGAAAATTGGAATTGCCATTGTAAGTTCTTTTGCCGCACGGGAAGTTTTTGTGGGTACCCTTGCAACCATTTACAGCGTAGGAAGTGAGGAAGAGGAGACAATTAAAAATAGAATGGCTGCGGAAATAAATCCAGTTTTGGGCGGTCCACTCTTCAATTTTGCAAGTGGAGTTTCGTTACTGCTGTTCTATGCTTTTGCAATGCAATGTATGAGTACCTTGGCAATTGTAAAAAAAGAAACCAACAGTTGGAAATGGCCTATGTGGCAGTTGTTCGTTATGAGCGCCATTGCCTATGTTGTAGCATTGGCAGCCTATCAATTTTTGAAATAGAATAAAATTCTTTTGTTATGCAAACTTTACTTGTCTTGGTAGCCTTTATAGTAGCAGTGTGCTCTCTTATAACTCGCTTTGTCTGGAGTCCATTTGAAACCGCAAAAAAAAAGAATAAACCAGGAGATCATTCTGACTGTGGCAAATGCAGTTTTCGTTAACTTCGAAGGCATAGTTTGGTACAGTGCTCTTTCTAGATAGCCATAGTTGTGGCTTGAAATTCTTTAAACTATCTTTGCACTATGCAAACAATATTGGTATTAATAACGTTTTCCATTGCAGCAGGCTTTTTGCTTAAAAAGTTTGTTTGGAACCCAATTTTTGAATCGCGTCAAAACTCAAGTGGCACGCTTGATGGCGGTAAAACCAAATGTGGCAAAAAAGATTGCGGCTGTCATTAATTACTTATTCTTCTCTTCGCAAACCAATAAAACGTAGCTATTTATATTACCTACGCTTTCAGTAGTGGGGTATGGTTTTAAGGACAATCCATTAATAGCGAATGTTGCGGAACTATAGAGGTTTGTATTTTTTTCCTCCCCAGGTCTTACTTCTCCAAAAGTTAACAGCTTTTCCTCAGATTTTCCATTTGTGGTAACTTTTGCCTTAACAATTGCTCGTCCGGCCCAGATACAGTCCAAACCTTCGGGACAACGGGAATCTTCCACCACCTCCATAAATTTAATGGAAATGCCTTTTAAAATTATGGTTTCCCCTTTGGGAACTTTTACGGCTATTTTAGGGGTTTCCGCAGAGTCTTCTTGGCCAAAAGCGAAAGTTGAAAAAAGAATGATGATTGCTAAAAGTGAGTTTTTCATTATTTATATGATTTATCAATTTTAAAGATACATTAAAAAATAGTGCCAAAAAACCAGTTGTTAAAAATCAAGGATCTCTGCATTGCCCGAATTTCGGTATATATTATCCCCGGAAAAGGAAGAAATCTTCTTTCATAGGCTCTATCTTTTCATCTTTGTTGCTAATAATGTATTCCAACGATTTTTCGGTGAAAGCCAATCCTTTTTCAGTAAGGGAAACCACGTCGTTCTTTATTTCCACGAGATTATTTTTTTCTGCTAAATCCAATACGGTTCTAGCACGAACAGCCTGCCAATTAATATGCTCTTGAAGGTGATTGATATGTCTTTCACTTTCTTCTTCGTGGCGGTTTAAGTGCAACAAAAATGTTATGAGTGAAACCTCAATGCGTTGCTGTTTCTGCCGATACAAAACTGAAATAAGCCCTTTTTTGGGAGCGAATAAATATACAATCAGAAAGATTACTCCTAAAGTTGTAGCTATAGACCCAGAAATGGAGGCGTCGAGAAAATTGGCAACCCAATAGCCTGCAATTGCTGAAAAGACACCGAATAGTACTGAAAGCCCGATCATTTTTTTCAAGTCTTCGGTAAGCAAATAGGCCGTGGCTGCGGGTGCTATCATTAGAGCCACTACTAGAATTGCTCCAACCGCATCAAAGGCGCCCACAACGGTCACAGAAGAAACCGACATCAGCCCATAATGCATCACCACAGGGGAAATACCTAATACCGAAGAAAGTCCGGCATCAAAAGTGGTTACTTTTAATTCTTTAAAAAACAATATTAAAAGGCTTACCGTAATAAATAAAATGCTTCCCATTACCCAAAGAGATTTTGGGCCCCAATCCGCACCTCCCACCATCATTCTGTCAAAAGGCGCAAAGGCCAGTTCACCTAACAATACAGCATCTACGTCAAGATGTACATCGTTTGCGTTTTTTGCAATAAGTATAACGCCAATACTAAACAAAACAGGAAAAACAAGACCGATGGCAGTATCTTCTTTAACCAATCCGGTTTTTTGGATAAACTCTACCATAACAACAGTGATAACACCTGTTAATGCGGCCAAAAGAATAAGTAAAGGGGAATTTAAATCTTGTGTTATAAAAAAACCAATTACAATGCCCGGAAGTATAGAATGGCTTATAGCATCGCTTATTAAAGCCATTTTCCGAAGTACCAAAAACACACCCGGAATGGCGCAGGCCATGGCCACAATGGCTGCAATTAGCTGTATTTCTATCTGCGGATTACTCATTCATTGGTTTTTGATTGTACATTTCCTTTGCCTGTTTGTAGCCTTTTGGGGTCATTGCCCATTGATGCCCTTCTATGACAATCCAGCCCTCATTCTCTAACTTTTTAAGCGAACCTTTTGTAAAACCTTGAAAATTGTTCAGAATACGAATAGCGTGCGGATGCGAAATATTTTCGTGTTCTTGAGCAATGCCGTACATAAACTGCAGGGTTTTCATAAGCTTTAAATTTGTACGATTTTTACGAAAACGGATCTCACGGAACAGAAGTCCTCTCTTGTGGGAAAATATAAAGGAAAACAGCACAAATACTCCAGCAACCAAAACAATTACCGGCCCGGTAGAAAGGTTGTTTTGACTGGCGCTTATTGCAGTTCCAAATACTCCTGAAAAAGCTCCTATTAAAGCCGAAAACAAAACCATAGTTCCCAGATTGTTGGTCCACTGCCGAGCTGCCGCCGCAGGTGCTAATAGTATGGCGCTCATTAACACAACTCCCACGGTTTGAAGTCCTAAAACAATAGCGAGTACAATTAAAAAGGTTATCAGTACATCAATAAATTTGGTGTTGAAACCAAGAGTTTTGGTGTAATCTGCATCAAATAGAAGTATTTTGAATTCCTTCCAAAAAAGGAGCATTACAAAAAGTGAAATTCCAGTCACGATAATCATCAATCGCACATCACTCTCCACAAGGGTCGCGGCTTGGCCAAAAAGATATTTATCCAATCCAGCCTGGTTGGCATTGGGTTGTTTTTGAATGAATGTAAGCAACAACATCCCGAAACCGAAAAATATGGAAAGAATTAAGCCCAGTGCGGTATCGCTTTTAAGATGTGTTTTTGAAGTAATTCCCCTAATCCAAAATGTTCCAATTAACCCACTAACCAAAGCACCCAGCAATAAAATTCCTGAATCTTTAGCGCCTGTAATTAAAAACGCCAATGCAATGCCCGGAAGGGCTGCGTGTGAAATGGCATCGCCCAATAAACTTTGTTTCCGAAGTACTGCAAAACTTCCCAGCATACCACAAATTGCCCCAAGCACTGCCGTGCCCAGCGTTATGGTGCGCAGGGTGTAATCGGTCCAGAGTAAGTTGAAATATTCTTGCATTTTAGTGGACAGTTTTTTTAGTCGGTAGTCTTTAGTTAGTCGGTAGTCTTTAGACAGTAGTCGGTAGTGGGTTTGGTCTTGGGTTTGTTATTTCGTACTTTTTAAGTGAGATTTTTTATTATTTCGAATTTTTCAATAGTCTACCGTCTACCGTTTACCCTCTATTTACTTTTTTTAAGATACTTTTGGAGTGAAATCGTCATTTTCGCTAATTCTGATAGTTTTATTCTTGCGGCCTTATCATCATCTTCCGAAATAAAACCTTGCCGTTTAGCAATGGTAGAGCACACAACGCATTCTTTTGATGAATCCCAAGCCATTTGTAAATATCTGTTGAACTGCGTATCGGTATCACCAGCTCCTTCAGCTATATTTAATGAAATGGAAACCGATGCTCTTTTGTATTGTGATGTTAATCCATACAATTCATCTTTCGGAAATTTTTTCGTAATTGAATATACATCATCCACAAAATCCAGTGATTTTTGATAAACCGTCAATTCTTCAAATTTAAATTTAGGATTTTCCATAACTGTATCTTTTTACAAATCATTAAATTCTACCGTCCACCCTCTACCGTCTATCGACTACCGTCTAAAGACTATTTATTAACCGCCACTTTATAGTTAATCCCATACGTCTTGGTAAGGTTATCATCATTAAAAATCTCCTTTACGGGACCAGTGGCTATTTTTTTCACATTTAAAAAGGTTACCCAATCAAAGTATTCTGGGACGGTTTGTAAGTCGTGATGGACCACAACTACCGTTTTACCTGCTTTTCGTAATTCCTTTAAAATATTGATGATGGCAATTTCGGTTGTTGCATCAACCCCCTGAAAGGGTTCGTCCATAAAATAGATAGCTGCGTCCTGTGCCAAAGCTCGGGCCAAAAATACCCGTTGTTGCTGTCCGCCGCTCAATTGGCTTATTTGTCTGTTTTTATAGGTGAGCATCCCCACTTTTTCCATGGATTCCAAGGCAATCTTTTTCTCCTTCTGCCCGGGTCGTTTTATCCAACCTAAACTTCCATAAGTACCCATCATCACTACATCAAGTGCGGTAGTGGGAAAATCCCAGTCCACGCTTCCTTTTTGGGGAACATAGGCTACCAATTTCCGTTGTTTTGAATAGGGTTTCCCATAAATGGAAACTGTTCCGGCAATGGGTTTTATAATGCCCAAAATTGTTTTTATCAATGTAGATTTTCCCGCCCCGTTTGGACCAACGATTGCCATTAAAACCCCTTCGGGCACAGACAGGTCAATATCCCATAGCACCGGTTTGTAATTATAGGCTACGGTAAGATCATCTATCTGTACTGCCAGTTTTTGATCATGCATTCTTTAAAATTTGTTTTTATTTAAGGGCGTTTACAATAGTATTTACGTTGTATTTGAACATCCCGATATAGGTGCCTTCTTCCGTTCCGGTGCTACCAAGCGCATCGCTGTAAAGGGAACCGCCAATTTCAACATTGTGGTTTTTTGAAAGCACCGCTTGTTGCAGCGCCTCAATAGTGCGTCTTGGCACCGAACTTTCTACGAATATGGCTTTAATACTATTCTGAATTATAAATTCTGAAAGATTTTGAACGTCTTTTACACCCGCTTCGGTTGCGGTGGAAATTCCCTGCAATCCAACAACATTGAACCCATAGGCCTTTCCGAAATAATTAAAGGCGTCGTGGGCGGTAACCAAAATGCGCTTTTCCTCTGGCAAGGTTGCAATGGTCGCTTTAATTTCACTTTCCAGCGCATCCAGTTTTTCCTGATATTTTTTATTGTTTTCAGAATAGCTTTCTGCGTTTTCAGGATCTGCTGTTGAAAGCTCATCAGTTACAAGTTGCGCAAATTGCTTAAAAAACTGAATATTGAACCATACATGCGGATCATAATTTGAAGCGAAATATTCCGAAGGTATCAATTCATTCTTTGGCAATCTGTCTCCCAAGGAGACAGTGTTTTTTTTGCCCTCCATTTTTTCAAAAATATCCACAAGTTTTCCTTCCAAATGAAGGCCGCTGTAAAAAATGATATCGGCCTTATAAAGTTTCGAAACATCGCCTTCACTGGCCTTGTAAAGATGCGGATCTACACCGGCGCCCATAAGTCCTTGCAGTGAAATATGGTCACCACCAATTTCAGAAACCAAATCGGTAAGCATGGTTGTTGTGGTAACAACCTTTAGTTTTTCGTTGTCTTCTGGCGCATTTTTACAGCTGAAAGCAAACGTTAATACGATAAGGATTATTAATTTTTTCATTTTCAATTCCTATTAATTTGAAAGAGCATTGTAACTGTAAAACCTGTTAAAGTGTTTGAACATACAGATTTTCAGCAATTTTATGCGAAATAAAAAACTGTTGGTTACCTACTTGGATTATCATAGAGCCATCAAAAAATTCCTTGCCAAGCACCGTAATTTTAGTGCCTATGCTGATTTTTTTCTTATCCAAATATTGTAGAAAGTCTGCGCTGCTTTCTCTCACGCCTACGCAAACGCCCTTTTGATTTTTCTCAATTTCTGAAAGCAGTTTTTTCTCTGTTCGTTTTAAAACGCCGTGTTTGTCGGGAATGGGGTCGCCGTGGGGGTCAAAATCTGGACTGCCCAAAAATTTATCGAGGCGGGTAATTAATTCTTCCGATTGAATGTGTTCGAGCTGCTCCGCAATTTCGTGAACCTCGTCCCAATGAAAGTTTAATTTTTCTACCAAAAAAACTTCCCAGAGCCGATGCTTTCTAATAACGTTGGCAGCTATCTTTTTGCCTTTTTCGGTTAATTTCGCTCCTTTATAGCGTTTATAAACTACCAGCTTTTTCTCTGCCAATTTTTGAATCATATCCGTTACAGAAGAGGGCTTGGTGGCCATACTTTCAGCAATAGCATTAGTACTTACTTCACCTGCGCTTTCATGCTCTAAGTGAAATATGGCTTTCATATAATTTTCTTCGGCTAATGTAAACATATGTACAAAAGTAAAAACATTTTTCAATTAACCTATATTTTATTTTTAGCCAAGGCTAAAATAACGCATAAAATGAAAATTACTCTTGAACTTTAATGCTATTTTCAAAAATAATTAGCTGAATATTAGTTTTGGAAAGTAATTAAAATCCGCGTTCCTTCTGAAGCTGCTCATATGCCTCCTGAACCTTTGTGAATTTTTCCTGGGCTCCTTTTTGGTAGGCTTCATCCATATGTTGAAGTTTATCAGGATGGTATTTTTTTACCATAGTGCGGTAAGCCGTTTTAATTTCGGCATTAGTGGCGGTTCTTTCAATTTCCAAAATTTTGTAGGCACTGTCTGGATTTTTGAAAAACATCGCTTTGATACTTTCAAAATCGCGACCATAAATTCCCAAAAACCCTGCAATTCTATTGATCTCATTTACTTCAGCAGTTGAAACACTGCCATCGGCATTTGCAATACTGAACAAAAAATGTAGAATTTGCAATCGGCTTTCATAACGTGTTCTTTGACGCAAAAGCGAACAAATGTTTTGGGCCGAAATTTCACGGTTTTTTATTACTTCGTTAAAAACTTTAAAGGTAGCATTTGCGCGCTCCCGCCCATAAGCTTGTACAAAATATTGACGAACATAATCAAGTTCTGTTTGGCTCACATTTCCATCTGCTTTTATCACCAATGAGGCCAATGAAAGCAGGTTCAATTCAAAATCTGCTGGTGTAACTTGTTGTGGCGATGTGCCAAAGGAAGTTTGGAATCTTCCTCCCTTTACGCTCAGATTATCCAATAAGCTTCCCAAAATAAACCCAACGATAGCACCCGGAAATCGATACACAAAATAACCTAGTACGGCCAATAACCAACGAAGCATGAAATTGTAATTTTTCTTTTTATAAGCCGACAAAGGTAACTATTTAAAATTCCAAATTTCAAATCCCAAATTCCAAAAACAAATTGATTAATTGATAATAGTGTTTTCTTTTTAAGTTTTATTTGGAATTTGGAGCTTTTAATTTGGGATTTATTTGAAAATTTTTCGTTTTCAAATTTCGTATCTTTGCAATCTTAATTTAATACAATAAAATTCAAAATATTATGTATCCACCCGAACTAGTAAAACCCATGCGCGAAGACCTGACGAAAGTAGGTTTTTCTGAGCTACATACAGCAAATGACGTTGAAGAGGCTTTGAAAAAAGAAGGAACCACTTTGGTAGTTGTAAACTCCGTTTGTGGTTGTGCTGCTGCCAATGCGCGTCCCGGTGCCGCAATGTCTTTAAACAATTCAAAAAAGCCCGATAATTTGGTAACTGTTTTTGCGGGCGTTGATCGCGAAGCCGTGGATGCCGCCAGGGCCAATATGGTTCCATTTCCGCCAAGCTCGCCTTCCATGGCCTTGTTCAAAAATGGTGAATTGGTTCATATGCTCGAGCGGCACCATATTGAAGGCCGCCCTGCACAAATGATTGCCGAAAACCTAAAAGGTGCATATAACGAATATTGCTAAGTAGCCAAAAAGATTTTGATACAGCTCAACAAACCCTTGACCATAGTTGTTGGCATACTCGCTTTTGGCGCACTTGCCTTTAACATTTATGAAGACCCTAAGGTTTCCCATTTATTTGGAAAGGAAATAAATGATTGGCTTTATCGGGCGTTTTGGTTCTTAATTATCGGACTGTGTGTTTACAATTATATTTACATAGACCGAAATACGTTGAAGAACAAATCGAAATCTAAGTTGAAATCGAAAAATTAATTTTTCGATTTTGAAAACAGAAATAGTCGAACACGAAAAACCGTCTTTTTAAGGGCGGTTTTCTTACTTTTGAATGGAAATGATGGCATTCTCTAAAATAATAAGTTATCCCTTTACGGTATTGTTTTACCTGCTTTTTGGTATTACAATCGTTATTTTCCATCCCATACAATGGATTTGCTTTAACTGGTTTGGGTACACAGCACATAAAAAAAGTGTTGACTATTTAAACTGGACGCTGCTTCGCTGTTTAAATGTGCTGGGTACTACCTTCCATATAGATATTAACACCAGCATCCCGAATAATGTCCCAATAATCATTGTCTCAAATCACCAAAGTATGTGGGATATTTCCCCTATTACTTGGTATTTGCGGAAATACCATCCCAAGTTTATTTCTAAAGTGGAATTAGGGAAGGGAATTCCTTCCGTTTCATATAATTTGAGGCACGGCGGCTCTATTTTGATCGACAGAAAAAACCCGAGGCAAGCTATTGTTGAAATGGTGAAGTTTTCAAAATACCTTCAGAAATTTAAGCGAAGCGGCGTTATTTTCCCCGAGGGAACGCGCAGCAAAACAGGTGTGCCCAAGCCTTTTCGAAGAACCGGATTGCAAACGCTTTTAAAAAAAGTGCCCGATGGTTATGTTATTCCCGTTACCTTCAATAATTCCTGGAAGTTACAACGCTGGGGGATGTTCCCGATGCAAATGGGCGTCCGTTTGGAAATGACCGCGCATCCCGCAATAAAAATTGCCGATTATGAAGTGGAAACACTGATTGACAAAGTGGAAGAAATCATCACTTCAAAAATCCATAAATAATGGCTTCATTTTCTTCGGAAGAAATTATTAAGAACACAATTGCATTTGTTAAAAACGAATTGCAAAACGTCGAAGGTGGCCACGATTGGTTCCATATTGAACGGGTTTATAAAAACGCTTTACTCATTTCCGAAAGTGAAAAAGTTGACAGAACCATCGTTTCGCTCGGCGCATTGCTGCACGATATAGCCGATTCCAAATTCCACAATGACGATGAAACCATTGGACCAAAAAAGGCCCGTCAATTTCTAAAAACCCAGAATATTTCCGAAGAAATAATCGCACACGTTATAAAAATCATTGAAAATGTTTCTTATAAAGGTGGAAATCAAACACAAAAATTTCATTCAAAGGAATTGGAAGTTGTGCAGGATGCCGATAGGCTCGATGCGTTGGGAGCAATAGGAATTGCACGTACTTTTAATTATGGGGGTTTTAAAAACAGAAAGCTTTACGACCCCGAAATTAAACCCAATTTGCATATGACGCCTTCGGAATACAAAGCTTCCGATGCGCCCACAATCAATCATTTTTATGAAAAACTCCTTCTTTTAAAAAACCGGATGAATACCGAAACCGGTCGAAAAATTGCAGAAGAAAGACATGCTTTTATGGAAACTTTTCTGAAACAGTTTTATGCTGAGTGGGAAGGAAAGAAATAAAACTTTAAAACAACTTCATCTGCGGGTTTTTAAGTTGTAAAAAATGCGAAGCATCAAGCGGTTCAATTTTTCGGTCTTTTAAATACTTCTTTTTTGCAATTGCCATCGTGTCTTTCACTTGTTCGCTGATGGTTCCCTCACCCTTCATTCGCCTTCCCCAATTGCTGTCGTTGAGGTTTCCGCCGTGGCATTCTGCTATTTGGTTTAAGATTCGTTCTGCTTTATCGGGGATGGTTTTGTGGGCCCAATCATTAAAGATTTCAGCAATTTGGCCGTTCAATCTCACAATAGTATAACCAACATCTATTGCGCCAAGTTCTGCCACTTTTTTTACCAAAGGAAGTATTTCGTGACTGTTAAGTGAAGGAATAATCGGTGCCATCATGACCCGAACGGGAATGCCATTTTCCGAAAGTGTTTCCACGGTTTTCAGTCGTTGTTTGATGCTCGCCGTTCGCGGTTCCAGCAATCTGCGGGTTTCTTCAGAAAGGGAAGTGATTGAAATGTTTGCTGAAATTATATTCAATTTTGCCATCTCTTTTAAAATATCCAAATCGCGGAGAATGAGAGAATTTTTGGTAATAATGCCCGTTGGGTGTTTCCATTTCAGCATTATTTCCAAACATTTTCGGGTTATTTCAAGTTTGCGTTCCAGCGGTTGATAACAATCCGTATTTCCCGAAAAAACGACAGTATTTCCCTGCCAATTCTTCGAAGTTATTTTTTCCTCTAAAAGTTGTGGCGCATTTTTCTTAAAAAGAATGTTCCGCTCAAAATCGAGACCGGCTCCATAACCCCAATATTCGTGGCTGTTCCGTGCATAGCAATACACACAACCGTGCTCACAGCCCTGATATGGGTTTGCCGAAAACCCCATCCCCACATCGGGGCTGTCAACTTTGTTTACAAAAGACTTGGGAAAAACCTCAATATAGTTTGTTTTGTTGTTATCGGCTTCTTCGCCTTCCGCTTCACAGAAATTAAGATATTCATCCAATACTTCGTGGCTGTTTTCGAAGAATCGGTTATGTATATTTTTCTGGGCACCACGGCCTTTTAAAAAATCAGCGGACATAAAAAAACTTTGAAGATTGTGTTTCTTCAAAGTTAATTATTATTTGGAATAAATCCTTTTTCTATTGGAATAAATCCATTAATTTAATTTATGCTTTATAAATCCCTCCTGTTTCACGCAGTTTTAAAAGTCGGTTTTGGTGGATGAAACGTATAAAGCGTTCGCCACTTTTATAATAGACACATTCTACAACACTGTCATTATTAGTTATTCCAGTAATGGGGTCTTCTTTTGAAATATATTTCAGTATTTCCATTTTAGGCGAATCGTTTTTTCCTTTAATTTTTACCCAATCTCCGGGCTTAAATTTTCTAGTTATCATAATCTTCATTATTAATGGTACCACATCAAAAAAATGATATTAGCTAATTCTATTTTAAAATATTACTAGCTTGCTATGTTGGAAAGAAAAGGGCTCCAAATGAGCCCTAAGATGTTTAGCCAAGAAATAAAGTTTAGGAAATTTTAATATTTCTTGGGGGTTTTTGTTTTGCCTCTTCTTTCTTTGGAAGATGGATACTTAAAATACCCTCATTGTAATTTGCTTTAATCTTTCCATCATCAACCGTTTCGGGAAGGGTGAAGCTTCGTTTGAAGGAAGAATAACCAAATTCCCTACGGGTGTAGTTTTGCTCTTTTGTTTCGTTTTCTTCTTCCACTTCGGTAGCGATGGAAAGTATTTGATTGTCCAAATCTATCTGGAAATCTGATTTTTTAAGTCCAGGGACAGCCATTTCCACAAAATAAGCATCTGCGGTTTCTTTAATGTTTACTTTTGGAAGGCTCATTCCGGTATTGAAATTCTGAGAAAATACGGAAGGTAAATCCCTGTTAAAAATGTCTTCAATCCAAGAGGACAAAGTGGGGAGGGTTGAAGAACGGTCAGTATTTGTTCGTGTCAAACCTCCATTTTTAGGAACATTTACTAAAGTGTTCATAATAATTAAGATTTAAGTTAAACAATTAATTTATTTGAAATTGAACAAAAGAAATGCCAAAATCGCTCTGCTAATTTTCGCCGAAAAAAGTTTAAAAATTTTTAACAAAAAGAATGCTTTAAACGGTTTTTGCAATAAAATTTCACCGCCATTTTGACATTGAAAAATGACTTTTTTTCAGAAATTATATGTATTGATTAAAGCTTTTTTGAATCAGGAGGACAATAATTAATTGGACATTGCTTTAATGAGTACATTCTTCCCACCAACAACTGGAATTTCAAGTGTAGTTTTGTCCAAATCAACGGTCAAAATAGTCCCCGGTTCTGGCAAAAGGGTGAATTGGTTATCACTCGAAAAAATCATCAAACCAATCTGCTGCCCTGCTGGAATTACTTGATCATCCGGAATTAAATCGAAGGACATTTCATAAAACTTTCCAGGCTCCAACGGCTCACTTTCAGTAATGGATTTATAATTCTGCGGATCTGCCCAACCTCTTGTAATAATATTGTCGGTTATTTTTGCATTCTTGTCTGTATTCCAAGGCAAGGAAACCATCCATACGGAAAGATTTGCCGCGGGTTTGCTACTTGCTAATTTAATGTTCAGTTTAGAAAGTCCCGAAAGATGTAAATCTTCCTTTAAAATAGGAGTTGTGAATATTAATCTATGAATGGAACCTGAAAGTTGTGCAAGTGAATCACCAGAAAAATTATAGTCATCTCTCAACATAGCATGTAATTGCACAGTACTCTTTTTTTCGAGCGACAAAATTCCATCATTTGGTGAGGTGGAAATGGGATAAAGTTTAACTAATTCCGCATCTGGATTTGGGTAGTTTGGGTATGGTGTAGGATTATCGCTTTTATCATTTTCCCTAACAATCCAAGCTTTTGGGCCTTTTTCAATATCATTTTCAATTCCGAAGAGATATTTCGTAAACCATTTATTCATCATGGAAAGTGGCGGCGGCCCCCCGTGACCGTATTGATGATAATAGATTTTTACTGGAAGCCCCATTTCTTCTGCAGCCTTATAAATTCTATAACTGTGCTCCGGCATTACATTCCAATCATTAAAACCGTGCGCCATAAACAGCGCGGCTTTCATTGGTTTCATATCGTTTAAATAATCACGCCCAGCCCAAAACTCATTGTAATCACCCGTTTTTCTGTCTATGCCATTTTTAATTTCGGTATCGCGATACACTTTATTGTTATGTGCCCTTTTTGATTCGTCGCCACTGTGGATGAAATCGTAAAGTACGTCAACATCTTCTCCTAAATACCCACCAGGGGAGCGTACCAAACCATTGCTTCTGTAATAGTGATAATACGAAGTGTTTGGCGCAATGGGAATGATAGCTTCTAAACCTTCAACGCCAGTAGTTGCGGCAGCAAGCGGAATTGTGCCGTTATACGAAGTTCCCGTCATCCCAACTTTTCCGGTGGTCCAATATGCTTTTACCTCTTCAGTCCCGTCGGGAGTTGTATATCCTTTCGCGCGGCCGTTCAACCAATCGATAACTGCTTTTGGAGCCAACGATTCATTGTCACCGCCAACGGTCGGGGAGCCTTGTGAAAGCCCTGTTCCCGGCGAAGAAGAGTGAACTACAATATATCCACGTGGAACCCAGGTTTTAATCTGTGAATTCGAAATAATAGGGCGTTTTCCTGTTCTCGTTACCGAAGGATGCACAATGTCTTTCCCCACCGCACCCAATTCGTGATGGACATCATAAAAAGCGCCTTCCACATTTGGTGCAACGCCTGCAAAATAAGGGCTTGATTCATAAATTACAGGAAGTTTTAAACCATCTTCTGTTTGTTTGGGTCTTGTAACGTCAACGTGCATGCGGTCTGGCCTGCCATCGCCATCGGTGTCAAATGTAGTTTCAACCCATAAATCTGTTCGTATCCAATCTTGTTGATTTTCAAAAGCGGGCACAATTTGGGCCTCGCCGTCCTTAAACCACGGTTCGGCTTTTTCTTGGGCTATAACTGTAAATGTGCAAATTATAGCGAAGCTTAAAAGAATATATTTTTTCATGCTATTATTGGATTAGTTATTTCCCTGGAAACTCAGCCTTTCTTTTCTGAAGAAACGCTTGGGTGCCTTCCTTAAAATCTTCGGTGCCGAAACAGTTTCCAAATTCCTCTATTTCCACCTCAAATCCGTTTTCACCATCTTCAAAGTTTGCATTGATTGCCCGAATTGCGGATGCAATAGCAACGGAAGAATTCTTCATAATTTTTCCTGCAATTTTGTTGGTGAATTCAATCAATTCCTCAAGAGTAGTTACGTGGTTTACAAGACCGTATTGAAGCGCTTGGTTGGCATCAATCATTCCGGCGGTCATAATCATCTCCATGGCGCGACCTTTACCAACAAGTTGGGGTAAACGTTGTGTGCCGCCATAACCGGGTATTACGCCCAGTGAAACTTCGGGAAGTCCCATTTTTGCGTTGTCGGAAGCAATGCGGAAATGTGCCGCCATTGCCAGTTCAAGTCCGCCGCCAAGGGCAAACCCGTTTACGGCAGCAATTACGGGTTTTGAATAATTTGCTACAAAATCAAACAGGAGTTCCTGCCCTTTTGCTGCCAATTTTCCACCTTCTTCAACAGAAAAATCTGCAAATTCACTAATATCTGCGCCAGCAACAAAAGCTTTTTCGCCACTACCGGTAATGATGATCACTCTTGTTTTGGCTGAATCTTCAGCTTCTTCCAAAGCATCGTGCAGCTCTTGGATTGTTTCGCGATTCAGCGCGTTCAGTTTTGAAGGACGGTTGATGGTAATGGTTGTGATGCCGTTTTCGGTTTCGGAAAGTATGTTTTGAAATTTCATATTTAATTCTTGTTTTATTTGTGGAAATTTTTCTGCCACGAATGCACGAATATTTCTAAAATATGTTTATTAATGGTTATTTTACAACCAAATTATTTAAAATTCGTGTATTGGTGGCTACATTCACAAAGCTACTAAAAACCTTAAAGCATTGCGGGAAACGAAACTTTAAAAGTGGTTTTTTCTTCAGAAGAATATAGTGTGATGGTACCGCCATAGGTTTCCACAATATTTTTTACCATACCCAGCCCAAGGCCCATGCCGCTGGTTTTAGTGGTGAACTGGGGTTCAAAAATTATGTTTCTATTTTCTTCGGGAACACCTATTCCATTGTCGGAAACCAGTATATTCACAAAAGTATTTTCAAGCTGTACCAGCACATCAATCCGCGGCTCGGCAGGGTTTTTCTGTGCTATGGACTGAATACTGTTTTTCACCAAATTGGTAACCACGCGTATAAGTTGGGTTCTGTCAAAACGTGCCCGTACCTCCTCTTCTTCCGAAAAGAAATAGATATAATCCTCATTAAAAATATCCAACGCCAGTTTGCTTATTTTTACAACATTTAGGGTTTCATCCTGCTGTGCGGGCATTTTTGCGTAGGTTGAAAACGCCGAGGAAATTGAGTTCAAGGTGTCAATTTGCTGAAGTAGTGTGTTTGTATATTCCGCCATTTTTTTATCAATCTCGGGGTCGTTGCAATCAAATTTACGTTGAAAACTTTGTACGGTAAGTCTCATTGGCGTAAGCGGATTTTTAATCTCGTGTGCTACTTGCTTTGCCATTTCGCGCCAAGCGGTTTCCCGTTCACTGGCGGCGAGTTGCGCGGCACTGTTTTCCAGTTCGTCGATCATTCCGTTGTACGAGTTTATAAGCAGGGAAATCTCTTGGGGCGTGTCGTTAATATGAATTTTTTTGTTTCGGGTATCAAAGCGCGTTTCGGAAAGTTTTTCACTTATTTCTTTTAGGGAACGCGTAATGTATTTTGAAAGAAAATAAGAAATGGCAATAGCCGCTCCCAACATAAAAAAGTAAGCGATTCCCAAACGGTAGAGGTATTCTGTGAGCTCTTTGGTAATAAAACCGTCGTCTTCAATGTACGGCAGATTGAGAATTGCCAAGGGTTTAAAATAACTATCGGTAATGTAGGTGTATGATGATTGGTACTTTTGCCCTCCTTCCTCAAATTCCTTTATATAACTTTTGGTGGGCGAATTTTGAAGCATTTCCAGAGCATATTCTGGCATTTTTGGGGAAACGGTATCTTTAAAAAAAGAGGGTTTTGAAGATTTTAAAAGATTGCCTTCCAAGTCGTACAGAAAAATTTCAAGACTGTGGATGTCTTTAATTTCATAGATTTTATCCTTAAATATCAGCGGAATTTGAGCCGTTTCAACAGGGTAGGTCGTGGTTTTTAAAATGTAGTTGATGTTTTCGCGAATGGCGGCTTCCTTTCGCAATAAGCGGTCGCGGTGGTAATCCTGCGCTTCTTCCTTATACTGAAAAACCGTAACGATGGCGATAAGTACCGAAGCTCCCAAAACCAAAAGGAACATTGAAAGGAAGATGCGGGTGCGAAGCGATTTTTTGTAAAAATACATTCACTTTAATTTGAAAAATGAAAGATAGCAATAATTACACCGTAAACGGAAAATTACAAACTTGGAAATTCCAAATACCAAATAAAGCACCAAAAAATAAATACCAAACTCCAAAAAGCACAATTATTTTTCTCGAATTCTTTTATAGATTTTGTAGCCCATCATCAATAAAATTGCAAAGACGAGGATGCCTACAGTACCATAAATCCAGTTGACGGCGCTTTTCAGAATAACTAAAAAAACTACAGCAAACAGTATAATAGTGGGCACTTCGTTAAAAAGGCGCATAAAATTAGACGAATGCTTTACCACCCCTTTTTGCAGCTGTTTATAAATCTTGTGACATTTAAAGTGATAAATAAGCAAGAGTATTACAAATGCTAGTTTCACTTGCATCCAGGCGTCTGCCAAGAAAAAGGTACGCATTAACAGCAACCAGATTCCAAAGAAAACAGCCAATATCATACTGGGCCAAGTAATGATGTTCCACAGGCGCGAGGCCATAATTTTTAACTGCTTGCCCAGGATTTCCTTTTCAGGTGAAGGTTTTTTTGAAGCTTCGATTTGATATACAAAGAGCCTAACAATGTAAAAAAGCCCCGCAAACCAAGTGATTATAAATATTAGGTGAAGGGATTTTATGTACGGATAATATTGTTCCATCAAATTTTTCTAAAAAACTTTTCTAAAATTATGGTTTTAAAATTTATTCTGTAAGCGTTTTTCGTATTTCCCGATTCAAAAAATACCCAGTTACAATGGTTGAAAGTACATCAGCTGCTGGAAAGGAAATCCATACGCCCAGTTCGCCAAAGTAATGCGGCAGTATAAAAATCAGCGGAATAAAGAAAAATCCCTGTCGCGTCAAGGTGAGCAATAATGCAGGAACGGCTTTACCGATGGCTTGAAAATAGGCAGAGCCTATCAATTGGATTGCAATAATGGGTGTGGCGGCAAATACCCATCGCATATAGTGGGGCGTTTCGGAAAGGATATCGGTATCTGTTGTAAATACAGAAACGATAGCCTCGGGAAAAAGCATAATCAATGCAAAAATGAATAAGCCCAAACCGCCAGCATATAGAATTGCCTTGTTGATACTTTCACGAACACGTGCAAATTTATGTGCGCCATAGTTATAACCCGCAATTGGAAGAAATCCTTGTGTAACGCCCAAAACCGGAAAGAGTGCAAACATTAGCATCCTGCCAATAATTCCATATGCCGCTACGGAGGCTTCACCCCCTAAATTAAAGAGAATGTTGTTCATTAAAAGATAGGTAATGCTTACCACGGCCTGTCGTGCCAAGGTTACAAAACCGAGGGCAGACATTTCTTTAATAATGGAACTGTTAAGCCCAAAGTGTGACCAATTTATTTTTAGCTCCGATTTGTTGCTTAGGAAAAACCACAGGACATACAGAAAGCATAGGCCATAAGAAACCGTGGTAGCCCAGGCTGCCCCTTCCATACCCAAATCCAAAAGATTGATGAGGATATAGTCTAAAAGGAGATTTCCAACGGAAGGGATAATCATTGCAATCATTGCGAACTTGGGCTTGCCCTCGGCGCGGATTACGTTGTTGCCCATCATACACAGCGCCAAGAGTGGCACGCCGTAAAGAACGATGCGGTAATAGATTTTTGCAGGTTCAAAGATGTCGCCCTTGCCTCCGAAAGCGGGGATAAGCTCATTAATGAATATCAATCCAAAGACAACCATTGCTGTGGTAAGCAATAATGTTAGGGTAATTTGATTGCCAAAAGTTTTTAGTGCCCGCGCCTTATTACCTGCGCCCAAAGCCCGCGAAATAATGGAAGAACCGCCAATTCCAATGGCCATTCCTAAGGCTGCGATAAAAAAGGAAACGGGGAGTACAACGTTAATGGCCGCAATGGCAATGGAGCCAATCCAGTTGCCCACAAAAATGGTGTCCACCAGAATGTTCAATGACATTACTAAAATACCAATGGATGCCGGTACGGCCTGTTTTATTAACAGACTTCCTATGGACTCGGTGCCGAGGGCGGCACTTTGGTTAAGTTTCATTAGGCTATTGCAGTTTTTACATCTACAATGCGCCAAGTATCAATCCAGCCTGTCAATACTTCGGCCCAATCGTCACGATCGTTCAAGCAGGGAATTACTGTAAATTCCTTTCCACCAGCTTCGTGGAAAATTTCTTGGCCTTCCATGGCTATTTCTTCCAAAGTTTCAAGACAATCACTTACGAATGCTGGGGTTACAATTGCCATTTTTTTCACGCCATTAAGCCCCATACGCTCTATGGTTCTATCCGTTGGCGGTTTCAACCAAGGATCAAAACCCAACCGGGATTGAAAGGAACTGGAATAAGTTCCAGCTTGTAAATTCAACTTTTTTGCAACTAATTCGGTAGTTTTTAAACATTGGTGACGATAGCAAAATTCGTGTGCGGGAGAAGGCGTTACACAACAACTTCCATCTATTTTGCAATGGCTTTTTGTGATGTCGCGCTTGTAAATGTGCCTTTCCGGAACGCCGTGATAGCTGAACAAGAGGTGCTCATAATCTAAGCCTTCGAGTTTTTCAGCAATACTTTTTGAAAGCACTTCTATATATTCCGGCTTGCTGTAAAATGCGGGAAGGGAAGTAATTTGAAGTTGCGGAAAGAATTCCTTTTTCAGCTCTTCAACCTTTACATCAATAGTTTCAGTAGTTGCCATGGCAAACTGCGGATAAAGTGGAATAGTCAAAATTTCATCAACGCCTTGATCTACCAATTCCTGTAAACCTTTTTTCAATGTCATACTTCCGTAGCGCATTGCCAAGGCAACGGGTACAGTGGTTTTCTGCTGAATTTTTTTCTGAAGTCTTTCAGAAATTACGATTAAAGGTGAACCCTCATCCCACCAGATTTTTTGATAGGCCTCGGCAGATTTTTTTGGGCGGGTGTTCAATATAATTCCCCTAACTATAAAGGAACGCAGCCAAAACGGCACGTCAATAACCCGTGGATCCATCAAAAATTCATCGAGGTATTTTTTAACGTCTTTTGGATTGGTGCTGTCTGGCGAACCGAGATTTACGAGGAGGACTCCTTTCATTTAATGGAAATTTTTAGGATAGCAAAATTAGGGTTTTAAAAGGTAATGCTCAAAAATGATGTTATTTAAAAACAATGAAACTATTATAAATACTTATACATTCAACCCCATCAAAAACTTCTTTGGCGTAGTGCCAAACTTCTTTTTAAAGGCTGCGATAAAATGACTGGAGGTGCTGTAGCCTACCTTTAGGCCTACTTCATTTACATTGTGCGAACCCGTAGCCAGAAGTTGCCGGGCAACTTCCATTTTATAATCAAACAGAAAGCTGAAAACTGAGTCGCCATAGACTTGCTTGAAGCCTTCTTTCAGTCGGTTTATAGGTAGGTTTATCTCGTCTGCCAATTGTTGAAGGGTTGGGGGTTCGGCCATTCGGGCGACCATAATCTGCTTGGCTTTTTTTATTTTGGAAACATTGTCTTCATCTGCCAAAAATGGGCATTGCTCTACATCGGCATCGGCGGGACGGTTGAAGTATAGGCTGAGCAGTTCATAGGCCTTGGCCTTAAAATATAAGGGTTTTATGGTGGGATGGAGGTTGTAGTTCATCAATTGGTTCAGCACTACTGCCATTGATGGTGAAATGTGGCCGTCTTTGTAATACTTTCGGTCTTTGTTTTCTTCACTCAAAAAAGTGATGTAATCGGCTTCCGTAGAAAAAAGACTGTGAAATTTATTGATGGGAAGCAATACCGAAAGCACCCATGAATGCTTTTCAAGTACCAAGTGTATGGGCAAATCGCGTTGTGGATTGTAAAGCAGTAAAGAGTTTTCCTCCTTTATGGGCAGGGTGTAGTTTCCCTCATTAAAAAGAAAGGCGGCAGCTCCTTTTATACAAAAGTGAAACTGTATAAATGTGGAACTTACCTCCCGCTTAAAGGTTTGGTTTTCATCGGTTTCGTTGTTGAATTTCAATATAAAAAAACCTGGGGAAATGGTTGTTTCTTCGTAAAAACTTTGAGCGACATTTTTTTGGAGTTCCATATAGTTTCTATTTAGAATAGTTCTAAATTAAATAGTATTAAATTTGGTGGGACACCGCTAATTTAGGGGTAAAAATATGACAAATGTCATATTTAGGCCATTTTTAACACCCATCGACATAAAAGATACCGCTGGCGTTATTTTTTTAAAAACAATGCGTTTACATTTGCTCCTGTTTTATATGGAAAACTTAAAGACATATTCCGGGGAGTCGCTCGAAGGCAATTTTTACGCCATCGGCCTCAACTACAAAAAAGCAGATGCCGAGATTCGTGGCCACTTTAGTATTAGTGATACGGCAAAAGAAAAGATAATGCTTCAGGCCATGGCTGACCGTATTCCATCCCTTGCGGTTATTTCTACCTGCAACCGTACCGAACTTTACGGGTTTGCCCAGCATCCATATCAACTTATAAAATTGTTATGCGAGCATACCAATGGTACTGTTGAGGAATTTGAAAAGGTTGCCTATATTTATAAAAACCACGATGCGGTTTCACACCTCTTTACAGTGGGGACGGGTCTTGACAGCCAGATTCTTGGTGATTTTGAAATCATTAGTCAGTTGCGCAATGCGTTTCGCGAAGCAAAAAAGCATGACCTTATGAACCCGTTTATGGAGCGTCTTGCAAATGCTGTTATTCAGGCCAGCAAGCGTATCAAGAATGAAACTGGCATTTCTTCCGGTGCAACCTCTGTAAGTTTTGCGGCAGTGCAATATATTATGGCGCACGTGCCCTATATTTCTGAAAAGAATATTTTGCTTTTTGGAACTGGAAAAATTGGCAGAAATACCTGTGAGAACTTAATAAAGCATACCAAGAACGACCATATTACCCTTATTAACCGCACGAAGGAAAAGGCTGAAAAGGTGGCTGGAAAGTTCAATATGATCGTGAAGGACTATGCCGACATCCAAAGTGAAATAGCCCAGGCTGATGTACTTATTGTAGCTACGGGCGCACAGCAGCCCACCATTTCAAAGGAACTTTTGTATTTGAAAAGACCTCTATTAATTTTGGATCTTTCCATTCCAAAAAATGTTTCCGATGATGTTTTGGAGAATGAATTGGTAACCTTGGTACATATGGATCATCTTTCTGCCGTAACGGATAATACCTTGGAACAGCGTGCGGCTCAGCTTCCTCTGGCAAAAAAGATTATTGCTGAAATTGAAAAGGAATTCAACCAATGGGCAGACAACAGAAGGTTTGCTCCTACAATTAAAGCATTGAAAGGGAAACTTGCCGAAATTAAGGCTGGTGAAATAGATTATCAGCGCAAAAAGATTGACGGTTTCAATGAAGAGCAGGCCCAAATAATCAGCGACCGACTTATCCAAAAAATAACTACACATTTCGCCAACCACCTTAAAGGCGAGGAAGGCTCCGCCGAAAGTATAGAACTCATAAGAAGGGTTTTCCAACTTGAAACTGCCTAATCTTGAAAAAAACAATCCGCATTGGCACCCGCGACAGTGAACTTGCACTTTGGCAAGCCAACACTGTAAAATCCAAACTTGAGGCTTTGGGCTATACCACCCAGTTGGTTCCCGTAAAGTCTGAAGGCGACTTGGTGCTGAACAAGCCCCTTTACGAAATGGGCATTACCGGCATTTTTACCAAAACGCTGGACGTCGCAATGATAAAGGGCACGGTGGATATTGCCGTACACAGTATGAAGGACGTGCCCACGCAATTGCCCAATGGCATCGTGCAGACCGCTGTTTTGGAACGTGCTTCCTCAGACGATATTATTGTTACTACAACGAATGTAGATTTTGAACAACCTTGCACAATTGCAACGGGAAGCCTTCGCCGGCAGGCACAATGGCTTCATCGTTACCCAAACCATAAGGTTGTTGATTTGCGTGGAAATGTCAATACCCGACTTCAAAAGCTGAAAGAAAATGATTGGGATGGCGCTATTTTCGCAAAAGCCGGATTAGAAAGATTGGGATATATGAGCGAAGCCAATATAAAAAGCCCCTCTTTTGGAGGGGTTGGGGAGGCTTTAGGTTGGATGCTTCCCGCGCCGGCACAGGGCGCTATGGTTGTTGTGGCTTTGGAAAATGATGAATTTTGCATAGAGGCCACTTCAAAATTAAACAATTCTGCAGCGGAAATTTGCACACACATTGAGCGCGAATTTTTAAGAACACTTGAGGGTGGCTGTACTGCGCCAATTGGTGCTTTTGCAGAAATATTTGGTGAAGAGGTTCTGTTTAAAGGCTGTCTGTTTTCCTTGGATGGGAAAGAGAAATTGGAGATTGAAAAAACTGTTTCCAAAACTGATTATCTACATTTTGGAAAAGAATGTGCTTTGCAAATCCTGAAAAATGGCGGAAAAGAATTGATGGCGCAGATTAAAAAGCAGATCAACAAGTAAATTCCCTAACCCCTATTAAATGAAAAGCGTTCTCTCAACTAAAAAATTGAGTCCTTCTCAAAGAGAGTTGCTGATAAACGCTGGAGTTTCCTTGGTGGAATATAACGCCATAAAAATTGAATTCGTCCCTTTTGAAGTTTCTGAAAATATTGACAATGCTATTTTCACAAGCCAAAATGCTGTAAAGGCAGTTATGAGTTATGGGTTAGGAGATAGGAGTTGTTTTTGCGTTGGTGAAAAGACTAAATCACTGTTGGAAGAAAATGGCCAAAATGTGATAAAGATGGCCGAATATGCTTCAGAATTAGGCGATTATTTGGCAAAAAACTACAAAAATGATTCCTTTCAATTTTTCTGTGGAAATATTAGAAGTGATGAAATTCCCTCCAAACTAATAGAAAACGATATTATCTTTGAGGAAATTGAGGTTTATAAAACCACTTTAAATCCGAAGAAGTTTGAAAGACAGTTCGACGCTGTTCTTTTTTTCAGTCCAAGTGGGGTGCGAAGTTTTGTTTCAGAAAATAAAATGAATAATTCAAAAGCAATTTGCATAGGTACAACAACTGCTACCGAAGCAAAAAAATATACTGAAAACGTCGTAATTGCTAACGCCACTACCGTAGAAAGCGTAATTGCAAAAGCGGTGAAATTATTAAAAACGTAATGTCCGTTCGAGCGCAGTCGAGAACTCCTTATACTTCTCGACTGCGCTTGAGGAGACAAAAATAAAGTTATGATTAAAAACGATTTATTCTTAAAAGCCCTTCGTGGCGAAACTGTAGAAAGACCGCCTGTTTGGATGATGCGCCAAGCCGGAAGATACTTGCCCGAATTTCAGGAAATAAAAGCGAAATACGACTTCTTTACCCGTTGCCAAACCCCGGAACTTGCTAGTGAAATCACCGTGCAACCCATCCGCAGATACGGAATGGATGCTGCCATTTTGTTTAGTGATATTTTGGTAATTCCGCAGGCAATGAACATTCACGTGGAGATGAAACCTAGTGTTGGCCCATGGTTGCCGGATCCAATCCGCTCAAAAAAGGATTTGGAACGCGTGATTGTGCCGGACATCAACGAAACCCTCAGCTATGTAATGGAAGCCATAAAGATGACGAAGGAAAAATTGAACGACGACATTCCGTTGATTGGTTTTGCGGGTAGTCCGTGGACCATTCTTTGTTATTGCGTGCAAGGCCAAGGCAGTAAAAACTTTGATAAAGCGAAGGAATTCTGCTTTACACAACCAGTTTTAGCACATGAATTACTTCAGAAAATAACAGATACAACGATCTTATATTTAAAAGAAAAAGTAAAAGCCGGGGTAAACGCGGTACAGGTTTTTGACAGCTGGGGCGGTATGCTATCACCAACCGATTATCAGGAATTCAGTTGGCAGTACATGCAACAGATAATTGATGCTTTAAAAGATGAAACTCCAGTTATTGCCTTTGGAAAAGGCTGTTGGTTTGCTTTAGATACCATGGCAAAAAGTGGCGCTTCCGCATTGGGTGTAGATTGGACGTGTTCGCCCAAAAATGCACGTTATTTGACGGGCGGAAACATTACATTACAAGGAAATTTTGACCCAACTCGTCTTTTCAGTCCGCCATCAGAAATTAAAAAAATGGTGAAACAAATGATCGATGAATTTGGAAAAGACCGTTACATCGTGAATTTAGGTCATGGAATTCTGCCAAATATTCCTTTGGAAAACGCAGGCGCTTTCATTGAAGCGGTGAAGGAATATAAGCAGGAATAGATGTTGTGGCAGATTTTTAAAAAGTTAGATTTAAAGCAACTTTTTGGGTTGTTTTGGATGTTTTTAAAAAATCCGCAATACGCACTTCCAACTATTTTTGCCACAAAACGCTGTATGGACATTGCGTATGAGCAGTACGGAAGCAAGCATCACTTAGGAAATCCTGCAAATGCCTTTCGGCATGCGCTTTGGGTAATCTTGATTATCAAAAAGTGTTTAAAATGGCAAAACAACGAACAAAAGGCAAAAACTTGGGCAAAGAAATTTACCGATTGGCACGAGGATTTTTCGCCCAACGAAGCTTTGGAACACGCAATGGATTTGCATAATAACCACGTTGGAATTCTTTATTTTGAAGAAGTAAAAGATAAAAATGTAGCGGAAATCGTTTCGTTTTTAAAACAAAAAGCTTCGGAAGCGGTAAAGATTTCAACTATTGAAGAAGTTGAAAATTTAGAAAAGACATTAGTTTATATAGATTAACTTTTCCGTGCGACACGACACCAAACCAAATGATTAAAAACATCCTAAAAGGCATAAAAGCATACGCGGGAACTTTCAAGCTTATTGGGCAACTTGGGCTTTGGAAGTACTTTGGCGTGCCTATGGCAATTAGTTTTTTAACCGCTGTTTTAATTGGCTTTTCCGCTTGGGGGCTGAGCGATAATCTGGGAGCCTTTATTTCAAAAATCTGGTTTTGGGAATGGGGCGCACAAATTTTCAGAACCATAAGTGATTTTATTGGAGCATTAACAATCATTGCTTTAGGTTTAATTCTTTTTCGTCATATAGTTATGGCACTGAGCGCGCCATTTATGAGTCCCGTTTCGGAAAAGATTGAAAAACATCTTTTTGGAGAAAACCATTCGCACAGAAATACGTCAAACGCTGAGCAACTTTGGCGGGGGGTTCGAATAAACGTCCGGAATTTAATGATGGAACTTTTGCTCACAATCCCCATAATCTTGATAGGTTTTATACCTGTTTTAGGAATAATTTCTTCGGTACTTTTGTTTTTGGTGCAGAGCTATTACGCAGGTTTCGGGAATATGGATTACACTTTGGAACGGCATTATAAATATTCAGAAAGCATCCAATTTGTAAGTAGAAATAAAGGTTTGGCCATTGGCAACGGCATGGTTTTTATGGGGATGCTTTTGATTCCGGTGATTGGGATTATTTTGGTTTTGCCCCTTTCGGTGACTGCGGCGAGTACGGAGACTTTAAAGGTTTTGGAAAACACGAAATAACTTCAGAAAAAGATATGATGAAAGAAAAATTCGTAAAATACATAAAGAATTTGCAAAACGAAATCACTTCTGCTTTGGAAGAAATTGACGGATTGGCAAAATTCAAAGAAGACAAATGGACCCGGAAAGAAGGCGGTGGCGGACAAACCAGAGTGATTGAAAATGGAGCCGTTTTTGAAAAAGGAGGCGTAAACATCAGTGAAGTTCACGGGAAATTACCCGAAAGCATGCAGCAGTATTTTGGAGTAAAAGATGCAGATTTTTTCGCTTGTGGACTGAGTTTGGTACTTCACCCAAAAAACCCGATGGTGCCCACCGTTCACGCCAATTGGCGCTATTTTGAAATGTATGATGCTGAAGGAAATATTGTAGATAGTTGGTTTGGCGGCGGGCAAGATTTAACACCTTATTATTTATTTGAGGAAGATGCAACACATTTTCACCATGTCTGCAAAACCGCTTGCGATAGGCATAATCCGGATTTTTATGAAACTTATAAAAAGCGCTGCGACGAGTATTTTTGGAACGCGCATCGCGAAGAAGCGAGAGGAATTGGTGGTCTTTTCTTTGATTATTTAAAAGAAACGGACACGATGAAAATGCAGGATTGGTACAATTTCGTAACCGAAGTTGGCAACAGTTTCTTGGAATGTTATCTTCCCATTGTTGAAAAAAGAAAAAACCTTCCCTATTCCGAAGAAAACAGAACTTGGCAGGAAATACGCCGTGGCCGTTATGTTGAGTTTAATTTAGTTCACGATAAAGGCACGCTTTTCGGCCTAAAAACAAATGGCCGAATTGAAAGCATTTTGATGAGTTTGCCGCCGCATGTGCAGTGGCGCTATGATTTTCATCCCGAGACAGGAAGCGAGGAAGAAAAGCTTGTTGAAGTTTTAAGAAAGCCGAAAGATTGGGTTTGAATTGGAGTTAATTCTAACAATTTAATGTCACGAAAAAAGGCAAATAAAAGAATTTTCGAAATACTCCATGCTTTTGGAGATGATGGGCAAGAGAAACGCCCTGTCACCCATTGGTTTTATTTTGAAAAAAGAAAGGATTTGAAGCTTTTTGAAAGCTATGCTTGGGATATTGGATTTCAAACTTCGGTTAAACACCTTCGAAAAAGAAAGAATTATGATAAGCTTTTACTAATTATCTATAGGGTTGAAAGTGTAAACAAAAGTTTTATTGATTTTGACACTATGGAATTTTTTGAAATTGCAAAAAAGTATAACGGTATATATGATGGATGGGAAACGCCCATCGAAATGGATTAAGCAATCATTTCCAAATCAAAGCCTTTTTAGAACCCACATTGTTTGTGTTTTGGTAATAATGAAAACGCGCTTTCAACAATAATTTTCTTCCTTCGGGATTTCGGGTGAAAGTGAGGATAGCCTTGCCATTGAATTTTTTCCAATGCTTAAAAAACAGCTCCGCGTCACTTTTCCGTTCAGCAAATATTTTCGGCACATTGTAATAATCTGAAATTTTTAACAGTTTCCGAAACCATCCGGCTTGGGTAATAATATAACGCGGATTTTCAACCGGCGCGATTATTTCCTCCAAATAATTTATAAAGAGAAGACTTTCCTTAACCGTTGCACCCTGTAAATAACAGGAAATAGCCCCTTGGTCAAATTCTTCAATGACAACTTTAAGTTTGGGTGCTGAAGTTTTAATTAATTCTTTTTTAACCATCGCTGCTTTTAGCGCCTCGGCAAATTTAAAAAGCTGTTTGTCCCTTCGTCCGAATTGAATATATAATTTCAAAGCTTTTATGGTTTTAGGAAGAAATAAGATTGCGAGTCCGCCAAAAACTGCGTAAAAAAAGTAAAGAATTCCTTTGGAAAGAAGATTCGGAAGATTGTTTATAAAAAGTTCGGGCAATGTAATTAACACCAAAGCGGAAAGTTCCACGAAAGCATATTTCACCAAATCGTGATAATACAATTTTTTCGATTTTTCCGAAGTTGATTTTTCATCAAAATTCACTTTTAGCTCGCGAATTAAAACATTTCCTTCTTTCAAAGCTGTTTCCCAGCGCTGTTTTACGTTTTTTCGGTTTTGGGAAAGTGACTCCATTTTTTCATTTAAAGCCGCTATTTCAGAAAATCCGTTCGCTATTCCCAATCGATCTATTCCGTTTTCTATGAAGGTTTTTCCTTGTAGCGAAACGCCGCAGAAGGCATCAAATCTGCGGCTTAAGGTTTCTATGTCTGCTCCTCCCGATTCATTTGTAGGGTCCACACAGGCAATATGCCAAATATTTGCAACTTTCCCGGGCTGCAACTGGTTTACACGAATGGCCCGCCCCCGCATTTGGTTGGAAGTAACAAATGAACCAACAAACGAGGCAAGGACCAAAGTGTTGATTGCCGGCGCATCCCAACCTTCGCCCAAAAGCGATTTGGTGCCAATAAGCACTTCAATAAACCCTTCCTCAAAAAGCTGGGTCATGGCGCTTACCATTTTCTTTTTGCCGCTCACGGTTGGGTTTATGACTATGTATTCCGTATCCCAAAGAATGGATTGCGTAAAAGCTTCCGCAGAAATTTTGGCAGTCAATTCGTCCACCAGCGAATTGTGGATTAAAATCAAAGAACCCGTTAAAACAGCTAATTTATCTTTCTGAAGTTTTAAAGATTCATCCCTTTTTATCGCATTCCGAAGATGTTGAAATATAGGAACCACACCCAACTTATTTATTTCCGAAAGGGAATCGCCGTATTTAAAATCGAGAAATTCCTTTCGAATGTAATCTGAAAGAATAACCATCCGCAATGAGCTACCGAGACTTTCAGCTTCAATTTTGGTAATTTTCACAATGCTTTTAAGCTTAGATGGACTCTGCGAAAGCGAACGGTATAGGTTGTTTTCGCCTACAAGATTGACGCGTTTTTTATCAAAAGCCCCAATTTTTCGAAGCTCTTTTTCAATTGAATTTAATATTGCTTCGTTTTCAAGATGATTTTTCCTTTCGTCAACCAAAAGGGGCTGCAATAGCGCTTCCACCCATTCGTAATTAAACGAGGGAAAACTCACATTTTTAGGTTTTACGCCCAACAATTCAATCTTTTCATGAGGAATTTTAAAAGCAATTGAATTCAAATAAATAAGTATCGCCGAATAGAAATCTGGATGCTCGTAAATAGCTTCCAAATTCGTTTCCGTATTCGCAAAAAAAGGATGTTTCAGTATAAAATTCTGGAAATGTTCATTCGCTTTTAAATCTGAAACAAACTGAATCAATTGCTCGCGATATTTTATGATGTAGCGAATCTGTTCCTGTTCGGGTTTGGAAAAATAAATGTAATCCTGATGCGGACAGAGATTGCCTTCCTTTACGAGTTCTGGCAGGCCGATTTCCATATCAATCGGGCCGCAAAGTTCAAAATACTTGGCTATTTCACTTGGTTCACTATCGTAGGGAGGCGTTGCGGTAAGCGAAACTAAAGTGTGTTTGGGCAATTGTTTTAAGCTGAAAAGCGGCTTCCACCATTCGTTTTTTAAGTGATGGGCTTCGTCCAAAATAATGTTTTCAATTCCAGCATTTTCAAAAAAATGGAGTAGTTTTTCTTCGGAATTTTCCAATTCATTTTTAAAAAAAGAATGCAGGGATTGATAGGTTGAAAAAGTAATCGTTTCCGGATTTTTAATGTTGAAGGAAACCGAAATTGAATTTTCATGTTTCACAAAACACTCCAACATACGCTCGTTCCATTGGTTTCGGATGGTTAGGGTAGGCGATAGAACCAGCGTTTTTTTATTGATTCTCCGCATCATTTCCAACCCCAGAACCGTTTTGCCCGAACCCGGCGGAGCCACGACGTGAAGATGATTATCCTCTAAATAAACTTGAAAATCCTCCAAAAACCGCGCTTGGTAGCTGCGCCAATTAAATTTAAAAAGAAGTGAGGATAGCAGGTTCAATTTATGGAAGGCTCAGATTATAATAGTAAATTTGCAACGCCAAAAATAAGGTATTTCAACGAGGTGAAAATCCTGTTATTGGTTTAATAATATTACTGAATTGATTATTGAATATAGGGTTTCAGATTTATCAAAAAATCTAAAATCTAAAATCTCAAGTCTAAAATCTTAATAGCTATGTACCCACTAAGAAGAAACCGAAGATTGCGAACCAACGAAAGTATGCGAAGCCTGGTCCGTGAAACTATTATAAGCCCCAATGATTTTATCGTGCCGCTTTTTGTGGTGGAAGGAAAAGGTGTAAAAGAAGAAATTGCTTCTATGCCTAACTATTACAGATTGAGTTTGGATAATCTTCAAAAAGAAGTAAAAGAACTTTGGAAACTCGGTTTGAAGTCGGTTTTGCTTTTTGTGAAAGTTGATGATAAACTGAAGGACAATAGCGGAAAGGAAGCCTTAAATGCTGATGGATTGATGCAACGCGCCATAAAAACGGTGAAGGATGCAGTTCCCGAAATGATTGTGATGACCGATGTGGCCTTGGATCCGTTTTCAGTATATGGGCACGACGGAATTATTTCCGAAGGAAAAGTTTTGAACGACGATACCAATGCGGTCTTGGCTGAAATGTCCCTAAGCCACGCCATTGCGGGTGCGGATGTGGTTGCGCCCAGCGATATGATGGACGGACGCATTTTTGAAATCAGAACCCTTTTAGAGGACGAAGGTTTCTGCGATACCGCGATTATGGCCTACAGCGCCAAATATGCTTCGGCATTTTACGGTCCGTTCCGGGACGCGTTGGATTCAGCTCCAGTTGATGCAAAAGATATTCCGAAGGATAAAAAAACCTATCAAATGGATTACGGCAACCGCGAGGAGGCCATCCGAGAAACCTTGATGGATATTGACGAGGGCGCAGATATTGTAATGGTAAAACCCGGACTTTGTTATTTGGACATCGTCCGTGAGATTAAGGATGCCGTTAATGTTCCTGTTGCGGTTTATCAAGTAAGCGGCGAATACGCGATGCTAAAAGCAGCGGCCGAAAAGGGTTGGATAGACCACGATGCCGTAATGCTGGAACAAGTCACCGCCATTAAACGCGCGGGGGCCTCAATGATTGCGAGCTATTTCGCCAAAGATGCTGTCAAACTGATTAATTAGCAAAATTTTATCTTTCCGAATTCAATTTTCGCATACATTTGCTGCGTGAAACTTTGTGGAAAATATATAAGTAGATTGTTTTTATCGATTGCCCTTGTGTTGGTGTTCGGTAATGTAGCTTTTGCAAGTGAAGCGATTGCAGATAAAAACCTGTCTCTTATACACATCTGACGCTGCCGACGAATAGAGAGGTGTAG